>Ga0209747_1002167_pt1 | contig 10091 bp, 9 predicted proteins | sample BarGraNGADG00311_FD_184498 | JGI IMG/M metagenome (GOLD analysis project Ga0209747, IMG submission 184498) | Arctic peat soil microbial communities from Barrow, Alaska - Barrow Graham LP Ref core NGADG0011-311 (SPAdes) (version 2) | ecosystem: Environmental > Terrestrial > Soil > Wetlands > Peat ... | reverse complement strand
ATGCCACCCGAAGATAACCGCCAAAAGCCGGAAGGGCCGCGGAAACATGGAGCATATCACGACCGCGGGCGCTTCATGTTCGGACGGAAAATGTGCTAGGCTCACGCCTCACTCTCACGGAGTCACTCGCACATGCCCGACCTCACACCGAACGTCATGCTCAGCGCCGCCGACGTCCAGACGCGCATCGCGGCCCTGGCCGGCGAAATTTCCCGCGACTATCCGCCGAACGAGGATCTCCACCTGGTGGCCATCCTCAAGGGCGCGTTCCTGTTCCTCGGCGACCTGATTCGGGTCATGGACCGGAACGTGACGATCGACTTCATGGCCGTCTCGAGCTACGCGAAGGGCACGACGTCGTCGGGCGAGGTCCGCATGGTCAAGGACCTCGACTCGGGGCTCGAAGGCCGAAATGTGATCATCGTCGAGGACATCGTCGATACCGGCCTCACGCTGGCCTATCTCCAGGAGATCCTCCGGGCGCGCTCGCCGAAAACGCTACGTACCGCGTGCCTGCTCAGCAAGCCGTCCCGCCGAAAGATCGACGTGAAGGTCGAGTACATCGGCTTCACGATCGAGGATCGATTCGTGGTGGGCTACGGGCTCGACTACGCGGAGAAGTACCGGAATCTCCCGTATATCGGCGTGCTCAACGAGTAGAGGCAACCGCCTCCCTCACCTTCTTCGCCAGCGCCCGCGCGTCGGCCAGGACGACGCGCTCGTCGAGCGTGCGCATCTGCCGGTCGCGCATCAGCACCTTGCCATTCACGACGGTGGTGCGCACGTCGTCGCCCCTCGCGACGTAGACCAGGTGCGACACCGGGTTGTACATCGGCGTCTGGCGGGCGCCGTTCATCGCGACGACGATCAGATCGGCGCGCTTCCCCGCTTCGAGCGACCCGACCCTCTTGTCGAGGCCGAGCGCGCGGGCGCCGCCGATTGTGGCCATCTCCAGGACGGCCGTGGCAGGGACGGCCCGCGGGTCGCGTGACGCGAGCTTGTGCAGGAACGCCGTTTGGCGCATGGCCCCGAACATGTCGAGGTCATTGTTGCTGGCCGCGCCGTCCGTGCCGAGACCGACCGTGATCCCCGCGGCCAGGTACTTCGGAACCGGCGCCACCCCGCTCGCCAGCTTCATGTTGCTCTCCGGGTTGTGCGAGACCGCGGCGCCGGCGCGCTTCATGATGGCGATGTCGTCGTCGGTCAACCAGACGCAGTGAGCCGCCACCACGTCAGGCCGCAGGAATCCCAGCGAATCGAGCCAGGCGGTCGGCGACATCCCGTGCTTCTCCCGAATGATGTTCACTTCGTCCTCGGTCTCCGCGAGGTGAATCAGGATCGGCACCTTGTAACGATCGGCCAGCTCGCGGATCGCGCGCAGCGTGGGCTCGTCCACGGTGTAGGGCGAGTGCGGCGCGGGGACGGCCGTAATCAGATCGTCCCCGGCGAATTCCCTCATGAACGCCTCGGTCCGCTTCAGCGCGTCGGCCGGCGTTTTCGCGTCGGCGACGGGGAACCCGATGATCGTCTCGCCCAGCACGCCGCGCAGCCCCGCCGCCTTCGTCGCGCGCGCGATCTCCTCCTCGAAGTAGTACATGTCGGCGAAGGTCGTCGTGCCCGACTGGATCATCTCGAGCGCCGCCAGTCGCGTGCCCACCCGCACCATCTCGGGCGAGACGGTCTTCGCTTCGGCAGGGAAGATGAATTTCTGCAGCCAGTCCATCAGCGCCAGGTCGTCGGCCAGGCCTCGATACATGACCATCGGCGCGTGCGTGTGGGTGTTGACGAGGCCGGGCAGCACCACGTGGCCGGCCGCCTCGATGGTCTCGGACGCCGCAAACTGGCGCGCGATTTCTTCGGGCGTGCCGACGGCCACGATATCGCGGCCGTTCACGGCGACGGCGCCCGGGGAGAGCACGCGCCTGGACGCATCCATCGTGACGACGTCACCGCCCGTCACGACGAGTGAGACCTGCTGCCGGCTGGCCTGGCTGCACGAGACAGCGAGCAGCGCCATGGCCATGACGACGCACAGGCAAGGCAGGCGGAGCGACGAACGGAGATTGGCGGTCATAGGCCGTCGATCTTATCGCGAATTCGGCAGGATTCGATCTCACCAGCCCCTCGTCCGCTGCGTTGTCCGCCCTGCGGCCTCTCGTGTATAGTGTGGCCCGTGCCTGTCCATCTCGTCGAACACCCGCTCGTCCAGGACACCCTGCTGGTCCTCAGGAATCAGAAGACGGAGGCTGCCGTCTTCCGTCGCATGGCGACGCGGATCAGCGTGCTGCTCGCCGCCGAGGCGCTGCGCGACCTCCCGACGCAGGCAGCGACCGTCACGTCCCCCATGGGCACCGCTCAGGGGCGACGGATCGACGCCGACGTCGTCGTCGTGCCCGTGCTGCGGTCGGGGCTTGGCATGCTGGATGCCGTCCTGGAACTGCTGCCCTCGGCACGAGTCGGGCACATCGGTCTCCAGAGGGACGAACTGACGGCGGTGGCCTCGCAGTACTACTCCAAGTTGCCGCACGGCCTGGAGCACAGCTACGTCCTGATCGTCGACCCGATGCTGGCGACGGGCGGGAGCGCGGTGGCCGCGCTCGACCTGCTGAAGCGCGCCGGCGCCCGAGACATCCGCATCTTGTGCATCGTCGCGGCGCCCGAAGGGATTGCGCTGGTCGAGCAGCACTTCCCCGACGTCCGGATCTTCACGCCGGCAATCGACCAGGGGCTGAACGACCGGAAGTTCATTGTCCCGGGCCTCGGTGACTTCGGCGACCGACTCTACGGAACGCTCTGACACTGGAACAGCGGGCAGCGGACAACGGAGACACCGTGGGGGCGACCGGCCGGTCGCCCGCGGGCAGCGGACAGGGGGTGGCTGACAGCTGCCCACTGGCGGCTGCCTGCTGACAGCTGATGGAGACGTGCATGGCCAACCATCGCGACAAGCCGACCCGCTCGACTCATGTGACCCAGCGCCGAGCGCGGCCGCAACCCGAGGATCCGAGCTGGCGCACGGCGATTACCAGGATCGAGCCGAACGAGATCCTGATCCGCGGCTACGCCGTGGACGAGCTGATGGGCCGGCTTTCCTTTGCCGAAACCGTTTACCTGATCCTTCGCGGGGAACTGCCGACGCCGACGATGGGGAAACTGTTCGGGGCGGCGCTGGTGGCGTCGATCGACCATGGCGTCACCCCCCCCTCCACGCTGGCCACCCGAAATGTCGCGACGACGGGTGCCCAACTCAAGGCGTCGGTTGCGGCCGGCGTGCTCGGGTTCGGCATGTACCACGGCGGCGACATCGAGAGCTGCATGCGGTTTCTGCAGGAAGGCCTGGCCATGGTGCGGGAGGGTGCGACATGCACGGCGGCGGCCGAGGCTCTCGTCCGCTCCTGCACGGATGCCGGCAAGCGCCTGCCCGGGTTCGGCCACCGTATCCACACGAGCGACCCGCGCGCCTCGAGGCTACTCCAGATGGCGCACGAACTGGAACTCGACGGCGAACACGTCCACATGATCCGGACGATCGACCGCGTGGCGTCTTCAAGGCCGGATGCCGCCGATCATTCATGGCCGCTCAATCTCGACGGTGCGATCGCGGCGGTGTGTGGCGACATGGGATTCGAGCCGGAACTGGGGAACGCGCTGTTTCTGATCGCGCGGGTTCCCGGGCTTGTGGCGCACGCGAACGAAGAACGATCACGCCATCAGCCGATGCGGCAGATTGACCCGACGCAAGCGATCTATGACGGGCCGCCGCCGCGCAGGCTCCCGGAGACGCGGAAGTAGGGTGGGTTGTCGCGGGCGGCCGACTTGGATTACACTGTGGGTTCTTCCCGGGTTGGGCACTTAGATCAGCGGCTAGATCGCCTGCTTCACACGCAGGAGGTCACTGGTTCGAATCCAGTAGTGCCCACCAACCTTCGCTCATTCCTCCCGCGAAGGCTGCCCGCCAACGCTCGTCCTACTGAAGCTTCTTCGCCTGCGCGATGAGGACCGTCAGCATCTTGACGTACCTCGCCTCGGCATCGGCGAAAGCCTTCCCGTAGTCGTCTTCGCTCGCCATCTTCTGCTTCTTCCAGTCGCCGTCGAAGACGTAGGTCTTCGCGCCGATGTCGCAGGTGTCGAAGCGGCTGTCCTCCTTCTTCGGCTTCACGCCGTCGGCGCCGATGTCGACCACCAGCGTCCGTGAGCCTTCGACGGCGGCGCTGTTGAGATCCGTGTAAATCTCTCGGAAGTCCTTCTTGGCCAGTTTCTCGGCGAGGAGCGGCGGCACCGCGTAGCGCGCCGACACCACCAGCAACTGGCTGCCCGGGAAGTAGAGGGCGGCGACGAATACGTCGGGCGCTGACGGATCCTTGGCCGCAATCGCATCGAGCTTGCCCTTGTCGAGTAACTGCGCGAGTTCCTTGACGAGCGGGACCGACTTCGAGTCCTGCGCCAGGGCACCCGTCGAAAGTACGGTGAATAAGACGAAAACGACCAGGAAGGACACCGACCGGGCGACCATCGTGCTCATCTGAACTCCCCCGTGTGAGAGAAGGCCTGTACGCGGTAGAACGCGAGTGTGTTCTATCACCTGCCGCGCCGGACGTCAATTCTCTTTCGGGCACTGGGCGCAGGAAATCCGCGAGGGAGGGGCAACGGTGGGGGATCAGACGGACGGGGCCGGCCGACAACGGCCCCATCCGTGTCAGCCGATGAACAACGGATCGTCGTCGTCCACCCCGAGCGCCGGCGCGCGAGCCTGCCGGACCTCGCGAACCGCGCCAATGGCGGCGCCGATCCCCGCCAGCAGGGCGCGGCCTTCGCGGACGGGGGCCAGAAGGGCGCCCTGGACGAGCCGGCTCGCGTCATCGACACGCTGCGCGAGGTCGGCCAACACATGGTCCGCGCGTTCCACCTGCGCGACGGCCAGCTCGCTCACGCGCGCGGCGTTCGCGGCCACGACCGTGACATCGGACACGAGGGGCCGGATCTCCTGCTCGATCCTCGTGCCCAGCTCTTCCAGCCTCCTGGCCAGGCGGGCGGCGACGATGAACAGCCCGATCTGAAACGCTGCCATCACGAAGGTGGCAACGGCAATGACACCCAGCAACACAACCGCCGTCATGCTCACGCTGTCTCCTTCTCGCGGGCCTCCCTATACGCATCGCGGCCGCGCTCGATCGCGGAGCTGATGGTATCGCGCTGGCGGGCCAGCGCCTCGCGCGTCTGGCGGGCCGCCTCGGCCGCCTTCTCGCGACCTTCGCGGGCCTTCTCGGTCAGGAACTCGCGCGTTTCCTTCCCTGCCGCCGGCGCGAACAGCAGCGCGACCGCCGCACCCGCCGCCGCGCCAAGGACAAAGGCTGTCACAGTCTTGCCGGCACCGCCGCTCTCGTCACTCATGACGTTCTCCTTTGAAGACAGGCACCCTCAGCAGAACCCTGCCTTCATGTTCTCATATAGTTGCCTGTCTTGCAGCAACTGTCCAGCCGTTCCCTGGCCTTGACCGAGTTTTTCCTTCAACGGCTCGAGGCGGGCCATCGACGCCACGCGGTCACCGCTCGGCCGCTGCCCCGAGCCCGAGCTCCCGGCGCTTCAGCACCTTGATGCGGTCACGCAGGGTGGCCGCCCTCTCGAAGTCGAGGTTGGCCGCCGCGTCGCGCATGTGCCGCTCCAGCCCCGCGACGTGCGCGTCCAGTTCGGCCTGCGTGCGGAATCCCGGCGCCGCCTCGGGATCCGGCACCGCCATGTAGTCGCGCTCGTAGACGCTCGACAGCACATCGTCGATCTGCTTGACGATCGACGCGGGGGTGATCCCGTGCTCGGCGTTGTAGGCTTCCTGGACGTGGCGTCGTCGGTCCGTCTCGGCGATGGCCGTACGCATCGACTGGGTCATGGTGTCCGCGTACATGAGCACGCGTCCGTTCACGTTGCGCGCGGCTCGACCGGACGTCTGGATCAACGACCCGGCAGAGCGCAAAAACCCCTCCTTGTCCGCGTCCAGGATCGCCACGAGCGAGACTTCCGGCAGGTCGAGCCCTTCCCTGAGCAAATTGATGCCAATCAGCACGTCGAATTCGCCCCGACGCAGATCGCGGAGGATCTCGACGCGCTCGAGCGTGTCGATGTCCGAATGCAAGTAGCGCACGCGGATGCCCAGTTCCTGGTAGTACTGGGTCAAATCCTCGGCCATCCGCTTGGTCAGCGTCGTGACGAGCACGCGCTCCTTCAGGGCCGCTCGCCCGCGGATTTCACCCAGGAGATCGTCCACCTGCCCCTTCACCGGCCGGATCTCGATCGGCGGGTCCGTCAGGCCGGTCGGCCGGATGATCTGCTCCACGACGACGCCACCGGAGGCCCGCAGTTCGAAGGGGCCGGGCGTCGCCGACACGAACACCACCTGGTGCGCGCGAGCCTGCCACTCCTCGAAGGTGAGCGGCCGGTTGTCGAGCGCCGACGGGAGGCGGAAGCCGTAGTTGACCAGCACGTCCTTCCGTGATCGATCCCCGTGGTACATCCCGCGGATCTGCGGGACCGTCTGATGGCTCTCGTCCACGAACACGACCGCGTCGGCGGGCAGGTAGTCGAGCAGCGTCGGCGGCGGTTCGCCGGGCGCGCGGCCCGTCAGGTGACGCGCGTAGTTCTCGATCCCGTGGCAGTACCCGATCTCGCGGATCATCTCCAGGTCGAACATCGTGCGCTGATGCAGGCGCTGCGCCTCGAGCAGCTTGCCTTCCGATTCGAGCAGCGAGCGGCGTTCCACCAGCTCCGCCTTGATCGTCTCGATGGCCTTCCGGGTCCGCTCTCGCGGGGTCACGAAGTGCGTCTTCGGGAAGATCGCCAGCCGGTCGTGCCGACGGGAGGTGCGGCCGGTCAGCGGGTCGAACACCACCAGCTCGTCCACCTCGTCGCCGAACAGCCCGATACGCACCGCCTGCTCTTCGTAGGACGGGTACACCTCGATGATGTCGCCGCGCACCCGGAAGGTGCCGCGCCCGAACTCCACGTCGTTGCGCTCGTACTGGATGTCCACGAGTTTCCGCAGGATCTGTTCGCGATCGATCCGCTGCCCCATCTCGAGCGGCAGCATCATGCCGTAGTAGGCTTCCGGCGACCCCAGGCCGTAGATGCACGACACGCTGGCGACGATGATGACGTCGCGGCGCTCGAAGAGCGACCGCGTGGCCGACAGCCGCATGCGATCGATCTCGTCGTTGATCGTCGCTTCCTTCTCGATGTAGGTGTCGCTGGCCGGAACGTAGGCCTCCGGCTGGTAGTAATCGTAGTAGCTGACGAAGTACTCGACGGCGTTGTCGGGGAAGAACCGCCGGAACTCCTGGAAGAGCTGGGCGGCAAGCGTCTTGTTGTGGACCATCACCAGCGAGGGGCGGTTCACGCGCGCCATCACCTGCGCCATCGTGAACGTCTTTCCGGAGCCCGTGACTCCGAGCAACACCTGGTGAGCGTCGCCGCGCCCGAGCGCCTCCACGAGTTCCGTGATGGCTCGCTGCTGGTCGCCGCGCAGCTCGAAATCGGAGACGAGATTGAAGCGGTCGGGCACGAGCAGGATCGTACCACAGGCGCGACCGCCGCCCGGCGTCGCGACGCCCGTGAGTGTCGAGACCGTCCGAATCGTCAGGGGCGAGACAGACCTCGCGCCCCTACCGTTTCAGCGGAGCGAAATACCCCTGGCGGGTCCGCACCCGGATGTCCTTCAGGCCCGGCCGCGTCACCTTGATCGCCACCTTCCGCCACGTCCCGTCGGTCTTGGTGTTCGTAGACACGTAGCCCATCGAATACTGGGCGTCGATTTCCGCCGCCACCTTGCCATAGGCGCTCTCCAGGTCGCGCATCGACATCGGGAAGAACGCCTGGCCACCGGTGATCTCCGCCAGGCGCTGCAACCGAGAGCGCAGGTCCTGCCGCACGCTCGCAGGCTGGTGCTCCAGGAACCCGATGGCATGAACGGTCACGTCGGAGGCTTTCAGGAGGTCGGTCAGCTCGCTGAACGAGATGCTGCTCGCGTTGTCGCCGCCATCCGTGTACAGCACGAGGATCTTCCGCCCCTCCTGCCCCGACGCGCCGTCGAGGTAGACCCCGATCGCGTCCCACAAGGCCGTGTACCCCTCGGCCTTGCGGCTGCGAATCCGTTCCACGAGGCGGCCGAATTCCGACTGGCTGTACCGCGCAACACGGACCTCGGTGTCGAAGTCCACCAGCGTGAAGTCCCGCGCCTCGCTCAGGGTGTTGAGGAACTTGATCGCGGCACTCCGGGCGAACTGCATGTCCGCATCCATGCTTCCGCTGATGTCGAACAGCGCTCCCAGGTGGAGCTCGGCCGGCAGAAGTCGCGGGGCGCCGGCGCTCCGGCCCGGCGGGGCGTCGGCGCTCCGGCCCGGCCGCGCGTCGCAGGGCACGAAGAAGCGCAGCGCCTGTTTCTGGCCATCCTCGTAGACCTCGAAGTCGCCTTCCTCGAGGTCGGTCAGGTCGTTCCCCTTCTTGTCCACGACCGTCACGCCGAAGTTGACGATGTCCACGCCGCTCCGGAAGGTCGGCTGCCCGCCCTGCGAGAAGACGACGACGACCGTCCCGAGCACGCAGAGGATGGCCGCGGCCGCTTTCACCCTGCTCTCGCTTGTCATCCGTTCCCCCTGCCGGCCTCGCGATGGCGCCGGGTCACCGTTACGTCCTGGCGGCACCCGCATCGTATTCCGTACCGTCGTGCCTGTTTGAGTATAATAGGAGGTTGGCGCCGATGGACCGTCATCTCTCCATTATCCCAGGGACTCTGGCCGCACGATGAGGTGCTTGGCCGTCTGTCAGACCGAACTCGTCGTGCGAATGCTGGAAACCGCGCTGATGTCCAGCTTCGAGACTGAGTTCCTGGTCGAGAGCCGCCCGCTCGCACGGCGGCTTCACGAGGTCGGGGTCAAGGTGTCACCCGGGGACCTTCACCGGACCGACACGTACCTCAAGGCCGACCTCTCCCCCACCACCTGCGTCATCGTCGAAGACAACAACCGGCCCGGCCTGAAGAAGACGCTGACGGCGATTTGCGACGCGGGCGCGACGCTGATCTACGTACTCGCCACGGGCGCGGGCGCGGGGAGCCGTCGCGAGGACGAGCTTCGGGCGGCGTTTCCCGAGGTCTCCTACCTCACGATGACGGAGTTGTTCGGCGCCCCGCTGGTCACCCAGATCAGCCGCTCGCTGACCCGTGCGCGCGTGCAGCAGTACCAGCGCTACTTCGCGGATGCGGACCGCGTGCTGATTCTCCTGCACAACGACCCGGACCCGGACGCGATGGCCGGCGGCCTCGCCCTGCGGAACATCCTGCGGCGGACGAAAGCGACCGCCATCCTCGGCACCCTGCAGGGCGTGACGAGGCCGGAGAACCTCCGGATGGCCAACCTGCTGGATATCCAAGTGGAATCGATCACGCCGGCCTCGCTCGGCGAGTTCGATCGGATCGCGATGGTGGACGTCCAGCCCCACTACTTCGGCGACCTGATGAACACCGTCGATCTCGTGATCGATCATCACCCGCCCCAGCCCGGCTACAGCACGATCTTCAAGGACATCAGGTCCGACTACGGCTCGACCTCGACCATCCTGACCGAGCACCTGCGCGCGGTCGACGTGAACATCTCCGAACGGACTGCGACCGCCCTGCTCTACGCCATCAAGTCTGACACGCTCTTCTTCAACCGCCAGGCCAACCGGGTCGATCTCGAAGCCTTCTCGTTCCTCTACCCGCTGGCCGACGCCACGCTGATCCGGAAGATGGAAGGAACGGAAGTGACGCTCGAGCGCCTCGAGTACGTCATGAAGGCGTTCCAGGCGGGCCGCAGGGAAGACCAGGTATTCTGCGCCTTCATGGGCGAGACGCCGCGCGAAGACCTGATTGCCTACGTCGCCGACTTCTACCTACAGCTCGAGGACATCAAGTGGACGATCATCGCGGGTGTCGTCAACCAGATGCTCGTGCTGTCGGTCAGGAACCTCGGCTATTCGCGTAACGCCGGCGAGTACGTCCGGAAGTGTTTCTCTTCCCTGGGCAGCGCCGGCGGTCACCGGTCGATGGCCAAGGCCGTGGTCCCGAT
>Ga0209747_1002166_pt1 | contig 10092 bp, 7 predicted proteins | sample BarGraNGADG00311_FD_184498 | JGI IMG/M metagenome (GOLD analysis project Ga0209747, IMG submission 184498) | Arctic peat soil microbial communities from Barrow, Alaska - Barrow Graham LP Ref core NGADG0011-311 (SPAdes) (version 2) | ecosystem: Environmental > Terrestrial > Soil > Wetlands > Peat ... | reverse complement strand
CCTCGATGCCTCACTGGCGGTCTGGGAGCCTTCCCGCACCCCTCTGACGTCCTCGCTGCCCCCCGCGCCGCAGACGATACGGCCGAGGTCGTGGTTCCTGCTCAGAGGTGACATGCATGTCGCGATGAAGTCCCCCACGCCGGCCGGCGTCGCGACGACCCTCGCCTCCCCGCCCACAGCGCGAGCGAAGCGGGACATCTCCTCGAGCCCTCGCCAGACTATCGCCGCCGCGGCGTTGTCGCCCCAGCCGAGGGCGCACCCCATGCCGCACGCCACGGCGTACACGTTCTTGAGCGCGCCGGCCGCCTGCGCCCCCAGCGGGTCGTTGTAAGGCAGCAGCGTGAGCAGGTCGTGCCCCATCGAGGAGGCGGCCTGCCTCACGGCCGCGCCGTCCACGCCCGCGATGCTCGAGACCGCGGGCATGCCGCGGCAGATCTCGAGCGCGAGGTTGGGCCCGGACAGGACAAGCGCGTCATCATGTTTCGTTCGGCCGGCGGCGGCCAGGGAAGCTTCTTCACGCCAGACCTCGAGGCTCAGCAGGCCGGTGCCTTTCTCGAGCCCCTTGGTCGCGAGGACTACTCTCGCGCCTGGCCGGCAGGCCGCGAGCACACTGCGAGCCACCGCGCGAAACGCGTGCGACGGCACCGCGATCACTACCGTCCCGGCCTGGCCCACGGCGCGCTCGAGCGACGCCGTGGCGAAGACGTTTCCCGGGAGCCGGAATTCATCCAGGTAGCGCGAGTTGGTGTGAAAGCGCGTGATCTCCTCCACCGCATCGGCCTCGGGGGTGAACAGGAACACCCGCTCGAAGTTCGCCGCCTCGAGTGACGCGAGGGTCGTGCCCCAGGCTCCCGCGCCGGCAACTGCCAGGATGCCCGGGCCGCCACAGTTATCCTTGTGCCGCATTTGACCGCCACCATGTCCGAGGGCGGGCACCGAGCCCGCCCCATGTCCTCGTCCGGTAAAGCCTTCCCACCAGGGCCGGATCTTCTCCTTGGTGCTCTAGGCCGAGCTCACCGCCGCGAGCTTCTCTTCGCGGTCTCTGCCGAGCGCCCACCTGACGACCGCCAGGGTTATCGCCACGGCAACTCCGACGCCGGCTGCGATCCCCCAGAGCAGGTTCCTCCTGCCGCGCGTGGTTTCCTCTCCCTCGCGCACGAGCCCCGTCAGCCCGGGCAGGAGCTTGAGCATCACCATGTCCGCGAACTCGTCCGGCGCAGGCACGCGCTCCATCGAGGTGAACACCTCCATCACCGCTCGCATGCGCCCGTGGTACGTCTCGCACTCGGGGCAGCCCTTCACGTGCCGCCTCAACAGCAGGAGGCGCAGGCGTCCCACCCCGCCCTCGCCGAGATCTCCTATCGCACTCGCCGCCTTCACGCATTCTTCGGGTTCCGAAGGTTTGTCACGCATGCTAGATCACCCCTTCAAGCGCCTCGCACAGGAGGCCCCGGGCACGGTGTCCCCAGGTCTTGGCCGTATTCCTCGGCACGCCCATGACCGCGCCGATCTGCGAGTAACTCATGCCTTCCATGTGGTGCAGGACCATCACCGCCTTGTAATTGTCCGGCAGCTCCGAGAGGGCTTCCTGCACGATCCCGGCCGTCTCGTTCGACACGCTCACGTTCTCCGGTATGTCCTTGTCAGGCCCCGGCGGGTCGAACGCCAGCGATACGTTCGCAGGCCCCGGGGCCCACTGCCCCTGGGCCATCGCTTCGGCTGGCACCTGGCGGCCCCGGCCGCGCCGCCTGAGGTGGTCGATCGCCGAGTTAGTCCCTATCCTCAGGAGCCACGCCCGAAACGGCATCCTTGTGTTGAACGAGTCCAGCCCCTGGTACGCCTTTATGAAAGTCTCCTGCGCCAGGTCGAGTGCTTCTTCCCTGTCCCCCACCATCCTGTAGGCGACGTTGAACACCTGGTCCTGGTACTTGCGCACCAGCGACTCAAAAGCGCGCTCGTCCCCCTCGCGGATGTCTTTGACCATGCGGGCGTCCTCCCGGGCGTCCCGCGAAAACCTGCTATCGGGCATTCCTGTCCTTAACCTGTTGCCGGCCGGTGGCGTTTGCTTATTCTTTCATACGAGACTCCGTCCGATACGGGTTCACGTCGTTCACTTTCCACTTTTTCTTTCCACTTTTTGCGGCTCGGTCTGAAAGCCGCCCGTCTGATATGATTGAGCCGCTAAAAGACCCTAACGGAGGTGCACATAAATGATGACACGCGAAGAAACGATCAAGGAACTCAAGACCAAGGGCTTCGACGTCCTGGTGATAGGAGGCGGGGTCACCGGGGTCTGCGTGGCAAGAGATGCGGCCCTGCGCGGCTTCACCGCCGCGTGCGTCGACAAGAACGACTGGGCATTCGGCACGAGCAGCCGCTCGTCCAAGATGATCCACGGGGGCATCCGCTACCTGGAGATGTTCGACTTCAAGCTCGTGTTCGAGGCATGCCGCGAGCGCCGTCAGCTCCTGTTGAACGCGCCGCACCTGGTGTACCCTCAGCCGTTTACCTTCCCCATCTACAAGGGGGACAAGAACGGCCTATTCATGATCGAGTCCGGGCTCCTTCTCTATGACATGCTCGCGCTCTTCCGGAACGTCCAGAACCACAGGATGTACCTGCACGACAAAGCGATGGAGCTCGAGGACGGACTCGACAGCGACAGGATCAAGGCCGCCGGGGTCTTCTACGACTGCTCGACCGACGATGGCCGCCTGACCCTGGCCTTCGCGCTGTCGGCTATCGACGCCGGGGCCCGCTGCGCCAACTACATCGAGGTCGTAAGCCTGCTGCGGGACGGCAGCAGGGTCGCGGGCGCCCACGTCCGCGACGTGCTCACCGGCGAGGAGTTCGACGTCGAGGCACGGGTCGTCTGCAACGCCGCAGGCGCCTGGGGCGACGAGGTATGCGAGCTGGACGAGCCGGGCGCCCCGCAGAAGCTTCAGCTCACCAAGGGCTCGCACATCATGGTGCCCCGCGGCAGGGCGAGGACCAAGAACGCGCTCCCGATCGTCAGCCCCACCGACGAGCGCCTGATGTTCGTGATACCGAGGGGGCATTTCTCGCTCATCGGCACCACCGACACCTATTACCACGAGGACCTCGACCACCCCTATGCGACGAAAGAGGACGTCGAGTACATCCTCGAGGCGGTCAACCACATCCTGCCCCGCTCGCACGTCGACATGGGCGACATCATAAGCACGTACTCCGGACTACGGCCGCTGGCCATGCAGGAGGGCGGCGAGGACGTCGCGGCCAGCGCTGTCTCTCGCGAGCACCGCATCTACGAGGGGCGGTCCGGCCTTCTCACGATCGCGGGCGGCAAGCTCACCACGGCCAGGTCGATGGCCGAGGAAATGGTGGACATGGTGGCCCGCAAGCTCCTCAAGGAGTTCAGCGTGAAGGCAAAGCGTGGATGCCAGACCATGAACAACCCGATCCTGGGCACTCCGGCCCCGGACACAGAGGCGCGCGTGAGGGCACTTGCCGGCAAGCTCAAGTACGACGACGACATCCTCAACGGCCTCTTCAAGCAGGGCACCGACGCGCTGAAGGTGCTCGCGCTCATCGATGAGGACCCGGGCCTGGCCGAGCGCCTCGCCCCTGAGGTTCCCCACATCAAGGCCCAGGTCCGCTATGCGGTCGAGGGCGAGATGGCGAGGTCCGTCGACGACTTCCTGGTGCGCCGCACCGAGATCTACTACCAGGCCCCCGACCAGGGGCTCGGCCTGGCCGAAGAGGTCGCGCGCATCATGGGCTCCTTGCTCGGCTGGGACGCCGATGAAGGAAAGCGCCAGGTCGAGGAGTATAAGAAGACCGTCGAACTCTCGAGGCGGTACGCCGCCTGAAACGTGGCAGGTCCACATGCACGAGATGGTCTTCGCGGACCGCATCGACGCGGGCCGCAAGCTGGCTGACGCATACGACGGCCCGACCGACGACCTGGTCGTACTGGGCATAGCCCGGGGCGGGGTAGCGGTCGCGTACCCCTTCGCGAACAAGTTCAACGCTCCTATGGACGTCATCACCGCGCGCAAGCTGCCCATACCCTGGAGCCCCGAGATGGGGTTCGGAGCGATCGTCCCCGACGGCGGCATCGTCCTCAACGATGAGGTCGTCGGCTCTTATGGCATTGCGCCCGACGAGATCAAGAGGATAGCCGGCGAGGTGCTTTCCGAAGTCCATCGACGGGAGAAGGTATACCGGGGCGGCAGGCCCCCCGTCTCGCTCAAAGGGAAGAACGTCGCACTCGTCGACGACGGCCTGGCGACCGGCTACACCATGATCGCGTCGATCGAGATGTGCAGGAAACTCCAAGCCGCCTACATCGCCGCGATAGTCCCGGTCAGCCCCGCGGACACGGCCGAGCGCGTGCGCGGTTACGTCGATAAGCTGGAAGTCCTGAAGGTCACCCGCACGTACTCTTTCGCCGTCGCCAGCTTCTACCGCGACTTCCACGACATGGAAGACCGCGAGGTCATCGACTACATGGAAAAAGCGCGGGAGTTCCCGGCCCGGTTGGTGGGCTAGGCCTTCTTGCCGTTGAGGAACACCCCGATAATCTTTGAGGCGTCCGGCTCTATGATCTTTCCGTGCCCCGGGTACGCTGTCTTCAGGCCCATACCCGCCAGGAGCGCCTGCGACTGGCCGATGTCCTCGAGGCTCTTGCTGGCGCAGATTGCCGGCATCCCCGGCCGCCCGAAGAAGTAGGACATCATGTCGCCGATGAACGCGCGGTCGCCATCACGGTCGAGGTAGCCCACACCGCCGGCGGTATGACCCGGCAGCCCGATGACCTCGAGGCCGAGCTCCGGGACCGTGTCCCCGCCCTCGACCTTGCGGTCTATCTTCACGCTCTCGAACTTCTGATACTTGCGGTACCAGGAGTCCGGGCACTTGCCGAGCGCCCGGCCGACCTTGTTGAGGTCACTGGGCGGCGGTATGAACTCGTCCCCCTCAATGACCCCGGCGTCCTCGGCGCCCGCGATCAGCGTCGCGCCCGAGAGCTCCTTGATCTTCGCCGCGTTTCCGGCATGGTCGAAATGGTTGTGGGTGATCAGGATAAACTCGATGTCGCCAACTGAGAGCCCTTCGCGCGTCAGCACCTTGAGGATCTTCTTGAAGCTTTTTGGTGCCATCGTATCGACGAGGGCGATGTGCTTCCCCTTGATCAGGTAAGCGTTTTCAGCAAGCCCGATTATCGGCACAACCTCGAATCCCATTCCAACCCCTTTCCTAGGCCCCTCTACCCCTTGAGCCGCGTCTCTCAGGCGCGGATCGAGCTGCGGGCTGAGAGCCCGCACTCAAGAAACGGCGGGCGCGGGCAGCGTCCGTTTTGATATTATAGTTGGTCTGAAGGGTTTGGAGTAGAACACGTGAATGGAGTTGGGTGATGTTCAGACACGACTTTTCCTCAGGTTCCGGAAAAATTCGACGCGCCACGGGCAGCCGAGCAACCCGCGTGTTCACGGGTGCGGTCCTTGCCGCGCTCCTGTTGCTTGCGCCGGCGCTTGCGGCAGTCGCCCCGGCGAGGGCGGCCGGCGGACCGCAGCCTCCCGAGGGCATCGAGGTCTACAGGAGGCAGGGGGACAGGGGCCTGCGCCTCACCCTGTCGTGGAACCAGGCGCCCGGTTCCGCGGGATACAAGGTCTACAGGTCGGATAACCTCAACGGGCCTTTCACCGAGATCGGTGGAGCATCGGCCACTACCTGGGAGACGTTCCCGTTCTTCCTCGACGACACCGCGGCCCCCGGCGGCACCTACTACTACAAAGTCTCTTCGATCGACGGCAACTGGGCCGAAGGCCAGCAGAGCGGCCCGGTGAGGGCGTTGATGGGCAAAGGGCGCAGGGCGCAGGCCCCCGCCAAGTCGATCGTCGTGTCGCTCGCCGACCAGCGCGTCTACTTTTTCGAGAGCGGAGTGGTGGTCAACATCCTGCGCTGCAGCACCGGCGCATCGGGGACGCCCACCGGCAACTACAGCATAACGGCGCACAGGGGCACCGTCAGCGGCTGTAACTTCTGGATGGACTGGAGGCCGAACTACGGCATGCACGCGTGGCCCAGCTACCTCGGCGCCTACGAGGAGAACCTCGGGGTGAACCCCATGTCCCACGGGTGCGTGAGGCTACATCCGCTCGAAGCCTACTGGCCTTACCAGTGGGCGCCCGACGGCACTCCTTTCACAGTCATAGGCGGCTCGGCCGGCAGGATGCCACTCGCGGGCACCAGCTGCTCGGAGGGAGCCACCGCCCCGTCGAAGACCTGGTACTTCGCCGAGGGATACACCGCAGCGGACTTCATGGAGTTCCTGATGTACTTCAACCCGGGCAAGGACACGGTGACGGCCACCACAACCTACCACCCGGAGGGCCGCGAAGCGGTCACCGAGACCTACTCGCTGCCGCCCGGCTCGCGCCAGACCATAGCGGTCAACAACGTGTCGGGGCTCGCGCAGAACGTGGGCCACGGGATAACGATCAACGCATCGGGCGCGATAGTGGTGCAACAGTCCGAGTACTTCAACATGGGGGGCCGGCGCGGCGGCAGCACGACCCTGGGCGCGCCGTCTCTCTCGAGGACCTGGTACTTCGGAGAGGGCTACACGGGCGCCATGTTCGAGACTTACCTGCTCCTCTACAACCCCGGGGCGAAAGACACGAAGTGCCACGTGACTTACTACGTCCAGGGGGGCGAGGCCAGGTTCCACGATTTCACAATGCCTGCGCGAACTCGCGGCACGACCCTGGTCAACGCGCTGCCCGGGATGAACGGACAGCAGTTCTCGATCAAGGTCGAATCGACCGAGCAGATAGTCGCCGAGCGCGCGGAGTACTTCGCATGGAACAGCTTCCCGTACGGCGTCAACGGCGGGGACATAACGATGGGAGTCACGGCTCCTTCGAAGACCTGGTACCTCGCGGAAGGCTGCACAGGCTACTACTTCGACGAGTACATCCTCATGCAGAACACGTCGGGCCACATGGCGAACGTCAACATCGAGTTCGACACCAGGACCGGGCCCTTCCCCTACCAGTGCCAGGTCGCGCCTTACTCGCGCGGCACCATCGCGGTGGACTCGATCCCGGGCCTTCAGAGTGCGGAGACCGGGGCAGTGATCACGTCCGACACCGATATAGTGGTGGAGCGGTCGATGTATCTGTCGCGAGACTCGCGCCGTGGAGGGGACGTCGCGATGGGCGTGACGGCGCCGTCGAAGGACTGGTACTTCGCCGAGGGCTACGACGGGGGGACGTTCGACGAGTACGTGCTGGTCATGAACCCCGGCGCCGACCCGCTGACCGTCAACTTCCTGTTCCACCTCGAAAACGGGGCGGACGTGGGCGCGGCGTACCTCGTCGGGCCCAAGAGCAGGATCACCCTTCGCGCCAGTGACGTGCCGGGCGTCCAGTGGACCGGGAGCGCGGTCGAGCTGCACGCGGACCGTCCGATCGTAGCCGAGCAGGCGCACTATTTCTGCATACCGAGGTAGCCGCGGGCGGCCCTGGAACTTGCTCTCGAAACGGTTAAGTTTCCGTATGCAAATCGAACGCCCCGTGCTGCTATAATCTACTGCGACAACCCACCATGGAGGTCCAGAATAGATGAAGTGTGAGTTCTGCGGAGAAGAACTGTCACCCGGCGCCCTCGCGTGTCCCAGGTGCGGAGGCCCCGTCTCGAAGCCGGCCGGCCCGCCGCCCGGCGAAGGTCAGGCACCAGGCGCGTCGCAGGCCCCGGCCGGAGCGCCCGTAAAAGTCCCGGACCCGCCGCTTGCGAAGCTCGAAGAAGATTTTTTTGCGCTCGCAGAAGAGACGGTGACGGACGAGGCGGGGCTCGATGCGGCCCGGCCGCCGGATCCGTTCGTTCCCGCAAGTGCGCAGTCGATCGCCGCCATAGTGGACCAGTCGATCCCGCCCGGGGCGGCCATCGCGGTCGAGCAGAACGTCCTCGGCAACGAGTTGACGGGGGGCTACAAGGGGCCTGGGATGTCCTCCGTAGCCGGGGCCGGGGTGCAGACCGCGGACGACCCGTTCGGCCTCAACGTCACCGACGCGAAGCCCGGAGACAACCTGCCGCCGATCCACCGTCACTGGCGCTACAGCAGGTGGTGGAACCTCACCATGTTGACGATAGGCATCGTGATCCTCGCCTGCGGCGTCTTCGCGGCCGTGTATTTCGGAATGATCAAGAAGTCCGGCCCCTCGGGGGGGTCCGCCGCCGCCGCCGTGAACGACTACATCGCCGCCACGCTCACCCAGAACCAGGCAAGGCTCGCCCAGGTCTCAGCCCCGGGCAGCAAGTTCGGCAGCGACCTCAACACGCTTCTCGCCGGCTATCAGAAGTACGGGTTCCTGAGCCTGCAGACCTGCGACGTGAAGACGGTGAGCATCTCGGCTGACGCGGCCACGGTGGAGATCTCGAAGCTGGACGTGGAGATCGATCATCCCAACGGGACCAAAGAGATAGTCCCGGTCCTTGACATCACCCAGCCGTACAAGCTGCCGACGACCGTGCAACTGGTGCGCCAGAACGGCCAGTGGGTCGTGAAGTCCTAGTTTAGCGCTCCGTCCCACAGATACCTTGGCATTCGAGCGCCGCTGCATCCACGCCTGCGTCGTTCCACTCCCTCAGAGTACTCACCGAGTACGACTCGGTCGCGCGCCTTGCAGGCGCGTCGCGGAGACGCTCTCTGTGCGTCAAGCTATCTGTGGGACGGAACGCTTAGCTCTCAAAGGGGAGTGTCAGGGAGTGGCTAACGCCGCCTGCTGCCAGTCCGAGTAGATCATCACCGAGCCGTCCACCACCAGCCCCACTCTGTAGTTGTAGGTGTGTCCCGGCACTACGGCATCATCCGTGTAGGTGCAGAAGACGTCCCCTGAGTCTATCTGGGTGACGGCCTTCGTACCCGCCGGCGTCGCCGAACCTGCCGGCGCTTTGTCCACTACTCTCTCCAGTATGAAGCCGCTGAAGCGGGTCGCGCCGCCCACGCTCCATTGCAGGCGCACTGCCCGCGCGCCGGCGCCGGCCGCGGAAAGCGACAGCGTCGCCTGCTCGGGCTGCGGGGTCGGTGACGGCGTATTGACCACGATCGTATTGCTTGTGAAGACCTCGCCGGAACCTTTCCGTATGGCGGCGATCCGGTACTGGTATGTATGTCCCTGCTGGATGGAGTCGTCGGACGCGGTCGACATCGACGGGTCCGAGAACCGTGCCACCTCGTCACCGGGATATGCAGGCTCGGCCGACTCTGACCGCAACAGTACGTACTCCGCGAAATCCGCCCCTCCCGAGCTGACCCATGTGAGCGTGGCGGCCTTGTCGGAAACATCGGCGGCAAGTTGTATGGATGGAGTCTGCGCGTCGCCCGGCTGGGCCGCGGCGGAAGACTCCTGCACCTGGACTCCCATGTCCGCGTATATGCCTGTCGAATAGCCGGCGGCGGCGTCCTGCTGAACGCTGGTCATGAGCCTCTCGTCGGCGAGCCTCTCGCGGGAGACGGGCTGCTTGTCGGCCTTCTTGTCCTGCGCCATCGAGACCGTCATGACCTCACCCTTCGAGACGGGGATCGTGTCGTGCCTGGCGATGGCCACGTTGACCTGCTTCTCGACGGTGAGTATCTCCAGGTGGTCGGGCACGCGGTTCTCCACGTTGAAGGCGGCGCCCGAAGTGTGCGACGCCACGTCCTTGTTGGTGACGACGTAGTCGGTGCCGTCCGTCACCCTGTGGTAAGTGCTTCCGGCCACGTGCGCGACCGCGATCCGGTCCTTCGCGATCGTCGAGATCTCGGCCTCCGAGCCGTCGGTGACTCTCATTATGCTGCCGTCAGGGAAATCGACGGCGGCGTTGGAACTGCCCGCGGTGCGGATCACCCAGCCCTCTGAGATCTTGTCGCCGGGGCGCGCTGCGCGCCAGCGGTCGTGCGGGACGAGCACCTCCACCTTGCCGAGGAGGTTCGAGAACTTTGCGACGCCTGAAACCTTGGGCGGGATCGTCTTTCCCCCGGTCGCGAACAGCGGGATCATGACCGCCGCGGCGACGAACAGCGCGAGGACGATAGCCAGCGCGGGAACGAGTGCGCGCCTCGAGCGA
>Ga0209747_1002163_pt1 | contig 10094 bp, 10 predicted proteins | sample BarGraNGADG00311_FD_184498 | JGI IMG/M metagenome (GOLD analysis project Ga0209747, IMG submission 184498) | Arctic peat soil microbial communities from Barrow, Alaska - Barrow Graham LP Ref core NGADG0011-311 (SPAdes) (version 2) | ecosystem: Environmental > Terrestrial > Soil > Wetlands > Peat... | reverse complement strand
TTACAGAGGACCCTTTAAGATTTTTCAATTCAGGTTATCAGACTGCTTCAGATATAACAAAACTACTTTTATCAATAAGGAATGGCAAACACCAGATTATCCCCTGCACTAATAAGATAAACATTTTCGCCTATTCAATAGGCGCTTTCCTGGCTGAAATACTTGTAATGGGGAATCCGGAAAATTTGTTTGCTGAGTCGAAGCTTTTTATTTTCTGTGGCGGATCTGTTTTCAGCAATATGCGGGGTTCTTCTAAATTAATAATGGATAGTCTGGCATTCGACCGTCTATATAATTTTTACCTGAATGATTTTGAAAAAAGTATAACGGGAAAAGGTCCGTTAGTCGATTTTTTGAGTACCAGTCAGATTGGAATGGCTTTCAGGTCGATGATTGACCTTGGAAGATTAAAATCATTCCGGGAGACTATTTTGAAAAAGCTTGGTGATCAGATTTACTCAATCACCCTTCTAAAAGATACTGTAATTCCTTCAAACGGTGTTGTGGCTACTCTGGGGGGTAATAAAAACAGCAATATTGTGAAGGTATGGGATTTCCCATATACTTATTCACACGAAAATCCCTTCCCTGTTTTTGATTCCCCTTTGAGTAAAAAAGTTGATTATTGGTTTGAGAGTGTTTTTTCAGAGGCAAGGACATTTCTTGTTTAGGCTGAATCAAAATCCTCAATTTCAAAGCTATAACCTTCTTTTAATGAAAATGTAATAAATTCATCAAGTATCTTATTTGCATTTGAATTCGGAGTATCGTGTAAAACTATTATTGATCCCGGACGTATTTTACTTTTGAGAATCCTAAGGGAATTTTCGCTCCCGAATGAAATGTCGAAATCATAAGGCATCAGATCCCAAAAAACAATTTTATAATTTCTCTTTAGTTTTCTGTATTGGGCAAACCGTAACCTCCCATAAGGAGGCCTGAATAAATCATAAGATGTATATGGAGCAGCTTCTGATATGTCATCTATATATCTTTTTGTGGTAGTTAACCATCCATTAAGATGACCGTACCCGTGATTACCTGCCTTATGACCTCCGACCTTAATTTTGTTAACGAGGTCAGGATATTTTAAAGCAGCTCTTCCATTGCAAAAGAACTGAGTTTTAATATTATACAAATCAAGTATATCAAGCAGTTGCGGAGTAGAATCCGGATCAGGACCATCGTCAAAAGTGAGATACAATAGTTTTTCTGTTGTCTTTATCCTGAATATTGCATCAGGATAAAGACACTGTGCAAAAAAAGGCCTGAAAAGCCGCATAATAATTTATTTCGTCGAATAGAGCTTGCCGTAATAATTACTTATTTCCGGTTCAATAATCGCGGTAATGTTTGTCAGTTTTAAATTAACCGACATATTATAGATATCAAGCAGACACTGCATATTAATCCCTGTTGGGTATTCCAGCCCAAAGCGGTCTGCAGGGTTAAGATTGATTGCATAATCGAGATATTTCTTAGAGTAGCCGATAATATCAATAATCAATTTTTCTCCCTCTTCCGTTTTGCCTGCCCTCAGCAATACTTCTGCAAGACCAATTGAGAAAAAGTCGTTTGGCATCTTTTGCACCGGAACAATTTTAAGTCCACGATGAACTGCTTCAACAGCTTTCAAAGTATCACCCTTCAGGATTAGTTCTTTACCGAGGGTTCCAAAAAGCCTCCTGAAATTGCTGAACATACGACGGTTATTTTCATCGAGATATACCTTAGGGTCTTCTGCGTTTCCCCATTTGAACTTATTCATCATGTTGTCGTACATAATGGCCGTATCGATCATACCAAATTCGCCCTGTTCAGGTTTATCTGTTTTTATAGGCACCACCCTGTATGCAAGCCCTTCCTGAACGAAATACTTTTCAAGTCCTTTATACTGACTCGATGGCACTGTTGTGGAAAAGTATATAGGTCTCTCCCATTTGTTTGTAGAAAGAAGGTCCATTATTGCCAGGTCGCCTTTGAACGCATCTGTTTCGGAATACTCCCATATCATTGGTGATTCTATCCTGTTTTTATAATAATCTTTTACTGTTCCGTTAGCAAGGACTTTTGCAGAGTCAACATCAATTATAAATTTACTTGCAGGAATATAATTCATAAAATCACCTCTGCCGCTCAGGTCAATCTTATATTTCTTATCATCATTCCCAGCGAACGCTACGATCTCTTTCAGATTAACAGGTTTGTCCACCCTGCTATTTATCGGCAGCTGTTCTCTAACGCCTTCAATATACTTATCCGGGCCAAGAGTCAGTGGCATAGGATCAGAGTCAAAAGCTTTCTGTCTCATCATTTCAATATACCATCCTGCCTGAATATAACTCAGGTTGGCAACACGGATATCAGTTCTGACCTGTTCCACATCCTGAACATACCAAACGGGGAATGAATCATTGTCGCCATATGTAAATAAAATACCATTCGGAGCAACCGATTTAAGATAATTCGCGCCAATATCTCTGGCAGTGTAGCGGCCCGAACGGTCATGGTCATCCCAGTTCTGCGAAGCCATAAGCACCGGTACAAGTGCTACAAGAACTACAAGAGTAACTGCTGCTGATCCTTTGTTTCCCAGAAACTTCTGAAGTTTCTCATAAACAAACATAAACCCGATTCCTATCCATATTGCAAAAGCATAAAAAGAACCAGCATAAGCATAATCTCTTTCCCTGGGCTGGTTTGGATATTGATTCAGATAGAATATTATAGCCAGTCCTGTCATTATAAAAAATGCCATTACAAGCCAGAAACCGGTATTATTTTTCTTATACTGCCAGAACATACCAGCAAGACCAACAAGAAGCGGAAGAAAGTAATATTTATTGGTGGCAGGATTGGATGTTATATCGTCAGGCAATTTATCAAGTTTACCAAGGCGGGCTTCATCAATAAAATTTATGCCGCTAATCCAGTTTCCATGAATTGAGTTCCCATTTCCTTCTATATCGTTTTGCCTTCCCGCAAAATTCCACATGAAATATCTGAAGTACATAAAACCGACCTGATAACGGAAAAAGTAACGAAGGTTCTCACCAAAAGTAGGACAAACTACTGCTGCTTTATCAGAACCTACCGAGTACTTTCTTCCAACTACCTTTCCCCAATATTTGTAAGCAGTTTCATGTTCCGGATCGGAGCTCCACATACGAGGGAAAAATGTCTCAAACTTGGGGCTATAAGAATATTCAGGACGGTAATATGGCTCATACCTGCCCTTCACCTTATTATATCCGGCAACAACTTTTGTAACATCAGTAACCGGAGCACTATAATAGTTCCCAAAGAATTTAGGAGAACTACCGTACTGTTTCATATTAATATAGTATGAAAGAGAAAACACATCCGAAGGATTATTCTGGTTCATTGGTGGCCGTGCTGAAGATCTTATCATGATCATAGCATAAGATGAGTAGCCAATCATAACGACGATTAAAGACGTCAGTATATAATTCAGAATTACTCTCTTCTGTTTTAAAGAGTAATAAATTCCAAAAGCCAGAGCCCCGAATAGAACTACAAGATAAAACAGTAATCCACTGTTATAAGGTAACCCGAGAATGTTTACAAAAAGCAATTCAAACCACCCTGCAACCTCTGGTACTCCCGGCATTAAAACAAATACCATAAGACCGACAAGAAGAATGGAAAAAATCAGTGTTTTAATTACACCCTTGGTTGTTACTTCATATTTCTTAAAGTAGAATACAAAAACAAGAACCGGAATTACAAGCAGGTTAAGCCTATGGATTCCCAGACCAAGCCCCATTATGTATGCAATCATTACAATCCACCTGCCTGCATAAGGTTTGTCCGAATCATCCTCCCATTTTAACATAGCCCAGAAAACGAGTGCCGTAACAAGTGAAGAGATAGCATATAGTTCACCTTCAACAGCGGAGAACCAGAAAGTGTCTGAAAAAGTATATGCAAGGGCTCCAAGAATTCCACTGCCAATAATAGCAGGAATATGTTTTGATTCAAGTGGTTTATCATTAACAAAAACTTTACGGACAAGATGGGTTATTGTCCAGAAAAGGAACAAAATAGCGAAAGCGCTGCATAATGCTGACAGAATGTTCATTGTAAGTGCGACTTTAGAAGTATCGCCTCCTGCAAAGAGAGTGGCAATTCTGCCTATCATTAAAAACAAGGGCGCTCCCGGAGGATGTCCTACCTGTAGTTTAAAGGCTGAAAGAATGAATTCGCCACAATCCCAGAAACTTACGGTCGGCTCAAGAGTTAAAAGGTAGACTATTGCAGAAAAGACAAAGAGAAACCATCCGGTAAGATTGTTCCAGCGGCGATAATTGCCCCAAATTGAATCCATAAAAATGTTGATTTTGATTAATTTATGAAACAAAGAACGTAAAAAAATATAATATGCCCCTAATCAGTACTCTATTTAACATCATTTTAACTCAATTATTTAACCCGCATTTTGTTTAGGATGGAGATTTGAAAGATTGTAAAAGCCTAAACATAAAACCGCCACGGCCTTGTTTTCCAGTAATCGCCGGAGTAGTCTATTCCGATCCGTGGCCCGGTGTTAAAAGCCGGGTTTACTCCCGTTTCTTCAAACCAGATTCTTTCTGAAACATCCAGATCTTCCCCGTTGAATGTACGGTCTATACCCAGTGATTTTGTTAATCTTCCCGGGCCTGATAAGTTTTCCACACCTCTTATAAGGACTGCCTGAGGATGATTTTCCTCAGCAGTTACCACATTCAGCATCCAATACATTCCATAAACCAGATATACATAAAGTCTTCCCCCCTGCCGAAACATCACTTCTGTCCTGGGAGTTCGTCCCTTAGATGCATGACAGGCTTTATCCTCCATCCCCCGGTAAGCCTCAACATCAGTAATCTGAAACGAACCAATTGCTTTATCAGCCAATCTGATATGCATGTTTTTTCCAATCAGGTCTGGAGCAACCTCCAGAACATCACGGATAAAAAAATCTCTTGATAATCTTTTCCCGGAAGCCATATTCTCAATAAGGGATTTTAGTTTCCAATTCGTCCCATTTCTTAAAAACCTCTTCCCCACCTGTATCTGTCATCCGGAGAAAAGCTATTTTTCGGTTCTCAGGATCCATGACAATCTCTTCATAAATCAGTTTATCGCTGAATCCTGCCTCCTCAGCATCCTGCCTGTTGCAGGCATAGACTACTTTTTTTATGCCCGCCCAGTAAATTGCTCCCAGACACATTGGGCAGGGTTCGCATGAAGAATAGAGAGTACAATCGCTAAGATCGTGAGATTTTAAAACAGTTGCAGCCTGACGTATTGCGAGTATTTCAGCATGAGCCGTGGGATCGCTGGTCAGTACTACCTTATTGAATGCTTGTGAAATTATTTTACCATCCTTCGATATTACAGCTCCGAACGGTCCGCCACCTTCTTTAATTCCATTCCCGGCAATTTCAACTGCTCTGATGAGTAATAACTTGTCGTTTCCCATTTTTAAAATTTTATCCATATATATTAAACCCCCTTTCCTGTTTCCCCCAAGGGGGAAATGTATTCACCCTACATTAAGGTTCGCACAGTCCCTCGACTTTAGCAGGTTTATCACTTCATCACCTTCCCCCGTGGGGGAAGGTCCGGAAGGGGGTTCTAAAAATTAATAAGTGTTTCATCATATTTGTTACAATAGCCTAATTTAATAGCTTTGCAAATCTAAATCAGCCCACAAAAATAAGCTACTTTTGGCTAACAAAAATAAATTCTATTCAATATTCTTTTTTTTTATGAAATATATTGTATTTTTGCAGTCCCCAAATTGTGGGGTATATTACATTAAACATAAGTGTATCCATTAAAAAATAAGTACAAGTGAACACGTTAAGTTATAAAACTATTTCAGCAAATAAGGCTACTGTAAACAAAGAGTGGGTTATTATTGATGCTGAAGACAAGATTCTTGGAAGGCTTGCATCGGTTGTGGCATTCACATTGAGAGGAAAGCACAAGACAGACTTCACACCTCACGTTGATTGCGGGGATAACGTAATTGTTATAAACGCTGAAAAAATTAACCTTTCAGGTGAAAAGTGGTCAGATAAAGTATATATCCGGCACACTGGTTATCCCGGAGGTCAGAGATTCACAACTGCTGAGGCACTTTTGAAGAAAAATCCTATCGGGTTAATTGAAAAAGCTGTAAAGGGTATGTTACCGAAGAACAGACTTGGAAGTGAACTCTACAGAAATCTGCATGTCTATGCAGGAACTGCACATCCTCATGAAGCACAGAAACCAAAACCAATTGAACTTTAAAAATTTTTAAGCACAAGATATGGAAACGATCAATGCTCTTGGAAGAAGGAAAGCAGCTGTAGCGCGGGTATATTTAAGCGATGGCAAAGGAAAAATAACAATTAACGGAAGAGATTATAAAGAATATTTTGGCGCTGAAACACTTCAGTATGTTGTAACCCAGCCTCTCGTTCTTTTGAATGCTACCGATAAATATGATATTAATGCCAATCTCGATGGTGGCGGAGTAAAAGGACAAGCAGAAGCCCTTCGTCTTGGAATCACCAGAGCACTTATTATGATTGATGCTGATTGTAAATCCGCACTCAGAACAAATGGATTTGTGACACGCGATCCGCGTGAGGTTGAAAGGAAAAAACCAGGCCAGCCTAAAGCTCGCAAAAGATTCCAGTTCAGTAAACGTTAGAATTTAATAAGTCAGTCTTATAGATGCAAGTTTAGTATCTAAATTGCCAAGACTTCCGCCAATTGGCGGGGCTACTTTGCAATTGATTGAAGGAATGTAAACTTAATAACTCAAAAAATGCCAAGAACAAATTTCAAAGAATTACTTGATGCAGGTGTGCATTTCGGACACCTTAAAAGAAAGTGGAATCCCGCTATGGCTCCTTATATATTTATGGAGCGTAACGGCATTCATATTATCGACCTTGAAAAGACAATCGTAAAACTCGATGAAGCCGCTTTAGCAGTTAAACATATTGCAAAATCGGGAAAGAAAATTTTATTTGTTGCTACTAAAAAACAAGCTAAAGAAATTGTAGCCGAAAAAGTTAAGGCGGTTAATATGCCTTATGTTACAGAACGTTGGCCTGGTGGTATGCTTACCAACTTCCCTACAATCCGTAAGGCAGTTAAAAAAATGTCATCAATCGACAAAATGGCTACTGATGGTACGTTCCTGAACCTTTCAAAACGCGAGAGACTACAGATAACAAGGCAGAGAGCTAAACTTGAAAAAACACTCGGGAGTATAATTGACCTTACAAGGCTCCCATCAGCTCTTTTTATTGTGGATGTATCTAAGGAACATATTGCAGTGAAAGAAGCAAAGAGACTGGGAATACCTGTTTTTGCAATGGTCGACACCAACTCAAATCCTTCGGATATTGAATTTCCGATTCCTGCCAATGATGATGCATCAAAGTCAATTTCATTAATTATAGGAATTGTTTGTCAGGCTATTGAAGAAGGTCTTGGAGAAAGGAAACTTGAGAAAGACAAAGAGCCTCAGCAAAAAGATAAGAAAATAATGCGGAAAGAGCTTGAAACGAAAGATATTCCTGCCGCAATTATTGAAGCAATCGTTGAAGAAGATGAGGAAGAAGAAATCGATGACGATTCTTCAGTTGATTCAGATGACGATGACGTCGTTAAGGTAGCTGACGAAACTGAAGAAGAGGTATAGAAAATATTATTTGTTAACAATAAAGATATTATTATGGCTGCTATAAGCGCTGCTGATGTTGCAAAATTGAGAAGAGTCACTCTGGCCGGAATGATGGATTGTAAGAAGGCTCTCGAAGAATCTGAAGGCGATTTTGATAAAGCAATTGAAATAATCCGTAAGAAAGGACAAGCTGTCGCCAATAAACGTGCTGATAAAGAGGCTTCTGAAGGAGTAGTATTATCAAAAGTTTCTTCCGATGGAAAAATCGGAGCTATGATTGTTCTGAACAGCGAAACTGACTTTGTTGCAAAAAATGCCGAGTTCATGGCTCTTGCTAATAAAATCCTCGATATTGCAGTTACAAAAAATCCGGCCAACCTTGAAGAACTTAAATCTCTTCCTATGGATGGCGGTAAAATTGGTGATAAGATTGTTGAATACGTTGGGATTATTGGGGAGAAACTCGAACTTTCATATTTTGAAAAAATTGAGGCTGCTCATGTTCAATCCTATATTCACCCGGGTAACAGACTCGCCACAATGGTTGGTTTTACAAAATCAGGCATTGACGAACAGGTGTATAAAGATGTTGCAATGCAGATCGCTGCAATGAATCCGGTTGCTGTTGACAAAGACTTTGTTTCTGAAGCCGTTGTTGCACAGGAGATTGAAATTGGGAAAGAACAGGCAAGACTTGACGGGAAACCTGAGGAAATGCTCGAGAAAATTGCGCTTGGGAAACTCGCCAAATTCTTCAAAGAGAGTACTTTACTTAATCAGGAATTTGTAAAAGACAACAAAATTTCTATCAGACAGTACCTCCAGTCGTTTAATAAAGACCTTACCGTAACTGATTTCAAACGCTTTACACTTAATTTGTAATACGTAGGTTCATATTTCAATAATAAGGTGGCGCTTTAGGGTGCCACTTTTTTTTTATCTTTACAATAAAGAACATTGATATGAAATACTCAAGAATCCTACTCAAACTCAGTGGTGAATCATTGGCCGGTAAAGGAAACAGTGGAATCAGCGATTCGGTTTTAGAAGAATATGCCAGACAGGTTATTGAGGCAGTGAAAAAAGGTTGTGGGGTTGCAATCGTTATCGGAGGTGGAAATATTTTCCGTGGTCTGAGCGGTCTAAAATCAGGCTTCGACAGAGTAAAAGGCGACCAGATGGGAATGCTCGCAACAGTAATTAACAGTCTTGCGCTCGAAAGTGCTATAGCGAGATCAGGCGGTAAAGCAAAAGTCTTTACTGCCATAAGAATGGAACCTGTAGGAGAACTTTATAACAGGGACCGGGTATTGGAAGTAATGAATACCGGTACTGCGTGCATTCTTTCCGGTGGTACTGGCAGCCCATTCTTTACTACCGACACAGCAGCTGCATTAAGAGCAGTAGAGATTGGGGCAGATGTCCTGCTTAAAGGGACAAGAGTGGATGGTGTTTATTCATCTGATCCTGAAAAAGATTCCAAGGCCGAAAAATTTGGTACTATATCCTTCGGAGAAGTCATTAACAAAAGATTACAGGTTATGGATTCTACAGCTTTTACTTTATGCAGGGATAACAATATGCCAGTTATAGTATTTGATATGAATAAATCGGGAAACTTAAATAAGCTGATTGATGGGGAAACAATAGGTACTCTGGTCAACAATTGAATGGATTATTGATATTCCGGCTATTTTACTATTTTTGTTATACAAGTTGTTAAATCAAAAACAGAGAACATAGTTAAAATTTAAAATTATCTAACATCTGCGATATGAATGAAGAAATTGACCTTATAACTGATGAAACAGCTGATAGAATGGAGAAAGCCCTGGAACATCTGGAACATGAGCTGGCCCGGCTTCGTGCAGGCAGATCAAATCCAGCTCTGCTCGATGGCATAACTGTCGACTATTACGGAGTTATATCACCATTAACACAGGTTTCCAATATTAATACTCCCGATGCAAAAACAATATTGATTCAACCATGGGAGAAAAATATGCTCGGGATAATTGAAAAAGCTATTATGGCCGCTAATATCGGACTTACTCCTATAAATAATGGTGAAGCAATCCGGATTAATATTCCTCCGCTTACTGAAGAGAGACGACATCAGCTTGTTAAACAGGTACGAAACGAGGGCGAAACAGCTAAAATAAGTGTACGTACTGCCAGGAAATGGGCTAACGACGAACTGAAACAATTACTAAAAGACGGACTGCCCGAAGACCTTGAAAAAGAGGCTGCTGACAAGATACAAGAGATGACCCACTCTTATAATGGCAAAATCGATAAGGTTATGGCTATGAAGGAGAAGGATGTTATGACAGTTTAGATTTACCCTTTTGCCCCCCTGCCCCCCTGAAGGGGGTTAATTTAGTGTATATGTTATTATTAG
>Ga0209747_1002162_pt1 | contig 10096 bp, 7 predicted proteins | sample BarGraNGADG00311_FD_184498 | JGI IMG/M metagenome (GOLD analysis project Ga0209747, IMG submission 184498) | Arctic peat soil microbial communities from Barrow, Alaska - Barrow Graham LP Ref core NGADG0011-311 (SPAdes) (version 2) | ecosystem: Environmental > Terrestrial > Soil > Wetlands > Peat ... | reverse complement strand
CATCACGCCGAGCCGCATCCCCTCGCGCGCCGCGTCGAAGCTCTGGGCGCCGGTCGCCATGATGATGGCGAGGTCGTCGCGGGTCTCGCGTAGGCGCCGGGCCAGCCAGACGCCGCTCTCCCCGGGCATCCGCAGATCGAGGAGCGCCACATCGGTTCTCTCGCGCTCGGCGACCGACAGGGCTTCGGCAGCCGTGCCAGCGCTGACGCACGTGTGGCCGGCGAAGCGCAACCACTCACTGAAGAGATCGCGAATCGCATCTTCGTCATCAACGACGAGGATATGGGCACCCATCAGTCTCCCTCCTTGGCTGCGCCGGCCGCACCCGTGGCGAGCGAACGCCAGAACGTTCGCGGGGCGGCAGGCTACCCTCCTGCTACATCTCTTTGTAAATCGACAACCACGTTCTATACTTCAATCCGAAGTCGCCGATTACTGAAAGTGACCGAATGTTTCGGCGACAAGCGCATGGGGGAGGAACAATGCACCTCGTGCTCGTGGACGACGAACCGGCGATCCTCGATGTGCTGGCGGCAGCCTGCCAGGCCGACGGCCATACCGTCGTGACGTTCTCTTCTTCTTCGGATGCGTTGCGCTACCTGGGGGCGAACCCGGCGGACTTGCTGATCACCGATATCGTGATGCCGCCGCCGGACGGGTTTCGCATGGTCAGCGCGGCACGTAAGATCCAGCCCGACCTGGCCGCGATCCTGGTGACCGGCTACTCGTCGCGCTACTCACTGGAAGACGTTCTGGCGTGCGGTGCGAGCGACCTTCTCTTCAAGCCATTCAGATTGCAGGAGTTGCGGGCTCGTGTCCGGCTGGCGCAGGAACGGTGCCGGCTCCAGCGGAACGGCCCGCGCCCGCTCTCCGACGAACGCCCGACCGACTCCCCGTCCGAGGCCGAGCTCGAGGCCATGCAAGCGCTGCATGAGCTGACGAGGAAGACGGAATAGCCAGAATGCCGGCAAACCGGCTTGCGCCTTGCGGTTGGCGACCTGCGGCCTTGCTGACGGGAACACCGAAGAATTCTTGTGCCACCGTGCTCGATACGGGGGCGTGCCTCCGAGAACTCTGGCAATGCTCTTGCCTCTGTCCGGCATGGATGCCTCCTCGCCTCGGCTGGAGGCCCGAAGCCGACGTCGTTCGAACGCGGTTGCTGGGGCGTTTCCCGTTCTCACCACCTGTGCCCCGCGCCTTGGCGCGTTGGTCTGGCGACGGCGGGTGTCGGAGATCCGCCTGCCCGATACCGACGGCATGGAGGTTCTCGACTTCATTCTCACCCGCTATTCCCCCGCTGCACCTATTGCTGAGTGGCTCACCCCGCAGAACACCGCGATCCCCGTCCTCCCCGCGCTCGCCGGCCGCGTGATCGAGGTGGCGAGCGATCCCGATGTGTCCCTCGTCCAGCTCGCGAACCTGATTGGCAAGGACCAGGTCCTCGCCTCGCGCCTTCTGCAGCTCGCCAACTCCGCCTACTGCGCGCCGATGCAGGAAATCGCCACGATTCCTGATGCCGTGGTGCGCGTCGGGGCCGACGGCGTCCGCAACATGGTGTTCACGGTCTGCTTCAGTTCACGGATGTACGATCCGAGCATTTACGGTGACCACGGAAGCCAGTTGATCGAGCATGGAATCGGCACCGCCTACCTGGCGAGGATGGTGGCCGAGCTCGTGGACGAAGACGAAGACGAGGCGTTTCTCTACGGGCTGCTGCACGACATCGGCAAGCTGCTGATTCTCAAGCTGGCGTACGACTACAAGCGTCGCTCCGGCACGACGGTCCCCGCCGAGGAAGTCGCCACGGCCCTCGAGCAGCACCACGCGAGCTTCGGCGGAATCACGCTGAAGCGGTGGGGCCTCCCGCTCACACTCGAAGAGCCGATTCGCTGCCACCACGACTACCGGTCCGCCAACACGGCTCCACGCAAGGCGATGGTGGTCTACCTGGCGAACCGCCTGAGCCATCGCTACGGCTTCGGGTGCGACCCGGACGCCTACAACATCCTCGGCGATGCCGCCTGCCGCGAGGTGGGCCTGGACGCGGCCTGGTTGAGCGAGAACGACGGCCGGGCGCAAGGGCTGTTCGAGGTCGCGCGCCAGTCGCTGATTGGCGCGCCGAAGCGCTAGCCGGGCCTTCACCTGCCGGGCTCCAGGCCTTTAGCCGTTTTCCGCACCAAGACCCTGTAGTAGAATTCGTGACACGGTACCGTCCCATGACCGCCCCCGCGCGAGGAGCACGATGACCCGACACTTCAGTATCCGACTCCTGCTTGCCGGCTTGCTGGCACTGGCCGCCGGTGGTTTCCTGAATGCTCAGCAGTCCAAGTGGGCCCCGGATCCCAAGCAGCCGGTGGACGAGGACTACACGAAGAAGATCAAGGAGTACACCACCGCGCCCTACTTCCTGTCTCCTCTCGTGGACTACCTCCCGGCGTCGAAAACGGTTCCAACCCCCAGGGCGATCATCGGGGATATCGCGGGAGCACCGGGCAAGCTCCCCTATTCGGCCCAGATCCACGAATACATGCGGATGCTGGAGAAGGCCAGCCCGCGGGTGAAGGTGATATCGGTCGGCAAGTCGGAGGAAGGCCGCGAGATGATCGCGGTCGCGATTGCCGACGCGGCGCTGATCGCGCGGCTCGGCGAGAACACGTCGCGTCTGGCCAAACTCGCGGACCCGCGAACCATCAAGCTCGATGATGCGGAAGCGGACCGGCTGGTCGCAGCCTCGACGCCCATCTACTACATCACCGGGGCGCTGCACTCGCCGGAAACCGGCTCACCGACCGCCCTGATGGAGCTGGCATACCGCCTCGCGGTGGACGAGGCGCCCTACATCAAGGCCATTCGCAGCAACGTCATCACCATGATGACGCCAGTGGTCGAGGTGGATGGGCGCGACCGCCAGGCGGACATCTACAACTGGCACCTGGCCCACCCGAAGGACAACTGGCCGCCGCTGATCTACTGGGGCAAGTACCTCGTCCACGACAACAACCGGGACGCGATGGGCGCAACACTGGCCCTCACGAAGAACGTGATCAACTTCTTCGTGGATCAGAACGTCCAGTTGCTGCACGACCTGCACGAGTCGGTGCCCTACCTCTACGACAACACCGTCGGTGACGGCCCCTACAACGCGTGGGTCGACCCGATCCTGGCCGACGAGTGGCAACTGCTCGGCTGGAACAACATGTCGGAGATGACCAAGTTCGGCATGCCTGGCGCCTTTGCCCACGGGCAATTCGACACCTGGTCGCCCGGGTACCTGATGTTCATCGCTGCGATGCACAACGGGACGAGCCGGCTGTACGAGACGTTTGGCAACGGCGGCGCCGACACCGTGGAGCGGACCCTGCGCCCGGGCGAGTATGCCCGAACCTGGTATCGCCAGAATCCGCCGCTGCCCAAGGCGATGTGGTCGCAGCGGAACAACAACAACTACACGCAGACGGGCCTGCTGACGTCGCTGTCCTACTACGCCGCCAACAACAAGCTGTTCCTCAAGAACTTCTACCTGAAAGCCAAGCGGTCCGTGCTGAAGGCGAAGACCGAAGGCCCTGCGGCGTACGTGTTCCCTGCCGACGATCCCCATCCGGGGCTCCAGGCCGACTTGCTCCGCGTGCTCCAGACACAGCGTTGCGAGATCTCTCGCGCCACCGCGCCGTTTACCGTGACGCTGCCCGCGAAGAAGAAATCCAGCCGTCCGTCTGACGATGCCCCGGGGAACGACCAGGGGAAACCGGCCGACCAGAAGAAGGACGAGAAGGCGCCCGAGATCCGGCAGTTCCCGGCCGGCACCTTCATCGTGCGGATGGACCAGCCCTACAGCCGCATCGCGGATGCCCTGCTCGACTACCAGTACTGGAGCCCGAGCGACCCACAGAAGAACCCGTACGACGACACCGGCTGGACGTTTGGCGAGCTGTTCAACGTGCAGGTCGTGCGCGTGACCGACGCGAAGGTGCTCGAGGCGGCCATGCAGCCGGTCAAGGGCGAGGTGAAGGCCCAGGGCACGGTGAACGGCTTGGGCACGGTCTACGCGGTCAACCACGACACCGACCCGAGACTGATCGCCCTGCGCTATCGGCTGAAGGACGTGGCGTTCGAGGCGGCCGAAGAACCGTTCGAAGCGGCAGGGCGCAAGTTCAACCGTGGCAGCTTCCTGCTGAAGGGAAGCCAGGCCGCGGACATCCAGAAGGTGGCCGAAGAGCTCGGGCTCCAGGTCCACGCGTTGGCGTTGGCGCCGACGGTGAAGACGCATCAGGTGAAGGTCCCGCGGATCGGCTACGTTCACACGTGGCTGGGCACGCAGGACGAGGGCTGGTGGCGGCTGGCGCTCGACAACCTGAAGATCCCGTACGACTACATCAGCACCCAGACGGTGGCAAAGACGCCGAACCTGAATGCCAAGTACGACGTGATCCTGTTCCCGCCTGTCGGCCGCAGCGCCCAGCAGGTGATCGCCGGCATGCCGATGTGGGGTAATCCCCTCCCCTGGAAGAAGACGGAGCTGACGCCCAACATCGGCAACGAGGACTCGACCGACGACATGCGCCCGGGCCTCGGTTGGGAGGGCGTCGCACGTCTCGAGGGATTCGTCCGGAACGGCGGCCTGCTGATCACCACGGACGATACCACCGACCTCGCGGTAACCTATGGCCTGACGCAGGGCGTCGCGCTCCAGCGCAGCCAGCGGCTGAAGGCCCCGGGCGCGGTCGTCCGCTCGAGGTTCGTCGATCTGGCCAGCCCGATCGCCTACGGCTACGACGAGAATCTGTCCGTCTACTTGTCAGAGGGCGTGATCCTGTCCGTGAGCAACACACTCGGCGGCCGCGGCGGCCGATTTGGAGGCGACACCGGTCGGCCCACGGGCCGGGGCACCGTGGACGACCCGGACATGCCGCAAGGGCGCGTGTTCCAGGAACCGCCCGCCGATCCCAAGGTCGAGCCGTGGCAGGCCACTCCGGTCACCGATGAACAGTTACGCAACGGCATCAACGTGATCCCGGTGCAGCAGCGGCCCCGCGTCATTCTCCGCTACAGCGACGCGCGCGACCTGCTCGTGTCCGGGCTGCTCGATGGCGGCAGCGAGATCGCGCAGCGTCCGGCGGTGATCGACGTCCCGCTGAGCAAGGGGCACGTCATTCTCTTCTCGCCGAACCCGGTGTGGCGCGGAGAGACGAAGGGCAGCTATTCGCTGGTGTTCAACGCGATCTTGAACTTCGACAACCTCGACGCCGGCCGGAAATTCGATGACAGGTAGGGACATGGCCCGCCGCGCCGTCAAGACGATGACAGCACGCCGATCGAAATGAGGGACGTCGTGCGAACGATTGTGGTCGGCCTCGTCGTGCTCGTGGTTACGCCGGTCGTCCTCGTGCTGAGCGACCCGGGCCCGGGTGCCCAGCCCCGCGCCACCAGCGGCGCGTCGTTCACCCTCGCGGCCCTCCGCCGCGATGGCATCGTCATCCCGTTTGCCAGCCATGACGGTGCCCGATGGGTGAACCCGTGGCCTGCCCCGGGCCGTCGCCAGGACATCCCGATCTCGGTGAAGGACTCGCCCGGGGACTGGTGGCTGCGGGAACGCCGGGCGAGCACGTGGACGGCGTGGCCGATGCGCGGCGAGAGCCGGGTCATTCACGTCAAGAGCCCCGTCAACTTCACGGCGGAATGCCAGCCCCATGTCGGTCTGCAGACCGACTACTCCTCCGTCGAACCTCCCGTTCCGCCCGAGATCCAGCCGTATCCCAAGGACGGTCTGGCCACGGCCGGCGACGTGCTCATCGAGCCCGTGGACATCCTCGAGGCACAGTCGGCCGACTGGAAGACGGTGGCAGGGGCGGTCGCCGCGCGAGTCACGGAGGCCGAAACGACGCTCATGGCCGGCGCCCGTTTCGATCCCCCGTTCACAGAACCGCAGCGCGCCAAGAGTGCCTTCACGCTCGAAATCCTGTTCCGATCCCCGGGACCGAGGCCCGGCACGACACAGCTCTATTTCGAAGGGGTCAAGCGCTACCCCCGCTTCCGCGCCCGCTTCCCTTCCGAGTTGCTGACCTACTCCGTCGGGTATGTCGTACTCGATCCGCAGGCTCCCCCGAAGGTCCTCGCGACCGTCACGCTGTCCGACAACAAGCGGGAGGGACTCGTCTACACGATGGTGCTCGGATCGTTCCGGCTCGACGGCAAACTATTCTGGGCCGTACAGCGATCCGCGTGGGGCTACGAGAGATTCGAGATCCTCGAGATCGCCGATCCCGAGGTGAAGACGATCTTCACGACCCAGGGCGGCACCTGTCGCTGACAGCGGGCAGCCGCCGGCCAGACGAGAGAGGGGACGTGGACCGGGCCGCGTCCGCCGCCTCACGGCCTGTGGCCGGCGACGCGCACGGCTCTTTGGTAATATACCGATCGACCTTCTGCCGCCGAGGCATGGTGCTGCGTGCGGGAGAGGCCGCACGTTCGTTGAAGGGAAAGGAACTGGAATGATTCGCCTACGATTCGGGGTGGCGCTCGCGTTGACGGGACTGCTGGTGACCGCGACCGCGGCAGGCGCGGACGTGAAGACGACCGAGAAGTCACAGCTCAAGTTCGAGGGCATGCTCGGCCGGATGATGGGGCTGTTCGGTGGGAAGGCGGCCAAGGAAGGGATCGTGAACACCGTGTCGGTGAAGGGTGACCGCAAGGTCACGGCCACCGACGACACCGCGACCATTGTCGATCTCGCCGAGGAGAAGATCTACGAACTGAACATCCGCGACAAGAGCTATCGGGTGATCACGTTCGCCGAGTTGAAGCAGCGGATGCAGGAAGCGGCCGCGAAGGCCGAAGAGAACGCCAGCAAGCAGCGCGCGCGCGAGGAGAAGAAGGACCCGAACCAGAAGGAGATGGAGATCGAGTTCGCCGTCAAGGACACCGGGCAGAAGCGGACGATCAACCTCTTCAACACCCGCCAGGTGATCATGACGATCTCGATGCACGAGAAGGGCAAGACGCTGGACGAGGCAGGCGGGATGCTGATCACCGTGGACTCCTGGCTCGCCCCGCGCGTGGCGGCGATGGAGGAACTCACCAATTTCGACGTGCGCTACGCGAAGAAGATGGCGGAGAACGCCGTGCTGCCGTCCGCCGATCAACTCGTGCAGGCGTTCGCGATGTATCCCGGGCTGAAGGCAGGGATGGCCAGACTCCAGAGTGAAAAGGTGAACATGGACGGAACCGCGATTGAAACGGTGATGACCGTCCAAACCGTTCAGACGAAGGAACAGGCCGCCACCGCGAAGAAGCAGGACAAGGAGGGCAGCGACTCGTCCGCCGGGGCCATCGGCGGGATGTTGGGCCGTTTCGGCCGGAAGAAGGAAGAGCCGAAGCCGACCGAGGGGGCGGCACCCAATGCGTCCCCCGACACCGACACGCGCGTGACCTTCATGACGTCCACCCACAGCGTCATGAGCGTGTCAACAACCGTGTCGGCCGACGAGATGGCCGTCCCCGCCACGTTCAAGCTGAAGAAATAGGAGTCGGGAGTCGGACCGCCGTGACGCCGCGAGAGTGTTCGCTTCTGGGACAGGTCAGTTCGTCGGGGTACAGCCAGCCGGCAATTTGCCGCAAATGCTTATTCAGCAACTCGCACGGAATCAATCATTTGCAGGCTCCAGCCGTTCTGGCACGTTTCTGGCCATTCAGCGGGACGTGGCAACCCTGGTTCGCGAGGTTCGGCACGCAGGGGCAAAGACCTTTTTCGCGCCCATACACGTCTAAGGCTATCGAGCATGGATATTCAGCGTCCGTCAAGCGTCGCCAGGAACAAGAAGATCCGCCGCATCATTATCGGTGTGGGGGCGCTGATCGGGATTGCCCTCATCACGGTCGCGCTCTCCAGACTCAAGCCGGCTGCTCCCACCGTCGAACGCGGAACGGCCTGGCTTGACACCGTCAAGCGGGGGCCGATGGTGCGCCAGGTTCGGGGCCTCGGCACGCTGGTGCCCGAGGAGATCCGGTGGATCCCTGCGGCGACCGACGGCCGCGTCGAGCGGATCGTCGTGTATCCCGGCACGCCGGTCACGCCCGACACCGTCATCCTCGAACTCATCAACCCGAACCAGTCGCAGGCGTTGCTCGAGGCCGAGCAGCAGTTGAACGGCGCGGAAGCCCAGTACAAGAACCTCCAGGTGACGGTCGCCAACGACCTGCTGGCACAGGAGGCCGGGGCGAACGCCGTCACGGCCGACTACCGGCAGGCCAAGCTCCAGGCAGAAGCGGATGGGCAACTGGCGAAGGAAGGCCTCGTCTCGTCGTTGACCAGCAGGCTCTCTCAGGTGCGGTCGGACAACCTGGGTGTCCGTGACCAGATCGAGCAGAAGCGGTACACGTCGATGCGGGATTCGGCGCAGTCGCGCCTCGCGGTGCAGCAGGCCGAGGTGAACAGGCTGCGGGCGCTGCTCGCGCTGCGGCGCAGCCAGGTCAGCCAGCTCCACGTGCGCGCGGGCATCGCCGGGATGCTGCAGCAGGTCCCGGTGGAGGTGGGCCAGCAGGTCGGGCCCGGAACGAACCTGGCGCGGGTCGCCGACCAGCACCATCTCAAGGCGCAGCTGAAGATCGCGGAAACGCAGGCCAAGGACATCGTGATCGGGCAGACGGCGTCGGTGGACACGCGCAACGGCATGATCCCCGGCCGCGTGTCGCGCATCGACCCCGCGGTTCAAAACGGCACGGTCACGGTGGACGTCGCGCTGGAAGGGGAACTGCCGAAGGGGGCGCGACCGGACCTGAGCGTGGACGGTACGATTGAACTCGAGCGGTTGGACGACATCCTCTACGTCGGTCGCCCCACCTCCGGGCAGGAGCAGAGCGTCATCAGCCTCTTCAAGCTTGACGAGGATGGCGTCACCTGCACGAGCACCAAAGTCTCGATCGGCAAGACGTCGGTCAACACGGTGGAAGTGAAGGCGGGGCTGAAGCAGGGGGACCAGGTCATCCTGTCCGACATGTCCCAGTACGACGCCTTCGACCGGATTCGACTCAAATAACCAAATCTTTCGGCCACGTGAGCATGCGCGCCGATATGCTGTCCGCGCACGCTGAAACGAACACAGGCACAGGATTTCTGGAGGCACGATGAACGGCAACGGAACGGAGAAACCGCTCATTCAACTCGAAGGCGTCACCAAGATCTTCTACACCGACGAAGTTGAGACGCACGCCCTGTCGGGCATCCACATGGATATTCGCAAGGGCGAATACGTGTCCATTGCCGGGCCGTCGGGCTGCGGCAAGTCCACCCTCCTGTCAATCCTCGGCCTGTTGGATACCCCGACCGGTGGCACCTACACGCTGAACGGACAGCCGGTGGCCAACCTCAACATGGCGGAACGCGCGCGGATCCGGAACCGCGAGATCGGGTTCATCTTCCAGAGCTTCAACCTGATCGGCGATCTCACCGTGTTCGAGAACGTGGAACTTCCCCTCACCTACCGGGGGATGAAGTCCGCCGAGCGCAAGACCCGCGCCAACGAGGCGCTCGAGAAAGTGGGCATGGCCCACCGCGCCCGTCACCTGCCCAGCCAGCTCTCGGGCGGTCAGCAGCAGCGCGTAGCGGTCGCCCGGGCCCTGGTCGGGAACCCGCTGATCATGCTCGCAGACGAGCCCACCGGCAACCTCGATTCGCGAAACGGCGAAGCGGTCATGGACCTGCTGCGCGAACTGCACCGGCAGGGTGCGACCATCTGCATGGTCACGCACGACCCGCGGTTCACGCGCCACGCCGATCGCAACATCCACCTCTTCGACGGCCAGGTGGTCGAGGAGAGCATGGAGTCGACCACGGCGTGACCCCGATCATCGCACTGCGCCACATCGAGAAGTTCTACGAGCACGGCGTCAGCCGCTCGTATGTCCTCCGCCGCGTGTCGGCCGACATCCGCGACGGGGAGTTCGTCTCGATCATGGGACCGTCGGGCGCCGGCAAGTCCACGGTCCTCCACATCATGGGCATGTTCGACAGCGCGTGGAGCGGCGAATACGACTTTGTCGGCCAGCCGGTCCACACGCTGAAGCAGAAGGCGCGCTCCGCGCTGCACAAGCAGTACATGGG
>Ga0209747_1002160_pt1 | contig 10097 bp, 8 predicted proteins | sample BarGraNGADG00311_FD_184498 | JGI IMG/M metagenome (GOLD analysis project Ga0209747, IMG submission 184498) | Arctic peat soil microbial communities from Barrow, Alaska - Barrow Graham LP Ref core NGADG0011-311 (SPAdes) (version 2) | ecosystem: Environmental > Terrestrial > Soil > Wetlands > Peat ... | reverse complement strand
GTCTCAGGGAGTATAGAGAGTCTGCTGATTTCAAAGACGCGAGGACCAGCGAGCAAAAGGCTCACCCCGCCCCCTCACATTTGGTGTTGCTACCACGCCTACGAGTTACGTGATCATCTCCGCGACCAGGTCGGCGACCGCGTCCTCGCGGCCGAATAGGTAGTGGTCTGTGGCGGGCAGGACCGTCACGTTCTCGGCGTCCCGCGGTGAGAGTGACGTGGTGAAGGCCTCGAGGAAATCGAGTGAGCAGAACTGGTCGTTCGCACCGACGATGTAGTGCCGCTCAGCGGCCGACGCCGCGATTCTCTCTACAACGGGACGCCAGTCATAGAGGACCAGCGGGGGCGCGATCGCCACGCATGCCGCGGCGTCGAGTCCGTCGGCGAGAGCCATCAGGCACATCCAGGCCCCGAACGACCAGCCGCAGATGCCGGTCAGCTCCGAAGCGAGCCCCGTGCGTGAGCGCAGGGCTTCCATCGCCGCCGCCACGTCGCCTGGCTCCTGGAGCCCATCGGAGAAGTACCCGGTGCTGCGACCGACACCGGTGAAGTTGAACCGCAGCACGGCAAGACCGGCTGTCAGGAGGCGCCTCTCGATGACGACCAGCAGGCCGACGTCCATCGCCCCTCCGCCGGCCGGGTGCGGGTGGCAGAGCACGACTCCGCCGCTGGCGCCGCCGTCGGGCAACGCGAGGCTTGCTTCGAGTTCCACGGCACCGGATGGATGCTCCGAGGTGAAGGTGAGCTTCTCCGCCATGGACCCCGCCTCTCGAAAACGCAAATGCGGACTGTCCCCTTTTGCGTTTCTGCGCTTTTCCTAGAACTTGACCTTGATGAGCTGGAGCGGGCAGGCGTCCACGCAGAACCCGCACAGGATGCAGCGGTCCTTGTCGAGCTCGAGCTCCCAGTCGGGAGCCTGCACCTTGAGCGCGCGCGGCAGGCACACGGCGGTGCACGCCCCGCAGGAGATGCAGAGCTCTTCCTCGAGCTCGATGTCCGTGATGGCCTCCTCGACCTGGACGCCCATCGCCTTGAGGTGCTCGACACCGGCCTTTATCTTCTTGCCCTCTCCTTCGAGCTCGACCAGCATGCGCCCGATCTCGCCCTCGTGGATCTCGGCGCGAAGTATGTTGGTGATGACGTCATATTCCTTGACCATCAGCGAGACCACCGGTCGCTCCACGACATCCGGGGGGAACGTCAGCACGAGCCTCTTCTTGGCCATCTAGATCCCCTCCTCTCCGCGAACGTCGAGCGGCAGCACCGTGCCCTCGGACGGAAGGAGTTGCACGGGCTCGGTCAGCGCGAACTTGCTCTCTGTTATCCAGGCCTTCAGGGTCTGTGCTATCCGGCGGGCCACCTTGTAGCTCGACAGCGGCGCCGTGGGCACCTTCTTCTCCCCGATCTTGATCGAGCCGGAGCGCAGCCGCTCGTAATCGATCCTGCCCAGAGGGTCACGCGACCTGCTCTGCTGGCTGTAGTCGAATATGGAGGTCACGATGTCCGCGTCCGCCACCCCCGTATATGCCGCCATCTCCTCGTCGAGGATGGGTATGGGGATCCCGACTCCGACATACAGGCTCACCCCGTACCTGTGGAAGCGGGCGCCGCGGATGAACCGCGAGTCCATCTGCTTGAGGTCCCCGATCAGAGCCAGGCTCGCGGCCGGCCCCACCGGAGTCCCGCCGGGCGAACGCTCGACCGTGGGCTTGTGCTGCGTACCCTCCCAGGCGACGTAACCGGCCGCCCCGCCCAGGAAGATGCGGGTGCCAAGCCCGATCGTCCGGTACAGCGGGTCGTTCAACAGCGGGCTCAACTGCCCGGCGCTGCAGTAGGTGGCGTTGCCGAAGTTGGGCAGCAGTACACCCATGTAGGTATATATGGTCCGGTCGGAGGAGTTGGTCGCGCAGGCGTAGTTCTGGTATGAGTTGCGCGGGTTGAACAGGTAGGCCTGGTTGATAGTGTCCTTGTCCACCCAGGTCTCGATCTCGCGCAGCGGGTAGCAGTCGGTGCCGTACGCCGTGCTCCTGAGCTTGACCTGCTTTCCCTCGATGAGGTCCTGGATGACGTGGGCGCCTCCATAGGCCATCCCCTCGGTATCCGACATCGCCGTGGCGCCGATGTAGACGTCGACAGCGGCCAGGTCCGCGCACACGGGCACGTCGTTGAGCCACACCTTGCTCATCTTTATCGGGGGCTCGCTGTGACCGAAGTTCACGAACGCGCCCGAAGAGCACATCGGCCCAAAGGTCCCCGTTGTGACTACGTCCACCTTGGCGGCCGCCTTTTTAGCGCCGTCAGACTTCACCAGCTCGGTCATCTCCTCCGCCGTGAGGACGACGGCCTCGCCTCTCGAGATCCTCTGGTTGATCTCCTGGTATGTCTTGGCCACAATCTCACCTCCCCGGTCTGAGTTTCTTCGGTTCTCTACACATCGACATCCATTGTACTTGAAGGGCCGGCCGCGAGGTCGCATGAAAAAAGCCCTCCGCCCATGGGGACGAAAGGCCTGGCCTTCGTGGTGCCACCCCACTTCGCCCGCGCCTCGCGGCGTGAGCCTTATCGGGTACGGCCCTTCCCGGGCGATACCCTGGTCCTGTGACGGGGACGTCCGCCCGGTTCTACTCACCACATCCGTGGCTTTCTTCCGGGAGCTCAGGGGGCATGTTCGAGAAGGCTCCGCGGCGCCGGCTCCCACCGTCCCGGCTCGCTTCAGCCTGGCTGCTCCTCTACTCTTCCCCTTCAACGCTTTTCGTGGATATCGATTTTTCAAGCGACACTACGTGGAGGTAAACCTAGCATTTCGGTGGGAATATGTCAACAAAGGGGTTGACTGCTACAATGGGCGAAAGTTCTGCGGTAACCGCCATGGATTTAGATTCAGAAAGAAGAAGACTCATACCTCTAAAACCATCCGCGAGGAGAGGCCTCCTCATATTGCTGGGCGGAGCGAGCTTCATCTGCTACTGGCTGCTCATGTCGATCGCCCTCAACCCTAAGCTCCAGATCGTCTACAGCGTGAAAGGCGCGACCTACGGCGGGCCGCTCGTCTGGCCGTCCCGCTGGTTTCACCTGGCGACCCTCCCCGCGCTTACCCGGATGTGGCTCTTCATGTTCCTGGTAATCGCGCTGACCCTGATGTGGCTCGCCGCGATCTATGTCGTCCGCAAGGACTCCAGCAGAGGCACCGCGCTCATCATCGGGGGCGCGTTCCTCCTGTTCGCACTGCTGTTCGTGTTCGGCCCCACGTTCCAGTCCAAGGACGTGTTCAGCTACATCTTCCACGGCCGGGCGATGTCCGTCTACCACTCCAACCCGTATCTGCTCATCCCGCACGCGCGGACCGGGGACGTCTTCTACCCGCTCATAGGCTGGAAGTTCAACGCGAGCGTGTACGGGCCGGTCTATAACTTCATTTCGTACGCGATCACGAAGGTCGCGGGCAACAGCGTGGCCGCCAACGTGCTCGGGTTCAAGATGCTCGCGTTCCTCTCGTACGCGGCCTGCCTGCCCCTGGTCTACTGGCTCACCAAGCGGGTGACGCCGGGCAAGGAGAACATGGCGCTGGCGATAACGGCGTGGTGCCCGATCCTGGTGATGCACGTGCTCGGTGCCGGGCACAACGATCCGGTCATGGTCGCCTTCCTGCTGGCGGGTTTCCTTCTCTACCGGAAGGGCTACCTGCTGACCGGCATAGCGTTCGTTGTGCTCGGTGCCATGGTCAAGATCACCGGGGCGCTGGCGCTCGCCCCCATGCTGGTGATGTACGTGAGGGACAGGCGGGGCGCGCCGCTCAAACGCGCGGCGGCCGCCGGCGGGGTGGTGGTCGGCCTCTCGATGCTGGTCTACCTCCCGTTCCTGAGCAGCCTCAAGATCTTCGGAACCACCCTGCACATGACCAAGCTATACTCCACGTCCTCGATACCCAACATGTTCAGCGACTGGTATAGGCGGATACTGGTCGGGGGCGGGATGGGGAGCGTTCGCGCGGGGCTGATCGCAAACTCGCGCGTGCATATTCTTTTCACCTTATTGCTGGTCGCCATCGCCATCGTGCTGCTGACGCGGGTCAAGGACTACCGGTCCATGGTGGCCTGCTCCGCGGGACTGTTCCTGGCCTGGTTCCTCACCAGCAGCTGGCTGCTCCCCTGGTACCTGTTCATGGGCCTGGCCTTCGCCGCGATCCTCGGCTGGTCCAGGATCACGGCCTTGATAGTCGGACTGGCGGCTATATTCATCCTCTTCAGGATCCCGCAGCCGCCGGGCGGGGCGATCAGTGGGACAGGCCCCGTGTACTTCTTCAGCATCCCGTTCCTGCTGATCTTCATCGGGTGGGCCTCACTGAGCGGTGTCGAATGGCTCCAGCGGAGACGCGCGGCGGCTGAATCGCCCGCCCCGGCGGGCGTCGTGGAAGAAGCCTGACAGGGCGCGCCGACGATCACATTTTCCATCTGGACAAGCGCGAACCTCAATCGGTTATGATATTGGCGCGCGAGGAGCGCGAATTGGGCGTGGGCTTGGTCATATGCGGCTGGCTCCAATATCAACCGTTCAAGGAGGGCCCCCGATGGCGATGGTGGAGTGGTTCGAGTTCCAGGTTCCAGGCAAGGTCATCTGTTCCGAGCACTGCGTCGACAGCATCGGCGCGGAGTTGGACAAGGTGGGCGGGACCAGGGCGCTGCTGGTGACCGATGAAGGAGTTCAGAAGGTCGGCATCGACGCGGCCGTCAGAGAAGGCATGGACAGCGGCGGCGCCGAGATCGTCGCCACGTTCGACCAGGTGCCACCGAACTCCGAGCTCAAGGTCGTGCAGGCCTGCTACGACGCGGCGAAGGCGGCGGGCGCCGACTCGATCATCAGCGTCGGCGGCGGCAGCGTGATCGACACCGCCAAGGGAACCGCGATCCTGATGGCCGAGGGCGGCGAGCTGCTCGACCACGAGAGCGCCGTCTTCACGCCCAGCGCGCCGATGCCGCCGCATGTCGCGGTTCCGACCACCGCCGGCACCGGGTCCGAGGCCACCTTCATCGCGGTCATCGCCGACCACCAGCAGATGATCAAGCTGATATTCCAGGGACCCGCTCTGGCCCCCACGGTCGCGATGCTCGATCCCGTGATGACCAGGACGCTTCCTCCCCACCTGACCGCCTCCACTGGGATGGACGCGTTCTCACACTGCGTCGAGGCGCTTCACACCGAGATGAACGAGCCCATATGCGACGGGCTCGCTTTCTACGGGATCCGCCTGATCAACCGCAACATCCTGGCCGCGTTCAGCGACGGGGCCGACCTGGACGCCCGCAAATACATGCTGATCGCCGCCTACCTCGGTGGTGTGGCGTTCACCAACACTTTCGTGGGGATCATCCACGCGATGGCCCACTCGCTGGGCGGCAAGTTCGGTGTACCGCACGGCATGGCGATCGCGATCCTGCTCCCCTACGGAATGGAGTTCAATCTCAGGTACGTCGATGAGGGTGTGCCGGCCAAGTACAGGCTGGTGGCCGAGGCCCTCGAGCTCGACATCGCCGGCGACGACGACGAGACCGCCGCCAGGAAGGCGATCGACCGCATCCGGAAACTCGGAGGCGAGCTGGGCCTGCCCAGTAAGCTGAGCGAGGTCGGGGTGCCGGAGGACGGCATCGAAGCGGTCACCGAGGACTCTATGGTCGACGGCTGCATGTTCAACAACCCCGGCGAGCCCGAGTTCGAGGAAGTGGAAGAGCTCTTCAGGCAGGCCTACTAGGCCTGCTGAGACAGCGCACGGATAAATCGCGGTGAGGCCGGCGCGAGCGGCGCGGCACGGAGGTGGTACCTTTGGCTTTTCAGGACTACTTTGAGTTTTTCTCGCCCACCAAAGTCATGTACGGCCCTGGCCTCGCCGAGGAGATCGGCGCTGAAGTCGAGGGGCTGGGCGGCTCCGCGGCGATGATCGTCACCGACAAGGGGATCATAGGAGCCGGCCTGCTGGATGCGGTTCAGAAAAGCGTCGAGGACTGCGGCGTCGACCTGGTGGTTGTGTACTCCGATGTCCCGGTGAACTCCGAGGTCGCCGTCTGCCAGGAGATCGCCAGGATCGGACGGGAGAATGACGTGGACACTCTGGTCTCGATCGGTGGGGGCAGCGTCATCGACACGACCAAGGGAGTCAACATCCTCCTGGGGGTCGGCGGCGACCTGATGGAAGACTGGCAGGGCACTCACCTGATCCCCGAGCCACTCAAGCGGCACATCGCCATCCCCACCACCGCCGGCACCGGGGCGGAGGTGAGCCTGGGTGCGATAATCAAGAACACCCCCACCGGCCAGAAGATCACCTTCAACAGCAAGTACCTGCTGCCGGACGTCGCTGTCCTCGACCCCAACCTCACGGTGACGCTGCCGGCAAGCCTGACCGCCGCCACCGGAATAGACGCTCTCACCCACGCCGTCGAGTCGTTCACCAGCCTCGAGCACCAGCCGCCGGCCGACGCCTTCTGCATGTATTCCGTCGAGGCCATCTTCGAGAACCTCCCCAGGGTCATGGACAATCCCGCCGACCTGGAGGCCCGCGGGTACATGCTGGTGGCAGCCAACCTCGCGGGCAACGCGCTGTCGCACACCCTGTCCATCGGCGCCTGCCACGCCATGGCGCACGCTGCCGGAGGCCTGAGCCCGGTGAGCCACGGGGTGGCCAACGCGATCATCCTGCCGTCGGTGATGAAGTTCAACCTGGAAGCGGCGGCGGACAGATACGCGGCACTGGCTCCTTTCGTGGGGGTCGACACCTCCGGCCTGGACGAGCTCGACGCCGCGGCGAAGGTGATCGAGGCCATCACGGATTTCATCGCTTCACTCGGCCTGCCCGGAACGCTCAAGGAAGCCGGCGGGGATATCGCCATGGCAGAGCGCATGACCGAAGAGGCGATGGGCGACGGCCAGATGTTTGGCAACCCGCGCCAGGCCGAGTTCGAGGAGATCTTGACCCTTTACGAGGGACTGCTGGCTTAGGGCTGGCCTGCTTCGGGGGCGATGACGTCGAACGCCGCCTTGACCATCTCCGCGGTAAACGGCCCCTCGCCGATCACCTCGCCGTCGGCCTGCAGCACCATTCGCTCCGGCGAGGTCACCTTCACCTTGGCGCCCCTCAGCAGGAGCACGGACTCGTCTTCGGTATGGGTCCCCCGGTAGAAGCGCGGCACGTTGCGCGCCACCTTCAGCTTGGCGATGCCTTTCTCGAAAGCCGAGTGGTCGGGCGCCGGAGCGCCCGGCGGCACGTTCATCTCCGGCTTGCCGAAGCCCGCCCCCACCACCACCACGTCGAAGAGCCCATCCGAACAGTCCGCCTCCGGCGCCATCAGCATCCTGCCGCCGAAGTATCTGCAGTTCGCGATTATGCAGCTGTTGGCAAGGACCCGGTGGGTCTGGCCGTCCACCACCAGCTCCATGTCCTTCTCTTTGTAACGGGCGTAGGTGACGACGAGGCTCAGCAGGCGGGTTCCCTTTCCGCCAACCGCTTTCTTGAGCAAGGAGGGCATCTTCGCGGCGAGCTCGCTTGCCTCGCCCTCGAAGCCCAGGCCCACGGTGTTGGCGAAGTAGCCGGTGCGCACGCCGTCGGGGGCCAGATACTCCATCCAGCCGACGTCCAACGAGCGCTTCTTGCTGGAGAGCAGGAATGAGCACGCGGTCAGCCAGTCCTGGGGGATGTCGAGCGCCCGGCTGAAGTCGTTGGCCTCACCCGTGGGGATGATGCCCAGCAGGGGCCGGCGGGAGCGTTCGACCGCCATTATCCCGTTGACCACCTCGAAGACCGTGCCGTCGCCGCCGGCCGCGACGATGGTGGAGAAGCCCTTCTGTGCGGCCTCGCGCGCCATCCCGATCGCGTGCTCCGGGTGCTCGGTGAGCTGGAAGTCGAAGTCGAGGCCGAGGTCGCGCAGCATGGCGAGCATGTCGTCGGTGATCCTGGCGGCCTCGCCGGCGGACGCGGCCGGATTGACGATCAGCATCGACCTGCCCTCGTTGGGGTTCACCGGAGCGGCCTTCTCCTTGCCGCTCGAGCGCTTCTTTCTGGCCCGCATCTTGCCCCTGGTAGTCCGGGGCTTCTCATCGGGCATCCTCGTTCACCCTCTCTCAGCCTGAATCGTCTCACGGGAATTCTCGAGGTCCCGCCCGGCCCTGTCTTCTGCTGGAAAAGCGGGCGGCGAGTCCGGATTATATCACAGGGCCCAGGCGCCCCGGCCGCCTCCGCGCGGCGGCTCGTGATATCATGTCACCGGTTCGGTAGGGACCGGAAATGCCGGTCCTACAAGAAGCAACTGCTAGTTGTTAGAATGGGTCCGCGATAAACCGCTCGAAGTCACAGGAGGACCACATGCTCAGCATGGACAACGTCACCGCCTGGGGAGTGAAGGGATTCTCGCAGATCGCGAATCTGCCGAAATCGGAGACGTGGAAAAAGGGCGACAAGCTGAAGATCCTGCTCGTCGGATACAACGGCAAGCGCAACACGGGCGCCGACGTGCGGGTCGCCGAGATGGTCAAGCAGTACTACAACGTGCTGGGCCGGGACAAGATCGAGATCACCGTCATGACGCTCGACACCGAGATGACCGACGTCTACTTCCAGCCGCCGACCAAGCAGTTCAAGTTCAGCACGATATTCTTCAAGGACCTGCTCGACGCCTGCGACCAGAACCACATGGCGGTCCTCTGCGAGGGGTCGACCCTGAAGAGCAAGTTCGCCAACGCCCTCACGCTGTTCTTCTGCGAGGCCGCCGGCATCATGAAGAAGCAGGGCAAGCCTTGCATAGCCTACGGGTCCGAGGCCGGGGACATGGACGACTTCGTGAAGAGGATGGCGTCCGACCTCTGCAGCGAGACCTACTTCATCGCCCGCACCCAGCCGTCGCTGGACATCGTGAGGTCCATGGGGCTCAAGGGCCACCTCGGCACCGATACCGCCTGGACCTTCACGCCCGCCGACGCCTCCTGGGCGGCCGACGAACTGAAGGAAAAGACGGGCTGGGACGGCAAGAAGCCGGTGGTGGGGTTCGCGGTGATCAACCCGTTCTGTTGGCCGGTGAAGCCAAGCCTCAAGATGCTGGGCGAGGCCGCCCTGACCAAGAACTGGGATGACCACTTCGAGAAGTACTACTTCTTCACCACATCGCCCGAGCGCAAGAAGCTCTTCAAGGCCTATATCGACGGGCTGGCCGAGGCGGCCAACCGCTTCATCGAGGCCCACGACTGCCACGTCGTGGCCATCGGCATGGAGGCGCTCGACCTGGGGCCCTGCGAGGAGTTCACCTCGCAGATCAAGGGCCCGACCGGCATCTTCAGCTCGCGCTTCTACGACGGCTTCCAGATGACCGCGGTGCTGCATTCGCTGTCGCTGCTGGTCACCTCGCGCTACCACGCCAGGGTCCTCTCCTCCACCGCGGGAGTGCCCTCTATCGCGGTGTCGATGGACGAGAGGCTGTTCAACATCTTCAGCGAGTGCGGGCACGTCGACGAGTACTACCTCAAGACCGACGAGCCGGACCTCGCCAACAAGCTCTTCGGCACCATGGAGAAGTGCTGGAAGAACCGCGAGAAGGTCTCCAAGGAGATACTGGCGTCCATACCCGGGTACCTCGAGATGATGTCCGACATGGGCAAGTTCTTCCGCGGATGGATCGAGGAGAAGTTCCCGGGAATAGAGCTCGGGCCGGAGCCCAAGGACTGGAAGGGCTACCTTCCGGAGCTCAACGACAAGCTCAAGGCCACGCTCAAAAAGTAGGCGGCGGCCCGAAGAGATACCAAACCGTGCGGATGCTTGTGGCGTCCGCATGGGCTCGCACGGAGGCGGAGACGATCAGGACACTGGGAGGATGAGATGTTGAGCATGGACAACCTGCTCGCATGGGCGGTCCGTGGCACCACGGAGCTCGCGAGTCTGCCGAAGTCAGAGTGCTGGAGGCCCGGGGAGAAACTGAAGATCGTGCTGGTGGGCTACAACGGCAAGCGAAACACCGGCGCCGACGTCCGCGTCGCGGAGATAGTGAAGCAGTTCAACAAGATCCTGGGGCCCGACCGGGTGGAGATCACGATACCGACCCTCAACCCCGACCTCACCAAGGT
>Ga0209747_1002159_pt1 | contig 10097 bp, 9 predicted proteins | sample BarGraNGADG00311_FD_184498 | JGI IMG/M metagenome (GOLD analysis project Ga0209747, IMG submission 184498) | Arctic peat soil microbial communities from Barrow, Alaska - Barrow Graham LP Ref core NGADG0011-311 (SPAdes) (version 2) | ecosystem: Environmental > Terrestrial > Soil > Wetlands > Peat ... | reverse complement strand
TGGCAGGAGCGATCTAAAAGCGACCGTGCCCGCCACTTGTAGTAGAATATGCAGCGTCCGGGCGGCGTAGCCAAGTGGTAAGGCAGAGGTCTGCAAAACCTCCATCGTCGGTTCAATTCCGACCGCCGCCTCCAGCCGAAGACCCTCAAAACCAGCAATCAGCCCCGTGCTCGCGCTCGTCTGCTGTAGAATTGGTTAAGAAGTGACCGGATCGCAGATAGGGGGGACTGTGTCAGTACACAAGACGACGTCCGACATCAAGGGACTGCAGGTCTACATCGGCCTGCTGGAGACAGACATCGAGAACCTGAGGTCCGTTGTGGCCGTCCTTCTCGAGAAGGCGCAGATCGAGCCTGAGGAAAAAGAGAGGCTGGCCGGCCTGCTGGTGGTCACCGATAAGGCGGTTGAGGAGGTCATGACCACGAGCGTGCGCCACGACAAGTCGATCCAGCAACTGCTGAATGAATCGCAGAGCGGGAACGGCAAGTGACAGCCGGCCCCGGGATAAGGCAATAGAATTGGAACCCGACGACAACCCGTACCGCAAGAGGCAGATCGACGCCCTCGAGATGATCAACGAGCGGATGTCGGCCCTTCGCAAAGCGACCGGCATCAAGGATGGCGGCTTCCCTTCCACCAGCGACAGCGCGGCATACACCCGGATCGCCTCCTGGCTCGCCACGTGGAGAGACGAGACCGGAGACGCCATCGCCAGGTACGTCGGCCCGGCTGAATCGGAGGATTTCCTCGGCCACTACATCGAGACAGGCGAGATAGTGGCAGGCGTCCTGGATTACGTCGACCTGGCCATGGACTACCTCGCATCGCTGACCTCGGGGGTCCAGAACAACCCTGCTTACTACTTCGAGGCCGCCACGGGCGCTGCGGCTGCGGAGCCTCCCAGCCCGGGCCGGCAGGCTCCCTCGGGCAAGGTCGTGTACATCATGCACGGCACCGACGAGACAAACGCCCTGCGGCTTCACAAGATGATCAACGACTGGGGAGTGGACGTTCAGTTCCTGATCGACGACCCGAGCGGCGCCTCCACGCTGGTCCAGATGATGGAAGCCTCGGCAGGCCGGGCGAGCTTCGTCTTCATCCTGCTGACATTGGATGACGAGGTAACCGACCCCAGGGGCCGGAAGTACATGCAGCCGCGGCCCAACCCGTTGATCGAGCTGGGTTACTACCTGGGTGAGCTGGGCCAGGAAAAGGTCGCGATCCTTTGCAGGGAAGAGGTCCTCGAGTTCATCCCCACCAACCTCGGAGGCATCAAAGCGGGCACGTTCATCAGGTCGGTCGAGGAGCTCACCGGGTTCATCCAGAAAGAGCTTGCGGCCGTGGGCCTGGGGCCGCTCGCGAAGAGCGTCTGACCTACAACGTGTGACCGGGCAGGCCGCTGTCGCACACCACCGTATACTTTCCGTTCACGTCTTTGATGATGTACTCGTGCCCGGTCGACGGGCAGTGGGGCACCGCGTTGACGTAACCGTCGACCATCAGGGGATTGGCCTTGTTTATGTGGCCTGTGGAGGGGTACTGGTGCGTTTGCTTGTTGTAATTGTCCACGGCCTTCAGCAGTTGGGTCAGGTTCTTGTGGCAGATGTCCGCCTGTGTCTGCGACACGAACTTTTTGCTCGTCGGCACCATCGAGATGAGGGCCACCACCACAAATACGACGACCGCGACGAAGATGAGCGTGAACAGGAACAGCCAGAGCCTGTCGTGATAACGGGGCCTCTTCCACTTCGTGACGGGAAGGTCGAGCATCTCCGCCGCGCGGTCCTTGGTCGCCTTCTCACAGTCCGCGCAGAGGCCTGTTTTGCCCTCGATTTCCTTGCCGCAATTGAGACAGACAGGCATTTTTCACCACTGTTCCGAGTTTGAACTTTCAAACACCATAAGATACTATAATTTCGTCAAAATCAATGATAGTAGTGCTGATGACGTGGGCGCGTAGCTCAGTGGGAGAGCGCTTCCTTGACGCGGAAGAGGTCGGTAGTTCGATCCTACTCGCGCCCACCATTTTTTCTGTTAACCCATAATGCCCGGTGGAGATTCGCATGGCCGAAGAACTTGTAAAGGTAGTACTGGACGACGGTGTTGAAGTCGAGATACCCCGCGGCGCGACCGCGCTGGACGCGGTGGCGAAAGCTGGCGGCAAAGTTTCAGGCCCGCTGATCGCGGAGCTGGACGGCGAGTCGATAGAGCTCAACAGGCCGCTCGGGAAGGGCGGCAAGCTTCACCTGATAAGCTTCGAGGAGCCCCGCGGGGCCGAGGCATACCGCCACACCACCTCGCACATCATGGCCCAGGCGGTCAAGCGCATCTACCCTGACGCGAGGCTCGCCATCGGCCCGTCGATCGAGGAAGGTTTTTACTACGATTTCGGCCTGTCACAGCCCCTCAAGCCCGAAGACCTCGCGGCCATCGAGGAAGAGATGGCCCGCGTGATAAAGGAGCGGCTCCCGATCTCCCGCAGGGAGGTGCCCCGCGAGGAAGCGGCGCAGCTTTTCAAGGACAGGGCCGAGCCGTTCAAGGTGGAGCTGATCGAGGACCTGGAAGACGACACGGTGAGCCTCTACGAGCAGGGAGAGTACGTCGACCTCTGCCGGGGCCCCCACCTGACCTCCACCGGCGGCGTGAAAGCTTTCAAGCTGCTTTCCATAGCAGGCGCATACTGGCGCGGCGACGAAAAGCGCGAGATGCTCCAGAGGATCTACGGGACGGCCTTCGACAGCAAAGCCGGCCTCAAGGAGTACCTGAGGCTGCGGGAAGAGGCCGAAAAGCGCGACCACCGCAAGCTCGGGCCGGAGCTCGAGCTCTTCTCGATCCGCGAGGAGATCGGGCCCGGGCTGGTCGTCTACCACCCGAACGGGGCAATCGTACGCACGGTCATCGAGGACTTCCTCAAGACCGAGCACGCCCGCCGCGGGTACCAGCTCGTCATCTCGCCTCACATCATGCGCAAGGACGTCTGGAAGACCAGCGGCCACCTCGACATGGAGTACCCGATGTACTTCTTCGAGGTCGAGGGCCAGGGCTACGGCATCAAGCCGATGAACTGTCCGGCGCACATATATGTCTACAAGTCGCGCACCCGCGGGCACCACGAGCTGCCGATACGATACTTCGAGCTGGGGACGGTGTACAGGCACGAGCGCTCCGGCGTCCTGCACGGCCTGCTCCGCGTCCGCGGCTTCACGCAGGACGACGCGCACATATTCTGCACGATGGAGCAGGGCGAGAAAGAAGTGAACGATGCCCTCAAGTTCGCCTTCGAGGCCCAGCGCATGTTCGGCTTCACCACCTTCAAGATCGCCCTGTCGACCCGGCCCGATCACTCCGTGGGTCAGGACGAAGATTGGGACACGGCCACCGGGATCCTGAAGAAAGCCCTCGAGGATCAGGGGCTGGACTACTTCGTTGACGAGGGCGAGGGTGTGTTCTACGGGCCGAAGATCGACGTCAAGCTGCAGGACGCGCTGGGGCGCTACTGGCAGGGGCCGACAATACAGTTCGACTTCAACCTGCCGAGGCGCTTCGAGATGACCTACGTCGGCGCGGACAACTCCGAGCACGTGCCGGTCATGATACACCGCACCGTGCTCGGGAGCCTAGAGCGCTACATGGGGATCCTGATCGAGCACTACGCCGGTGCCTTCCCGACATGGCTTGCCCCGGTCCAGGTGGAGGTGCTGCCGATCGCGGACAGGCACGTCGAGTACGCCCGCGAGGTCGCCGACAAGATGTTCGCGCGCGGCATCAGGGTCAAGGTCAACGAAGAGCGCGAGACCACGGGCAACAAGATACGCAAGGCCTGGCGGATGAAGGTGCCGTACATGGCCATAGTGGGGGATAACGAGGTCGAGGCCGGCAACGTGAGCGTGAGGTCTCTCGCGGGGCGTGACGAGCGCGGGGTGGACCTGGAGAAGTTCATGGACGAGCTGGACGTCGAGATAGTGAGCCGCATGTCCCTGGAGGCCTAGACTTGGAAATCATGTACACCCCCTGGAGGTACGACTACGTGAGCACTGTCGATGACCGCACCGGGTGCATCTTCTGCGAGAAATCCGCCAGCAGTGAGGACCGCAAGAACCTGGTGGTCCTGCGCGCGGAGAAGTGCTTCGCGATGTTGAACCTCTTCCCTTACTCCTCGGGCCACCTGATGATCGCTCCGTATGAGCACACCGGCACGATCGAGTCGCTCGACGCTGAGACCCTCTCCGAGATGATGTCGGTTGCCAAAACCTGCATGAAGGCGACGCGGGAGGCGTTCAGCAACGAGGGCTTCAACATCGGGATAAACATTGCGCGAATAGCTGGTGCCGGGATCACGGACCATGTCCACATGCATGTCGTCCCGAGGTGGGCCGGAGACGCGAACTTCATGCCAGTGGTGAGCGAGACGCGAGTGCTCCCCCTGAGCCTGGACGGGGTCTGGGAGCGGCTGACCGAAACGCTTCGCGATCAGGCCGGAGCCTGATCGGCGTACCTGCTAAGAGCTTTCCTCTTTTTCTTTCTTCGTCTGCTCGATAATCTTCTGAGCCTGGTGCTCAGGGACTTCCTCGTAGTGCGAGAAGGTCATGGTGAAGACGCCGCGCCCGCCGGTGACGGAGCGGAGGTCGATCGAGTAGCGCCGCATCTCAGCGAGCGGGACCTGCGCGCTCACCACCTGCATCTTGCCCCTGGGCTGCATCCCGAGGATGCGTCCGCGCTTTGAGTTGAGGTCGCCTATCACGTCACCCATGTACTGGTCCGGCACGGTAACCTCGACGTCGACGATCGGCTCCAGGATGACCGGGTCGGCCTTCGCGACGCCGTCCTTCATCGCCTTTGACGAGGCCATCTTGAACGCGAGCTCCGAGGAGTCCACGGCGTGGAAAGAGCCGTCGTACAGCGTGACCTTCATGTCGACCAGCGGGTAACCCGCCAGGTAACCTTCAGCCATCGCTGCGATCACGCCCTTCTCGGCGCCTGGTATGTACTGCCGGGGGATGGATCCCCCCACGATCTTGTCCTCGAACTCGTAACCCTCGCTGCGCTGCCTCGGCTCAAGCCGCAGGAAGACGTGCCCGTACTGGCCGTGCCCGCCGGTCTGTTTCTTGTGCTTGCCCTCGGACTCTACGCCCTTGCGGATCGTCTCCTTGTAGGGGATGCGGGGGAGGTCGGTCATCACGTCGACCCCGAACTTGCGCTTCATCTTCTCGACAACCACGTCGATGTGCGTCTCGCCGGCGCCGGAGATCAGGGTCTGGTTGACCTCCGTGTCCCTCCTGACCGTCAGCATGGGGTCTTCCTCGCGGAGCCTGCCGAGCGCCGTGGAGAGCTTGTCCTCGTCGCCCTTGGTCTTGGGGGCGACCGCGAGCGACATGACAGGGGAGGGATACTCGATGCGCGGCAGGACGATGGTGCCGCCCTTGTCGCAGAGAGTGTCTCCGGTGAAAGTCTCGGACAGCTTTGCGACCGCGCCAAGCTCGCCGGCGGCGAGCTTCGGGACGGAAGCCTGGTCCTTGCCGGTCACGCGGTATATCTGGCCGATGCGCTCGGTCTTGCCATGCGTGGCGTTGAGGACCGTTGAGTCCGCTTTGAAGACCCCCGAGAAAACCCTGAAGTAGGTGAGCTTGCCTACGTACGGGTCGGCCAGCGTCTTGAAGACGAGCGCGCACATCGGAGCGTCGACGCTGCGCACGCGCGTGACCTCTTCGTCCTTGCCGGGCAGTGTGCCGGTGATGTCGTCCAGCTCCTGGGGCAGGGGCAGGACGTTTATCGCGAAGTCCAGGAACTCCGGAATGCCGATGCCCTTCGACGCCGAACCGCACAGCACGGGGATGAGCGACCCGTCCCGCACGCCCTTGTTCAGTCCGCTCGTGATCTCAAGTGCGGAGAGCTCGCCTTCCTCGAGGTACTTCTCGAGCAGCGTGTCGTCGGTCTCGGCCACGGCCTCGGCAAGCTTGTCCCGCCCGTCGGCGACCGCGTCGGCGAGGTCGTCGGGGACGGGGATCTCTTTTGACTTGCCCTGGCCGCCGGCCTCGTACGCCTTGCCGCTCATGATGTCCACGATGCCCTTGAAGTCATGCTCTTCGCCGATAGGGAGCATCAGGGCGACTATGTTTCCGCCGAGCGTCGCGCGCATGTCTTCCATCGTGCGCTCGAAGCTCGCGCGCTCGCGGTCCAGCTTGCTGATGTAGATGATGCGGGGGACGCCAGCAGCGATCGCGCGCTCCCACATGATCTCCGTCTGGACCTCGACGCCGTCTACGCCCGACACGACGAAGCAGGCGGTGTCGACCACGCGCACGGTGGAGATGGCGTCTCCGACGAAGTCGGCATAGCCGGGAGTGTCCACGAAGGTGATGTGGGTGTTCTTCCAGTCGACGGGAGCCAGCGCAGAGTTGATCGAGATCTTCCTTCTTATCTCTTCCTCGTCGAAGTCGGTCGTGGTGTTGCCCTGCTCGACGTCTCCCATGCGCGTGATCGCGCCCGACGCGTAAAGCAGCGCTTCGGCGAGGGTGGTCTTGCCGGAGCCTCCGTGGCCGAAGAGCCCGACGTTCTTGATCGCTTCCGGTGCAGTCACAGTCAGTCCCCCTGTAGGTATGGATAACGGTATGTAATTATAGCGCAACGATTTTGGTAGTACGAACAGCGACGGCCGCCCTTATGACGGTCTTCCTTGTGATATTCGCGGGCTTGCGCTAACGTGGCATGATGCACACCGTAAAGGCCCCTGGAGGTCTCATCCTTTGAAGAAAACCAACTGCGGCCCGGCGCGAGTGGCCGCTGTGCGCGCGGGCTCCCCGGCCGAGGACGCCGGGGTGAGGGCCGGCGACAGAATATGGAAGATCGACGGCGAGCCGATGCGCGACGCCATCGATTACCTGCTTGCCCTGGCGGGCGGAGGGTCGCACGCGCTCGACGTCGAGCGAGGCGGGGAGACCCTGTCGATCGTTCTGGACACGGACAGCGGGCCGCTGGGGATCGAGCTCGAGGACCAGGTCTTCGGCGCGCTGGCCACGTGCGACAACAACTGCATGTTCTGTTTCGTCGACCAGCTGCCGACGGGGCTTCGCCAGTCGGTCTACATCAAGGACGATGACTTCCGGTTGAGCTTTCTCGCCGGCAACTTCATAACGCTGACCAACCTGACCCACAAGGACGTGCGGCGCATCGCCCGGGAGCGGCTCTCACCACTTTACGTGAGCCTGCACTCCACCGAGGAGGTCGTGCGAAAGAAGATGTTCGGAAACCCGGAGGCCGCGCGCTCGCTGAAAGTGCTCAGGGAGCTCCTGCGCGATGGGATCGAAGTACATGCCCAGGTCGTCCTGGTGCGAGGCGTTAACGATGCGTCTCACCTGGACAAGACGCTCGCGGACGTCGGCGAGCATTTCAACGGCATCGCGACTGTGGGGGTCGTGCCTGTTGGCCTGACGAGGGGAGGCAGGCGGACGCTCCCTTCCAAGTACGGTTTTGACGCGGCGTCCTCGGCGGACCTGATCTCGCAGGTCGAGCGCTGGCGGAGCGAGCTGGGGGGAAGGGTGGCCGCAGCCGACGAGTTCTTCTTCATGGCGGGACTTCAGCCGCCCGAGGAGGAGTACTACGGAGAGTTCGAGCAGCTTGAGAACGGGATCGGGCTCGCGAGGCTTTTCAGGACGTCCTTCCTGGAGGCTGTCGAACCTGGCACGCTCGATGCCGGCAATCTCGACGGCGTGGCGATCGTCACTTCGCCTATCGGTGCGTGGGCGCTGGGCCCGCTCGGGATAGAGGAGGCCGGCGCGACCGTTCTGCAGTGCGAGAACACTCTGTTCGGGGCGAACGTGAATGTATGCGGCCTCCTGCCGGGCAGAGACGTCGCCTCGGCGCTCGAGAAGACGCCGGGAGCCCGCGTGGCCCTGGTCCCCGGCGTCGCGATCGACGCGACCGGCGCCTTCATAGACGGCATGACGACCGCCGAGGTCGTGGAGAAGACCGGGGTGCGGCTCGAGGTCGTGCCTGCGACTGGTGAAGAAATGGCCGCGGCGCTTCGTTCCGCAGGCCGGGAAAGGTCGAATAGATGAAACCAGGAAAGCTGCCAGTGGTCGCCATTCTCGGCAGGCCGAACGTCGGGAAGTCGACGCTTCTCAACCGGCTGGCGTCACGCATGGTCGCGATAGTGGACTCCATGCCGGGCGTCACCCGGGACCGCAAGTATGTCCCGGCGAGGTGGCGCGACAGGGAGTTCATCGTCGCGGACACAGGGGGCGTCGGTATCGAGGAGGGTTTCCTGTCCACCGACGTCGAGAGGCAGGCGTTCTTTGCGGCGGCGGAGGCCGACGTCGTGATCATGCTTGTCGACGTGAAGACCGGGGTCACGGATGACGACGAATGGCTCGCCCGCAAGCTCAAGAGGCTCAAGAGGGACGTGCTTCTCGTGGTAAACAAGGTCGACAACCAGGTCCAGGAGCAGGAGGCAAGCGCTTTCTACGCGCTTGGCCTCGGCGACCCGATCACTATCTCCGCTCACCATGGGCTCGGCATCGGGGACCTTCTCGACCGGGTGGTGGAGCAGCTGCCGCCATACGTCGAGCAAACCGAGAGAGAAGAGATCTCTGTTGCGATAGTCGGGCGCCCCAACGTCGGAAAGTCGTCCGTGCTCAACAGGCTCGCGGCGGAGGAGAGGGTCCTCGTGCACGAAGAGCCGCACACCACGCGCGACACCATCGATACGGTGGTCGAGCGCGAGGGCAGGGACTACCGCATCCTGGACACCGCGGGCATCCGCAAGGACCGCGGCGCGATGACCGACATAGAGTATTACTCCTCGGTCAGGACCTTCAGGGCCATCGAGGACGCGGACGTCGTGCTGCTCGTCATCGACGCCTCGGAGGGGCCGACCGAGCATGACCAGCGGATCGCGAGCAAGGTCGAGTCGCGGGGCAGGGCGTGCATCATCCTGATCAACAAGTGGGACCTCATCGAAGAGAGGCACGTGGCGAAGGACGTGATGGACGCTATCGGGTTCAAGTTCCGGTACGCTACACACCTGCCCCTCCTGCGCATCTCGGCGCTCACGGGCAGGGGGATAGACAAGATACTGCCGCTGGTCGACAACGTCTACGAGGAATGGAACTCGCGGGTCCCCACGCCCGCGCTGAACGAGTTCCTGTCCCAGATCAAGGAGAAGATCGCGCCCCCCAGGAAGGGCGGGCGTCAGCTGAAGATGTATTACGCGACACAGGCAGACACCGCGCCACCGACAGTCGTCATCTTTGTTAACGACGCCGGGATCGTGAAGGCCGACTACCGGAAGTTCATCGTCAGGCAGTTGCGCGAAGAGTACGGTTTCTGGGGCAGCCCGCTTCGCGTGCACTTCCGCACGGCCGGAAGAGACAAGACCGGATAGCCTGAAAAAGGCTGAATCAAGGCAATTTATCGCCAATATCTCCGAATAATGGCCTGTTTGCGCCATTATTTTCATATTTATGAAGGTCGAGGCGCTTGTCTAGTGGAAAACTGCTGGTAAAAGGGGCTCGAAACAAGGGGGGTGAAGTTCTTGACAAAGAAAGAGCTTGCAGACGAAGTAGCGGAGAAAGTAAAGATCTCCAAGAAGGATGCGGCGGCGGCAGTGGACGCCACGCTCGACGGGATCACCAAGGCGCTGAAGAAGGGCCAGAAGGTTCAGCTCGTCGGGTTCGGCACGTTCGAGGTGCGCAAGAGGAAGGCGCGCACGGGCATCAACCCGCAGACGAAGGAGAAGATCAAGATCGCGGCAAGCAAGGCGCCGGCGTTCAGGCCTGGCAAGGCACTGAAGGACACGATCGCCAAGAAATAGCTGCGAATGTGGCTCGATGACAAAGCCCCCGACCCAGGGGGCTTTGTTCGTGGTTGTTCGTGGTTGTTCGTGGTCGTTCATTATCCACTTTTCCTTTCCACTTTTTCGGCGCAGCCTGCCGCCGATTGCCCGTCGCGAAGCCCGTTGCTACAATTACATCCTGAACTCGTCGGGACGTGGCGCAGTCAGGTTAGCGCACTGGTCTGGGGGACCAGGGGTCGCCGGTTCAAATCCGGCCGTCCCGACCAAAACTACCGGCACTACGTGCCGGTGTTTTTCGTTCGGACCG
>Ga0209747_1002156_pt1 | contig 10100 bp, 8 predicted proteins | sample BarGraNGADG00311_FD_184498 | JGI IMG/M metagenome (GOLD analysis project Ga0209747, IMG submission 184498) | Arctic peat soil microbial communities from Barrow, Alaska - Barrow Graham LP Ref core NGADG0011-311 (SPAdes) (version 2) | ecosystem: Environmental > Terrestrial > Soil > Wetlands > Peat ... | reverse complement strand
TGGGTTGGACGCCGACGGTGGATGTCAAGGGTCGCGGGGAAGACCACCCTGACCTTGCCGATGCCGACGGTCCTGACGCTCGGGGTCGCGGGCCGACGCGGAGACGTGTCCGGACCTGCGGCGAACCGGGTGAGCCCCTGCTGCCCCTGCCCGTTCACCAGGGTGAAGTCGCCTGCGACGAAGAGCTGCTCACCGTCGGTGGCCATCCCCAGCGGTCCCACCTGGGTGGACCCGGCCGCATTCGTGTTCGGCCACCACGGGCCGTTCTTGCCCGTCGTCGGGTCGGCGACCATGAGGAAGCGGTGCGGCCTGGACTCCCCGAACTCACCCTCGGAGCTGCAGTCGTGCACGTGAGCGCCCTTGTAGAGGGACCCACCGACCATGGCCAGGGCCTCGGTGGCCCCGAGGCACGCGTTGCGCCAGCGCAGGCTGCCGTCGTTGAGCTCGGCGGCGAAGGTGCCGTCGAAGCACCCACTGCCGTTGCCCGCCGCGGCGAAGTAGACGCCCGTGGGATCGACGAGGACGTCGCGGACCTTGGAGTCGCACTGCGCGGTGACCGGCGGCATCGCCGACTTCGCGGGGAACGCCAGCTGAGCACCGAGGTCCGAATCGACCGCGGCCACGGCACGGCTCGCCGTGCCACCGATCGTGTCGAAGTCCCCACCAAGGTAGACAGTCGCGTTCGACGAAGAGACGTCGAGCGCGTACACATCCCAGTTGGCGTCAGGGTTCCATGGGAGAAGAGCGCCGTCTGCCCGCGCCACAGCCGCCAGACGGTTGCGCGCCTGCCCCGCCACGAGCCCGAAGGACCCGCCCAGGTAGACCGTGTCCGTGTCGGCCGCCAGTGCCGTCACCCGGTAGCTGACGTAGGGGCGGAAGTTCGACTGGAGTGCGAGCGTGCTGGTGTCGAAGGCAGCGATCCGGCCGCGGCCGACCCCCGCGATGTTGGTGAAGTCACCTCCGACGTAGAGTCGCGAACCGTCCGGCGACACGGCCAGGGAGAAGACCCGGGCGTTCGGAGCCGGGTTCCAGGACGAGATCAGGTCGCCGGACTCGGCGTCGAACGCCGCCAGGAACTGCCGGGACACCTCCTGCGACCCGGCACTCGCCCCCGGTGGCCGCACCGCGCTGAACTCGCCGCCGGCGAAGACCATGCCGTTCGCGTAGGCCACGGTCCGGACGAGCTTGTCAGGGATCGTCTCCGCGTGGACCTGGTCGACCCACCGGATAGCCTCAACGATCTCCATCCGCTCGGCGAGGGGGACGACCGGGGGCTTCCCCTTGGTGGCTGTCAGCATCTCGTCGGACACGACACCCGCGATCAGGTAGTCGCAGTGCGACCGGGCGCGACGCAGGATGTTCAGATGCCCGACGTGGAAGAGGTCGTAGGCTCCCGCGGCATAACCAACGCGTGTCATCAGGTCCCCGGCTCGACTAGGTGTCAGACGGACGCGCCAAGGCTACGGGCGATCTCGGCGCACCTGGGCCATTTGTCACCATTTCACCCAGACGCGCGGCTCGACAGCACGGAGTCGAACCGTAAGGTTGTCGCATGCCCCAGATGACGCCAGCCCCGCTCGATCCCAACGCTCGCGTGTTCGTGGCGGGCTATCGCGGCCTGGCGGGCTCCGCCGTTGCTCGTGCCCTCAAGGCCCGCGGCTTCACCGACGTCGTTGGCCCCTCCTCGAGCGAGCTGGACCTGCGAGATCGGGGCGCGGTCGACGCCTTCTTCGACGAGACCCGACCGGCCGTCGTGATCGACGCCGCTGCACGAGTGGGCGGCATCCTGGCGAACTCCACGTACCCCGCCGAGTTTCTCTCTGACAACCTGCGCATCCAGGTGAACATCCTCGATGCCGCCGCGCGCACCGGTGTCGAGCGGTTCCTGTTCCTGGGCTCGACCTGCATCTACCCACGACTCGCGCCCCAGCCGATCACTGAGGATGCGCTGCTGACCGGGCCCCTGGAGGAGACCAACGACGCCTACGCGATCGCGAAGATCGCGGGGATCATGCAGGTCCAGGCGATCCGACGCCAGTACGGCCTGCCGTACATCTCGGCGATGCCGACGAACCCGTACGGACCCGGCGACAACTTCTCACCGCGCGGATCGCATGTCCTCCCGGCCATGATCCGGCGTTTCCACGAGGCGCGCCGCGACGGCATGCGCGAGGTCGTCAGCTGGGGCAGCGGAACTCCGCGACGGGAGTTCCTGCACAGCGACGACCTCGCCTCGGCACTGCTGTTCCTGCTCGAGCACTACGACGGCCCGGATGCCATCAACGTCGGAATCGGCGAAGACGTCACCATCCGAGAGCTCGCAGAGATCGTCGCCGACGTCGTCGGGTACGACGGCGAGATCACCTGGGACACGTCCAAGCCCGATGGGACGCCCCGCAAGCTTCTGTCCGTCAACAGGCTCACCCAGCTCGGCTGGAAGGCGTCGATCCCGCTCCGGGAGGGCATCGCGTCCACCTATCGCTGGTACGTCGAGAACGAGGATCGAGTCCGCGGATGAGCACCCGCCGCAGGCTCGCGGAGTTCACCGGCGCCGGCTACGACCGCGGCCGCCCGGTTTCGGTGCAGGTCGCGTGGCTGGCGGTGAGCGGTCTCCTCGTGACCCGGTGGTGGTGCCCGACGTCCGTTCGAGTCGTGGTGCTTCGTGCCTTCGGAGCACAGATCGGCACCGGGACGAACATCCGCCACGGTGTCCGCGTCCACTGGCCATGGAAGCTGACGGTCGGCAACGACTCGTGGATTGGCGAGGGCACCCACCTTCTGAACCTGGAACCGATCACGATCGGGACAGACGTCTGTATCTCACAGCACGCGTTTCTGTGCACGGGAAGCCACGACCGTAGCTCGCCGAGCTTCGAGTACGACAACGCGCCGATCGTCGTCGAGGACGGAACCTGGGTCGCGGCGCGCGCGACCGTCCTCCGGGGGGTACGCATCGGCGCCGACGCCGTGATCGGCGCCACCGCCCTGGTCACCCGGGACGTGCCGCCCGGCGCTGTCGTCCTCGCTCCGCGGGCTGTCGAACGCGATCAGGCGGTCTGACGGCGTGCGCATCCTGTCGGTGGTCACCCTGTTCACCCCGGACGGCGCCTATGGGGGGCCCACCCGCGTCGCTCTCAACCAGGCCCGTGCTCTGCGGCACGCCGGGCACGAAGTCCTGCTGGCCGGCGCTGCGCTCGGATATCCCGGTCCCCTCCCTACCGCCGTCGACGGCGTCCCAGTCCGGCTCTTCCCGGCGGCGCGGGCGATACCCGGGACCGGCTTCGCCGGGATGTGGAGCCCAGCGATGCTCCCCTGGCTCCGTCGCGCGCTCGACGGCTCCGACGTGGCGCACATACACCTTGCCCGCGACCTCGTGACCCTGCCAGCTGCCCTGGCCGCCCGGCGCCGCCACATCCCCTACGTCGTGCAGACGCACGGGATGATCGACCCGAGCAGCCACTGGCTCGCGCGCCCGCTCGACGCGCTATGGACGCGGCCTGCCCTCACGGGCGCTGCGGCCATCCTTCACCTGACGCGCCATGAGGCGAACGACGTAGTTGCGGTCGCCCGGACGAATTCGCTGCCGCTCGTCGAGGTCCTCAACGGGGTACCGGAACACACACCCGCAGCCCGAAGCGACGTGCGGGAGGTTCTCTACCTCGCGCGACTGGCACCTCGCAAGCGTCCGCTCGTCTTCGTCGAGATGGCTCAGCGACTGGCGCCCCGGCACCCCGGCGTGGACTTCACCCTCGTCGGGCCGGACGAGGGTGAAGGTGCAAACGTGCGTGCCGCCATCGATCGGGACGACGCCGGCGGCCGCATCACGTGGGAGGGGGCCCTCTCGCTGGACGAGGCCGCAACCCGCGTGGACCGCGCCACCGTCTCAGTCCTTCCCAGCGTCGACGAGCCCTTCCCGATGTCGGTCATCGAGGCGATGGCCGCAGGCGTGCCCGTCGTCGTCACCGACACGTGCGGCCTTGCCGGACGGATCCGACGGTCGGGGGCCGGCCGGGTGACCGGGCCATCGACCGACGAGATCGCCGCAGCCGTGGACGAGCTCCTCAGCGATGTGGGGCTGGCCGACCGTGCGGGTGCAGCCGGCCAGGCCCTGACCCAGGACGAACTGTCGATCACCGCGGTCCGGCGGACACTCGAAGACGTCTACGCAGCGGCGGCGGGGGTTGGCGGCGGTCGACCGAAGACGTAGAGCACCGAGGCGATCGCCACGACGAGCGTCCCGGTCGCCTGCAGCAGCGAGCCCCGCAGCAGGATGATCATGTAGATCGAGAAGACACCGCCGACGATCGCCCACAGGTGCCCCGCGTTGACGAGCGCATCGGCAACCCGCACGTCTAGGCGGCCAAGCATGACACCGACCAGTACGAAGCCCACGACGAGGAGCACGAGACCACCGTTGACGATCAGTTCCGCCCACAGCGGAGCCGAGAGGTTGTCAAAGGAGTAGTTGCGGTACTGCGCAAGCAGGATTCCGGTGTCGTAGGGCTTGTCCGGCCAGATGGCACGCGGCACCCAGAAGAGCACGACCCCCAGCGCCTGACGCAGCGGCTGGACGAGTCCGTCGTCGGCATAGGACAGGGCGTTGCCGATCTGCCAGAAGCCGTCGTAGTCCGCGTTGCCGAGGTACTCGCCGAAGAAGCCGTTCCGGGTGGTGTTGAGCGTGTTGGAGCGGAAGGCGTCCGCGATGGGGAACACGAAGATGAACCCTGTGAAGACAGCAGCCATCGTGACACGGCTGCGACGTAACGTGCCGAACGCGCCGGCGAAGACCACGAGCGCGAACACGATCGTGCCGAAGTCGTACCGTGCGGCACTGATCGGGTTGACGACCAGCAGAAGAGCGCCCACGGACACCGCGAGCAACGGCAGATGCCGTCCGGATCGCTCGCCCAGCGCCCTGGTGACCCAGACTCGTAGGTAGACGCCGGCCGCGATGAGCAACGGATAGGACCCGGCGGCCGAGACGATCGATCGGGTAGCGATGTCTGGCATGCGCTCGGATCGGATCTCGAAAGCGGAGTACCTGCTCATGAACAGGGTCGAAACCCCGATCCGGTAGACGTAGTAGGCGGCAGCCAGCACACCGACCAGGGTCAGGACGACTGCACGCGACGGGACCACGTCGAGCGGACGGCGCCCCGGACCACCGAAGAGGTCTGGACTAGGGCCTCCCTCTGAGACTTGCTTACTCCGAAGCGCCGGGACGAGGTGCCGCGCCGCGAACCTGCCGACCTCATAGCTGAAGAGGCCGAGCACAACCGCTCCCGCGATTCGGCCGTCGAGCAGCGGGTCCATCCCCGGAGTCGTCGACGAGACCTCATCAGCCCTGATCTGCGCGGTCGGAGCGAGCCCCATGAAGATGTAGACGAAGATCCAGAACATGAAGTCGAAGAGCGCCGCCTTCCCAGCGGCGACGCGGTGGGCAAGTCGGATGCCGGCCCACACCGTGATCCCCCAGGTGATGGCCCACGCGTCACTCCGGCCGACGTTCTCGACCTCCGCGATCAGCAGGACCGGTACGACTCCGGCGATCAGCGAAGCGACGACCACGAAGACCAGCCAGCGCACGGTGACCGGTGACAGGTGCGCATGGTGCGCACTCACGACATCGCCCGCGCGAACCGGGCCGTCGAGGGGCCGCACCTCAGGTACCGAGTAGACGCGCGGCAAAGGCCCGGTATCGCTCGGCGGCTGCTCCGGGCGACCAGAGGTCCTCCGCGAGCACTTCTCCGGCCGCCACGAGCTCGGCAGCCCGCTCGGGTCGGCTCGTGACCGTCTCGACCGCACTCAGGAGTCCTCCAGCGTCACCCGCCGGGACGATCTCCGCTGCGCCTGCACCGTCAAGGAGCGAATAGGTGATCCCCCCGGGCTCGACGGCGGCGACGATCGGGCGTCGCGCCGCGACGTACGACGTCAGCTTGCTGGGCAAGCTCATCTCGCGGACCCCGGGTCGCTCGGTCAGGAGCAGGACGTCTGCCGCAGCAAGAGCGAGCGGATAGGACATGTCGTCGACCGGATCGAGGATCGAGAGCCGGTCGACCCCCCGCCCGAGCTCCTCGAGCAGCCGACGTTGGTTCCCGTCGCCGAGCAGCACCAGCCGCAGGCCCTCGGGCGCCATCGCGGCGGCCTCGACGACGGTCTCCAGCCCCTGCTTCATCCCCATGTTGCCGGTGTGCAGCGCTACCGTCCCGTCCGTAGCCCACCCCAGGCGGCGGCGCGCCGACACCTTGTCGATCGAGCTCGGCGAGATGTGGGTGAAGTTCATGAGGTCGACGACTCGGCTCTTCGCAACTCCGTGCTCGACCAGCCGGTCTCCGAATCGCGGTGCGATGACGCCGACGAGACTGGCTCGGCGGAGGGCCGCGAGCTCGACCTCGCCGATCAAGCCACCCACCATCCGCCCAGTGGTTCCGGACTCGTGCGCCCCCGCACCGGTGATGTCCTGGACGATCACGCCCAAGGGAGCCCCCCGGCGGCCCAAGACGCCGGCGACGAGACCCGCGAGCGACGGCGTGACTGCGACGACGGCATCCGCGGCGGTGCGTCTCACGACGGGGAGCGCCCGTCGGAGGAAGGACTCCTCCATCCGTGCTCGACCGACGAGACCCGCGACCTCGGGGACGTGGTGGCGAACCCTGATCACCCGGATGCCGTCGATGACCTCCGACCACCGTCGGCCGTGCAGGTACCGTTGATCGGTCACCCGCCACTGTGGATAGTGCGGGATCCCAGTCACGACGCGCACATCGGCCCCGGCCTCGGCGAGTGCTCGCGCGAAGGCTGTGGTGTATGGAGCGATCCCGGTGGAGTCCGGCGCGTAGTCGATGCCGACCACGCAGACCACTGCGCCGAACAGCGCAGCGCTGCCCTCCGGATTGCTGATGGTGCTGGGCTCGACCATGCCCGAAGGCTACGGACTCGGTTCCCGCAATCTCCACCCACACGGGGCACCAATCGGGTGAAAACCCGGTGACGTCCCCTGGGGTGGTGTAGTTCTCGATCTTGTTCGTCGTGGTGACCGCGACGTGGAAGGCCATCGTGCGATGGTCGGTGAGACCGGACTAGGGAACTCACGCAGGGACATCGCACGATGGCCATGGACCAGTCTGCCCTGCTCGACCTGCTCGCCGCACTGAAGGACACCGAGGTCTCTGACCGGGTCCGGACCGCGACGGAGCACCTGCATCAAGAGCTGATCGATGCCGAGGCGACCGCGGTGATCGGCGCCGGCCCCTGGCAGCGCACCCCCGAGCGGACCGCCCTGCGCAACGGGTCGCGGGACCGGGTGTTGACCACCACGGCCGGGGATCTGGACTTGCGGATCCCCAAGCTGCGCATGGGGTCGTTCTTCCCGAGCTTGTTGGAGCGGCGTCGCCGGGTCGACCAGGCGCTGTTCGCGGTGGTGCTGGAGGCCCACCTCTACGGGGTCTGGCTGGATGAGGAGGTCGCCGAGTTCCGGGGCCGGTCGCTGGAGCAGACCGCGTTTCCCTACGTGTACTTGGACGCGACGTTCTGCAAGGCCCGGATCGGTGGGTCGGCGACCGGCAAGGGCGGGCGGGTGGTGTCCCAGGCGGTCGTGATCGCCACCGGGGTCCGCGCCGACGGGCACCGTGAGGTCCTCGGGTTCGACGTCGGGGACTCCGAGTCCGGCCCGTTCTGGACCGCGTTCCTGCGGTCCTTGCGCGCCCGGGGCCCGGGCGGGGTGGCGCGGGTCGTCTCCGACACCTACGAAGGGCTCGAGGCCGCGATCAGTGAGGTCCTGATCGGCACCTCGTGGCAACGCCGGGTCCACTTCACTCGCAACGTGCTTGACGCGGTGTCCAAGACCAACGCCGAGATGGTCGCCGCCGCGATCCGCACGATCTTCGCCCAACCCGACGACGACCACGTGGCCGAGCAGTTCGAGGTGATCACCACCATGCTCGCCCGCTCCCACCCCAAGGTCGGGCGCATGCTGAGCGACGCCGCACCGACATCGTGGGGATCTTCCCCAACCCCGCTGCCCTGCTGCTACGCCTGGCCGGCGCGGTCCTGGTCGAGGCCAACGTCGAATGGGCCGCCACCGACCGCGCTACCTCTCCGAACGCTCCATGGCCCAGCTCGCCGCGATGACCACCCTCGCCGCCCCTCCCGACCAGGAGGTGGACGCCCCCGGACTACTCACGGCATGATCACTGCACTGACCCGCACGGTGTCGAGAAACTCCACCACCCAGCGGGACGTCACCGAAACCCGCGCATCTGGGGTGGTCTACGTGAGGATCGGGTAAAATAGGATGCTCGCGCCGTCATCGTTGCGCAGATCCCTGGTCTCATAGACTAGGTACCCGCTTGTCCGGGGACGCGACACCACCAGTGGCCAGAGGAGAGTTCGCTTGCGCGACTACGTAGCGATGGTCCGAGCGCACTGGTTCGCGCTCGCTGTGTTCACGCTCCTTGGCGTTGTCGTCGCATCGGTGGCTGGCTATGCGGCAACGCCGGAGTACACGGCCAAGGCCGAGCTTGTCGTCGTCGCCGACACCGGCAGCACGGCTGACCTCACGCAGGGTTCGGACTACACGCAGAAGCAGATTCGAACCTTCAGCGAATTGGCCACCCGGCCGATCGTCCTACAACCGGCGATCGAGAACCTCGGCCTGGCCGCGACTGCGAACGAGGTCGCCCGCCAACTGTCGGTCACCAACGTGCTCGGCACGAACCTGATCTCGATCCGCACCACCGACCCCGACCCGCAGGTCGCGGCCGACCTCGCGAACGAGGTCGCCGACCAGCTGACCGTGGCGGTCAGTGGGATAGTCCCGGTCCTTGAGAACGGCGAGAAGAGCGTTCGGCTCAAGTCGATCCGCACGGCCCTGCCGCCGGAATCGCCGTCCTCGCCGAACTTGCCGGTGTGGGCCGTCCTCGGAGCCATCGGAGGACTCGTCGCCGGCGCCCTCGCGGTCGCGCTTCGCGAGGTTCTCGACACCAAGGTCCGCGACGCACAGACCGCCAAGGCTGCGGCCAGAGCGCCCCTGCTCGGATCGATCACTCTCGCATCGGGGCCGAACACGTTCCTCGGGGACGAGGACCAGAAGCAGAGCGAAGAGTACCGGCAGATCAGAACCAATGTGTCCTTCCTGGCAGCCGGTGACGAACGCCGGCTCTTCGCCATCACGTCGTCCGTGCCGGGAGAAGGCAAGAGCAAGACAGCGGCCAATCTCGCTCTCACGCTCGCATCGGCCGGGCACCGGGTGTGCCTGCTGGAGGCGGACCTCAGGCGGCCGTCTCTCGGCCCCGCGCTGGGTCTCGAGAGCGCGGTCGGGCTAACGACCGTTCTCATCGGACGCGCCTCCGTGGCCGACGTCGTACAGGAGTTCGGCGAGGACGGGCTCCACGTCCTGCTCGCCGGACAACAGCCACCGAACCCGAGCGAGTTGCTCGCCTCGCAACGGATGGACTCGGTCATCGACGAGCTAGGCGCCGCCTACGAGATCGTGATCATCGACTGCCCGCCTCTACTTCCCGTGACCGATGCGGTGCTGATCGCGCACCGGTGTGGTGGTGCGCTCCTGGTCGTCGGTGTCGGGGTCGCTCAGCGCGGCGACGTGTCCGGCGCGGTCGCGACCCTGGCCACGGCAGGCATCCCGATTCTCGGCGTCATCGCGAACCGTGTGAAGCCGAGCCGCCATGACAAGTACGACTACGTCGAGCGACGCCCAGTCTGACCCGCTCGGGCGTGCTTCCATGGAATGGCGCGCGATACAGCACGGCGCGCATGAGCGCAGCCCTTCGGCAGGCGTCGGCGGCTCGAGACACGCCTCGGGAGATCAAGAGCACAAGGCGGCCGTCGGCGAGATCGGCAAGGCCCTCCAGGCGCTCTTGCAGGTTGAACGGTCCGACGACGAGCCCACGAGTTACGACAACGAGTCCGAGGCCGGCGAGGACGAGCGCCGTGGTGAACCACGCGCCGAGGCGAGCGACCAGGTCGAGCCCTCAGACGGCGAGCGCACGACAGAGAGCAATCGTCAAGACCTGTGGGTGGACGAGGCGATGGGCCGGTAGCTGTGTCCGGATTCATCGCCGCCCAGAGGGCAGAGCACGACA
>Ga0209747_1002155_pt1 | contig 10109 bp, 5 predicted proteins | sample BarGraNGADG00311_FD_184498 | JGI IMG/M metagenome (GOLD analysis project Ga0209747, IMG submission 184498) | Arctic peat soil microbial communities from Barrow, Alaska - Barrow Graham LP Ref core NGADG0011-311 (SPAdes) (version 2) | ecosystem: Environmental > Terrestrial > Soil > Wetlands > Peat ... | reverse complement strand
TCTTCTTCCTCGAGGGGCTGTCGATCATATGGCTGGCCGCGCGCGACGCGAGCATCCCGAACCTCGTCGATCCCGACCAGTTGACCATGGCCAACACTCTGTCGATGGCGACGACCTACGGAGTGATCCCCTTCGCCGCGTTGATCTTCTCACTGGTCACGGTCCCTTCGCCGCTGACAAAGCTGTTCGTGCACGGCGGCTTCTTCACGCTCCACCCGACGGCCATCGCATTCATCGCCGACTCGCTGACCTTCTTTGTAGCGATCACTTTCTTCATCCGCATGAGGCTCGAATCCCCACGCGACTACCTGGGCAAGGAGGAGGTCTCGGCTGGTTTCTTCGAATCGATAACGTTCGCCGTGAGGAACCCGTTCGCCCGCTCGCTTTTGCTGGGCGCGGCGATGGGATGCATCGGAGGCGGGAGCCTCTACGCTGTCGGCATCGGTTACGTCAAGCAGGTGCTCGGAGCAACATCGGACGCGGCATTCGGCTTTCTCATGGCCTTGTTCGGGATCGGAATGATAATCGGGATCGTGATGCTGCAGATAATGGTGAAGCACGAGGAGAAACCCTGGATGATGCGAGTGTCCCTCCTCGTAGCGGGGGGCATAATGGTCAGCATGTCCATAGTGCAGTGGCTGCCGATCGTCTATATGCTGGCCGCTTTCTTCGGCGCCGCGTTCGGGGTCTTGTTCCTCGTGGCGATCACCATGGTCCAGGAGAAGATCGAAGACCGCGACAGGGGCAAGGCTTTTGCCGCATTCCACGCCGTCACCCGGATCTTCCTCGTCGTCGGTGCCGGCCTGTCAGGCGCGATCGCAACTATCGTCGGTACGAGGACGATCCACGTCTTCGGAATCACGTACGTGGTGCACGGGGTATCGATAGCCTTAATGGTCGCCGGGTTCCTGATTGCGGCCGTCTCGGTTGTGCCGCTTGGCCAGAAAAAGGAGCGCTACCGCGAATATTTCGTGCGCGAGAAGCAGGCGGAGGCCGTCGAGCAGGAGTAAGCAGCCTCTTGCTCGCTTCTGCTCAATGCTCACCTATCGTATTGGTCCCGCCGGAACGGCTGTCCCAGTACATTGAGCGCTCCACGATGATGTTCCCGCCCGGGGTCTTTGACTGGACCACCGCACCGGCAGAGTTGTCCTTGATCTTGTCACCCATGTTGTAAGAACGCCGCGAGTTGCCCGGTATCGTGTCCGTGAACGTCTGGTTGGCCGCCCCGTTGTAGGTCAGGTAGGTCACGGTTATGTCGACGGGACCCGGGTTCGGGTTCTGCACCAGGGTCCAGGTCTCGAACGTCCTCTCGAAACCATAGCCGCTGCGCCCGTCAGCGAGGTACCAGGTGGGCTGCGGTGCCGCGGCGCCGATCGAGTCGTGGCAGGCCTCGCCCGTTCCGTTGTCCCAGTACATCGAGCGTTCAGCCACCAACGGCCTCGACCCGTGAACATGCGTAGACAGGTCAAGCCCGGGCGCGGCGTCGTTGACCTTGATCGTCTTTCTCGAAAGCCCGGCGAGGGTGAAAGCGGGCTGCTTCACCTCGCCCGACGGCGTCATATAAGTGACAGTGACCTGGGCCGGGTCGGGATTGGGGTTCTCCACGAGCACGTACGTCGTGAAACCCCAGGCGGTCGAACCTTCCGCCAGGAAGAAGTCGTTGGACGGGGCCGCGACGCCGATCGAGTCGTGGCCTTCCCTGCGGTTGTTGCGGTACATCGCCCGCTCGGGGATGACGGGCACGTCCGAGGTGACCCTTATGGAGGCATCCGCCTGCCCGATATCGTCACGCATGTTATAGCTCGCGCGCGAGTGCGCCGGAACGGTCTTGCGTACGCTCACGGGCCCCTGCCCCTCGATCATGTAAGTGACTGTGCAATCAGCCTGCGTGGCCGACGGGTTCATGATCAGCAGCCAGCACTCGAAGTTCCACGCAGACGAACCCTCGGCGAGGTACCAGGTCGTCGCTGGCTGCGTGACGCCGATTGAGGAGTGCCCCTCGGCTGCGTCCGCGCCCGGGCCCCTCCAGAACATGGTGCGGTCTGCGGCTATCGACTTTCCCTCGAGGCACTCGACTTTCGTGGAAAAGTCGGTATTGAGCAGGTTGTCCTGGTCAACAGGATTTATGGTGGTACGGCTCATCGGCGCCATTGGTATGTCGGGCCTGTGGACGAGCCCGTCCCTGGTCAGGTACGTGACGCGCACGGTGACCTGCTGGCTGTTCGGATTGACGATCGCGATATCGGTGTTGAATCCCCAGGCGGTCGAGCCCTCGGGGAGGTACCACTTTGGACTGGTCACAGAGAACAGCCTGTCAGCGTTCGACGTGCCGTTCTGAGAGCTTACGGTCACCGCGCCGCTCCTGGCGCCCTCGGGCACCGTGCAAGTGATGCGGGTATCAGACCAGGACGTGCTGCCGGCCGGCACTCCGCCGAAGAGAACTTCGGATCGATTTGTACCGGAGCCTGCGCTCGCCCCGAACCCGCTCCCCTTCACCGTCACGGCGGTGCCGGGGCCTCCATACACAGGCGAAACCGAAGCAACGAGCGGCGGCGCCGGAATGGTGAATCCTCCGGCAAGAGGAGCAGGGGTCTCTGCGCCCGTGATTACGTTCATATCCCTCGGTCCGGGCGCCGCATCGGCAGCGACCGTTATGTTTGCGGCGGCGTGCGTGGTGTCGGTGACAGCCATGGAGTTGACCTTGATACCGCTATTGGAGAAGGTGGTCTGTGAACTACCGCCAAGGAAGTTCGTGTTTGTGCCGGTAATGTCAACGTTGATCGTGTCGCCCCTCCTGGCGGAGGTCGGGGAGCAGGAGGATATAGTCGGGGCGGGAACCGTGAATACCTTATCGGTGTTGGATATGCCTCCTGCCGTAGTCGAGACCACCACCGGTCCGGTCCTCACCCCTGAGGGCACTGTCGTGGTTATCACGCCATCCGTCCAGTGATCAGTGGTGACGGTCGCGGACGTCCCGTTGAAAGTGACGGTGGAGGTCCCCTGGCTGGAGCCGAAGCCACTGCCGGTGACAGTCACCTCGCTGCCGGTGGGACCCGCACCGGGTGACACATCGGTCACGCTCGGCGGCGTTGCCACGGTAAACCCGTCAGCAAGCGGAGCCGGCGTCTCGCCGCCGGTCGAAACGTTTACCGACCGGGGGCCCGGCGCGGCAGACGCGTCCACCGTGATGTTCGCCGTCACAGTGTATATGTCGCGGAAGGTGACGTCATTGACGGTCACCCCGCTACCGAAAGCTGCCTGGCTTGCGGGACTGAAGCCGGTCTGGCTGCCTGCTATCTCTACGTCCCCGGTCCACCCCCGCGGCGCCGACGCCTTGCTGATACTCGCGATCGTGGGCGTGGCCCCGACCACGAAGCCGCCGGCCAAAGGTATCGGTGTCTCGCCGGTGGTGCTCGCGCTGACCTCCCTGGGCCCCAGGACCGCACCGGGGTCTACCTGTACCTGTGCGAGAATGTGGGTGTTGTCCACCACGTTGACCGAGCCCGGCACCACACTTACTCCGGCACCGAAAGAAAGGGTCGGGGTCGATGCCTGAAAGTGGGTGTACGCGCCGATTATTTCGACATCGACGGTGTCGCCTGGATTGGCCCACCCCGGCGCGCAAGCCTTTATGTAAGGCGGGTCGGCGAAGATAATCGTCCCATTATCTCCCACCGCCCAGGCGTCGTTGGCGTCATAGGCAAATACCGCCCGCAGGTTGTTGGTCGTGGGGCTGTCCTGCGGCGCCCAGCTAGTGCCGTCATAGAAGAGGATGGTGCCGCCGGCGCCTACCGCCCATACGTGGGTGGCGTCGGCCGCTGAAACCCCCAGCAGATTCTGAGTTGTCCCGCTGGCCTGGGTCTGCCAGGTCGCCCCTGCATTGCTGGTGTACCTGATGGTCCCCGCGTCGCCGACCGCCCAGGCGGTCGAGGCGTTGAGAGCAGTTACCGCGCGAAGAGTGTTTGTCGTGTTGCTGGTCTGCTTGGCCCAGGAGGTCCCGTTCCGGTACGCGATCTCCCCGGAAGCACCGACCGCCCAGACATGAGTGGCATCGGGAGCCGCGATGCCGTAATAAGCACCCGTAAATGCCGAGTCGGGATTCTGTATCACCCACGCAGTGCCGTTGTAATAGCGTATCCATCCGTCATCAACGCCGGCCCAGACCCGGTTGGCTGCGGCAGCGGCGATGCAGTAGAACATGCGGTCCTTACCGTTTATCACCGATACGTTGTTGCTGGTGTAATTGGTCACATAGATCTTGGTGGTCGAGGAGTTGACGCCGGCGTCAAAAGGCCCGGTGCCCACGGTCAGGGTTGTTGAAACTGTGTCGGTCGAGCCATCTACTACCGATATGTTGTTGCTGCCGAAGTTCGCCACGTAGATCATGTTGGTCGTGGAGTTCGCATCCACACCGCGGGGGTTCGTCCCTACCGTAAGGGTCTTGGAAACCGTATCCGTGGAGCCGTTTATTATGGACACGCTACTACTGTTGTTGTTCGGCACGTAGATCTTGTTGGTCGTGGAGTTGGCCTCGAGACCGTAGGGCTGGGAACCCACCGTCACCGGCGTCGGCGAGACCGTGTCCGTCGCACCGTTGATAACCGATACGGTACCATCGGTGTAGTTCGCCACGTATATCTTGTTGGTCGTGGAGTTCGCGCAAGTGGCTATCGGGCCCGAGCCGACTGTGGGGGTCGCTATCACGGTGTTTGTCGCACCGTTTATCACGGACACGTTGTTGCTTCCGTAATTCGCCACGTATATCTTGTTGGTCGCCGGGTTGACACAGAGTCGATAGGGGGTGGTTCCCACGCCCACGGTTGTCGACACGGCGTCCGTCGAGCCGTCTATCACAGACACGTTGTTGCTGCCGTTGTTAGCCACGTAGATCTTGTTGGTCGTGGAGTTGACACAGACACCACGGGGGTTCGTTCCTACGTTGATGGTCTTGGTGACGGTGTCCGTCGAGCCGTCCATCACTGACACGTTGTTGGTGCCGGCGTTTGCCACGTAGATCTTGTTGGTCGTGGAATTTACGGCCAGGGAGCGGGGCTGCGTGCCCGCCGCGACGGTCGCGCTGACCGTGTTCGCCGCACCGTTGATCTGCGTCGTCCAGGCGCTGCCGTTCCAGAAATTGACGAGGTTCTGCCCTGCCACCCAGGTGTGGGTCGAGTCAAAGATATCGACGGCGTTAAGCGTGTTGGTCGTCCCGCTGGCCCGTGTGCCCCATATTGCACCTCCGTTAGTCGTACTCTGAATATTGCCGAAGGTGGCAACATTTGTCCCGACCGTCCAGAGGTTGCTCGCGTCCCGGCCACTGACGGCGTTCAACTGCGAAGTGGTCCCTCCGCTCCGGCTGTTCCAGGTAGGGGTGGCATATGACAGGAAGATGCCGTCACCGGCGGCGAATATGCCGGTGGTATTGAAGGCGTCCACTTTGAAGAGGTCTTTTGTTGTACCGCTGGCCTGGGTGGACCAGGCAGTGTTGTTGTAGAACTGTATCACCCCGCCCCACCCCACAACCCAGATATGTGTTGCGTCCAGCGAGGAGATGCTTACGGGAGAATTCCGGTCAGGTACGTTGGCGTCGGTCCAGGTCGTCCCGGCGTTGGTTGAACGCAAGACGCGCCCGCTCCAACCGATCGCCCACAGGTTTGTCGCGCTGTAGCCGGAGATCCGGTACGGGTCGATGCCTGTGGCCGAATTGCCGTCGTTGACCTTCGTCCAGGTGGTGCCGTTGTAGTACCACGTCCATATGCCGACCGCCCAGACGTTGGTCGTGTTAAAAGCATAGACATCGGTGAACCCGCCAGTCGCCTGGTTGAGCTGGACGGTCCACGTAGTCCCAGTGGAATAGAGGATCACGGCGTTCTTGAACCCGTCGTATCCGCCGACCGCCCATACGCGGTTGTTAGCGGGCGCCGTAACAGACAGAAGGTCGTACGTCGTCACACCTGTTCCTTGCGGTGCCCAGGTGGTGCCGTTATTAGAGAACAGGATGGTGCCCTTTTCCCCGACCGCCCAGACGTGTGTGGCGTTCTGAGCGTAGACACCATAGAGGTTATTGGTTGTACCGCTGGCCTGCTTGGCCAGGGTCGTGCCGTTCCAGTACAGGATGGTTCCGTAAGCACCCACTGACCAGACGGCGGTCGCGCTGAGGGCCGATGTGGCGTAAATCGTCTCGCCGCCGGTCCCCACGGGATTTTGCGTGACCCACGTGTAGCCACCGGACCCCGAGGCGAGTGCTGCACCGAACCCGGAGATCAGCGCGAAAATGAGGAGAGCAAGCACCGCCGTGATCACTGCTCTACATGCGGGTCGAACCATCCCTTTCACCTGTTGTCCTTTCAAAGTAACTCCCCGTATCTGAATCCTACCCGCTGCGCTCAATACGACAAATGTCTGATATCAACAGGTCGCACGGACATTCGCCGTCCGATACTCTTTCAATCAGGGGCCTGCGAGCAGTTTTCATGACCTCGCCTCTATGCACCGGGCTCATCGCCGCATCAATCTCCTATTCGGGTGACCCGCAGTCATACTTGAAGGGTACTCCGCAGTAACCCACCGGCTTCCTCCGGTTTCATACCTGCTTGCTGCACATTCATCACATAGGTCTATGGGGCTTTTTTCCACACTGCCGATCATCATATTAGGCTGGTTGGTAGTAAAGGTGCACACTATGCGTCGCCGAGTTTTCTTTTTCGCTATCTGTTTCGTAGTGGTCGCGGTTCTCGCGCTCACCGGGACGGTGTGCCTTGCGCAGACAGCATCCGTCACCGTATCCGTGAGAATAGCGCGCGCCATCCACGTGACCGGCGACGAGCCGGGCCGTGCTTCGATCAAAGTCGCCGAGTTGGGCGGACTGAACCGGGTCACTTTCGTCGCCCCCTGAGCCAACGGCCTTCTGACTTCTTTCAGGCGCCCTCTCCGGCGCCCTTTTCTTTATCGCCGTCCCCCGCTGCCTTATCTTCAGGCACCCCTGATTTCAGCTCGCTGTCGTCCTCGGATTCGCCTGATTTCTGCTCTTCCTCTTTTTCAGGCTCGACCGACTCGCCTTCTTTCACATCAGGGCTCCCGCCATCCGACTCACCCTCAGGCTCCTCAACCGGCTCGGGCTCGTCTTTTTCACCGCGCTTCTGTCCGTTTTCTCTGGCCGCCTTCTTGCCCGGCTTCTTCTCTCCGGCCGCTTCCTTCTCTTCGGATTTGTCGCCCTCTTCCGGTTCAGCCGACTTCTTCTTGCGCCACCGAACCAGCATGATCGCGACAACTATCACCGCGGCCAGAATCACGAGCAGCAACAGTAGAGAAAGCGGATACATGCTGAAAGACCCGCTGGCAGTCTTGGTCGTGTCGAAGACGTCCAGGCTCGGACCGTACTGTGCCGTAGCGACCACCTTGAAACTCCCTATGAGCGGCGGATCCGGAATGTCCGCATCCAGATACCTCGTCGTTTTTGGAAGTATGGTGATCTCGTCGAAATCTATCTTCCCGGCGCCCCACCCGAATGAGGGTTTGTAGAGCAGAGAGCCTTTGACGGTCAGGTGCACGTTGCCCGAGTTGTAGAAGACCATCCGCGCTTTGACTTTTCGGGTCGGTAATATCGGGAGTCGGTGGGCCGGCCAGAACCACGTGCTGGTAATGCTGACGTTCTTGATCTCTCCCTGGCGGATTATCTGTCCCGGCACTGTCACCATGATGAGAGCGCCGATCCTCGGAAGCGCCGTGACGCTGGCATTGCCCGGCGGCGGTTGCTGCTCGAAGAATATGACCCCGTAGTGACCACCTGGTTCGGCTTTCGCCGGCACGTTGACCCTGAAGCCCGTCGTCACCGTTTTGCCCACCGGAACCTGTATCGAGGTTTTTTCTGCCTGCAGCCACTTGGCACAGGAATATGAGTAATGGCCGGGCGGCTCGAAGACGAAATCGTTGTCGGGCTTGATGGAATAGTCGTTGAAGTAGATTTTCATCGCCTGGGGTTCTCCCCCGGTGTTCCTGACGAGGATGGCAAAGTCCTGGCCTGTTCCGGCCGCCACCTGCAACTCCAGTTTTGCCGGAGATACGGTCAGGTCAAATGCCGCCTGGGAAAGGGCGGGCTGTATGAGCCCTGCGACGAGTCCCACCGCGAGCACGACTATGAGTGTCGCCGTGCAAAGTGTCCTTCTCATTTTCTTCTCCAAAAGAAATCAAGGGGTTTGCACCCCTTGATTTCAAGACCTCTCCGAAATCTGGTTCCAACACCTATAAGCGTGGTTATGGCTGGGTGGCAGTATAGGTGTGCGTCGCCGAGTAGGTATCCGGCGCCTGGTCCCATGGAACGGTGAGGCTGTAAGTTATGGTAGTGCTGAGGCCGCTCCCGCGTGCACCTTCTATCACGCGCACAGCCGTGCCGAACTGGGTGCCGGCCGGGGCGTTGTAGGTGCCGCCTGTGGGCATCGTGGCTCCAAACGTGAAGTCTGCCGTCGGGATCGTCGGTGGAGTCGTGCCGGTGCCCGTGAGGACGTGGTCCTGCGTGACCTTGAGCGCGTATGCCTTATTACTGTTGATGGTAGCCGTGATCGGCGCGGTCACCGTCGTGCCCGGAAGAGCCTGTGCCCCTGTCCAGGTCACTGAAGTCGTCGGCATGGTCAACTCTATCGTAGGGTTGATCGTGGCCGATACGGTCACGGTCGCGGAGGTCGCCGCAAAGGCACCGGAACACATGAATATGCCGAGAGCCCCGACCACGACCAGTGCCAGTATGACTGCTTTCTTCCGTGTGCCCATTTCTACCTCCTGTGTGGTGGCCGGGATCCGCGGAGGATGATGGGATGATAACTGCGCTTCCGCCTACACCCAGCCAAGTGTAAATCCTCACTCTATATAACAGCATGCCCACATGCAGGCGAAAGCGATTCCGGGCACCAAGGAACGAGGACGCCGCGGGAGGAATTGAACCGGGCCTTTTCGGGAACGGGTGAAACACCTCTATCGGTTGCGCGGAGGTCTTCAGAGGCCCAATCTCGCCTTCACCGCCGGCAGATGAGAGTCACTGACTTTGAGCTTGGTCTCCTTCTCATCGGCCAGGACTATCAGCGTGCCCTTGGCTTTGTCCTTCGTCACCTTACGCACGAAATCGATGTTGACGATGTGCGAGCGGTGCAGGCGGATGAAGTTGCCGTCCTCGAGCTTGTCCTCGAGCTGCCCCAGGCTGAACCCGGTCAGGAACCTCTTGCTCTTTGTATGTGCATAAGAGTATTTGCCGGCGGCCTCAAAATAGGATATCTCCGCGAGAGGGACGAGGAAGGTCTCGTCTCCGCGCTGGACGGGCAGTCTCTGCAGACGTTTCGAGCGCGCGAACGGCAGTTCAGAACCCGACCTCGATGCCCGCTCCAGTATCTTGGTTATCCGGGCGACGAGCTCGAGCGTCTTGAAAGGTTTGATCACGTAATCGTCGGCGCCCTTGAGTGCTTTGACGACAATGGCTTCATCTCCTACCGCCGAGAGAAACAGTATCGGGATGTGCCTGGTGGGAGGGTTGGACCTGATGTCCATCATGACCTCTAGCCCGCTCTTCTCGGGCATCATCATGTCGAGAAGGATCAGGTCGGGTCTCGTCTCTTCTGCCACCTTGACCCCTTCCTCGGGGTCGCTGCAGAGCCTGACGGAGAATTCGTCAAGTGTGAGAACAGCTTGGAGCATCTTCAGCATGTCTATGTCGTCATCGATAATGAGTATCCGGGAGCCTTTGAATTCGGCCACGCGCACCACCTTAAAGCGTCTTACAGATTATACCAAGTCAACGCGCTGCAACGGGCGAAGACCTCAGATGTCCGCACGCTCGCGTGCGGCACTGAAACACTCGTTTATGTCCCGGGCGATCTCTTCGGGCGTCCACTCCCCGGGAACGGAGGCGCGGGGCGTTCCGGGCTGTCCGGCCCGCGCTTCCGCCCATGCGACAGCTCTGATCTCATCTGAGAAGCCACTGGCAGGATCGCTCGCGAGCCGCGACTCAATGAAAGCCCTGGTCCTTGGAAGCCACTGGCCGATGAAGGCATTGAACTCCGCCAGCAGGTCCGCATCGAGTTCTCCGGCGGCGGCGGATTTCATCACCAGCAGTTCGAGCTCAA
>Ga0209747_1002154_pt1 | contig 10115 bp, 8 predicted proteins | sample BarGraNGADG00311_FD_184498 | JGI IMG/M metagenome (GOLD analysis project Ga0209747, IMG submission 184498) | Arctic peat soil microbial communities from Barrow, Alaska - Barrow Graham LP Ref core NGADG0011-311 (SPAdes) (version 2) | ecosystem: Environmental > Terrestrial > Soil > Wetlands > Peat ... | reverse complement strand
CTGCCGCTGGCCGGCGCGGCGGTCCTGGTTATAGTGGCGGTCATCCTTATCGTGGTCTTCGTCGGTGGCGGCGCCACCAGGGCGAGCACGCCCGCGGACGCCTTCAAGGCTCTCGGGCAGGCGGCCGCGAGCAAGGACCTGGTGAAGGTACGCTCGATGCTCACCGCCGCCGACCGCAAGGGCTACTCGCTCGCCGATCTCAAGCAGGCATGCGAGGCCGCCTGGGTGAAGGACCAGGCCTCCCTCGAGTTCGTCAGCAGCGGCTCCGATGGCGGCGCTGATGTGCTCACCGTTCGAGACCCCAAGACCAACACTCTCTACTACGTGCCCGTGAAGCAGGAGGTCGGGGACTGGAAGGTCAACCTTTCCAGCCTGGAGTCGGAATCGTCCAACGCCGCCACCCTGCAGTCAGGGCAGGATGGCAGGTCGATCGGACAGACGGTCTACCTGGCCGACCTGGAGGTCACGCTCTACGAGGTCGACGTGAAGCCCTACAACGGCGCCAGCAGCATCCAGACCGACGTCGGGTGGCTCTTCTACCTGCATGTGAGCAAGACCGGCGACACCAGGGTCACCCTCGGCTCCCTCGAGTTCGATGCAAAGAGCCAGAGCGGCGTGATGACCTGGACCCCCGCGTCCGTCATCAACGGGCCGATGGACCCGCCGGAGCTAATGGGCTCGCTGAAGAAGGGCGAGGCGCGCAAAGGATGGATAGCGATAGCGATTCCCGAGGACGTGCACGACGTCGAGTTCGTCATCAGGGTGCCGTCGCGCGACCGTGAGGCTTCCTACCAGATGACCTACATCGGCGGGATCGTGATCTAGGGCCGGCGTCTCAGGGGACCGGCGCCATCTGCGGCCAGCTCTTGAGAGCGGTGTTGAGAGTGTCGCGGCTGGTGGCCTGGAGGGCGAGCGTCGTGTCGCCGGAGATCCCGCAATAGTAGAACTGCCCATCCGCCTCATACACGTAGGACGTGGACGTCGCGCCGACCTTCTTGAGGCTCCCCTTGAAGCGGCCCTGCAGCAGCTTCACGTAATCGTCGAAGAACTCCTGCGCGTCCAGTTGCGTGTCCCAGGCGGTCATGTCGGGCATGACGTAGCTCCTGCCCGGCCCCTGGTAGTACTGAATCGTGTTGCCGCCCCAGCCCTGCGAGGCCTCGGCCGCGGTCGCCTTGCCGGCGTACTGCTCGAACCAGACCTCGAGGTCGAACTCGCCCATGGCGTCGTCGTTGATGCGGCTCCAGCCCTTGCCCAGAGCCGGGGCGAGGTCGGGGAGCGGCACCGGCTTGGGGCTGCCCTTGCCCGCCAGGAAGACTTCCGGGTGCATGATCTGCTCGGTCGCCAGCGGCGGCTTGTGGAACGCGGCGTTCACCTGGCCTTCGCCCCCGGACTTCTGCAGGGCCTCAACGAAGGTCAGCCCCTGCTCGTAGGGGAACACCAGGCTGCGCCGCAGGTACAGGGGCGCCCGGTCGTACTGGACGCTCGACACGCTCTGCGCTTCCGACTGCACCTGCATGAGCTGGGCGGCGGTCAGGTAGGTCTGCGCGTAGGAGTACTCGGTCGCTGTGGCGTCGCCCTCCACCAGCGACTGGATGGCGCTGGACTGGTCGCCGTTGTAGTCGGGGTTGTCGAGCGGTGCCGCGTCCAGGTTGAAGTTCTGGTCCTGGAGGGCATGAGTGACCTCGTGCGACATGGTGATCTCGTCGGAGGCCGTTCCCAGCCCCTTGCCGGATACGATGGTGATCTCCTCGGTCTTGGAGTCGTAGGACCCGGCGATCTGCTCGGTCAGCACCTTGACCGTAATATCCTCGAGGTTCTGCCCCGGCTGGAACAGCCCGAGGGCGACCAGCAGCTTCTGGTCCGCCGCCGTCTGCTTGCGGGACTTGGTATCGGCGGAATCGGAGAGCAACTGGTAGAGCAGGACCGACTCGGAGCACGAGACCAGAGGGACCTGCTTTTTCAAGGGGAGCCCGCGGAGCTTCGAGGTGCGCTGTTCTATCTGCAGGTATTTGGCGGAGTGGATGCGCGTGCCGCTCTTGGCCAGGTCCACCACGGTCTTGTTGTGCATGAGGTCGTTCAGCGTGAAGGGCTTGAAGGCGAGGTCCAGCGTGGTGGGGCGCGCCGTCGGTACGCTGGTGCTGGTGCCGCCTCGCTTGGCGTAGTAACCGACGACCACGGCCGACCCCGCGAGGATGATAACCACCATCAGCACCATCATCGTGATGCCTCTTCGCATCGAATCCCTGCCCTTCGTTATTGTCCTTAGCCCTTAGGTTAGGGTAATTTAATGATAACGCAGTAATCAGAGCGTGGGGGAAAGTGTTGTGAAACCCACCGCCCGCAGAGCATCTCTCCGGCCGACCCGCGGCCGTATGGACCATCTCAGGAAGGCCAACGGCGACGGGCAAATCCTCGCGCCGGGTCGCGCTCGCGCCGGAAAGGCGCTGGTCTTGCTGGTCTGCGCGCTGCTGGCGGGGTCGCTGGCCCTGTCCGCCTCGGGGTGCGGACAGTCGGCCAAAGTCAACACCTACGTCGACATGGCCAACAAGGTCCTGGCCGACGTGAACACCAAGGAAGGCGAGCTCAAGAAGTACTGGACCCAGCCTATCTTCCAGCAGGAAGGCCTCACCAAGGCGCTGGCCGACTACCGCAAGTCGCTGGCCGCGAGCCAGGAGATGCTGGATGCCACTGATTTCCCGGAGCCCTGCCGCCAGTTGGACGACCTGCTGGGCCGGGCCGTAGACCAGGGACGCGGGCTGGCGGACATCGATACGCAGTTCGCCGACTACTTCGGCGGGCTTGCCCCGCTGGGCAAGCAGGGGGAGCAGATCATCAGCGGTATCAACAAGCTCGACACCAGCACGGACGTGCCTTCAGCCGTCTCCAGCCTTGCCGATCAGGCGCGTACGCTCGACTCCCAGGTCAGGACGCTCAGTCCGTCCGCCCAGTTCTCGGAGGTCAACCAGCAGGTCCAGGCCTTCGCCGACCTGGCCGCGAAGAACCTGACGGACGCCCAGAGCAAGGTCGGCAAGACCAGCGGGTACACAAACCCCAACGACCAGAACAACTCTGATCAGCAGATCAACACGGATACCACGGGAACGGCTCCTGAGACCCAATCCGGCCGCCGGAGCAAGGAGCAGGCCAGCTCGATAAGCTCGTACACAGATCCGATCGTTGAAGAGTGGGGGAGAATCAACGGCGAGCTGACCGCCCTGCTCGACCAGGTGATGCAGTCGGTGGGGCTGAAAGCGAAGGCCTCAGAGGTCGAGGGGTACATCGGCCAGGCGGTCCAGCAGATCAAAGACCTCGAGAAGCAATACAAGTGAGATAGCGTTGGCGCTCAGGCGCTATCGATCAAAGCCGGCTCAAAACCGGCCCTACTATGGGCGGCGGACGTGGCACATGGGTGGGCGCCGACTGAGGGGTGAACGATTTGACAGTCATTGAAGACATCGCGCGGTGGTCGGCGGGCCTGTCCATCGAGGAGATCCCGCCCCGGGTGGTCGAGATAGCCAAAAGCCAGGTGCTTTCCGTGCTGGGCGCCATACACGCGGGAGCCGGGTGCGCCGGCGGGCAGTCGGTCGTCAAGACCGTCGAGGGCATGGGCGTCACCGGCCCGTGCGGCACTTATCCCGGCGGCAAGGGCTCGCTCATGTTCCCGGCCATCCTGCAGAACGCGTCGCTCTCGATGGCGCTCGACTACGACGACTACCTTTTCCTCGGCCACACGGGACACAGCGCGGTGTGCGTGCCGATGGCGGTGGGCGAGACGCTCGGCGCCGACACCGAGACGCTGATCACGGCGCAGATCGCGGCGAATGAGCTCGAAGGGCGCCTGGGCGGGACCGTCGTGCTGGGGCCGCACAACGGGCAGATGTGGGCGCACATCCACCTGCTGGGGGCGGCGGCCGCCGCGTCGCGCGTCCTTGGCCTCGACGAGGAGAAGACCGCGAACGCCATGGGCATCGCGCTCGCCGAGCCTGTCTACTCGCTCTTCCCCGGCTTCATGGGACCGCAGTCCAAGCTGCTGATCGCCTCGGTGCCGTCGATGACCGGCACCACGGCGGCGTTCCTGGCCGCCAACGGGATGACCGGCTCACGCACTATCCTCGAGGACCCGCAGGGGTTCTGGGCCCATTTCTCGTTCATGCCGCTGCCGTTCATGATGACCGGCCTGGGGCGCGCGTGGGTGACCGACACGATCGCGTTCAAGCCCTACCCGGGGTGCGCCTACATCGACACCGCGATGGACGCGCTGTTCGACATCATGGAGCGGTTCGAGAAGCAGTTGGGGCGGCCGATCGAGCCAGCCGAGGTCGCCGACGTCAAGGTCGAGGCCAGCCTGCTGACGATAGCGATGAACGGCATGTCCGCCGGCTACATGGACCCGTCCAAGCTGTCACCGACGAACATCAACTTCTCGCTGCCGGTGAGCATCGCGCTCGGCATCATCGCCGGGAAGCTCACGGGGGCGGAGCTGACCGACCCGTTCCTCGACGAGAACCGCCGGGAGATCGTGGCGCTTGCCGGGCGCGTGGAGCTGGTGCACAGCGCTTCGCTGTCGGTGCGCTTCATCAAAGCGATCGACGAGGTCACGGACCTCGAGGCGATGCTCGCGGAGCTCGACGCGGTCTCTCTGTTCAAGGCGCGGCACAAGCTGCGCGAACACCTGCGGCGCGTTGCGACCATGGGGCCGCGAGAGATGGTCAACGCGTGGCAGAGCTTGAACCAACCGGAGAAGATGCTGCTCAAGAGCCTGGTATCGCTTCGCGGTTTCTTCGGCAAGGGGCCAGGCTACGACCTGGGCCAGAGCCGGCTGGAAGACCTGCGGATGCCGTTCGGCGCGCGGGTTCACGTAACCCTGCGTGACGGCACGATGCTGGAGGCCGAGAAGCACATACCGCGGGGCGGCCCCGGCGACCCGGATAGGCTCCAGGTCGCGGCCGAGAAGTTCGTGCGCGAGGCCTCAGGAGTGCTGGGCGAGGAGAGGGCGAAGAAAGCGGTCGAGGTCGTGGGCTCCTACGAGAAGCGCTCCCTAGCCGAGATTCGCGAGGCCCTGACCCCGGCGGGGGCGTAAGCCCGGCAGCCCGGCGCGAAAAGTAGAAAATCAAGTAGAAAGTACCTGTCCCCAGGAGTCTTTATGGGTCGAAAGAAATGGCAGATCGACCTGGCCCTGAAGGGCTGGCGTGCCACGCACTGGGCCAAGAGGATCGGGCACGTGACGCCGTTCAAGCAGATGGCGGGGCTCATCGCGAGTGAGAAGGTGTTCCGCGGCTCGTTCATCCCGGTCGACGAGTTCATCGAAGTGCCACCGAGCATGGTCGCCCCGCGCGAGCTGGTCACCGACTTCATCACCCGCGCCAGCCACAGGACCATCATCCACGACTGCCCCTGCCGGAAGGGCGAGGGATGCAAGGACTACCCGGTTGACCTCGGCTGCATGCTGCTGGGGGAGGGCTCGCGAGACGTCGACCCGGGAGTGGGCCGTAGCGCGACCGTGGAGGAGGGCCTGGCGCATCTTGAGAGGGCGCTGGAGTCGGGGCTGCTGCCGCTGGTCGGACACCTGTTCGTCGACAAGGTGGTCTTCGGCATCGACGATTACTCGCGGCTGCTGACGGTCTGCTTCTGCTGCCCGTGCTGCTGCGTGGTCCGCTCAGAGATGAAAGGGCTCGTATCGGTATTTCCCGACAGCCTGGTACGGCTGGAGGGAGTTCGCGTCGAGGTGACGGACGAGTGCGTGGGCTGCGGCGAGTGCGTGGCGGTCTGTCCGATAGAGAACGTGACGGTGGCCGGCGGGAAGGCACGGATCGGGGAGATGTGCCTCGGCTGCGGGTCCTGCGCGCGTGCCTGCTCTCGGGGGTTCATCAAGGTCTCGATCGAGCCCGGCTCGAAAGTGCAGGACGAGCTGCGGCGGCGGGTCGAGGCCGGCGTCAATATCTCCTGACCACACACCTTGCTGATCACAACCCTCCGCTGATCCAGCGCGTCACGGCGCCACCAGGAAGTTCAGCACCGTATTAGCCGCCTGCTGCGGAAACTGGAACTCGAGGCCGTGCCCGCCTCCCCTGAACTGCGCGAGCCAGGCTTGAGGGATGCGGTTCACCATTATCAGCGAGTTCTGCGGCGGAGTGAGGATGTCCTGGGTCCCGGTCATGAGCAGGGTCAGGCTCTTGATATTCGGCAGCTGGTCGTAGGTGCCGCTCCAGGTGGCCATAGCCTGGGTCTGCTTGTTGACGCTTTCCGGTGGGATCGGCTCGGTGGACTTGCCCAGCGTGGCCTTGATGTAGGCCTGGTTCTTCTTGAGCGCGAGCCACTCCGGCGGGAAGAGCAGCGCGGTGAGGCGCTCGCCCCTCTCGGCCGGCGTCCCGGACGTGTTGGTGAGCTGTTGCATCACCTGTGGCGTCGGCCCGACGGACTGGGGGCCGCCGCAGTCGGCGGCGTAGAGGATGAGCCTGTTCACCTTTTGCGGGTGGCGCAGCACCAGTTCCTGTGCGATGTTGGTGCCCATCGAGAAGCCCAGCACGTGAGCTTTCTGGATGCCGAGCGCGTCCATGAATGCCGCGGTGTCATCGGCGAACCGCGGGATGGTGAATTGAGCGGTACCGGCCGTCGTCTCGCCCACGCCGCGGTTGTCGAACATGACGACCTTATACTTCTTGGCGAGCGCGGCGACGAAGTTGGGGTCCCAGATGTCCATCGTCCCGCTGTACCCCATGATGAGGACCAGGGGATAGCCTTTGCCGTAGATCTTGTAGCCGACCTGGATGTCGCCGGCCTGGACCTTCTTCACCGTGATCTTGGCCGGAACTGTCGGAGCGGATGAGGCCGTCGATTTGCCGCCGCACCCCGCGGCGAACAGCCCGGTGAGGACGAGGATGACGACGAATGACAGGGCGATGGTTCTTTTCACGGTTCCTCCTGGATCAAGACTCGGTCGAATCGCGAGACGGCAGGACTGAGTGAAGCATTTCGTATGTGGCGCGAAGAATCAACAGTACGCGCGAGGCGCCGGCGCCACGAATGCAAGTTTTGGAGTCAGACCCCTTGACTTGCATTTTCTGTCAGCCCCGCGCCTTCTTCTCCCGCTCCTGTTCGAGCTCGAAGAGCTTCTCGACCGTTTCCTGGATGAGCCAGTCGGGCGTGGACGCGCCGCCGGTGACGCCCACCGACGAGACGCCCTGGAGCCAATCGCAATCTATCTCGGAGGGATCCTCGATGAGGCGCGTGTTGGCGCACTCCTCTCCGCACCTCTGGGCGAGGTGCGCGGTGTTGCTGGAGTTCCTTCCCCCGGCCACGATCATGAGGTCGACGCTCCGCGCCATCTCGTTCGCTTCCTCCTGCCGGCGCGAGACGGACTCGCAGATCGTGTTCATCACGGTGATGTCCTTGAAGTCCTGCTCGAGCACGGCCATGACGGCCTCCAGCAGGTCGCGAGAGATCGTGGTCTGGCAGACCACGCCGATCTTCAGTTCCTCGCCCCTGTGCTCGTCGGACCAGCGCTTCGCCTCGTCCACGCTCTCCAGGACGGTGACGGGCCCTCCCGCGCGGCCCACGATCGAGCGCACCTCGGGGTGGCTCGCGGCGCCGAGGACGATGGGGTGGTAGCCGAGCTCGACCAGCATGCTCGCGGCCTCCTGGGCTCTCTTGACCGTGGGGCAGGTGGCGTCGACCAGCACCGCGCCCAGCGACTCGAGCTTCTTCTCGGTCGCGGTGTCGATGCCGTGCGACCTGATCACCACGTTCATGCCGGCGAGATCTGGCAGGTCCTCGCTGTCCGGGTCGATCACCTCGAGACCGAGCATACCCAGCCGCTTCACGACCTCGGGGTTGTGGATCAGTGGGCCGATGGAGTAGCAGCGAGTCTTGCCGCCGAACAGCATCTGCTCGGTTATCTTGAAAGCCCTGTCGACGCCGGGACAGAACGATGAGTCCCTTGTCACCTCGATGTTTATCGCCATGCACCAAATGTACTGCATCGTACGGGCGAAAAACAGCAGGGTCCCGCGCGGGTGCTTGCTACGATGCCCGGTTAGGATGATTATTGCTAAGGAAGAGAGCGGCTGGTCCGGCAAGCGCCGCCGCGCGCGGCAAGTTGGAGGTGGAGAATGAAAGGCCTGGTCGTCTATCACACGAAGTTCGGGCACGGGAAGAGCATCGCCGAAGCTATCGCGAAGGGCCTCGAGGAGACGGGCCACGAGGTCACGGTGACCGACGCGGGAGCCAGGGACGTCGGCGGCGACTTCGATTTCGTGGTCGTGGGTTCGCCGACGCGGATGGGACGGATGATGGGTCCTGCCAAGCGCTTCATCAAAGGCGAGCTCAGCGACGCGTCCTGGAAGGGCAAGCCCTTCATCGCGGTCGGGACCGGGTTCCGGCCCAAGGGTACCGCCGGGAAGTTCGACGAGTATGGCGCCCGCAGCGCCGAGCAGGTGTACGAGGCGCTCGAGAAGCAGGGGCTCAAGCCGCTGATGGAACCGCAGAAGTTTTTCGTAGAGGACATGAAAGGTCCGCTGGAAGATGGTGAGGAGTCAAGGGCGCTGGAGCTGGGACGTTCCGCCGGACAGGAGCTGTCGGCGGCATCAACGAGTTGAAACGGGAGAAGCCTGTGCAAGAGCTGCGGGGAAAGAGTGTCCTGGTGACCGGGGGCGCGAGCGGGATCGGCAAGGCGATCGCCATGAGGTTCTGCGCCGAGGGCTCCGAGCTGGTGCTGGTCGACATCGATGAGGAAGGGCTCCAGAAGACCGCGTGCGAGATCGAGTCTCTGGGAGGCAAGGCATCGGTCTACCAGACGGACCTGATGGACCGCTCGCAGGTCGAGCTGCTGCAGGCGAAGGTGAAAGAGGAGACCGGCCCGCCGGACGTCGTGGTCAACGTCGCCGGCATAGCGCTGGTCGCGCCATTCGAGGAGATACCGGTCGACCTCTGGGAACGGGTGATCGGGCTCAACCTCATGGGGTACGTGTACGTCACACACTACTTCCTGCCGGACATGATCGCGCGCGGGAGTGGACACATCGCCAACGTGGCCTCCGCCGCCGGCCTGTTCGGGATGCCTTTCCAGGCGCCCTACTCGGCGGCGAAGTTCGGGGTCGTCGGCATGTCGGAGGTGCTGCGCTGGGAGATGTCCCGCTACGGGATCGGGGTCACGACGGTCTGCCCCGGCGCGATAAACACGCCGATCGTGGAGAAGGCGACATGCATCGGCTTCGACGACGCCAAGGTCAGGCGCAGCGGCTACGCGATCGCCGCGAGCCCCGAGCGGCTGGCACAGGCGGTCGTGCGCGGGATCAAGAAGGACCGCGCGCTGGTGGTCTTTCCACGCTTTGTGAGGTCGATCTGGTGGTTGAAGCGCATGTCACCCGCGCTCGGCGATGTGCTGGGCAAGGGATTCGCGCGGTTGTTCAACTGGCAGCACAAGTAGGATTCTGTGCCAACGGGTTGTGGCGTAGAATGTGGCAGAGGCAGCGGCTGAGAGACGGTACGGAGTTGCAGTGAAATACATCAGGTTATTCCGCTTGAAGTCGACGCTTATCTACCTGTTCCCGTTCGTCCTCGCGCTTTCCGTCGGCATCCAGCAGACCAACGACGGCATCGCGCACGCGGTGCACTACACCTGGGTGACCGTCCTGTTCGCCTACCTCGCCTACTTCATGGGCTCGTTCTTTTCCAGCACCCTCAACTTCTACGCGGACGTGCCGGCCGACGCCCTCCACGACGGCTTCTACAAGGACCAGGACATCTCCAAGCAGCCGTTCGTCACCGGCGATGTGAGCAAGGCCGAGGGGTGGGTGGTGATGGGGATCACCGGCGCGGCTTGCGTGGTGTTCTCGTTCCTGGTCAACCTGCGCTTCGCGGCGTTCATGCTGGGGGCGGTCCTGCTGCTGGGCGTGCTCTACTCGCACCCCTGGTTCCGCTTCAAGGAGAAGCCGGTCATAGACATCGTGACCAACGCCACCGGCGCGGTGCTCATCCTCATCGCCGGCATGGCGATAGTCTCCAGCGATTACCCGCCCGCGATTCCCATGATATTCGGCTGGCTGTTCTCGGCGGCGATGTACATGCCCAGCGTGGCCAACGACGAGCCGTTCGACAAGGCTGCCGGCTACAGGACA
>Ga0209747_1002153_pt1 | contig 10115 bp, 9 predicted proteins | sample BarGraNGADG00311_FD_184498 | JGI IMG/M metagenome (GOLD analysis project Ga0209747, IMG submission 184498) | Arctic peat soil microbial communities from Barrow, Alaska - Barrow Graham LP Ref core NGADG0011-311 (SPAdes) (version 2) | ecosystem: Environmental > Terrestrial > Soil > Wetlands > Peat ... | reverse complement strand
CCGGACGAAAAAGGGAATATCAAGGAACCCGTTCAGGAAATCAAGCAACTGTGCGATATATCGCCTAATGAGAAGCGCTGCATAGCCAGGGTGGAAGAAGAGCAACCGGAACTCCTGCAATATTTAGCCACTCTTGGTCTGCTTCCTGAGGTTGAAATCGAGGTGAAGGAAATAGCCCCGTTCGGAGGGCCCCTCCTGGTTCAAATAGGAGATACCCAATACGCGCTGGGGCGCGAGGTGGCATCCAAGATCTGGACCAAAAAGAAGAACAGGCGCGGTAGGGGAGGCTCGCAATGGGTGAGTGCTGCGAAGTAGGCAAGAAACAAAATCGACTGGAACAGCTGGATAAGATTCGGCGCAAGGCCGAATATGTCTTCGCCCTCGCGGGCAATCCCAATGTCGGCAAGTCAACCATTTTCAATCGTATAACCGGCATGGGGGTACTCACGGCCAATTATCCGGGCATGACGGTCGAACTCAATTTGGCCCTGACCGAGTTCGAGGGGCGAAAGGTGGGCATCGTCGATCTGCCCGGGACCTACGCTCTGGGCGCTATTTCCGAGGACCAACTGGTAGCGCGGCGCGGGGTTCTGGAAGGCAGGCCGGATCTCGCAATCGTCATACTCGATGCCAACAACCTCGCACGTAATCTTTATCTCTTGCTCCAATTCATGGACCTCGGATACCCGGTTATCGCCGCCCTAAATCTTGTTGATCAAGCCGAAAAGTCTGGTACGCATACCGACCACCAGTTACTTTCTGAGATTCTGGGGATTCCAGTCGTCGCAACGGTGGGAATCAGGGGTGACGGCTTGGACGAGTTGATGCACCAGGCGCTTGAGATGGCCTTGAGGAGAGAGGAATACACCGTTCTTCCTTTCTCGTACGCCATGGATCTGGAATCTCGTATTCGGAAACTAGCCCAGTACTCGAAAAAAGAGCTGGCCGAAACCCCTTATGGACTGTCCCATCGAGCCTTGGCGATACTCCTTTTGGAGCAGGACAAGGAGCTCGTCAGCCTGGTCCGCGAAATGCCGGGCGGCGAAGGCCTGTTGGAGCTCAGTCGCGAGATCGGCGCGGAAATTGAAAACGAGCACGGCCACAGGGCGTCCTTGATATTAGCGCGTGAGAGGCATGGAATAGCTGGAAGCATCGCAGCCGCGGTTCAGGAACGGAAAACTTATGACAAGCCGAGTCTGGGGGAGAGGTTGTGGGAATTGACGACCTCTTTCAAGACCGGCATCCCGATATTGATCCTGGCTTTGGCCGCGATTTTTGTGGCGATTTTCGTTGGGGGCAGTTATCTTGCCACGCAGTTCGACCATTTCTGGAGCAGCCTGGTGGCGGAGCCGCTGGCCCGGGGCATCACATCTCTATTCGGTGCTAATGTATTTTCTCAATCATTGCATTGGGCGGTAGATGGTTTGGGCGCCGTACTGGGGATAGCCCTGCCCTTCCTGCTCGTTTTCTATATTATCCTTGCTTTCCTCGAGGACACCGGGTACTTAAACTCGACGGCTTTCTTGACCGATCGCTTCATGCATAAACTGGGCCTGCACGGCCGGGCGATAATCCCGCTGATCTCGGCCGTTGGATGCAATGTGCCGGCGATTATGGGGACCAGGGTGCTTTCCACCAAGAGGGAACGAATCATCGCCAGCACCTTGATTATCCTCACTCCCTGCAGCGCTCGTATCGCGGTTATCATGGGAGCTCTCGCGTTATTCGCGGGTTGGGCGCCGGCCCTGCTTCTATTTGGCATAATCTTCGTTGTCCTCACCTCGGCCGGATTATTTTTAAACAAACTTCTTCCCGGCGAATCAACCGGCTTGGTCATGGAAATGTTTCCCTTTCGCCAGCCATCGCCACGCACCATGTTGAAGAAAACCTGGCAGCGGCTAAAGGATTTCTTATACATCGCGGCGCCCCTCATAGTCGTTGGGAGTTTTGTCCTGGGCTTTCTTTACGAAACCGGTTGGATCTTTAAATTAACGGTGGTATTGAAGCCGATCACGGAATGGTGGCTTGGTATTCCGGCCGCAGCGGGGCTGGCGCTCATATTCGGTTTTTTGAGAAAGGAAATGGCTCTGGCATTTCTCCTGGTACTGGCGGCGCATCTTGTTCCCGGCGTTATGGAAAACTCGCCCTTACTGGCCTTTATGACCAAGGGACAGATCTTTACCTTCACGCTTGTGTGCGCTATTTACTTACCTTGTGTGGCGGCCTTTGGCGTGCTCTGGAGGGAACTCGGATGGAGGGAAGCCCTGAGTATCGGCGTCTCGACCGTTACGCTTGCCCTTCTCCTCGGTGGCCTCTCCCACCTGATCCAGATCGTGGCCGGCTAATAGGTTGAAGAATGGAAGCTCGGGGAAGCATTATTATTACAAAAACCGCACGGGAGGATCAAGTGAAAGAAGCCCTCTACTGGGAACGGCTCGAGGATGAGAAAGTGCATTGCCTGCTTTGCCCGCAGGACTGCCGCATAGCAGTTGGAAAGAGGGGTGTCTGCGGGGTCAGGGTGAACGAGGGATGCGTGCTCTATTCCGAGATATACGACCGGGTAATGGCGGCGCAGATGGATCCCATCGAGAAAAAACCTCTTTACCATTTTCAACCGGGAAGCATGATATATTCCATCGGAACGCGCGGCTGCAATCAGCGATGCGACTTCTGCCAGAACTGGCACATGCTCGAGCCGGATGCGAGGACCGGTGAGGTAACTGCACGGCAGGTAGTCGATACCGCCAGGCAGAATTCATCCATCGGCATCGCTTACACCTACAACGAGCCGACTATCTGGTACGAGTTCGTAATCGAGTGTTGCCAACTGGCTAGAGAGGAAAATCTTGCCAACGTGCTCGTCTCCAACGGCTCGGTCTGTGCCGAGCCATTCGAACACCTGGCCCCCTTCATCGATGCCATGAACATAGACGTCAAATCGATGGACCCGGAGTTTTACCGCAGGATATGCAAGGCCAAGTTGGAACCGGTTCTCGAGACCTGCCGGATAGCCAAGGAGGCGGGTATTGAGCTGGAAATCACCAACCTGGTCATCCCGACGCTCAATGATTCCGAAGAGCTCATAAATAAGCTGGTCGATTTCGTGACCGATCTCGGTCCTGAGGTCCCGCTACATTTCTCGGCCTATTTCCCCAGCCATAAGATGACGATTGAGCCTACGCCGCTATCCGTTCTTTTAAGGGCCAAGGAAATAGCATCCGAAAAGCTTTATTATGTCTATCTGGGCAATGTTGCGGCGGGAGAAGCAGCCAATACTTACTGCCCTCGTTGCGGAAACCTGCTGGTTAACCGCAGCCGTTATGTGGTTTCAATTGATGGGATCAGGAATCATAGCTGCGACAACTGCGGCAGGAAGGTGGATATCGTATTGTGATTCAGGATGAGGGAGGGGCTGCGACTGCTCCCGAATCGGGGCAAGAAGAGCCGCCGCAGCAACCACGAGCCCCCAAGGAAACTTTTCCGCTGGGGAAATGGATAATATTGCTGTTAGTTCCCCTCGTCTTCCTCGTGGTTGCCATGCCGACGGGCTTCGTGGTTGAAAGCCCGGGGCCTTCCTTCGATCTTCAAAGCGATTTCACCGTCAAGGCGGCGCAGACCTATCCTTCCCAGGGCAAATTCATGCTTACTGCGGTTTCGATCCAGGAATCAAACCTCGTCTATCATATGCTGGCGGAGTTCGACAATGACTACAACAACATCAAGGAAACCGAGTACCTGGGGAAAAATCTGGATGCAAGCGCACAGGCTCTGGTGGACGACATAATAACAGTTATAAGTCAAAATACGGCCACGGTTGAGGCGCTACGGCAAACCGGAAAGCAGGTGGCCGTCCAGGGTCTGGGGGCGATGGCCATAGCGGCATTCGAGGGTTTTCCGGCATTCGGAGTGGTGAATCCGGGAGATGTCATCGTGGCTGCGAACGGGAAAGCGGTTACCGGCGCGCAGGACCTGCGCGATGTTATTGGTTCTATGTCGCCCGGTGACTCTTTAAGACTTCAGGTGAGAACTATTAACGAAGATGCGCTGAAGCGGGAGGAAGACTTGGACCCCGCAAATATCGACCTGGCCGCGATTCTCGAACAGGAGCCCAAGGAATACGAGCTTCAGACCGCAGCTGATCCCGAAACAGGAAAACCTCTCGTCGGAGTAGCACTTCGTGATTACTTTACCTATTCATCGACAGTGCAGGTGGAGTGGAACGTTAAGGACGTCAAAGGTCCCTCGGCCGGTTTGATGATGACCCTATCCCTTATCAACGCACTGACTCCTGAGGATTTGACCGGCGGAAAAAATATAGCCGGAACAGGTGAGATCCTGCTCTCGGGACAAGTAGGACCGATAGGCGGACTGCCCATGAAGATAAAGGCGGCGGAGAGCAGGGGGGCCCGAGTCTTCATATATCCAGTGGACAATCAACCGGATCTAGCCGGAGTATCGACCAAAATGCAGCTCTACCCGGTAGCTACGCTGCAGGATGCCCTGGATGCTCTGAACCAATTGAACAGCCAAGCGAAACAATAGGAAAAAGAAGTGTTGCGTTCTTCTCCTTGACGATCATCAATCACCTATGCCTCGTCGAATTCCCAAACTCTGGCCAGCGGGGCAAGCCATTTTAGAGAGAAATTGCCTTCTAGCAGCAAGAACGCTGGAAATCCAAGCTCTGTGAAGGAAAAGATGCAGCAGGCGGCGAAACCATTATTAGCTGCAAAAGGGCATAATTGGCGGAACCCTATCGCCAGATTATCCGTCGAATATGCAACAATCATGTTGGATATGCAGGTAAAACGTGATAGAATTTCGTTTTTTAGGTAGTACTCAGGGTCATAGCAGAGGTGATATAGGGAATGAAGCCTACGGGAATCGAGAATCAAAGTCTATCCGATATTATGGAGACGATGCAGAAGCTGGTCGGTAAAATAGTACGCATCTCTGTCAAGGAGTCGAAGCCGAAGACGCACTGGGAAGAAAAAGAGGGCGTTGTAGAAGGAGTATACCCGACAGTTTTTTTATTTCGCTTTAAGAACCGCCGGGATGTTGATGAGAGGGTTGCCTACAGCTACGTTGACGTAGCGATCGACGATGTAAAGATTTTGAAGAATTGACGGAAAAAGCGGTTAAGACACAAGCCTCCCCGTCCGGATTGCATGGCGGGGAGGTTCTCTTTTTGCCGGCCTTTATGGAGTGACAAGGAAAAAATGATCTGCATAGGGACGGCGGGCTTCAGCTATCAGGACTGGAAGGGCGCTTTCTATCCGGAGAAGCAGGATAAAAAGTACATGCTGGAATACTATTCCTCAAGGTTTCCGGTTGTCGAAATAAACAGCACCTGGCACGCGTTGCCCTCGCCGGCAAGCCTTCTCTCCATGGCCAGGCGGACCCCAGCGGAGTTCCGATTCATCATCAAGGCCTATAAGGGTTTGACTCATAGCCGCGACGACAACTTGGAGGTCTTCGAAAGCTTCAAGGAAATCATCAGACCCGTTGAGGATTACGGTAAGTTAGCACACATCCTGGCCCAGTTCCCCTGGGGTTTCAAAAACACGCAAGCGAATCGTGATTACCTGCGATTGTTTCGGGACCGGTTGCCAGGTCGCGAGATCATCATCGAATTTCGCAACGAGGAATGGATAACCGATGAGAGCCTCGAGCTGCTTCATGAGCTCGATTTGGGATTCTGCTGTGTGGATGAACCTCAGCTCAAGGGGTTGGTAAAGCCTCATGTATATTTAACGACCAAGACCGGGTATGTAAGATTTCATGGGCGTAATTACGAAACCTGGTGGGATCGCGAGCGCCAGTCCTGGGAAAGGTACGATTATCTCTACTCCGAGGAGGAACTCATGGAATGGGTGCCGGGCTTGCTGCAGCTCGATGAGGAAGCGAGCAGGACCTATGCCATATTCAATAACCATTACGCAGGAAAAGCGCCCCGCAATGCCAGGATGCTTGCTGGTCTCTTGCCGGCCGAGAGAGTGGCCCCATTGCATTTTAATCCGCAAGAATTGAAGGGCGAATCAAACGGGATGGATGTGCTCTTCAGAGAAGAATAATTATCTTAATCCAGGATTTCCTCGAGTTCCTCGGCACTGCGAAGCTTGGTTAATATTTTTCTTATAAGCCTCGAAACATGCATTTGAGAAATATTCAATGCATTGGCTATCTCAATCTGAGTCATGCCGACAAAGAACCTCATATAGACGACTTTCTGTTCCCGCTCCGAAAGCCGGGAGAGCAAATTCGCGATGGCTTCGCGATCTTCGGCCAGCGAGTAGTAGTCGTTGACATCGCGAAGGTAATCGATGAGGCAGAATGTTTGTTCGTCATCCTTGAAGTAAACGGCATCCAGGCTAAGGCAGTTACCGGCAAACCCGCTCTCTATAGTTTCGATGATCTCTTCCACGCTTGCCTTCAAGTATGTGGCGATTTCTTGTATCGTGGGTGGGCGCTGCAGTTCCTGGGTCAGATCATCGATCCCGCGGTTGAGTTCAAACCCTTTTATTTGCAGGCGCCGGGGAATACGGATGGTCCAGCCCTTGTCACGTAAATAGCGCTTGAGCTCTCCGATTATTGTAGGCGTGGCATAAGTGCTGAACTCGAGACCGCGGTCGACATCATAGCGGTCGATGCTCTTAATCAGGCCGATGTAACCAACCTGGAGAAGATCCTCTAGTGGTTCCCCCCGATTAGAGAATTTTCTCGCCAGATAATCGACGAGATCGATATTTAGAGCGATGATCCTGTCTCGTATTCCATAGTCTCTACTCTCCTTCAGCTGAAGGAAGAGTTCTTTTGTCAGTTGACGTCGTGTGTCCTGCTTGGAATCGATTGCCACTAACAACCCCTTTATGAAAGCTTTGTTTGTAGTCTCCTATTATATAGGAGAAATTTCTTGAAATGGAGATTTTTTTCGAAGGGATATGCGGCAGACGGCTTCCTCGTTTTGAATGTCTACGGCGTCGACGACCGATTCCATTATCAACCGGCTTAGCGAGGCGGGTATCGCCAGGTGGCCTTGGCAGTCCTTCGATGGTATCGAAGCCAAAATAATTTCGAGGTATTCTGTACCCGGCCCTATTTCAACTTGGATGATTCCTTCATCATTGGTATGGCTGAGGGTATAGCTACTTGCCTCGTCCACCGCGATCCGCAAGTCTTCCAATTGCGCCAGATTGAAATCCATTCGGCTCCCTATCATATACACTGCCAGCCTGATTACCTGTTGGGAAAACGGATCAGCGGGAAGGCGCAGTCGTATCAAATCCTCTTTGGCATCCAAGATCTTACCCCTCCCGGTATCGTGCGTCTCTTAGTCTACTATCGGATCAACTTGATTTTCCCCTAAAGAGGTTATCCCAAAACACGACTTTTCATAGGGATTTCGCGGCGTTCGGGCATCTGCACCCGGGCCGGTGCTTGATGTGCCCTTAACATCATGTTAAATAAGTATTTGGGAGCCAAGAATATCTTCCTGATAGAAGGATTAGAGAAGGGAAGCCTGATTGGACGAGTATCCCGAAATCACGCTGGAAATCATCATCAGGGAAGCGGGCTCGGTGCCAATACTTGAACTGGCGGGCGAGATTGATCTATCTACTAGCCCAAAACTAAAGCAGGCGGTCTACGAGATAATCGAATCCGGGAACAAAAACATCGTGCTGGACCTCTCCAGAGTGAAGTTCATGGACAGCACGGGGTTGGGGACTCTGGTTGCTGCGTTGAAGAAGACCAGCATGCAAGGCGGCACTGTGAAGCTGATCTGTTCTAATAAGGCTTTATTAAAGACGTTTAATCTAACCGGGCTCGACAAAGTTTTTTTGATCTATGATAATTTGTGGGAGTGTCTCGGCGAATAGCCAGGGCAAGTTGTCAAGAAGCTTTTCGGGGGAGTACCCGAGTGGCCAAAGGGGACGGACTGTAAATCCGTTAGCACAGCTTACGATGGTTCAAATCCATCCTCCCCCACCAGGATAAGAAAGCAGGTCAGAGTATATATTCTGGGCTGCTTGGTTTGTTGGAAGGTTTATAAATAGAGAGCAACGTATCCTGTATCCATTAGCCGAGTCTTAACCTCCTACTCTGCGAAATACTAAAACCCAAATCATACTTTAGTCACTTCAAAATCACCTTTTTAGCCTATGTGCGGCTATTCGCCATCTGCCGTTAAGAAAGCTGGAGGCAGGAGAATGATGTACGTCCATGAAAAGTTGCTAGGAAGGGGGATGAATAAATCTATGAAAAAAGAGCAGGTCAGAGTATATATTCTGGGCTGCTTGGTTTGTTGGTAGGCTATAAATATGGAGAAACGTATTTTGTATCCGCTGGTTGATATTGGGTTTATAAGGCTGCGAAATGCTAAAAAGCCAAATATCCGCTCAATATATATTCAACACGTTTCCGGCTGACGGCAAGATCAAAGGAATATTATGGGGAACCACGAACAGTAAAACACGTAGGAATATGATGAATGATGTACGTCCATGAAAAGTTGCTAGGAAGGGGGATGAATAAATCTATGAAAACACCTAAAAAGATGCGATTTACACTATTGTTGCTAACACCATTACTGGCTCTGGTAGTTATGCTGGTAGTACCTGCAACGAGTATGGCAGCCCAACTGCCGGTGAACCTCGGAACAGCCTCCAGTTTTACGTTATTGGCTGGCTCGACAATCACCAGCACGGGAGGGACCATAATCAATGGAGATGTAGGGGTCCATCCAGGTACTACGTTCACCACTGGGGTACCGCCCGCAATAGTGAATGGGACAATACACCTGGGTGACGCTACGGCAGCTGCGGCCAAGGTTGATCTGTTAGCCGCATTTAACGATGCCGCTTCAAGAACGACGGGTCAGCAGGTTGGAACTGAGCTTGGTGGGACGACCTTGACTCCGGACGTCTACGATTCAGCCGCCGGCACTTTCGGGATAACCGGCACTCTTACGCTCGATGCCCAGGGCGACTCAAATGCGGTCTTCATATTCAAGACAGCCTCCACGCTCACCACGGCAGCCGGCAACAGTAACGTTAACCTCATCAACGGGGCTCAGTCCGGCAATATCTATTGGAAGGTCGGAAGCTCCGCGACCTTGGGAACCAACACTCATTTCGAGGGGAACATCCTGGCCCAGGCATCTATCACAGCGACTACCGGTGCGACGGTGAACGGGCGGTTGTTGGCATTGGACGGCGCGGTCACGGTTGACTTCATTACCGGCACAAATCCTGTTTTTTCGGCAAATTGGGGGGTAGCTGTAGCGCCCTTGACCAACGCCAAATTTGGCAAGCCCGGAACCACGGTGAGCTACAACCTCACGGTGACCAACACCGGGGAAGTCGCCGACACCTTCAATGCCACGGTGGCGGGCAACGCCTGGCCAACATCGGTTCCGGCGCCGGTAGGTCCACTCGCAGCAGGCGCGAGTAGTGCCGTAAGGGTCACCGCTACCATACCGGCAGGGACACCTGACGGGACCACAGATACAGCCAACGCGACCTTCACCTCCACCGGAGATCCGTCAAAGAGCGCCACCAGCACCCTCACTACAACGGCGGGCACGGCGCCGCCAGGGCAGTCCGCCTTCTATTTCGCCGAAGGCACCACCCGTACCAACTTCCAGGAGTACCTGTGCCTCGGGAACTCCGGCGACCAGGCCGCGAGCGCCCAGGTCACCTACCTGTTCACTGACGGCACCACCAAGGACGCGAGCTACTCCGTGCCCGCGAACTCGCGTTACACTGTAAACGTGAACAGTGAGGTGGAAGCGGGCAAGGACGTATCTATTAAAATTCTATCCAGCACCCCGGACTTGGTTGCAGAGAGGCCGATGTATTTCAACTACAACGGTCAATGGACGGGCGGCTCAGACGCTTTAGGAGCCGTTTCCCCCAACACCAAGTGGTACTTCGCCGAAGGCAATACCTTGCCTGAGTTCGATGAGTACGTTACCGTCCTCAATCCGGGAGACGCGGCGGCAGACCTCATATTCCACTACATGGTGCAAGGTCAGGGACAGACGGACGTACCGGGGCAAGTGGGAGCCCATTCCCGAGCCACATTCAAGACAAGGGACCAGATTGGAAACGGAAAGCACC
>Ga0209747_1002150_pt1 | contig 10119 bp, 13 predicted proteins | sample BarGraNGADG00311_FD_184498 | JGI IMG/M metagenome (GOLD analysis project Ga0209747, IMG submission 184498) | Arctic peat soil microbial communities from Barrow, Alaska - Barrow Graham LP Ref core NGADG0011-311 (SPAdes) (version 2) | ecosystem: Environmental > Terrestrial > Soil > Wetlands > Peat... | reverse complement strand
GATAAGGAAATAATTAAGAAATACCTAGAGGAAAAGAAACCTCTAAAGACGATAAAGCACCCACTCAACTTAAGTAAGAACAAGGCAAAAAAGGAAGAGGTCGCACATGGCAAACGCTTTCGCTAATGGATTAGGAATTGCTGCTCAGAAGAGACCGATGACAAAGAAACTTATGCAGCCCATGATGCCTCAACCAGTTTTAAGCCCTAGACCACCAACTGAGTCGGGGTTTCCAACTCAAGCGGCAGCTCCCGGCATTTCGTCCGTGACACCGCAGCCAGTTAGGCAACCATCGTTGATTCAGGATTTACTGCGTAGAAGCAGAGAATTAGGAATATAGGAGAATTAAATGCCACTAGGAAAGTCAACATCTGGAATCAAAGATGCAATGAAGGGATTTCTTGATAAGGGAAACGTCGGTGGAGCGCAGCTAGGAACACCAAATGCTCCGATAGCGCCCGCTATTGCTGGAGGAATCTCAATTCCAGCATCACAGTTAGGGCCAGTAGCTGAGGGTGACACCGTTACCCTTACCGTTACGGCAGTAGATGGAGATAACGTTTCCTTGGAGAAGGTTGATGCTGCTCCGACAGCGCCAATGGGAGCGCCCGTAGGGGCTACTCCGCCAATAGGTTCAGGATTCTAAGTTAAATAGGAGAAGATAATGGTAGACGAATTTGACCAAGCCGCCCAATCTTATATGGCAGCCCAACAGCCAGCAAACGTTTCGCAAGAAACTAATTCGCAGACAGTAGCGCCCGGAACTGAGGGAGAGCAGTCAATTCAGAAGGAAGCTGTAGCACCTGTCGCCGAAGGCGAAGAGCAGGAAGTTTCCGACTGGAATCCGCAAGACTTTTCTTTCAAGGCAGATGGAAAATTAAGGGTTCCTAAGACAAGAGAAGAGCTTTTACAGTTAGCTTCATTAGGTTATCATTACAATCTGCGTGCACAAAAGCTTAATCAGAGAGAAGCTGCCCTCTATGAGAGGGAGCAAGCTCTCAAGGCTCAGCCCGCTCAGCAATCTCAACCAGCACCACAGCAACAGCAAGAAGAATTAGATTTTAACCCGTTCGCCCCCGTAGCGCCAAAAGACCAGAATTCGACTGCTCTTGAGCAGCGTCTGGCACAGCTTGAACAGCTAATGACAACGCAGACGGATAAAACAAATTCCGATAATGCGACACAGTATGCAACACAGGTGGAAGATTTCACGGGAATTCTTGCTAAAGATTTTGCTATGTCAAAGGAAGAGATTGACGAGTTTGTTTGGGACGCAATGCAGGTCGCTGACAACTTTCAGGATATGGACGACCTAAAGGCTTACTTCTATAAAACCCATCCAGATGCCCCGGAGAAACGTGCTAAGATTATTGCGGAGCAGGACATCAGCAAATTTAAGAAACAGATGTCTCGTAACACCGTAGTAAATGGCACTACCGTCGGCAATACCCCAACGACTAAGGCAAAGATAGATGGTTTCGATTCGGCAAAAAATGCCGCTATGCGTGACCCACGCTTTAGTACCCAAAGGGGGATAAGTTAGTCTAAACAACTAAAGGGAGAAAATTTAAATGGGAATTCAGACCCTACCCGGAGCATCACCTAATAGCTCTGGCGATATTATTACAGATTTTAACATTGCTACACGCGATTACTTTATGCCTGCTCTCGTCAACCAGATTTGGAAGACCAATACCCTTCTAGACATCTTGGTCAGCAAGCAGAAGAGTATCGGAACTGGCCGTCAGATTGTTGTTGACCTAGAGTACGGTGACAGCATGAGCGGTGGAGCTTATACTAAGACAGACAAGCTCGACATCGTTCCTACTGAGGCACTTGGAGAGGCAACATTCGATTGGGCTCACTACTGGGCTGGTAACAGCATCTGGAAGTTTGATGAGCTACAGAATGCAGGAAAGGAACAGCGTCTTGACCTTCTAAAAATCAAGGTAAAGTCTATGGGGAACAAGATTCGTAGAGATATTGCACAGGACTTGTTCACTACCGAAGCCGCTCACGTTTCTGGTCACATCAGCTCAATAAATCAGGCTGTTGTTGAACAGGCAAATGTTTACGGTGGAATTCCCCGTGCATCTAATCCCTGGTGGGTTCCCGGAATAAATGCAACCGGTGGTGCCCTTACTCTTGCTATGATTGAGCAGGGTCTTGTTGAGAGCTCTCTCCTATCGGGTGAGCCAGCTGACCTTATCGTCATGAGCAAGAAGCTCTTTAACTACTACTGGAAGCTATGCACAGACAAGACCGTCTGGAACGATAAGTCAAAAGACCCCGGACTCGAAGCCCCACCTTTCGGAAAGGCAAGAGTTATTTGGGATGCCAACGTTCCCGATGATGCTGGAGTTGCTGGTGCAAACCACAGTACCATGTACTTCCTTAACACTGACCACATCTTCATGTACTCTCACCCACAGGATAGCTTCACCTTCTCTGGATGGACTGACATGACCAACATCGAAGGACAGCGTAGACTTGACGGGCGTATTTTCTGGACGGGCAATCTTATGACTGACCTTCCACAGGCTCACTATTCTATTCTTACCGTTGCAGACCACGCCTAACCTTAACTAAGTTAAGCTAAATGGGTGGCGGCGTTAAAAACCGCCACTCATCTTGACGGCAGACACGCGAGACCAAGAGTTCTAGGCGTGGATAAGGGAGATTTAAAATGGGTCTTAAATATACTAATACTACATTTGGTGGTTCTGGTGGAGTTACCCCTATTAGTGGAACTCCCCTAATGGGAAGGGTTCAGATTCTAAGACAGGTTCTTGGATTTGCAACACTTAACGTAAGCGGAAATACAAATATGTACGTTCCAAAGGGAAGTCTTATTATCGGGGCTCTCTTTGCCATTGATACAGCCTTTACCGGAACAGCAGGAGATAAGATTGCAGTTAATTGCGGTAGCGAGCTTATTGCTAACACAGTTGCCACTCTTGCCAACCTTAGTGACGATGCCGTTAATGGTGCCGTAGCTACACTCAAGATTAAGTGCAAGGCTGACACTGTAGTTTCATTTGTTTTCACTGGAACGGCGTTCACTGCTGGTTCAGGGGAATTGACTATTCTTTACATTCCCGCAAACCCTGCATAAGGTAGTTTAATTAATCGGCGGCGGCTCTACATAATGTGGGGTTGCCGCCATCTGCATCTAAAGGATAGCCCATGCTTCTAAGTAATGTTTGGGGAACGATGAACTGGGGTGACAACTGGAACCCTTACATTTATGGTTTCACCCCTACTGGTGGAGTTATTGACGCCGGTGCAGCTATTCTCATTATATCAAGAAACTCCCTTCCCGCAGGTGGACTTGCTCTAGTGAGTGGTTCTGCCATCTATCAGATAACCTCTACCTTCCTAATCGAAACAAGCGGTGGAGTAATAACCGGTAGTTCAGCAATCTCTACCATTAACAGACTTATATCTATGCTTGGTGGAGAAATAACTGCTGGTTTAGTGAACTTCGCTATTGCGAGAAATCTTCTTGTTTCTGGCGGAGCTATAACTGGTGGAATAAGTGACATCAATGTTGCAAGAATCATGTTCCTATCTGGTGGCGCTCTTACTGACGTTTTTTCTGACCTAGAAATTATACGCTATTTCAGTGTAAATGGCGGAGCTATTCTCTCTGGTGATGCTAGTTATAGAACGACTAGAGTTTTTGTTGGACAGGAAGATGAAACAATGTCATTTGTCAGTCAGATGGGCGGTTCTAAGAATTATATCCCACAAGAAGATTCACATAAGACCTATGTTTAAGGAGTTCCGATGCTAAACGTACCTGATGTTGGAGAAGTGGTTATGCTTGGAAGGGCTATAAACGCCGTTGCAAGTGAGAACCTGATATTAAAGCTTTTTATTGCAAATGTGGCGACAGCAGAATCAAATGTTGCCAGTTCATTCACCGAAATGGTTGCTGCTGGTTATGCCTCTAAGACCCTCACCGCTGGAAGCTGGACTATCTCTACCGTAGGTGGGGTTACAACAGCAACCTATGCTCAACAGGTTATTTCTCCTACAGCCGCAACTTCTTGTTGGGGATATTACATTGTCGGAGCCACGAGTGGAACCCTCTATTGGGCTGAGAACTTTGGCGCAGACTATCCCGTAGGTTCTGGTGGTGGAGATTATAAGATTACTCCAAAAATCACTCTAGAATAATGAAATGAGGGCAAGATGAGCGACGTACAAGACGAAACACCTAGTTCATGGACGGTAGACACTCTTAGAGTGTTTCTATCCGCCAAAATATCAGATTTGAACAGCTTGCTTCAGGAGCGTTACCTTCAACAGACGAAGGCCGTTGATGCTGCATATGCCTCCCAACAAACTGCCATGCAAACCGCAAAAACTGAACAGTCTGTTGCCATGATAACGGCTCTGGCGGCACAGAAAGAAGCTCTCAATACGGCTATGGCAGCGTCTGAAAAGGCTGTCGCCAAGGCTGAGACCGCCGCCGACAAGCGATTCGAGGAATCTAACGGGTACAGACAGCAGTTGCAACATCAGGCTCAGACCTTTGCGACGAAGGAAGACGTGGACATCAGATTGCAAGCCATCGCCGATAAAAATGACCTTGAATCACATCACTTAAGCGAGGCTGGTAGTGGAAGGGATAAGGCAATCGCAGCTCTCGACCTTAAAATATCACATCGGCTAGACATAAACCAAGGACAGGAGTTAGGGACGAATGATGCACGTGGAAACAGACGACTTGACTCATCGCTGGTCGTTTCCATTATCAGTGTTGTTTTCGTTCTTGTCTCAGTCGCCATAACGATTTTCACCTTAGTATCGAAGTAATGGAGGCGTAACATATGAAGGGAATTGATTACGCATCAGCAAGACCGAATCTAGATGAGGTCAAGAACGACGGATTTGTGTTTGTTGCTCGTTACGTCTGTGGCCTAGTGGGAACGAAGGTTATAACTAAGGCCGAAGCAGACGATATTCGTGCTCACGGACTTGGATTGGTGCTTGTCTATGAGCAGTACATCGAACGTCCTCTTGAGGGTAGAGTAGCCGGTGCTCAGGATGCAATTGTAGCCCTCGCACAAAGTATTGCTGCCGGTTTCCCTAAGGATAAACCGATATACTTTGCGGTGGACTTCGATGCAAGACCAGCGCAACAACCAGCCATTGATGAATACCTACGTGGAGCAGCCGAAGTGCTTGGGCTCTCTAGGGTTGGAGTCTATGGCGGGATTAATCTCATTGATAGATGCTTTGCAAGCAAGACCGCCTCATTCTATTGGCAGACGGGCGCATGGTCATACGGCAAGGAAAGCGTCCACGCGAACATGGTTCAGATGACCTCCTTGAACGGAAGCGTTGTAGGCGGAGTGAAAGTTGACATCAACGAGACAAGGAAAGATGACTGGGGGGCTGCATTCATGCCTATACCTATCGTACCTAGAGCAATAAGCATCGCAGAACAAAAGTGTATCAATCTGAAAATCGTTGATGTAGGACATGACCCCAATGGGGCCGTGACGTGGAATACGCTGTGGTGGACTATCTATCGTCTACTTCAATATCTTGAAAAGGCATAGGAGGCATACATGCCGATTGATTGGAACCCCGTTATCCTTGCGATTGTCGCACTTATTAGTACTGTGGTAGCAACGCTGGCACCCATAATGGTTACTGCCTTTATCAATGCACATACAGCAAAGCTTATTGAAGTAAAGACCCTTGCTGAAAATAATCAGGCTATTGCCGATGGAATCGTGGCAGTTGTTCAAAATTCTTATAAGGCATATACGAACAGTGAGAAGTTTCAGTCTGCTTTTGAGAAGTTGAACGCAGCCCTTCATCTTCCACCTGACCAGACGCAGCAGCTCATTGAGCAGGCCGTGTCGGGGTTGACTCTCGCTTGGGGCGATGCTTGGGAGAAGCTTGGCGAAATCAATACTCCAACAACCCCTACCCCACCATCAGTATAATAGCAATAGGGGCAGCTAATTACTGCCCCATTATGAGGTAAAAGATGCCTAATGGACACGCTCTACCAGCAAACATAGAACAATTAGCACAGTTTAATACATATCAGGAAGACCATCTAGGATTCAAGGGCATCTTTGCTGGTGTTGCCGATGAGTTAATACCTATGGGTTATGTTCCTGATATGGAAAATCTTAAAATAACGCAGGAGGGATTAGTCGCGGCTATTCCAAACCCTACCGTTATTGCCCCTCCAACGGGAGAGACGTCTCTGACCTCCATGTATGTCTGGCAGAAGGATAAGATTTTCGGTCACTTTTGGGGAACGATAAATTGGAACGATAACTGGGCAGAGGTAATTGGAGAAAAGATTTTTCTAGCGCAATATGGGGCAAAGCTATATAAGAGAGTAGGAACTCCCCTTGCATGGGTAGAGGTTCAGAAAGGCGGAGCTAATGCCTTTGATTCTACTAAAAAGGCGAGTTATGCCGCAGGAATGAATGGCCAACTCTTCATTGCTCAGGCGGACACCCAATGTATGCGCTTTGACGGCACAACTCTTTCCGCAATGTGGAACGGGCCAAAGGGAAAGTATATTACTCTATGGAAGAACCGCCTATGGGTTGGATGTCTTACGTCTTTTTATGGAATGTCAACGACAGCGGTATCAAATGGAACAGAAACAACGGCAGATGAAAGTGGAGGCCTTGAATCGGCGGTAATATGGAGTAATATTAATCTCGCTGAGGTTCTTAACGATACAGATATTTCTCACTTTGATAACGGCTGGTCAACACTCAGTATGATTGAACTTAAAACTCCGGAGAACACCATCTGCACCGGATTGCTTCCAGCACAAGAGACCTTACTAATGTTCACGGCAAGTGCTATCTTTAAGTTTACTGGATTTTCAGAGACCGACTTCTCTTCCTATAACTCTTATAATGGAGGGGACACCCCTAGGGATGGTTGCGTTATCACGGCGTCTGGTGTGTTCTATATTTCGGGTGATGGGTTCTTTGTTCTAAGCACACTTAAAACCGAATATGATACCCCCAAGAAGATTTCTGAGACCGTTAAGTCGCTGATTAACCTGACAAGCGGGGTTGTTTCATGTGCCAATTTCGACAGCAGGATTTGGTTCCTGACCGGTGGAACCCTCGTTGCCCTTAACTCGGCTACGGGTGCATGGGAGAAGTATAAACTGGGCGGCTTCTACGGGGCAACTGACGTTGGAGTACAGAATATCGTTTATGCCTTTGACCACCTGTACGTCGGAACCTCAACCGGTTACATTTTGGAGCCAGATGTTCCGAACGCAATAGCCGTGGGCTATCGCCCGTGGTATCTCCAAACCCCAACGCTCAATCAGGGAGTTACAACGGCACTAAAGAGATTTACCTCTTTGTTCATCTACGCTAAAAATACCTTTGATACAATCAACTGTTCCTACTGTGCAGATAGGCGGGGCAATATGACGATTAATCCCCCTATTTCGGGCGACTATAGTGGGGTTCCTTGGGAAAAAATATTATGGGGAACGAGCAATTGGTCACTTGAAAATTCGGGAATGGTGGTCTATAAGAGACTCTTTTCTCTTCCACTTGCAAGAATAATTAGTCTTAGGCTCGCTGGAAAGGGAGACGGGGCACTATTGGGATATGCAATTGTTTATCGCTACAAGCGTAAAATAGGAGTATAACATGGCAAACATAGTAAAGACTTACACATTTGTAAATGGTCAACCCGCTGACGCTACTCAGGTTAATAAAAATTTTGACGACATCATTGCTGGCGTGGGAGATATTTCTGCGGCAGGACATGAGCTTATCAATGACGCCAACGCAGCGGCACAACTTGCGACTCTTGGCACTGCGGCGTATAGCGAAGGAACGTGGACGCCTACTTTGATTGGATTTACCGTTGTCGGTGCAGCACCGGCTGTATTTGGCACCTACAGGAGGATTGGCAATCTAGTCTTTGTCATATGCAGAATCCTTGCTGGATCTGGAGGAAATACGTCCGTTGCGGTAGTGGTAGGAATATCTAGGATTTCTGGACTTCCGGTGAATGTGCTTGACAGTGCGATTTGCATGGCCACGACAAACGCTTTACCCTCAGAAAACTTCGGAGTTGGTCTGGCTGGTGCGGGGGCCAGCACTCTTTTCCTTCCTGCTATTGCGGCACAAGCAGTTGAAATTGTTGTTTCTGCAACATATAACGCTTAAAGCGACATAGGCTGTGATGATTGCCGTAGTGCTGATGGACGTGGTGCTGATTTGCAAGCGATAGGCGAGCGAACGAGGGCAGGCCAATTAATCATATGAGGTAATTTATGAATAAAGCAGAAATGAGATTGAGGGTTCGTGACTCTATCAGCGAAGAGACCGCGGGTTACTGGTCAGATGCGGAGCTAGACAGGTATATAGCTGACGGAATCAATAGTATGTGTGAGGTTCGTGGAATTGAAGAGGTTGTGCGAGCTGTCGTAGATAATGACAAGCGCTGTCCCGTTCCCACAGACCCCACGCAGATGTCGTTTATTGACCAGCTCTGGATATATTCAACATCAGGAACTACGACCTTTGCTGAGATAGCTCCGGTTGCTCCGGCGGCTGGTGACGCATGGATAGTTCCATCAACATTAGTTTACTCAACCTACGGTAGTGGAGTTTGGACTGTCGTAGACCTTCCCGCAAGGACAGACCTTGAGCCAAGCCTCGACAGTATTGAGGATGGTTATATCAAGTTTACTACAAAGCAGTCAGGACTTCTGGAGCTTGTGGGCTATCGTCTGCCATTAGCATTAACCGATGACACCACTGACTGTGAGATACCGTCGCCATTCGTGCTAGGTGTCGTTGAATACGCTATATCTAAGGCGGCATCAAAGGATGAGAACACGCCAAAGATTCAAGAGCACTTGGCTAACTTCTTCAATACAAAGAGAAAGTGGGAAGCAAAAAGAAGCTACAAACGTAGCCATTTCATTGACGTTTGGATGGGAAAATTAGGTAGCTAAAGAGAGATGATATATGGCAACTAAACTATTAACTCCGGCAGAACTGTTAAAGATGGCGCTTGCTGCGAAAACAAATCCCGTAGCTCCTGCGTCTGGTGTCGTGGTAAAACCGACAACGACTCCGATAGTAAACCCAACGGCTGCTCAGCAAGTAATAATTAACCAGCAAGCAGTTGCGTCTGCAAAAGCGACAGGCGGAGTAACTCCCGTTCCTGTCACGGATACGAGTTCGACTGGGGGAAAGACCGCTGCTGACGCCGCAATAATGACCTCTTTCTATGGTGCGGGGTCTTTTAATTCTAATGGACAGTGGGTTACTGGTGGAAGTTCTGTTCTAACCCCTGCGGCAACTCCGGCACCTGCCTATACGGCACCGACCTATACGCCCATTAACGTTCCTGCGGCAGTCTATACGGCCCCCGACACGACACCAGCGGCCTATACAGCACCCGCTTACACGGCCCAAACGGCACCAACACCGATTCCGACGCCCGTTGCCGTAACTGCTGCCTACACAAACCCATCAACGGGGCCACTCGTAGATGCCGCCAACGCTGTTTTTGCTGATTATCAAAAGAGCGCAACCGGAGCAGCTAATAACGTCCTTGACGCACAGATGGCTCAAGCAAACTCCATTATCAATAGTGGTGGTATTTGGGCCACACTACAACCAATAGCAGATAAACAGATGCAGGATTCTATGGCTGCTCTTCTACAAATCTCAACAGTTGCCAAGGCAAATGTTGAAGCAAGCAGGACGGCCCTGAATGCTCAGGATGCCGCTGACTATGCCAAGGTTATAGAAACCCTTGACAGTGCCGTCGTCGCATCTAGACAGCAGACAACAGAGCAGATGAACCAGAGAGGAATGTTCTTCTCAACCGTTCTTGATTCTGTCATGGGAAAGGTTAATGCTGCCTATACGACTCAGAAGGGTCAGGCCGCACAGCAGGATAAGGCTTCACTTGCTAAGATAGCCTCTGACATGGCGGTCTTATCTGGTAATATTGACATTGAAACCATTAAGGGAAATGCCTCTGCTGTCGCTCAGTACACGGCACAGATGCTCTCAGTTGTTACACAGGATGCACAGACAAAGCAGACCGCTCAGGCCCTTCTTGCTTCACTTAACA
>Ga0209747_1002147_pt1 | contig 10121 bp, 6 predicted proteins | sample BarGraNGADG00311_FD_184498 | JGI IMG/M metagenome (GOLD analysis project Ga0209747, IMG submission 184498) | Arctic peat soil microbial communities from Barrow, Alaska - Barrow Graham LP Ref core NGADG0011-311 (SPAdes) (version 2) | ecosystem: Environmental > Terrestrial > Soil > Wetlands > Peat ... | reverse complement strand
GACCGGGGCCTCGAAGCCGGGCCCGGGGTCGGTCCCGGCGGCGGCGTCACGGCGCACGATCCGCATTCCGCGCCGCTCGGCCGCCACGATCATCTGGCGGGTGGTGGTCCCGATGGTCGCGAGCAGCCGCTCGTCGTCGGCGCCCGCCGCGATCGGCGCCGACACCCGGTGCCGCGACGGCCCGACCTCCTCGACGGGCCGGAAGCCGCGCGCGGCCAGGGCTGCAGGGTACCCGGTGGCCGCGGGCATCTCGGCATCGGCGAGGATCGTGTCGTAGCCAGCCTCCTTGGCCCAGGCGGCCACCGCGGCGAGGCGCTCGGCCACGGCGACGGCCGACGCGCCGGCCGCCACCGGACCCTTCGGCAGGTAGAGGCGCCCACCCCCGAGCAGCGGCCACGGCCGCCCGAGGGCGAGGACGGCGCTTCCATCGTCGAGCTCGAGGTGATGGATCCGCCAGCCCGTCCGCGCGCGGTGCTCGCCCCACGCCCGTGACTGCTGGACGTCGCCGCCGGGAACACGGACCGTGCGATCGTCCCAGCCGGCGAGCGCTTCCGGGCGCGCCTCGCGCACCCCGGACGGATCGCTCATCCGGCGTCGGTCTCCACGCCCGCGCGGGTGGACTCGTCGCCCCCCGCGAGGCCCGGCGCTCCGGCCGCGGCCAGGCCGGCGCGTCGGCGCGCCCGGATCACCCGGACACGCTGGGCGGTCAGGTAGACCTGCCGGCCCAGCTCGCTCAGGACCAGGTCCCAGGCCCCGACGAAGCGAACCTCGCGGCCGCCGAAGCCCGTCTTGAAGTGGGCGATGCCGGGGTTCGCCAGCCCCCACAGGTCGTACGTCGCGGCGCCGGCTTCGCGGGCGCGCCGGATCGCCTCCCACTTGAGCAGGTAGTTGGCCCGAAGGTCGGCGCCCTGGCTCGTCATCCCGCCGTAGGGCTCGACGACGCGGCGCCCGTTTCGTACGAGGAAGAGCGCGGCCTGCGGCGTCCCGGCGGCGTCGACCGCGAACAGGATCGTCGCGTCGCCCGTGGGCCGGTAGGCCTCCCAGACATCGCGGTACGCCTGCTCCACCCGGATCAGGAAGCCGGCCCGCGCGGCGGTCTCCCGGTAGATCTCGTAGAACGGCCGGATCGGGTCGCCCGGCAGCTCCACGACGGTCACGCCGTTCGAGCGGGCCTTGTTGACGTACTGGCGCCACTTCTTGCGGAGGTCGCCCCACAGGGCCTCCTCGTCGGGCGCGAGGTCGATCACGCGGGTCGACGGCGGCTGGATCGGCGAGGCCGGCCGCCAGCCCGCGGCCGAAAGTGACCTTCGGAGCTCTCCACCCGGATCGAGCGGGCCGTCGCGCTCAACCTCCGGGTCGATCCGCACGTGCGAGACGCGCCCGAGGGGAGCCGACCGCAGCGCCTCGGTGAACGCGCCGAGCGACGCCGCGTCCCAGGCGGTCGCGACCGGGCCGCGCGGCGCGTAGGCGAACGCCCAGGGCAGCGGACGCGGCCGGCGCAGGAGGACCTGGGCGCCGATCGGGGCGGAGCCGCCCGCCACGACACGCGCGCTCGTCCACCCGTTCGTGGCCTTCACGCGCGCCCACGCGGTGCGCTGGAGGTAGGAGCCGCGCTCGTTTCCGACCACGAACGCGTCCCAGGCGGCCGGCTCCCCGACCGGCGGCGTCCGGGTCATGAGGCTGGTCCGCGGCCGAGCGCGGAACGGAGCAGGCGCACGATCGTCGGGACCTCCGGGATCCGCAGGAGCCGCGCGAAGCCGAGGTAGAGGCCCACGCTCACGAGGCCGACGACCACGAGCTCTCCCGCGATCCCGATCTTACCGGGCGCGGGACCCAGCACGAGCCGTCCCGCCTCGAGCACCAGCCATGCCCCGGCGCCGGCCGCGGCCGAGCACGTGGCGGCCAGCGCCCCTCCCCCCGTGATCCCCGCCACGTCGAGCGTCGGCAGCCGGCGGTCGAGCCGGACGAGCAGGATGACGGCCTCCAGCCAGGACGCGATCGCGATCCCGAGCGCGAGGCCGACGACCCCGAGCGCGGGCGCCAGCGCGACCGAGATCACGATGCTGAGGGCCACGGCGAGGAGCGCCGCCGCGACCGGGGTGCGCGTATCGCGGGCCGCGTAGAAGGCCCGGGCCAGCAGGACGATGACCGTCTCGGAGGGCAGCGCGAACAGGAACGCGACGAGCGCGCGCGCCGTGACCTCGATCCCGGTCGCGTCCACCTTGCCGTAGCCGAACAGGATCGTGACGATCGGCCCGGCGGCGACCGCTGCGACGACCGCGATCGGCAGCATCGCGAAGAGCATCACCCGCAGGGACCGGCCGAGCAACGAGACGAAGTCCCCGACGGCGCCCGAGGCGAGCCGCTCGCTCAGCGCCGGGAGGGCGACGATCCCCAGCGGCACGCCGAGCGTCCCGATCGGGATCTGGAAGACGGTGAAGGCGATGGTGAAGGCGCTGATCGACCCTGCGGCGAGCGTCGAGGCGATCGTGGTGGCGGCGAGGAGCTGCAGCTGGGCGCCGCCCAGGCCGATCGCTCGCGGCACCAGCAGGAGGATCGTCGTGCGGGCCTCGGGGTCGGCCATGTCGACGCGTGGGTAGTACCGGAACCGCGTCGGTCCCAGGAGCGGGTAGAGCTGGATGGCCAGGTGGAGCACGCTTCCGGCCACCACGCCGACGGCCACGCCCATGACCCCCATCGACGGCGCCAGGAAGAGCGCGCCGCCGATGATCGCGAGGTTGTAGACGATCGGGGCGAGGACGGACGCGACGAACCGCCCCCGCGCCTGCAGCACGCTGGTCGCGACCGACCCGAGCGCGAGGAAGATCGGGCTGAGGAGCATGACGCGGGTCATGTCCACGGTCGCCGCGATCTGGGCCGCGTCGAACCCGGGCGTGATCGCCGGGACCACGGCCGGGGCGAAGACGAAGAGCACCCCGGCGAGGATCGCGAGCCCGGCGAGCATCAGGTTCGTGACCGTGGACACGACGCGCCACGCCCGATCCTCCTCGTCGCGGGCGATGAGCGTCGCGATCGTCGGGATGAGCGCCGAGGCAAGCGCGCCGGCCGCCACGAGCTGGAAGATCATGTCGGGGATCCGGAACGCCGCGAAGAACGGGTCGAGGGCGCCCTGGATCCCGAACGTGGTCCCGATCACCACGAGGCGGACCCAGCCCAGCACGCGCGAGACGAAATAGGCGCCGGTCACCAGCAGGCCGGCGCGGACGAGGTCGCGGCCGGATGTCACCGCGGTCGGGGCGTCCCGTCGGCCGGTGCAGTGCCGGGGCCGGTCGCGTGTGCGCGCGGGTGGGCGCCCGCATAGGCGGCCCGGAGGCGCGCCGGCGACACGTGCGTGTAGATCTGCGTGGTGGCCAGGCTCGCGTGGCCCAGGAGCTCCTGCACGACTCGCAGGTCGGCGCCGCCGTCGAGCAGGTGCGTGGCGAACGAGTGGCGCAGCGTGTGCGGATGGGTTCCCTCGGGGGCGCCGGCGCGCGCGAACACGGCATCCAGGCGGTAGCGCATGCCGCGCTCGCCGAGCGGACCTCCGCGCGCGTTGAGGAAGACGGCATCCGGGGCCGGGCCGGGCCGCGCCCGCCCGAGCAGGGCGGGACGGCCCTCCGCGAGGTACCCGGCGAGCGCCGCCCGCGCGGGCCTCCCGAGCAGCCCGGCGCGCTCCTTCCGGCCCTTGCCGAGGACCCGCAGCTCGCCGCGGCCCAGGTCGAGGCTGTCGAGGGTCAGGCCAGCGAGCTCGGCGATCCGGAGCCCGGCCGCGTAGGCCGTCTCGACGATCGCCACGTCGCGCAGGGCGAGGGCGCGCCCGACCGCGGACGCACCTGTCGGACCCGCCGACGGTTCGTCGCCGGCGGACGCGACGACGCGCTCCACGTCGGCGATCGAGAGGACTGGGGGCAGACGGCGAGGGCGGCGCGGTGTCCCGAGCGCTGCCCACGGGTCCGCGTCGGCGAGCCCTGCACGCCGGGCCCAGCGGTGGAACGATCGGATCGCGGCCAGGCGCTGGGCGACCGAGGACCGGGCACGCCCTGCCCCGAGCTCCCCGAGGTATTCGCGCAGCACGGTGCGCGACGGCGCAGCCCACGCCACGCCGCGATCGTCGAGCCAGGCGAGGTACGTCCCGACCGCGGTCCGGTAGGCGCGCTGCGTGTGTGGCGACGCGTCGCGGGCCGCCAGGCTCGCCAGGAACCGCTCGAGCGGCGCCGGGTCGTTCACCCGCAGCTCAGTCGGCGCCGGTCGACGGGCGCCGGGCCGGGCGGACCGTGGCAGCGGGCCGTCGGCGCGTGGCGCCGGCCGCCGTCGCGCGCCGCGGGGGCGCGCTTCCCGCGCCTTCCGACCTGCCGCGCCCCGTGCCGCCCCCGGGACGGCGTCCGCCGCGTCCGCCCGGCCGCGCGAGCGCAGCCGGATCGGGCGGCCCGCCGGCGAGCGACTCCCCCGGCGCCGGGACGATCCCGCCCGGAAGCGGCACCGTCGCACCGCATTTCAGGCAGAGGCCGCTCTCGTCGTCGCGACGGGCGACCGGGCCGCCGTCGGCATCGTGGACGGGACCGAGCGGCTCGTGCGAGGTCGTGAAGTCGCACTTCGGGTAGCGCGAGCAGCCCCAGAAGACGGATCCCGTCCGCCGGGCACGACGGGCCACGAGATGGCCCTCGCCGCACCGCGGGCAGACCACCTCGAACGGAAGCTGGTCAGGCGGCGGCGGGCCGTCCTTCCTGATGTAGGCGCAATCCGGGTAGCGGTTGCAGCCCACGAACGGCCCGAACCGCCCGCGCTTGACCGCGAGCACGCCGCCGTCCGTCTCGCCGCAGGTCGGGCATGGCTCGCCTGCGCCGGCCAGGGCCGGGAGGTCGGGCTCCTCGCCCGGGAGCGGCCGCGACTCCTTGTGCTCCGGGTAGAGCGAGCAGGCGAGGAATCGGCCGTTGCGGCCCAGCCGGATCACCATCGGATGCCCCAGCGAGCAGACCTCGTCGGTCGCCTCGGTCGTGAAGTCCTTCCGGCGCAGCTCCTTCCGCTTCTCGTCCACGAGCGTCCGCAGTGGGGCGTAGAACTCGCGGAGCAGCGGCACCCAGGCGCGCTCTCCTCGCGCGACCTCGTCGAGCTCCTCCTCCATCCGGGCCGTGAACGCGAGGTCCACGTAGCGCCCGAAGTGCTCCACCAGGAGGTCGGTCACGATCTCGGCGACCGGCTCCGGGTAGAGCCGGCGCTCCCGGATCGTGACGTAGCCCCGGTCGACGATCGTCGAGAGCGTCGCCGCGTACGTGGACGGGCGCCCGACGCCGTGCTCCTCGAGCGCCTTCACGAGCGATGCTTCCGTGAAGCGCGGCGGCGGCTCGGTGAAGTGCTGGGTCGGAACGACCTCCGCGACCGTCGTCGGGTCGCCCTCGGCGAGCGGCGGAAGCGTTCGCTCGGCCTCCTCCTCCCCCTCGTCGCGGCCCTCCGTGTAGACCCGGCTGAAGCCGTCGAAGAGCGTGCGCGTCGCCGAGGCGCGCAGGTCGTACCCGGCGTCCGCGAGGTCGACCGTGGTCGTCTCCAGCTGCTTCTCGGTCATCTGGCTCGCCAGCGTGCGCTGCCAGATCAGGCGGTAGAGCCGTGCCTCGTCGCGCCCGAGCGATCCGGCCAGCGCATCCGGCTCCCTCTCGAGGGACGTCGGCCGGATCGCCTCGTGGGCCTCCTGTGCGTTCCGGGACGTTGTCCGGTAGCGGCGGCCCTTCGCCACGACGTACGGACGGCCGTACCGCGCCTCGATCACCGCGCGGGCCTCCACGAGCGCCTGGTCGGAGAGGGCCACGGAATCGGTTCGCATGTACGTGATCAGCCCGACCTGTCCGTCCGGCGTCTCGACGCCCTCGTAGAGGCGCTGGGCGACCGACATCGTCCGCTTCGGGCTGAAGCCGAGCTTCCGGCTCGCCTCCTGCTGGAGGGTTGAGGTCGTGAATGGCGGCGCAGGGCTCCGCTTCGAGGTCTTGACCGACACCGCACGGACCAGGGGGCGGCTGGCGCGGAGCGCCTCGGTGTGCAGGCGCGCCGTCTCCGCATCCTCGATCGCCGGCTTGTGCCCGGCGATCCGCACGAGCTCGGCCGTGAACGGTGTGCCGTCCGGCGCCAGGAGCGTCGCCTCGATCGTCCAATACTCGCGCGCCGCGAACGCCCGGATCTCGCGCTCGCGCTCGACCACGAGGCGAACCGCAACGGACTGGACGCGGCCGGCCGAGAGGCCCGAGCGGACCTTCCGCGAGATGAGCGGGCTCAGCGTGTAGCCGACCAGCCGGTCGACGATCCGACGGGTCTGCTGGGCGTCCACGAGGTCCACGTTGATCGCCCGGGGCGCGGCGAAGGCGGCCCGGATCGCCGGCTCGGTGATCTCGCTGAAGGTAACGCGGCTCGTCCGGTCGGCGGGAAGGTGGGCTGCTTCGGCCACGTGCCACGCGATCGCCTCGCCCTCGCGGTCGAGGTCCGTGGCGAGGAAGATGTGGTCCGCGCGACGGCCCGCCTTCTCGATCGCGGTGACCTGGCGGCGCCGGTCGGCGGGGATCTCGTAGTCGGGCGCGAAGTCGTGCTCCACGTCCACGCCCAGCTGGCCCTTGCCCGGGTTCTCCGGCAGGTCGCGGACGTGGCCGTAGGAGGCGAGCACGGTGTACCCGGGCCCGAGGTAGCGTTCGATCGTCTTGGCCTTCGCCGGCGACTCGACGATCACGAGGTTTTCGGTCATGGCGAGCGAGTCTAGCACCGGCCTCTCACCGCCCGATCACGCGGCCGATCACGCAGCGCCCCGGCCGACCGGCGCGCGAGGCTCCTCGCGGCTTCAGTGACCGGCCCGCGACGATGCCGCGCCGGGGCTCGCGGATGCCGCGCCAGGGCTCGCGGATGCCGCGTCAGAGCTCGCGGACGCGGCGCAGGAAGTCCTCGTCGACCTCGAGGTCGGGCTCCGGCTCCGCGAGCTGGATCGACACGATGGGCTCCGGAGACTCGGACGCGGCCGCCGCGACGGGCAGCTCCACGAAGCGGATGTGGGTGTACGGGAAGACGAACGTGGAGTCCGCGCGCTCGGCGAAGAGCGGGCGCGTCCGGCTCATGGTCCGCAGGTTCGTCCCGACGAGGACGCTGTCGCCCGGCGAGGGCGCCTCGAAGAGATCGATGAGCAGGGGCTGCTCGTTGATCAGGTGCAGAACTGCGTCGCGGATCACGGACGGTAGAAGTCGATCACGATCCGGATCTGGCTACCCGAGATCCAGACGCCGATCCCGACCCGGTCGTAGGCCGGGTTCATCAGGTTGACGTAGTGCCCGCCCGGCGGGCTCCACGAGCGCTCCGACTGGAAGTAGAGCTGGGTCCCGAGCGCCGACGCGTTCGCGCTCGAGGCCGAGAGGCAGCCGAGGTTCTCGCCCCAGCGATAGCTGGTGTAGCCCGCGCGCCGGAGCCGGTCGCCAGGGGTCCCGCCGTCGAAGTGGCTGCACACGCCGCTGGTGGCGAGCAGCTTCGCGTACGGGCGGGAGACCGTGTTGCTGATCCCGCTGTCGAGCACCAGTGGGGCGACGCCACTCCCGCCGGGGCTCGAGCACGCACCCGACGAGGTCACGAGGCCGCCGCCGCGCGTGCAGTTCATCAGGCTCAGGAAGTAGCGCTCAGCGGAGGCCCATGCGCCGCCGCCGGTCGAGCCGCCGCCGGCGGACGGCGGCGACGCGGGCTTGGGCGTCGGTCGCGGGGTCGGCTTGGCAGGCGCGGGCGTCGGCTTGGCGGTCGGCTTGGCAGGCGCGGGCGTCGGCTTGGCGGTCGGGGCCGGGGTCGGGGCCGGGGTCGGTGCCGGCGTTGCCGCCGGCTTCGCGGCGGTCGCGAAATGGGCCGTGATCGGGCCCGAGATCGCCGTGCCATCGGCGCCGACGGCGTCGCGCGTGACCGACATCGTCACGTCGGTGCCCCAGGGCAACGGGTCCCGCGGGTTGAAGATGACGACGGTGTCGTCCTCGGCCCAGTGGTAGTCGCCGGCGAGCGGCTTCCCCCCCACCGAGACGACGAAGGCCTGCTGCGTGGCGGCTCGATCCATCGAGCGCGTGAAGCGGACCGAGATGTCGGCGTCCCGCGCGATCTCCTCGCTGCCGGCGCGGGGGCGGAAGCGGACCACGGCCGGCGTCACGATCGTCTCGACGGTGAGCGGCGAGATCGCCGCGACCGGCGCCCCGTCCGCGTCGACGAGCCCGCCCGCGATCGCGATCGTGTACTTCGTCCCCGCGGCAAGCCCGTCGCCCGGGATGAACGTGAGGCTCTCGGTCGGGCCGACGGCGTTGTCGGACTGGAGCTCACCCGCGACGGGCGGGTCGATCCGGAAGGCGGCCCGGGCGGCCGCCGCGTCGACGGGGCGATCGAAGGCGACGATGAACGCCGTGTCCGGCGAGACGCGCCCATTCGAGAGCGATCCCGTCGCGACGATCCGCCCGCCGGTGGGACCCCGCGTGTAGAAGGCTGTCCGGAGCGGGTCACCCAGCGTCGCGCCCGCGGCGCTGCGGGCCGACGACGCGATCGTGAGCGTGTAGTAGGTCTCGGGCGCCCATGCGCTCCGCGAGGTGACCAGCAGGCGCCGGTCGCCGTCGAGCCAGGAGAGGTTCAGGGGCGTCTGCGGGTCGACGGTGAGCGCCGCGGCGACGCTCGCCTCGTCCATCGGCGCGGCGAACTCGAAGGTCACGGCCCCGTCGAGCGCCTGGCGCGACTCGACGTTCGGGCCGAAACGTTCGGCCGCGACCGGGCCGGCGGTCGCAGGCGGAAGTGCCGAGGCGGCTCGTGGCAGGGTTCCCACCGCGGCGGCGAGCACCAGCAGGCCCGTGCCGGCGGCGAGTGCCGCCCGGATCGCGACGCTGCGCCGGCGTAGGACCGGCAGGTAGAGCGCCACGAACACGGGAACGGCCAGGATCGCGGCCGCGATCTTCCGCAATAGACGCTCCTCGCTGCAGGTCCGGCGCCGTACGCGAGGGGCCGTGCCCCGCTCGCTCTCCCCCACGGTCGGCTCGCACCATACCACCGGCCGTCGAGCAGGGGCAACCGGACCCCGGATCGCGCGCTGCCCGCGTGCACGCATCCGCGACGAATCAGGACCCGTTCGACACCGCGGCGGCGCCTCCCGGCGTGCGTTCTCGCCGGCGCTGCGGCGTCGTTGCGGCAAGCGCGCCGCCCGGCCCGTACCGCCCGAGCGCGGCGACGACCAGGCCATCGCTCTCCAGGCGGGTGAGCACCGCGAGAATCGTCGCCGGCGCGTAGCCGGTGGCGTCGACCAGCTCCTCGAGCGTCGCGGCGCGAGGCAGGAGCGCCCGGGCAACGGCCGCCTCCGCGGCGCCGAGGCCAGCCAGGATCGCCCCGGGATCCGGCCCGACTGCACGCCCGCCCCGCAGCAGGCGCCCGACCGGGGCGGGTGCGGCGATCGTCCCCGCCAGGCCCAGGTCCTCGAGCAGCTCCGCCACGCTCGGCACGGCCCGCGCCTGGCCTGGGTAGAGCCGCAGCAGGCGGTTGCAGCCGACGCTCTGCTCGGCATCGATCGGCCCGGGAACGACGAAGCACTCGCGTCCCTGCTCGAGCGTCCAGCTCGCGGTGATGAGCGCCCCGCTCCGTTCCCGCGCCTCGACGATGACCGTCGCGTCGGCGAGGCCGCTGATCACCCGGTTGCGCCGCGGGAAGGTTCCCGGGACGCCGCTGACGTCCGGCGCGAGCTCGGAGATCACCGCGCCGCCCCCAGCCACGATCTGGTCGGCGAGGTGCGCGTGCGCCCGCGGGTAGAGTCGCTGGTGACCCGAGCCCAGGACCGCCACGGTTCGACCGCCACAGGCGACCGCCGCGGCATGCGCGGCCCCGTCGATGCCGACCGCGAGGCCCGACACGACGACGGCACCGGTAGTCGAGACCGCGCCGCTGATCGCGCCGGCGATCCGCAGCCCGCGTTCGGTGGCCCGCCGGGTGCCGACAATGGCGACCGATTGCGCCGGATCGAGGGCCGCGAGCGAGCCCCGGACGAACAGCACCGGCGGCGGCAGGTCCAGGAGTCGGAGCCGCTCGGGGTAGTCGGGGGACTCGATGGTGAGGACCTCGATCCCGAGCGCCCGCACGCGCGCGACGATGACCGGCGCCTG
>Ga0209747_1002145_pt1 | contig 10128 bp, 10 predicted proteins | sample BarGraNGADG00311_FD_184498 | JGI IMG/M metagenome (GOLD analysis project Ga0209747, IMG submission 184498) | Arctic peat soil microbial communities from Barrow, Alaska - Barrow Graham LP Ref core NGADG0011-311 (SPAdes) (version 2) | ecosystem: Environmental > Terrestrial > Soil > Wetlands > Peat... | reverse complement strand
GCGCTCGCCGGGAACACCGAGCCCACGCGCCGTGCCCTGAAGGCTTCCTTCGGACGGCTCGGCACGCCCGTGCGGAACCCGCGGCTGCTCGTCTTCCCCCGTCAGATCCCCGGCGTGCTTGGGCTCTGCGCCGGGATGGACAAGAACGCCGAGGCGGTCCTCGGGATGGACGCCTTGGGCTTCGGCTTCGTCGAGGTGGGCACGGTCACCGCGCTCCCGCAGCCCGGCAACCCGAAGCCGCGCGTGTGGCGCCACCCCGAATTGCGAGCACTGCGCAACCAGATGGGCTTCAACAACGAGGGCGCCGCCGTCGTCGGTCAGCGGCTGCGGGACCTGCGCCGGCACCCGGCGGGCCGCGCCGTCGTCGTCGGCGTGAACATCGGGAAGTCGAAGGTGACGCCGCTCGCCGACGCCGCCGCCGACTACCGCGCGTCCACGCGCGAGGTGGCACGCTGGGCGGACTACCTCGTGGTCAACGTTTCCTCGCCCAACACCCCGGGGCTGCGGGAGCTGCAACGGGTCGAGGCGCTCCGGCCGATCCTCGAGGCCGTGCGGGATGAGGCGGGCCGGGTCGCCGGGCGCGACCTGCCCGTCTTCGTGAAGATCGCCCCGGACCTGGACGAGGAGGGGATCGTTGAGATCGCCGCGCTCGTCCGCGAGGAGGGTCTGGCGGGCGTGTGCGCAGTCAACACCACGATCGCCCACGACCTCGGACCCGGCGGCCTCTCCGGCGGGCCGCTGCGGGAGCGGGCGCTGGAGGTGGTCGCCCTGGTGCGGCGGGAGCTCGGCCCCAAGCCCGTGATCATCGCCTCCGGCGGGATCTTCACGGCCGAGGACGGCCAGGCGTTGCTGGACTCCGGTGCCGACCTGCTGCAGGCGTACACGGCGTTCGTGTACGAGGGGCCGGCCTGGCCGGGCCGGGTGAACCGAGAACTCTCGCGCCGGACGTGACGGTGGGCTGGTCCACCGCTCAGCAGGGGCGGGTGCGCGGGGCGCCCTTGGCGGTCATGGCCGGGTCGCGCTGCGGCCGGCTGCCGAGTGTGGTGTCGATGCGGGCCATGAGCTCGGCCGGGATCCGGACGCCGGAGGCCTTCGCGTTCTCGGCCACCTGCTCCGGGCGGGAGGCCCCGATGAGCGCCGCCGCGACGTTGGGATTCTGGAGTACCCAGGCCACCGCCAGCTGGGCCATCGTCAGGCCTAGCTCCTCGGCGATGGGGCGCAGCCCCTGGACGGCGGCGAGGATGTCGTCCTCGAGCCAGCGCTTGATGAAGGTTGCCCCGCCCTTCTCGTCCGTGGCCCGAGAGCCATCCGGCAGCGGCGCACCCGGCCGGTACTTGCCACTGAGGACCCCCTGGGCCACCGGCGAGAACACGATCTGGGAGAGCCCGAGTTCCTGGCTGGTGGGTACCACCTCGGCCTCGATCACCCGCCAGAGCATCGAGTACTGCGGCTGGTTGGAGATGAGGGGGACGTGCAACTCGCGGGCGAGCGCGTGGCCGGCGCGGATCTGCTCCGCGGTCCACTCGCTGACCCCGATGTAGAGGGCCTTGCCGGACCGCACGATGTCCGCGAAGGCGAGCATGGTCTCCTCGAGCGGGGTCTCGGTGTCGTAGCGGTGCGCCTGGTAGAGGTCCACATAGTCGGTGCCGAGCCGCTTCAGGGAGCCGTCGATGGACTCGATGATGTGCTTGCGGGAGAGGCCGCAGTCGTTGGGTCCCTTGGGACCAGTGGGCCAGTACACCTTGGTCAGGATCGTCAGCGACTCGCGGCGCTGGCCCTTCAGCGCCTCACCGAGGACCTCCTCGGCCTTCGTGTTGGCATAGACGTCAGCGGTGTCGAAGGTGGTGATGCCCACGTCGAGCGCGGCGCGCACGCAGGCAATGGCCGTCTCGTTCTCCACCTGGGAGCCGTGCGTCAACCAGTTCCCGTAGGTGATCTCGTTGATCTTGAGTCCGCTGTTGCCGAGGTATCGATAGTTGACCATGCCGTCGATCCTAGGTGCGGTCAGGCGGCGGTCGCCTTGTGGGGCCACTCGCCGCGCTTGTTCTGCGGCTTCGGCATCCGGAAACGCCGCAGCATGAAGCTGCGCTGGAAGGCGTACAGGCCGGTCCAGCTCGGGACCTCGTCCGCTGCGAACCGGCGGGAGAGGTGCCTCCTCAGGAAGTACACCATCACGAGCGAGTCGATCATCGCGCCGAAGACGACCAGGTACATGGAGATCGTCATTGACCAGGCGATCTGCGGGTAGCGGCCAGCGAGCATCATGACCAACAGGATGAGGAAGGCGATCGGCATGAACAGCTCACCGAGCGACGTGCGCGCGTCCACATAGTTGCGGGCGAAACGGCGGGCCGGGCCCCGGTCGCGCAGCGGCAGGTAGCGGTCGTCACCGGTGATCATGGCCTGCTGCTGGCGGGCGTAGGCCTCGTCGCGCCTGGCGCGCTCGGCCTTCTTGGCGGCCTTTCGGTCAGCCGTGACCAGGGGGCGCTGGCGGGCCGCCTGGGCCTCCTTGCGCTTGGGGGTGGCGTGCCCCTTTCCGGAGGTCACGACGGCGGGGTCCGGTGCGGGCGGCTCGGCAGGCTTGCGGGAGAACACATGCCAATCCTAATGGACCGCCCAGGGGGCACTCGCCGCGACGAGGTAGCCTCGTGACCGTGGTCACCGTTGAAGAACTCAGGAAGCGTGTCGAGGCGTCGTTCGGGCAGGTGCTCGACGACCTGGTCGCGCTGGTGCGGATACCCAGCGTCTCCGCCGACTCGTTCGACCAGACCCGGTTGCACGCCAGCGCCGAAGCCGTCGCCGGGCTCCTCGAGGGTGTCGGTGTCAGCGCCGTGATCTCCTCCGCGCCCGCGCCGTCGGGGAAGCCCGGGCGCCCCGCCGTCCTCGGGCGCCGCGACGGTGCCGACGGCGCCCCCGTCGTCCTCCTCTACGCCCACCATGACGTCCAGCCCGCCGGTGAGCTGGACGGCTGGGACCAGGAGGACCCCTTCGAACCCGTGGTGCGGGGCGGCCGCATGTACGCCCGCGGCAGCGCCGACGACAAGGCGGGGGTCGTCGCCCACGTGGGGGCGCTGCGGGTACTCGGTGACGAACTGAGGGTCGGGGTGCGGTGCTTCATCGAGGGCGAGGAGGAGGTGGGATCGCCGTCGTTCAGCCCGTTCCTCCGCCAGCACCACGCCGATCTGGGCGCCGACGTGATCGTGGTCCTGGACTCCACCAACTGGAAGGTGGGGATCCCGGCGCTCACCACGTCGCTGCGCGGCCTCGCCGAATGCCAGGTGGAGGTCCGGGTCCTCGAGCACGCGCTCCACTCGGGCATGTACGGCGGACCCGTGATCGACGCCACCACCCTGATGTGCCGGCTGCTCGCGACGCTCCACGACGAGAACGGCGACCTCGCGGTGGCGGGGCTGCTGGGTCGCGAGGCGGCACCCGTCGACTACCCCGAGGAGGACTTCCGGGCGGACGCCGCGGTCGTCGACGGCTACCGGCTCGCCGGCACGGGCTCGCTCCCGTCCCGGCTGTGGACCAGGCCCGCGATCGGGATCGTCGGTTTCGACGCCACAAGCGTCGCGCGGCGGTCCAACACCATCGCCCCCACCTGCCGCGCGGCCCTCTCGCTGCGGGTCGCGCCGGGGCAGGAGCCGGCCGAGGCCTACGAGGCACTGCGCTCCCACCTGCAAGCCCATGCCCCGTTCGGTGCCCGGGTCACCGTGACACCGGGGGAGCTGGGGCCCGCCTTCCTCGCGGCGGGCGAAACCGCAATGACGGGCCTCGCGCACTGGGCGCTGACCACAGCGTGGGGTGCGCAGAGTGTGGAGATCGGGGTGGGCGGGTCAATCCCGTTCATCGCGGACCTCGCGCGCGAGTTCCCGGACGCGGAGATCCTGGTGACCGGGATCGAGGACCCGGACACACGCGCGCACTCCGGGAACGAGTCCGTCCACCTGGAGGAGCTGAGGAACGCGGTGCTCGCCGAGGCGCTACTGCTCGCGCGGCTCTCGGGGACGCTGGAGGGGTAGCACTGCTAGCCCTCGCCCCCTTCGTCGCCGGTCGGCTGTGTGTCCACCGCGATTTCGAAGTGCACCACCCCGGACTCGGTGTCGACCGACGTGACGGTCACCACGACGTCGAGTGGGGCAGGGACCTCTTCCGATGCCGCGATCGTGCAGGTGACGCTCGCCCCCACCTCGGCCGGCAGCTCCTCGGGGCACGTGACCTCGGGAGCCAACCCGACCTCCTCCGCCACGCGCCCGCTGATCTCGGCCGCGAGGTCAGCGGGTGCGACGGGTGGCACCTCGTCGCTCTTCCCGGAGCAGCCCGCCAGCAGCGAGCCGGCCAGGAGGGCGGCCGCAAGGACGCTGGAGGTTCTCCTCATGGGTAACAGGATGGCACAGGTGGCAGGCTGCTCATGAGGGTTGTGGTGGTGTCCGCTGCGGTCGGCCCCCTGCGCGCGCCCGAAGCGACCGGTGCCGTTCGCGCGGGCTGGCAGGAGACGGTGCCGCGCGACGACGTCCGCACCCACATCCTCTCCGACGGCGCCCGCGGGCTGCGGGACGCCCTCGGGGCGAGCTCCGGTACGGTCGTCGTCGAGACCGGCGACCTGCTGGACCGGTCCGACGCCGCGTTCCACGGCGGCAGCACCGACGCCGTGGCGAGGGCCCTCCTCGATGCCGTCGACGGCGGCGCCCGGCGGGTGGTCTTCGGCATGGGCCCGTCGCGGGTGCACGACGGCGGCGCCGGCCTCCTTCACGTGGTGCGGGAACGCTGGGGTGACCTCGTAACGGCCAGGGCGGCGCTCGGCGGCGTCGAACTGGTCGTTGCCGGCGCGGATCCGCTCCCGCTGCTCGGCCTGCACGGGGCGGGTGCGCTGCTCGCGCCGGTGGTCGGGGCCAGGGAGGCGCAGGACAGGGAGGCGGAGGTGGCGCGCTTCGCCGCCGCCGTGGAGGAGGAACTCGCACCGCTGGACCTCGTGACGGGCCGGCGCGTGCGCTGGTCCGGCGTGCCCTACGGCGGCCTCGCGGGCGGCGCGGGCTTCGCGCTCCTCGCCCTCGGCGCGAGGGCCGCGGGCGGCTTCGAGCTGACCGCGGTGGAGACGAGCCTGGAGGACGAGGTGACGAGCGCCGACCTCTGTGTGGCGGTGCTCGAGGTGCTGGACGCCGTCGCACTGGAGCGGTCCGCCGTAAGTGCCGTCGCGCCCGGCGCGCTCGAAGCGGCGATCCCCGTGGTGGTGATCTCCGGGGAGGACCAGACCTCCCGCCGCCACCGGGCCGCGCTCGGGATCGCCGGCGTCCACACCAGCGAGCTCGACGCGGCATCGCTGCGGGACATGGCCCGGCGGGTCGCGCGGACCTGGTCCCACGGCTGATCATTTCGCTCCCAGCGATTCGCCGCGGCGGGCGCCCAGCACGTACCCTCAAAGGTGCACTGGAAAGGAGAGCCATCATGACCCAGACCAACACCCAGTCCCACAACGTCGCCCTCACCGCCGTCGCCGCCGCCAAGGTGAAGAGCCTGCTCGACCAGGAGGGCCGCGACGACCTCCGGCTGCGCATCGCCGTCCAGCCCGGTGGATGCTCCGGCCTGATCTACCAGCTCTACTTCGACGAGCGCGTCCTGGACGGTGACATCACCCGCGACTTCGACGGCGTCGAGGTGGTGGTGGATCGCATGAGCGGCCCGTACCTCGACGGCGCAACCATCGACTTCGCCGACACCATCGAGCAGCAGGGCTTCACCATCGACAACCCCAACGCGACGGGCTCCTGCGCGTGTGGGGACTCGTTCCACTAGCACACCACCCCAAACGAACCCCACCCCGGAGAACCGATGCGCCGCCACCTCGCCCTGACATCCGCCGCCATCCTGGCGCTCTCGCTCGCAGCATGCGGGTCCGGGGGGTCGGCCGACGGGCTGCCGGAGGTGAGCGGCGACTTCAGTGAGCAGCCGACGTTGACCTTCCCCGACTCGGATCCTCCCGCGGAGCTCCAGGTCGAGGTTGTCAGCGAGGGCGACGGCGACGAGGTCGCCGAGGGGGACTACCTCGTCGCGAACTACATCGGCCAGGTGTGGGGCGCCGAGAGCCCGTTCAACGACTCCTTCGCCGCGGGCCAGGCAGCCGGCTTCTCCCTCGACATGGTGATCGAGGGCTGGAAGCAGAGTCTGCCGGGCACTCATGTGGGCGACAGGGTCCTGATCTCCATCCCCTCCGAGCTCGGCTACCCCGACGGCAACGAGAGCGCCGGTATCGCTGCGGGGGACACCCTCGTCTTCGTGGTCGACGTGCTCGGCGCCTTCGGTGCGGACAAGTTCAGCGCCCAGGCGGACGCCCGGGACACCGGCGAACTGGCGGGGCTGCCCGTCAGCGTGAGCGGTGACCTCGGCGCACCCGCCAGCGTGACCATCACCGCCGGCGCCGCCGCGCCCACGGAGGTCTCGACCACGATGATCGCGGAGGGCTCGGGCGACGCAGTGGGGGAGACGGGCACCGTCGTCGTCTCGTTCTCGGCGACCGGCTGGGACGGCACGGCGGGCGGATCGACCTGGGACCTGGGCGCTCCCGAGGCGATCGGTGTCGGAGCCGGCACCGTGTTCGACGGGCTCATCGGGCTCCCGTCCGGCTCGCGTGTCGTCAGCCTGATCCCCGAGAGCGAGGGAACCCCCGCCATCGCCGCGGTCATCGACATCGTCGGGTACGTGCCCTGAGATCCCGTGTCGCGGCGGGCGGCAACACAGCGGAAACCCGCCGGAATTCCTCTTTCTGGCACGCCATTCCCGGCCTCGTCGCTGTAGGCTGATCGCACGGGGACCAACGTCCCACGCCTGGACCGTCGGAAGGTGTCATCGGTGCGAACCCCCTCCACACCAACGCCCTCGAAGTCGTGGAGGGTCGCGGTACTCGCGGGCGCCGTCGCGCTCCTGGCGTCCGGCTGTTCCACGGACATCTCAACAGGATTCCTAACCTCGGACGCGGGTGTCACGAACAAGACCGGGGAACTGATCGCGTTCTGGAACGGCTCCTGGATCGCGTTGCTCACCGTCGGAGTGCTCGTCTGGGGCCTGATGATCTGGGCGCTCATCGCGTACCGCAAGCGCAAGGATGACCACGAACTCCCGGTCCAGCTGCAGTACCACGTCCCGCTCGAGCTGATGTACACGGTCATCCCGATCGTGATGATCGGGGTCCTCTTCGTGTTCTCCCAGCGCACCATCGAATCCGTGCAGGCACTTGATGAGAACCCTGACCTGACTGTGTCGATCTACGGCAAGCAGTGGAGCTGGGACTTCAACTACGTGGACTACGACGTCCACTACTCGGGGGAGCGTGTCGAGCTCACCGGCGAGGAGGGTGTGGCCGACGAATTGCCCACCCTGTACCTCCCGGTGGACCAGAACGTCCAGTTCGAGGTCAACTCACGGGACGTGAACCACGCCTTCTGGATCCCGGCCTTCGTCTACAAGAAGACCGACATGATCCCCGGACGCACGAACATCTTCCAGGTCACCCCCACCAAGGAGGGCGTCTACATGGGCAAGTGCGCCGAGTTGTGCGGCGAGTTCCACTCCGAGATGCTCTTCCGGGTCGCGGTGGTCTCGATGGACGAGTTCGAGAAGCAGATGCAGGCCCTGCGTGACGCGGGCAACGTGGGCATCCTGGGAGACGAACTGAACCGGTACGGCAACGAGACCGAAGGAGCGCAGCACTGATGGCCACCACCATTCCCCAGACGGAAATCGTTCCCGGCCTCGGTCCCACCCGGCAGTCCCTCGGCCAGACGATCGTCTCGTGGATCACCTCCACGGACCACAAGGTGATCGGGTACATGTACCTGTACACCTCGTTCTTCTTCTTCATCCTGGCCGGGATCATGGCCATGGTCATCCGGTTCGAACTCTTCGCGCCCGGCATGATGCTGCAGTCGAAGGTCCAGTACAACCAGCTGTTCACCATGCACGGCACGATCATGCTGTTCCTCTTCGCGACGCCGCTCTTCACCGCGTTCGGCAACATCATGGTCCCGTTGCAGATCGGCGCACCTGACGTCGCGTTCCCCCGCCTCAACATGTTCGCCTACTGGTTGTTCCTCTTCGGTGGGCTCATCGCCACGGCCGGATTCCTCATGCCCGGGGGAGCGGCCTCCATGGGCTGGACCGGGTACGTACCGCTCTCACTCACGGCCTACACACCGACCGTGGGGGTCAACCTCTGGCTCGTGGGACTCGCCATGACGGGCTTCGGGACGATCTTCGGGTCCGTCAACTTCATCGCCACCATCATCACGATGCGCGCACCCGGAATGACGATGTTCCGGATGCCGATCTTCACATGGAACACGCTGATCACCTCGATCCTGGTGCTGATGGCGTTCCCGGTCCTCGCGGCCGCCCTCTTCGGAATCCTGTTCGACCGTGTTCTCGGCGGTGGGATCTTCGCCGCGGAGAGCGGCGGACCGGTGCTCTACCAGCACCTCTTCTGGTTCTTCGGCCACCCGGAGGTCTACATCATCGCGCTGCCCTTCTTCGGCATCATCTCCGAGGTGATCCCCGTCTTCTCCCGCAAGCCGATCTTCGGGTACAAGACCCTGGTGTTCGCCACGATCGCCATCGCCGCCCTGTCCGTCTCGGTGTGGGCGCACCACATGTACACCACCGGTGCCGTGATGCTCGGGTTCTTCTCGCTTCTCACGATGGCGATCGCGGTTCCCACGGGCGTCAAGATGTTCAACTGGCTCGGCACCATGTGGCGCGGGAAGATCACCTTCGAGTCCCCGATGCTGTTCGCCCTCGGGTTCCTCTTCACGTTCCTCTTCGGTGGCCTGACGGGTGTGATCCTGGCGAGCCCGGCAATGGACTGGCACGTGCAGGACACCTACTTCGTCGTGGCCCACTTCCATTACGTGGTGTTCGGGACCGTTGTCTTCGCGATGTTCTCGGGCTTCTACTTCTGGTGGCCGAAGTGGACGGGCCGCATGCTGGACGAGAAGCTCGGCAGGGTCCACTTCTGGATGCTGTTCATCGGCTTCCACACCACGTTCCTCGTGCAGCACTGGCTGGGCGTGGAGGGCATGCCGCGGCGCTATGCCGACTACATGGTCGAGGACGGGTTCACTATCCTGCACCAGGTCTCAACCGTGGGTGCGGTACTGACGGCACTCTCGACCCTGCCGTTCATCTGGAACTTCTACCGGACCCAACGCGGTCCCCGCACCGTCTTCGTGGACGACCCCTGGGGCTTCGGCGGCTCACTCGAGTGGGCGACGGCATGCCCCGTACCCCGGCACAACTTCACCTCGATCCCCCGGATCCGCTCCGAGCGTCCCGCCTTCGACCTGCACCACCCCGAGGTGGCGGCCATCGACAACCTGAGCCTCGTGCAGCCCGGAAGGATCGGCAAATGAACGACAACTCCGACGCCAGGGTTTCCACCAAGCAGGCGAAGCCGCTTCGCACGGAATACCTCCTGTTCGCGGGCCTGTTCGTGTTCTTCCTCGGCGTGGGCATCGTGTACACGGTCGTTGCCGACGCCGAGCCCGCGGGCACCACGGCCTTCTTCCTTGTGGCCGGTCTGGCGGCGATCATCGCGGGGTACCTCTGGGTACTCTCGCGACGCATCGAGCTTCGCCCCGAGGACGACCCGTTTGGCGAGATCGCGCAGCGCACCGGCGAGGTCGGCGTGTTCTCGCCGCACTCCTGGTGGCCGCTCGTCCTCGGGGTGGCGGCCGCGCTGCTCTTCCTGGGGGCCGCGATCGGTTTCTGGATCTCGATCATCGGCGTTGTGGTCGGCGTGATGGGTCTCGTCGGACAGATCTTCGAGTTCTCCCTCGGGCAGCACGCCCACTGAGGGCGCTCTCTCACACGAGGAAGGGACCCCCACCGGCAGGTGGGGGTCCCTTCCTCGTATCAGGGAGGCGTCAGGCGGGCACGATGAGGCCCGGGGCCTGCGCGGTTGCGGTGGCGAGGCGCTGGGCCACGTTCTCCCAGTTGACGATGTTCCAGAACGCCTTGACGTAGTCCCCCTTGACGTTGAGGTAGTCGAGGTAGAACGCGTGCTCCCACATGTCGAGCTGGAGCAGCGGGATCACACCGACGGGCACGTTGCCCTGCTGGTCGAAGAGCTGGAAGGTGACC
>Ga0209747_1002144_pt1 | contig 10132 bp, 10 predicted proteins | sample BarGraNGADG00311_FD_184498 | JGI IMG/M metagenome (GOLD analysis project Ga0209747, IMG submission 184498) | Arctic peat soil microbial communities from Barrow, Alaska - Barrow Graham LP Ref core NGADG0011-311 (SPAdes) (version 2) | ecosystem: Environmental > Terrestrial > Soil > Wetlands > Peat... | reverse complement strand
TGCCTCGAGGAGGGACGTGATCAGGTCGCTGAAGGTGCGGTGCCCTTCGGTGACGCCGGTGTACCGGTAGGCGGCACGGATTCGCGCCCGGACGTCGACCGGCACGGCGACGTTGAGCTGCTCCTTGGCGCGTAGCGCAGGCTTGGGCTGGGCAGCCGGGACGGGCGACGCTCCGCCTGGTTGGGGCACGCGGTTGCGGGCGAGCAAGCGGGAGGCGTCGGCTCGCACTCCCCCGCTGGTGCGGGCGCGCGGTGCGCCGAGTCCCGTGACCGTGCGATCGGGCGTGGTCTCGCTCATGCGGGCACGACCTCCTGGTTCTGCTCGGCGGCGGTGATCCTTGCGACGACCTCTTCGGCGAGGGCGTGGTAGTCCTCGGCGACCCCGCTGGCGGTGCGAGGTGCGCCGCTGGCGGCTGCTTCGCCACGGCGGATCTGCCACCAGGCAGGCCCCTTGCGGGCTTCATCCTCCAGCTCGTAGACGAGTTGACCGCGTTCGCGCGCGGCTTGTGCGGTGGCTTCGGAGTGGCGGATCGTGGTCTTCAGCACGACGTCCTCGGCGCCAAGGCTCTCCACGATGTGGGACCTTGCGTCTTCCTTGATGCGGTGGGCGCTGGTTCCGGTGCCGAACAGGACCACCCCGAGGAGGTCGAGCCCGGGGTTCAGGTCGACGACAGCGTCGAGCCGGCGGGCGACGTCCAGCATGCCCTTGCGGGAGCTCGCGTCGGACTTGGCGGGCACCAGTGCCCACCGGGCGGCGGCCGCGGCAGCGGTCTGTAGGGTTTCGATGCCCGGTGGGCAGTCAATGAAGATCAGGTCGTAGTTGCCCGCGATGGGCTCGAGGATGTGAGCCAACGCCAGACGGGCTTTGGTTTGATCCTTGGCGACCGACAGAGCGGCGGCTGCGACGTCCAGGTGGTGTCCACCGATCAGGACGTCGAGGTTAGGGCGAACCGCCTCGACCGGGCGCGCTACCTGCCCGTAGGCCAGAGCCGCGGACAGGGCCTGTCCTTCGTCGTCGACGTCGGTGCCGGTGTAGCCGAGGTCTTCGGCGAGGTTGCCTTGCGGGTCCATGTCAACGACCAGGACCCGGAAGCCGGAGTGGGCGATCAGGCCGGCGACGTTGGCCGTGACCGAGGTCTTGCCCGCTCCCCCTTTGCCGTTGATGACCGCGACGACGCGCGTCAAGGCATTTCGGTCCACCTGCATGCTTTCCCCTTCTCCCCGCTAGAGAACCTAGCGTTTCTAGTATGTCTAGCCTTCCTAGTGATCCAAGCGTGCACCCCTTCTGTGCCCACCTCGGGTAGCGACACGCTCTAGTGTTCCTAGTGGTCCTAGTGGTCCTAGTGAACATAGCCCCATAGGGCTCTCTAGCGCAACTAGGTTCGCTAGGTTCTCTTCTTGCCCGCTTCCGCCGGCGGCCGACGCCTCGCCGCGGCGATGTCATCGCCGTCGCCGGTTCACGTCCAGATCGCGCACCGCCGCTTCGAGGATCGACCGGATCCGCGCCTTGGCCGCCGCGGCGATGGGGGAGTCGTCCGCGGCGATGCTGGCGACGAGCTCCTCGTGGGCGTGTGCTCGTGCCACGGCCAGGGCTCGAGCCTCGGTCATCTCCGCAGCCACGCGCTGGCTCGGCGATCGGATCACGGTCTCGTGTCCGTCACGCCAAGCCGCGAGCCGGTAGGTGAGCCACCGGCCGATCTCGCTGACCCCGGTGGCACCGTCGTGCGGCCACCTGCTGCCGTCGGGCCGGTGGTCAAGGGCGTGGTGTAGGTCGTTGACCGTCCAGCCGGCGAGCATGAACTCCCTGGTGGCGGCCGCAATCCACGCTGTTGAGGTGCGTCGCAGGGGCGGTAGTCGACGTTGTAGCTCGCCGGCCGCCGCCTGGCGTTCGTCTTTGCGCTGTGTCGTCGCAGTACCTGACCACACGGGATCGTTCCGATGAAGCCGGGGGAGGGTGGGCCGCGGAGCGGCGTCGATAATCTGGCCGCGAAGCGGCTCCGCTTCGCTCTTCGCTTGGCTTGCGCGCGCGCCCGGGGGATCACTTCTACCGGCTACGCCGGTGGGGGTCTCATCTTCATCCACAGCACCGGCGACCAAGGACAGGGGCGAGGCGACTGCCAGCACGTACACGGCAGCCTCGGCCTGGTTGCCAAGGGCCATCGGCCCGTAGCCGGCGGAGCGGCCCGTGGCCACGACGCCGAGCAGGCCGGCGCCGCGCAGCAGCGCCAGGGCGCGCGCCACCGTGGCCCTCGAGCGGCCCGTCCGGGCGCACAGGACGGCCCAAGTGGGCCGTGTCGTCATCGACGCCCAGTCAGCGCTGTAGGCGAGGACGTCGGCGACGGCAAGCGTCGTGCCGCGGCGGTCGGCGCGCAGCTGGTCGAGTGCGGGGGAGTGGCGCACCGAGAGCCGCCACGCGGCCTGATCTGGGGCGCGCGAGCTGCCGTGGGGGAGTGCAGAGGCGACCGCCAGGGGAGAGCGCTCACGAGCACCCACCGGCCGCCTGCGACGGCGCTCCGGTAACCCCTGCGGGTGAAGCCGCGCCACGCCAGGAGATTCTGATTCAGAAACTGCTCGTTGAGCGAGTATGGTTGCTCCTGTTGTTAATTCGGTACGCCAAGGCGCACCTGTTGGAGCTCTTCACCGTCCAGCGGCCAAGCAAGCAGGTGAAGAACTTTCGGACTTCGGCCCGTCCCCCTCGCGGGGGACGGGCCATCGCCTTGTCTGTGGCTATGCCGTCTTCAGGGGCAGCTCCTCCTGTGGGTTCCTGCGAGCCGGCCACCAGACCGGCATGCCCTCGGGGTCAAGTTGGAGGTGGCGGGTGATCTCCTCGACCACGCGCCACAAGGGCTCGCCAGCGCCGTCGGCGATCAAGTCGAGTGTCGCCTTCACGTCCTGGTCGATTTCCGCATACAGGGGCCGCAGAGTCTCTGGGTCGCGAGAACCGCGGGCCCGCCGCGCTCTAGGTGGCGTTCTCCTCATGGTCGCCATCCGACCATATCCATATCGGACCGTCCAGGGCCTGCCGGGGTGTGTTGCGGGGAATCTCGTCCGGTCGTTGCGGTGCCGCCAGGCCGCGGTCCCGCTGCAGGCCGATGGTGCAGGTCACGTCACCGAGCAGGAACGTGGTGCCGGGGGAGACGACGTGCACCACGCCAGGCGACGCTGGGTGGGATCAGCCAGGGAGGCGGCTATCGTTCTCCCCAAGCGACAGTGCACCCTCGGGTGCACTGAGTGGAGCTCTTCACCTGCACCCACCGAAGCATGACGGTGAAGAACTTTGGACTTAGGCCCGTCCCCCGTCAGGGGGACGGGCCATCGCTTTGTCTGCGGCACTGCGGACCGGGGAGGCTTCGCGGAGTGCTGGGCCAGGCCGGCTCACAGGCCGCGGGCGACCGCCGCCCCGGCTGCGAGCCAGGCCCGCCGGGTGGCGGGGCGCAGCGCGCCGTGGTGTAGCACGCCGTCGACCATCGCGGGGTCGAACGGGATCGTGACAGCCACACGGGCGAGAGTGGAGTAGCCCGCCATGGTGCGCTGCACCTCGCCGCGGTCGGCCGTGGGGTCCGCCTGGCTGACAACGACGACGGCCTGGTGCGCGAGGTCAGCCGAACGCTCGTCGCGGCCCGCGAGGGCTTCGAGGAGGAGCGCCCCGGCCTCGGCGTGATCGTCGCGCGTCGTCGTGGCCACGACGAGCTGGTGCGCGTGGTCGATCATGCGCTGCCACATCGGGTCGGACTCGTCGTTGCCCGAGTCGATGATGATCAGTCGGTAGTACTTCGCGGCCACGGCGTGGATCGCGTCGACGTCGGCGGGCTCGAAGCGCTGCTCATGGGCGAGAGCCATCGGCTTAGAGCGCAGCACGTCGAACTTGTCTCGGGTCTGGTGGTGCACGTAGCGCGCGAGCTCGGCCGACTGTGCACTGGTGCTGAGCAGCCGCTCGCTCTGAGGCAAGAGCTCGAGCAGGGTCGCCTCGTGCGGACCCTGCTCGGTGCGCCAGCCGAGCGTGCCGCGGGTCTGGTTGTTGTCCCAGGTGAGGACGCCGGCACCGCCGTGGCGTGCGAACACGGCGGCCAGCAGGATCGTGGTCGGGGTCTTGTTCGCCCCGCCCTTGCCGTTGACGACCGCGATCGTGCGCGGCCCTGGCCAGTGCTGGCTGACAGCAAGGACGTCGGCGCGCTCGCGTCGCTCGGCGTCGCTTGGACTTACGCGGACCCCGAGGTGGGTCAGGACGCCGCGCACACCGTTCGCGGCCGGCTCCTCCACCTGGACCCTGGTCAGGAAGGACTGTCTCAGCTCGCGCCGTGTCGTGGGTCGCGCCGGGATGTCGGCGTCGGGGGCGCCCCGGCGGACCCACGCTCCGCCCGTCGGCTCGCCACCAGCTGGGGGCGCGACGTCGAGCGACGGTGCGACGGCCGGCTCCTCGCGAGCGTCGCTCTCGCCTCGCCGGTTGCGTCTGGACGCCGCGGCCTCGCCGGGCTCCACCGTGCCGTCGGGGTGGACGATCAGCGGCCAGTCACCGTCGGGGCCGGTCGTGGCCACACGGACGGCACGGCCCATCTTCGCCGCGATGTCGACGACCACGGCGATGATGGCGCTGCGCGCCTCAGCGCGCGTGGCGGTGGCGATGGGGTGCGAGGTGCCGTTGACGGTCACCTCGCCGGTCCCGTCCTCTCGGGTGATGGCCTCGATGCGAGGCCATCCAGGCACGGTCTCGATGCTCATGCGGTGCTCCGTTCCTCCTGGTCGGCGCTAATGGCCGAGCGTGATCCCGGCCGCAATCATGAACGGTTCCGGGTCGATGTTCTTGCCGTCGACCATCACCTCGTAGTGCAGGTGACAGGCGGTCGAGTTGCCGCTGTCGCCCACGCGGGCGATCTGCTGACCTGCGCTGACGTGGTCACCGACGCGCACCAGGATGCCGCTGGCGTACATGTGCAGGTAGCGGGTCACGACGCCCGAGCCGTGGTCGACGGCGATCACGCCGCCTCCGTCGGACCACAGACCGGCAAAACTCACGGTGCCGTCGTGGGCGGCCCAGATGGGTCCGCCGCACCCGCCAGCTTCGAGGTCGACGCCGGCATGCAGGCGCGTGAACGCGCCCGAAACGGGGTCGACACGCATGCCGTACCGGGAGGTGATCGGCCCCGCGCCGGGAGTTGCCCACCCGTGGTCGTTGACCGCACCCGGCACCAGAGTCCCGCCGCTGCACACCTGGTCGCCGGTGCCGGCCTTCAGGCCGGTGCTGACACCGGACAAGCCGTCGACGACCGCGACGGCGGCGTCCCAGAACTGCGCGTAGTAGTACGGGTCGGCGTTGTGCTGGGTGCGCTGCGCGATGATCGTCGGTTCCAGCGACTCCCGGTCGCCCACCTGCATCATCGCCTTGAAGAAGTTCGTCGCCGAGATGTAGGGGTCCATGCGGTCCGCGTAGGTGCCCCACAAGCCGTTGTCGCGCTGCTGGAACAGGCCCCGGCTGTCGGGGCCTGCCGCGTCACCGTGGTCGAGCACGGTCAGACCCGATTCGCCCATCGCGGTCATGACGCCGATCGTCTGGTCGCGGGCCCCGAGCCCGAGGTCCCTACCTGCGGTGACGACATAGGCGGCGTTGACGAGCTGGACGCCGCTGTACCCGGCGATCGGCCCGGCGGGCACCGCGGCGACGTCGATGCTCACGCTCGACGACGAACCGGCAGCTGGGTTGCATGTCGCTGACGCGTCGCTACCCAGCAACAAGATGCTGAGCACCGCGCCGACCACCACGAGCGGCACCGCCGCAACGGCGATGATCAGCAGCGACTTATGTTCCGGCACGACTAGTTCGCCCCGGCCGGCGGGGTGATCCGTTCGGTCAGCCACGCGGCGCTGCCGTCGACCCGACTCAGCACGAGGGTGTAGGTGCCGACATCGGTCGGCACCTGAACGTGGGCGACGTACGCGCTGGACTCGTCGACGATCTGCGCCTCGCCCGTGACGGCCTTCGCCGGCACGTTCGCGGGGTCGACGTACGCGTAGTCGAGCTGGGCCTGCGCGCTCAGGAGTGGTTCCAGTGCAGTCCACCACTGGTCGTAGCTCAGGTCAGGCCGGGCAAACGCGGTCAGGACCGTCGTCGCCGCGGCGGTCACCGCCGCGCGAGAGGCCGCGTCCCAGGTCGGCACCGCTTGTGCGCCGACGGTCTCACCGGTGTCCTCGTTGACCGCGCCGTTCGGCGCGGGCGTGAACTGGTCGACCTTCGGCATCGCCGTGCTGCCGCTGGTCGCGGCCGACGGCGCAGCCGACGGCGCAGCCGACGGCGTGGTCGACGGGCTGCTCGCGCTAGGCGTCGCGGCGAGCCCCCCGCTGTTGGCTGAGCACGCCGTGAGCAGCAGGCCCACGGCCGTCGCCGCGAGCACTCCGGTGGGCCATTGCATCTCAGTCGCCTTGTCCTCCGTCGTCGGCCGGGTCGAGCCCGGCCGTCTTCTCCACCCGTCGACTCAGGTTCGACCCTTGCCGCATGGCGTCCTTCAGCTCATCGCGGACGATGAACCAGGTCGCTCCCAGCTTGTACGCCGGGATGATTCCCTCTCTGATCCACCGGTAGACACCTTTGGTGTGCATACGGAGGACGTCTGCTACCTCCTGGACTGTCATAGTTTCGGGTAGTCCGTCGAACAGCTGGTCGAGCCGCGCCGTCACTGTGGTGAGCCTGACCCTGCGAGCCGACATGGGACTATCGTACTAGATGTGGCATGACATGGCATAACTGATCCCTCTAGTTCTCTATCGGGGTATATATGGCATGAATCGGCCCGCATACGCTAGAGTTGCGGGGGAGAGACCTGTTCGGACCATTATCCGCTAGGGGGCACCATGACAGACGCTCCGAACCCGTGGGTCTCACGGCCGGCGTCGCCACCTGATGTCTCCCCGGATCCCGCCTCGAGGCGGCCGCCTCGGCCTACCGGGCCGACTGCTCCTCAGCGCGGGATCCCCGCGCCCGACCGGGCCGACCAGCTGCCGACCGTCGAGTTCCGCACTCCTGCCGTCCTGTGGTGGGTCGGGGTGCACGGCGGCGCCGGTGAGTCCAGCCTGGCCCAGCTCGTGCCAGGCTGGCGCGGGACCGGACACGCCTGGCCGTCCGTGCCAAGCGACCGCGGCCGCGGGAGGACGGTGCTCGTCGCCCGGTCCAACGTCCGGGGCCTGCGTGCGGCACAGGCTGCCGCCACGCACTGGGCTGCGGGCCTGGTGCCCTGGGTCGACGTCGTGGGCCTAGTCGTCGTGGCGGACGCGCCCGGCCGCCTGCCGCGCCCGCTGCGCGACCTGCACCAGCTGGTCGCCGGCGGGGTTCCGCGTACATGGACCGTGCCGTGGATCGAGTCGTGGCGGCTGGGAGACTCCGTCTCCCTTGACGCCGCACCGCGTGAGGTGCGTCGCCTCGTCGACGACCTGCGGGCACTTCTAGGACCTGGTGCCGCCGGCACCACTCACTGAGGAGAACTGCAATGACGATCTCGTACAGCCTGACCGCGGTGACCACCCACCTGCTCGCCCGGGTGCCGTCCGCGTTGCCCAACCCGGACCCGATCCAGCCGCCCGGCACCCAGGGGTTCACGATGCTCATGGGGTGGGCAAAGTGGGTAGCGCTGGCCGTGTGCATCCTGGGGCTGTTCATCGGTGGCGCGATGATGGCGATCCAGTCCCGCCGCGGCGAGGGTGGCGAGCACGCGGGAAAGATCGGCATGGTCCTTGTGGGCGTCATCGTCATCAGTGCGGCGAGCTCCCTCGTCGGCTTCCTCATGGGTGCCTGAGCCGAAGGACCAAGTCATGGACAACGACGAGACCGCAACCAGCCCATGGACCCGCCCCGGCTTCGTTGCTGCTGCGGTGGTCGTCGCACTAGTCCTCGTGCTGGGCGGCGTCCTCGCGATCAGGGGGTTCGGCGCCCACGACGATCGCAGTTCAGCCAACCCCTCCACCTCACCGTCGACGAGCGCCCCCCCGACCGCCCCCACCGCCCCCGCCGCGCCCGGGGGAGGCGCGAGCGTCTGCGGCCTCAAGGGCGTACAGATGAGCGGCACCGTCTCGAAGGCGCCGGCCGCGACGTGGGCTTATCAGGGCACGACGGCCTACCCGTCGTCGACGGAGTTCGGACCCGCCTCGACGACGGGCGATGGGGTGCGCTACTGCTTCCAACACTCCCCCGAAGGCGCGGTGTTCGCTGCGGCCAACGCTGCGGTGCAAGGTACAGACGCGGCTCTCGTTGGGCCCTGGCTCGACTACTTCGTTGCCGAGGGGCCCCATCGCGACGACGTGGTGACGGCGGGTGGCACCAGCACTTCTGCCTCCGGTTCACGCATGGTCCTCACCGGCTTCCGAGTCCTTAGCTACGACGGCGTTTCAGCGCGAGTCGACCTTGCGCTGAGAGTCACGACCGGAGGTACATCGATCTACCTCTCAGCCGTGTACACGCTGACGTGGGAGGCCGGCGACTGGAAGCTCGTTGTCTCCGACCCCAATGCCCCGGTCGACTTCGCGAAGATCCCGGACGTTGCGGGCTACGTCTCCTGGGCCGGTGTCTGATGGCATGCACCGGCTGGGAGGCCGCGAATCCTCTCTGCTACGCCCGCGGCGCCGCGAGCGCTGTCGTCGGTGATGCGATCAACAACATGGCGAACGCGGTGCTGGAGGGGTTTGCGAAGTCAATCGCGTCGCTGGGGACGATGTGGGTGAACATCGGGACCCCGAACCTGACGGGCACGGGTGGCTCGTCGTCGGTGGCGGCGGGTGCCGCGGCCCCGGACTCAGCGAACCTGACGCTCGTCCTCGGCTACGTGATGTGGATCGCCCTGGCGGTCGCGGTGATCTCACTGTTCGGCCTTGGTGCACTCGTGGCTGTGCGCATGCGTGCCGGCGAGGGCATCGCTGCCGTTGGTCGCCTCGGCCTGGTCCTCACCGCGGTGGTCTTGATCTCCGCGTCGAGCGCGCTGGTAGCCGGTGTCCTGCCGAACCGCCCGACCGGTGCCTCCGGTGCGGTGGACTTCCTGCAGTCGTCGTTGTGGTGGTACATGGGTGCCGCCGCGGTGCTGTCAGTCATAGTCGGCGGCGCACGAATGGTCTGGGAACAGCGGGCAGAGCCGGGCCGGGAGACCGTGCGCAGCCTGCTGACGCTGATCGTCGTGGCCGGCGCGGGCGTGACGATCGTGGGGCTGCTTACGGCCGCCACCGACTCGTTCTCGGTGTGGATCATAAACAACTCGTTGAACTGCGACGTGACAGCGGACGGGGCCTGCTTCGGAGACAACGTCACCCACATGCTGGCGTTGACCAGCAGTGCGACCGGGCCCGGGCTCGGTGCACTGCTCATCATCATCTTGGGCCTCATCGCGATCTTGGCGACGGCGGTGCAGATCGTGTTGATGGTTGCCCGCGGCGGAATGCTCGTGATCCTGACGGGGATCTTGCCGTTGTCGGCGTCCGCGACGAACACGGAGATGGGCAAGACCTGGTTCAAGAAGTGCATCTCGTGGCTCGTAGCGTTCCTCCTCTACAAGCCCGCTGCGGCGATCGTGTACGCCGCGGCGTTCCAGCTGGTGGGGACACACGTGTTCAAGGACGACGGCACGGGCCTGCTCGCGGTGCTGACGGGCCTGATGCTGATGATCATCGCGTTGTTCGCGATGCCAGCACTGATGCGCTTCGTCACCCCGATGGTCGGGGCGCTGGCCGCGGGCGGTGCCGGCGGAACGCTGGCGCTTGCCGGCATGGCAGCGCTGCCGTCCGGCGCGGCCTCGGTCGGCCGCCTCGCGTCCGGTAGTGGCGCCGGGTCGGGGTCGTCCGGCGCGGGTGGGTCGGACGGTTCGTCCGCCCCCTCCGGCTCCCAGAGCACGGGGGGGCAGGCTTCGCAGACGGCCGGCGGGGCCCCCAAGGGTGCTCCGACGCCTGGCGGTGGTGGCGGCGGCGCCGCGGGCGGTGGAGCAGCCGCAGGCGGCGGAGGTGCGGCCGCGGGCGGAGGTGCGGCCGCGGGTGGTGCGGCCGCAGGCGGTGCGGCCGCAGGCGGTGGTGCCGCGGCTGCTGGTGCGGCTGGTGGTCCTGTAGGGATCGCCGCGGGCGCCGCGCTCGACGCGGCGAAGAAGGGCGGCCAGGCGGCCGCCGACGCGGCG
>Ga0209747_1002140_pt1 | contig 10144 bp, 12 predicted proteins | sample BarGraNGADG00311_FD_184498 | JGI IMG/M metagenome (GOLD analysis project Ga0209747, IMG submission 184498) | Arctic peat soil microbial communities from Barrow, Alaska - Barrow Graham LP Ref core NGADG0011-311 (SPAdes) (version 2) | ecosystem: Environmental > Terrestrial > Soil > Wetlands > Peat... | reverse complement strand
GGCCGCGATCGGCTCGGTCGACTCCAAGCAGCTCCAGACGCTGATGAGCCGCGGGCTCACTGAAGATGAGGCGACCGACCTCATCATCGAGGGGCTGCTGAGCTAGCACCGGCCGCACCGTAGTCCCCGAGGCTGGAAGGCGCCGACACGTTCGACGGCGCGCCGCTGCTCGCTAGCAGGCCGTATGTCGAACGCGAAGGAGTGAGGCGCGCGGGCGAGAAGGCGCGGCGCTAGCCGACGCCGCCAACGTTCTCTTCCTGAGCGCTCTTATCGGGAAACAGCTTGCTCCGGTAGTAGCCGTCGGCCAGGTAGATGGCCGCCAAGGGGTTGTGGCCTAGCACCCTATCCTTGGCGGCCAGCACGGTCACTGGGGCGGCCGAGTACTTGATGAACAGGCTGTCGTGACCCACGCAGAGGCCGAGCACGATGTTGAGCTGCGTGTCGGCCTTCGCGAGAAAGCGCGCTTGGCCGATCGGGTTGCACATCGCCTCAAAATCCCCGGGATGGACCTTGTCGGCTTCGTCGATGTGCAGCAGCTCCTTGCTCAGGCCGCTGTTCTTGCAGACGATCGACTCGACCGTGAACTGATTGGCGGTGAGCACGCGAGACAGGACCGCGGCTTCACGGCGCAAGCCGATGCAGAAGGCAATCCCCAGGCGCTCGTAGCCGCAGCGCCGGGCGAAGTCGATGGTCTCTTCGACGCGCGTCTTGCGGCAGTAGCCGTGGCTCTCGACCAGGGCGGCGTTGCGCGCCAGACTCTCGTTGTCGTCGACGAAATACAGCTGCAGATGCGCGTCGTTCTCGGGGTCGAGACTCGGGCAGCCGGCAGGCGCTTGTGACGGGTCGCCCTCGTCGCAGGCGTGACGGGCGCAGGTCGCGCAGGTGTACATGGCATCTCCTCCTCGGGTCCCTTAGGTGGCCACCGCCCGCTCAAGCGCCGTCGGCAGCAATCGCGCGCCCGAACAGTGCCAGCTCGTCGGCGAGCCCCGTCCCTCGTGCGCGCTGCATGTCCACGCCGGCCTCGCGGAGCACGTAGCTCGGCCCTTTGTTGACGTCGCGCACGGTGATCAGCACGTCGATCCCTTGCCCTACGAGCCATTCGGCCACCAGGATCCCCTTCTGCTTCCCGACCGCACGATGCGGGTTCTCGACGATCTTTTGCCGCAACACCTGACCATCGGCCGTGCGCACCTCGGCGAGGCCGAAGTATGGAGCCTCGCCAAACTCATCCGTGATCTCGCCGTCGGCCGAAGCCAACGGGATGGCCACGTCGATGATGTCGCGGCGCCGGGGCTCCAGATGCAGGCTCACACGCTCCACGGCGGGGATCGCCGCGCGAATCTCAGCACCCAGATGCTCGCTGGCCGCGTGGGCTTTGACGAGGTCGTCTGTACGCAGGCGGAGCGTGGCCTCGAGAAACTGATAGCGCCCTGCGCTGCGCACCGCCAGCGCATCGACCTGCTCGATGAGCGCTTCCGACGCGAGGATGCGGTCGATATGCGCGAGTGTCCTGGCGTCGACGGACGCGTCAAGCAACACCCTCATGCCGCTCACCAGCAGTCCCCAGCCGGAGCAGAGCGCGAAGGCCAAGATCACGAAGGCGGCGACACGGTCGATATTGAAGCCCGCGTAGGTAGAGACGACGGCGACCAGCGCCAGCGAAGTGGAGAGCACGTCGGTCTGGCGGTGCTTGCCGTCGGCCATAAGGGCCGGCGACGAGACGCGCTTGCCCCATCTTGTCGCGTACCAGCCATAGGCACCCGTCGCCACGATGATGACGACGACGCCGGCGATCACCAGCGCGTCGATGTCCGGCGCCCGCCGGCCAGCCGCGAACGCCTGCCGCGCGATCTCGTAGGAAGCGATGAAGATGAGCAGGGCGATCGCCACCTGCAGGAGGTTCTCGATCTTGTAGAGACCGTAGGGGAAGGCTGCCGTCTTGCGCTCAGAGAGCCTGAGGCCCAGCCAGAGCACGAGCGCCGCGACGACGTCGACGACGCAGTCGACGGCGGTGGCAATGAGCGCGAAGCTGTGCGAGACGGCCGCGATAACCACGGTCAGCGCCACCAGGGCGACGCTGACGAGGATGCCCCAGGTCGCGACGCGCGCCACAGCGCGGCTCACGGCCGCGTGGTCGCCAGCCGTCGTGGAAGAGCGGTCGCCGGCGCGGCTCTCGTGCGCCACTGGCGCCGACCTGCTCATCTCTGTCGGAGCCCAGGACGCGCCAGCCGCAAGGGTCCGAACGCACGGGTCATCGCGTACCTCCAGTACGTCGACTGTACGCCGCTCGGCGTACGCGGCGCCACTCGCATGCGGGCACCACGGAGTCGCGGGCTGACGCGCGCTTGCGCGCCTTCGGCTCACCCGAAGCGCCCGCGTCCCTACCCAGCGTCTGGCCCGCGTTCGCCGCGGTGCAGGAACGTCTCGCTGCTCACCTGCTCCGTCCAGCCGCCGCGCGTGCCCAGCCGCAGGTCGAAGCCCTCGACGTAGGGCTTGATGTCCAGCAGCGGAGTGCCGTCGAGCACATCGAGGTCCTCCACGAGTAGCTCGGCGCCGCGGCGCTCCAGAAGCCGCACAACGCTGAGACCGAGTGGGTTGGGGCGCACCGGCGCCCGCGTGGCGAAGACGCCTCGAGGCACGTCGTCGAGAAACGGCATCACCTTGAGTGGCGACGGACCGGCGATGGATCCCGCGATCTCGGCGGCACGGTGGAGCCAGTAGATGAGATGCAGGTGTGAGAAGCCCTCGATGTCGTCGAGCGCCCCGGCGTACTGAGTGAAGATCTCAACGCGACCCCGGCTGCCGTCTGCGCAGACCGGCTGAATGGGCGTCCGCTGCGGTTCGTGGTGCTCGCTGTGGATGATGCCGACGGGATCGAGCGTGAGCCTCTCCATTGCCACCTCCGGCTTGACCTTGGTAAGACATCATCATATACATACACTCATGCAAATGAATGATGAAGCGACGGCTCCGATCCCCGAGGAGCTCTGGTCGCTGTTCCGCATGCATGCAGAGCTCTGCAAGGCGCTGGCCAACGAGCACCGTTTGGCCATCTTGAATGCCTTGAGCCCCGGCGAGATGTGCGTCGGTGATCTGGCCGTCGCTCTGGGGCTGCCGATCCACAACGTCTCGCAGCACCTGAGGGTCCTCAAAGAGCGCATGCTCGTGCGGCCACGCAAGGACGGCAAGACCGTCTACTACTCGATCACGAACCCCAAGTTCATCGAGGGTTGCACTGTGATCAGGCAGGCGCTCATCGAGCAGCACCAGGCCGCCGGGCGTTCGCTTCTTGCGGCTGAGCTGCTCGACGCTCTGCAGCACTCGTCGGTCAAGACGCCTGCCGGCTAGCAGGTCGATCCTGTTCTGCGGGTTCGCCCGCGTCATCGCCGGGCGTGCGAGTGAAGCGCCCCGAAAGGAGTAAGACATGGAGATCGAAGAGCTCGAGGACGTTACTGCCGATGCTGTCGCCGATGCGCGCGGAAGCGCCTGTCCGGGCCCGCTGCTCGAGGCCAAGCAGAGCATCGGTTCTGTGAAAGTCGGCGAGATCGTCGAGATCCGCTCGAGCGACCCGGGCTCACGCGGCGACATCCCCGTTTGGGCCGAGAGGGTGGGTCACGAGTACCTCGGCGTGCTTGTGGCGGAGGAAGGATACGACCGCATCTTCGTGCGCCGCGGCAAGTAGTCTGCGGCGGCTGAGACGCAGATGCATCAGGAGCCAGCCTTTGAGTGAGAGCGCCACCCTCAGCGGTCAGCCGAAGATCCTGATCCTGGCCACCGCGACATGCGCGTACCCTGCTGCCGACGCCACGGGCCAGGCACACCTGCACTACCCCGCCAACACGTACATCCTGCGGGTGCCGTCACCCGTGCTCTTCCCAGACGAATTCTATTACCGCTGCTTCGAGCAGGGCGTGGGCGGCATCCTCGTCATGTCGTGCGGGCACGAGTGCCCGTACATCGGTACCTTCGAAAAGCTCCTGGCGCGCTTGGACCGGGTGAAGCTGGGGCTCAAAGAGCGCGGCATCTCTCCCGACCGGCTGCGCCTGAGCGCCATCTGCACGGTGTGCACGAAGCCGTTCCTCAAGGAGATCGCGGAGATGAACGCGCTGCTCGACCACGAGTCCGCAGGGGCCGTGGCGTGAAGACACCCGGCAGCTTCGACGTGCTCGTGATCGGTGCCGGTATCGCGGGCTTGCAGTCCGCGCTCGACCTGGCCGACCAGGGCTTCTCCGTCGGCATTGTCGAGCGCGACCCGAGCATCGGCGGCGCCATGATCGGCCTCAGCAAGGTGTTTCCCACCCTGGACTGCTCGAGCTGCATCACGACGCCCAAGATGGCCGCCGTCGCTCATCACCCCAACATCACGACGCTCACGTACACCGAGGTCGAGCAGGTGCGGCGCGACGGCGAAGCCTATCGCGCCGTCCTGCGCCGCAAGCCCCGCTACGTGGTCGAACAAGACTGCATCGGCTGCCGTCTGTGCGAGTACGCGTGCCCGGTCGAGGTCCCCGACGCCTTCGAGGGCGGCATGGGCGCCCGCCGCGCCGCCTACATCCCCTTCACCAACGCCATTCCCCAGACGGCCCTCATCGACCCCGACGAGTGCATCCTCTGTGGCCGCTGCGTGACCGCCTGCCCGACGGACGCCGTCGTACTCGACCAGCAGCCCGAGAACGTCGAGGTCGTGGCTCGGGCGGTCATCGCCACCACGGGGTGGAAGCTCACGCCGCTTGACGCCAAGGCGGAGTACCACGGCGGCGAGATCACCAACGTGCTCGCCCCCACGCAGATGGAGCGCTTGCTCGCGCCGCACGGGCCGTACGGCCGCGTGCTGCGGCCGTCCGATGGCAAGGCGCCGGAGTCGCTCGCCTACGTGCAGTGTGCGGGCTCTCGCGACCAGACTTTGGGGGTGCCGTACTGCTCACGAGTGTGCTGCATGTACGCCATCAAGCAGGCCATGCTGCTGAGCGGCTCTCTCCCCTTCGCCGACATCACTGTCTACTACATGGACATCCGCGCCTTCGGCAAGGGCTACGAGGAGTTCTACCGGTCGGCGAAGGCCATGGGAATCGAGTTCGTCAAGGGCAAAGTGGCGCGGCTGACCGAGGATGAGGATCAGGGCGTCGTCGTGCGTGTAGAGCGCATCGACCAGTTCGGCGAGGTCGAGGAGCGCAAGCACGACCTCGTTGTGCTCTCGCTGGGCATGCTCCCGGCCGAGGACCTCCTGCGGCTCGCCGCGATCGAGATCGGGGAGGACGGCTTCGCCGAGGTGCCGCGTCCCAAGGACGCGCCCTGTCGCACGGCGCACGACGGCTTCTTCGTCGCGGGAACCGCTACCGGCCCCATGGACATCGTCGACACGATCGTCGGGGCCGGCGCGGCCGCCACCGAGGCGTCCATGTACCTGCGCGAGCGGGGCGTGACGGGCTCGGCCAGCCGCGAGAACCACGTGGCGGAGCCGGCCGCCGAGCCGGCGTCACACGACGGCGTGGGGGTGGTGTCGTGAGCGCCCAGGACAAGAACGGGCGCGTGTCCCAGACCCCGGCCGAGACTGCGCCCGCCACCCAGGCGTCTTGCGCGGAAGAGGCATCGCCGCGCATCGGCGTGTACGTCTGTCACTGCGGCGGCAACATCTCGGATGTGGTTGACGTCCAGAAGGTCATCGAGGCCGCGAGCGCCCTGCCCGGCGTGACGGTCGCCAAGGCCGACATGTTCATGTGCTCGGACCCGGGGCAGAATGCCATCCTCGAGGACGTCAAGAACGAAGGGCTGGACCGTGTCGTCGTGGCGGCCTGTTCGCCCAAGCTGCACGAGACCACCTTCAGGAAGGTGCTCGAGCGCGGCGGGCTGAACCCGTATCTGCTCGAGCAGGCGAACATCCGCGAACAGGTGAGCTGGGCGAGCGACGACTCCGCGACGGCGACGGCCAAGGCTACGTCGCTTGTGGCCGCCGCCGTGGCCAAGGCGACGAAGTTGCAGCCGCTGGAGCCGATCCGCGTCGACACCACGGCCCGTACGGTCGTCGTGGGGGCCGGCGTCGCCGGCCTGCGCGCCGCCAGCGACCTTGCGCGCGCCGGCATCGAGGTCACGCTCGTGGAGCGGAGTGCGACGCTGGGCGGCAACGCCTCAGTGCTCGACCATCTCTTCCCCAACGAGGAACCGGCCGGCGATGTGATCACCCGGCTCGTGGACGACGTGCTCGCCCAGCCGCGAGTGACGATCTTCACCGAGGCCACTGTCGAGAATGTGAGCGGCTACGTGGGCAACTTCGCCGTAGCCGTGCGCCAGTCGCTGAGAGGCATCGTGATCGACGAGGAGGCACGGCAGAGCAGCGCGGCGGCCGGCCGCTTCGTGCCTTTCGAGGGCTACGTGTTCGACACGACGCGCCGCGGGGACACATCCGCCGCCGCCGACAGGGAGGCTCCGACGACGACGATCCAGATCGAGGCCGGCGCCGTGGTCGTGGCCGCCGGCTTCGACCACTACGTCCCGCGCAAGGGCGAGTACGGCTATGAGCGTATCCCCCAGGTGGTGACGCTCCCCGACTTCATCAGCTGGCTGAGCGCGGTGGAGTCGGGGGCGGGGCTGCCCGAATACGGGGGGAGCCCCGTCGCCGGCGTCGCTTTCATCCACTGCGTCGGGAGCCGCCAGGCTGACGGCGTCAACAAGCCGCAGCCCGATGGCCGCCTCAACGAGTACTGCTCACGCGTGTGCTGTACCGCCACGCTTCAGGGTATCTGCGATCTGCAGCAGAAGCGCCCGGACGTGGCCACCTACGACTTCTACCAGGACATCCGCGCCTACGGCCGGGGCCACGAGGAGTACTACGAGCGCGCCTCCAAGGGCGGGACGGTGTTCGTGCGCTGGGATGACCAGGAGCCGCCGACGGTCGCCAAGGCGAAGCCCGGTGACGGCTCGGCGGCGCTCGTCCGCGCCCGGGACGGTCTCACCTGGGGCGAGGAGGTCGAGGCGGCCGTCGATCTCGTAGTGCTCGCCGTCGGTATGCAGCCGGCGGACGTCTCGGCGCTGGTCGACAGCCTCAAGCTTCCGGTGGGCGCCGACCGCTTCTTGCAGGAGGTGCACCCCAAGCTGCGCCCGGTCGAGCTCGCCGTCAACGGCGTGCTCGTCGCCGGGACGAGCCAGGGCCCCAAAGACATCACCGAGGCCGTGGCGTCGGCGTCGGCGGCGGCCGCCAAGGCCACAGCGCTCCTCTCCGTCGGTCACGTTGAGCTCGACCCGTTCGTGGCGCACGTGGACGCGACGCTCTGCGCGGGCAACGGCGCCTGCGTGGCCGAGTGCCCGTACCCGGGCGCTGTCGCATTGCACGAGTACCCCGACGGCAGCAAGCGGGCCATCGTGAACCCCGCCCTGTGCTCGGGCTGCGGCGCCTGTGTCGCGGTGTGCCCCACGCGGGCGATCGACCTGGCCGGGTGGACCCTGGATCAGTATGACGCGATGGTCGACGCGATCCTCGCCGGCTCGGAGGCTCCCGCTCGGTGAGCAAGTCGAAGGAACAGCGAGACGCACTGAGGGCGACACTGAAGAAGCTGCGCGACGAACGCGGCGCGGCTGTGGGCGCGGCCACCGAGCGCAACAAGCTGCGGCAGGCGGTGCGCAAGCAGGTACGCGCCGCCTTGTCCGGTGGACCGAGCACGGTCCCCGCGCTTGCCGCAGCTACCGGCCTGCCTACCCAGGACGTGCTGTGGCATATAGCCGCGATGCGTAAGTACGGCGACCTCGCGGAGGTCGGCATGGACGGCGACTACTGCACCTACGCCCTCGTGGTCGAGGCCGGCGGGAGTGACGCCTGATGGCGATGCGCATCGACACCGCGGTGCTGCGCGACATGAAGACGTTCGGCGCCTTCGACATCAGCGCTTGCTTCAACTGCGGCAACTGCACCGCCGTGTGCCCGCTCTCGAAAGACTCCGTAGCCTTCCCCCGCCGCATGATCCGCTACGCGCAGCTCGGGCAGAAAGAGAACGTCATCGCCAGCCGCGAGCTGTGGCTGTGCTACTACTGCGCCGAGTGCTCCGATACGTGCCCGCGCCAGGCCGAGCCGGGCGAGTTCATGGCGTCGGCACGTCGCTTCGCGATCGCCGGCTTCGACCCGACGACGATCGCCCGTCGGCTGTACGTCTCTGCGGCCTTCACCTGGTTGTTGCTGGCGATCGTCTTCGCCGCGCTGCTCGTGATTTTGGCGGCCGGCTCGCCCGGCTGGCCCGCCGGGCGGGTCACCAGCGAGGCGCTGCTGACATTCGTGCCCTACGAGACCATCCACTGGTTGGGCATCGGCGTGGGCGTCGCGGCCGTCGCTCTGACCGTGGCGACCGCTGTGAACATGCTGTGGGCGATCTCGCGCGCGCCGACGCCGGGTGGCCTCGGGCTGTCGGCGGAGCGGGCGCAGGTCTTCCCGCTCGCGGCGGCGCTCTGCGCCCTCGAGACGACGCTCGCGGAGGTCTTCAGCCAGGCTCGCTACCGGGACTGCGACACCGAGAAACCGGCGCCGCCGGCTCCGCTGCCCGTGCGCCGCTGGTTCGTCCACTACTCGATCATGATGGGCATGATCGGGCTCGCACTGGCGACAGCGCTCGACTACTTCTTCAAGACGCCGGGGTCGTACGTGCCGATCTGGTCGCCGGTGCGACTGCTCGGCACCGTCGCCGGCGCCTTTCTCGTATACGGCGCCACCGTCGCCGTCATCCAGCGTCTGCGCAAGACCGACAAGTACAGCTCGCACAGTCTGCTTTCGGACTGGCTGTTTCTCGCCCTCCTGTGGGCGATCGGCGTCACGGGCTTCGCGCTCGAGCTCGCCGACTACGCGACCCTGTCGAGCTGGGTCGGCGTCGTCTTCCTGGTCCACATCGCGCTGGCCATGGAGCTGATCCTGCTCCTGCCGTTCACCAAGCTGGCTCACATCGTCTACCGTCCGTTCGCCATCTGGTTCACGGAGTTCCGGCGGCTGCGGGCGACGAGCGACTGACCCCCTCGAAAAGGAGACAGGCATGGCAGATCAAGCCGCAGACAAGGTCGTCATCATGGCGACGCACGGTCCTGAGGATCCGGAGCGTGCGACGTTGCCGTTCGTCATGGCTACCGCCGCCCAACTCATGGAGTGTGAGTGTGTCGTGATCCTGCAGGGCACCGGCGTCCTCCTCGCCCAGAAGGGCATCTACGACCACATCTTCGCCGGCGGGCTCCCGCCTCTCAAGAGCCTGTTCGATACGTTCATGGCGGCGGGCGGCAAGTTGCTCGTCTGCACGCCCTGCATCCAGGAGCGGCAGCTCGAGCAGTCGATGCTGGTCGACGGCGGCGAGCTGATTGCCGGCGCGCGCGTGATCCAGGAGGTCACGACGGCCTCGGCGGTGCTCAACTACTGAGGCCAGACGCGGGAACGGCGGCGACGCTCCTCGCGAGGAGCGCCGCCGCCGTCACGCGTGACACGACTTGGCCCCGACCGCTGCGCGTGTGCACCGGTCGGGGCGGAGGTCCGCGGCCTTCTCGAGCCTGTTAGATGAACAGGTTCACGTTGGCTTCGTCTGCATGACCGAGGTAGGCGGCGACGCCCTCGAACTCGACGCCGTCGATGAGTTCCTCCTCCGTGAAGCCGAGGATGTCCATGGAGAGCGTGCAGGCGATGAACTTCACGCCCTGCTCCCGAGCACTGTCGAAGAGTTCCTCGAGCGACATGCCGCCGGCGTCCTTCGTGGCCTTCCTCATCATGGGGCTGCCGGCACCGGCGAAGTTCATCTTGGAGAGGCCGAGCTTCTTCGTGCCCTTGGGCATCATCCTGCCGAACATCGACTGCAGGGTGCTCTTCTTGGCCTCCGTCTGGACCTTCTCCGTCTTGCGGAGGATGTTGAGGCCCCAGAAGGTGCAGAAGATCGTGACGTCGTCACCCATGGCGGCGGCGCCGTTCGCGATGATCAGGGCCGCCATCACCTTGTCGAACTCGCCGCTGAACAGGATGATCGTCTTCTTGGTCGTGTCCACTCCAGAACCTCCAGTGCTGATCGATCGTTGCCTTCCGGGGCCTTGTCAGGAGGCGTACGCCTCGCGCAGGTACTCCGAGATGTCCTTGAACCGCATCGTGTCGCCCGCCGCGTTGCTCAGGTTCACGAAGCACATCGGGCACATGGTGACG
>Ga0209747_1002137_pt1 | contig 10153 bp, 9 predicted proteins | sample BarGraNGADG00311_FD_184498 | JGI IMG/M metagenome (GOLD analysis project Ga0209747, IMG submission 184498) | Arctic peat soil microbial communities from Barrow, Alaska - Barrow Graham LP Ref core NGADG0011-311 (SPAdes) (version 2) | ecosystem: Environmental > Terrestrial > Soil > Wetlands > Peat ... | reverse complement strand
AACCCTCCAGGCGCACGCCGGCGGTCGCGGGAAGCATATAATGATGCGGTAGCGGAGCGGAACGGCGCTGGAGGGGAGCATGAGCGAACCGGTCAGGATAGGGTTCGTGCCGGCGAGCAGGACGATCTTCGATCAACAGCTCGCGGTAAAGGTCCGCGGCGCGTGCATGGACGCGATGCGCGAGGCGGGGATGGAACCGGTCGCGCCGGGCGAGGACCTGACCCGCAACGGGCTGGTCCAGACCGTCGAAGACGCCGGCGCGGTCGCGCGCATGTTCGCCGGCGAGGGTGTCTCGGGCGTCGTTATCGGCGCGCTGAACTTCGGTGAGGAGATACCCGCCGCCATCGCGGCCGCGGCCGGCGAGGTACCCGTTATGCTCTTTGGTATCGGCGAGGAGGGCATCCTCACTCGTGAGACCGCCAGGCGCGACTCGTTCTGCGGCCTCATCAGCATCGCCACCGCCCTGCGGCACAGGCAGGTGAAGTTCGCCTTCCCGCGCCGCGCGATCGCCTATCCTGACGATCAGGCGCTCGCCGGCGCGCTGATTGAGTTCAAGGACGCCTGCCGAGGTGTGTCGGCCGTCCGCGGGGCGGTCTACGGACAGTTCGGTCCCCGGCCGGCCAACTTCGAGACCTGCGCGTTCGACGAGCTCTCCCTTCTGCGCAAGCTCGGCGTACGGGTCGTGCCGGTGCCCCTCACCACGGTGATCGCACGCACGACCTACGCGCTGGAGAGCAAGGTGCGCGCCGTCTACGCCGACATGGAAGCCTGCGCCGACCGCGCCGGCGTCTCCGACCTCGACCTCTCCAAGATGGCGCGCCTCGAGGTGGTTCTGTCGGACATGATAGAGGAGCACGGCCTGGACGGCCTCGGGTTCCAGTGCTGGACATCGGTGCAGCAGGACTACGGCATCAGCCCCTGCTTCGTGATGTCGCGGCTCACCGAGCGCGGCACGCCGTGCGCCTGCGAGGTGGATATCCACGGCACACTGAGCATGCACCTGCTGTCCGCGGTCGCGGGCAAGCCCGCCGGGCTGGCCGACTGGAACAACAGGCACTTCTCGCAGGAGGATGTGTTCTCGGCATGGCACTGCGGAGTGTTCCCCTCGTCGATGTCCTCGCAGGGGTGCAGGCTCGACTATCACAGGATCCTCGCGGAGGACACCGGCACCGAAGAGGGCAAGTATGGCACCGTCGAACTGGAGGTCGATCCGGGGCCGGTCACCATGGCCCGCGTCACCGAGCATCCCTGGGACGAGTGGCCGGTGCTGGTGGCCGAGGGCGAGGTCGTCAAGGCCGAGGGCGAGCCGTTCGGGAGCAACGCCTGGGTAAAGGTCTCGGACCTGGACGCGCTCTATGCCTCCATCCTGCGCGGCTTCCCGCACCACGCGGCGATCGCGCGCGGCATGCACGGCTCGGCGATGCTGGCCGCGGCTTATTTTCTCGGGCTCGACCCGGTGGTCCCGCTCGATGTCGGCGGAGGTCATCTGGAAATCGGCCCGGAGTACTGACGCCGGGCTCGAGGCGCACGGCCTGGAGGGCCGGAAAAGGAGCGATGATGGGCAAGCGGCAACTTGCGTTCGGACTCACAGTGATCCTGGCGGCCGCGCTCTTCGCCGGGTGCGCGAGCAAGCCGGCCATACAGTACAGCAAGTCCGACCGCCAGCCGGTGCTGGTCTTCTACAAGTCGCAGGCGCTGCCCCCGGAGTTCGCGCCCGCCGGGCCGACCCTCATTGCCTACGGCACCGGCACGGCGTACCAGCAGAAGTCACGCTATCACTATATGGGCGGCAAGCTCTCCGAAAGAGAGCTGAACGACCTGCTGTCTTCCGTGGTCGAGGCGGGCTTCTTCGACCTGAAGACCGATCAGGGAAGAGGGGCACCCGGAGGAGTCACCGACCACGTCACGGTGGCCCTGACCGGCAGGTCAAAGTCGGTCGAGGGGCCCGACAACGCGGGGGGCGCGCTCGGCGAGATAGTGAAGATGCTCGAGTCCTACAAGATTCCCGGAGCCACCCCGTACGCGCCTCCGATGATAACGCTCCACGCCGCCGAATACACCGGTAGCCAGCCCTGGACGGGCAAGACCGTGGCCTGGACCTCGGACCCGGCGGTCCTGGCGAAGGCGGCGAGCACGGGGGTGGCCAGCGTGAGCGGAGCCACCGCGTCGAAGATATGGAAACAGCTGGGCGATTCGTACGACCCCAAGGGCAACGTCGCGTTCAGCGCCGGCGGGAAGCTCTACGAGCAGGTCTACGCGATTCCGGTCTTCCCGTTGCCCGGCGTCTGACCGGCGCCGACACATAGAAGGAGTGAGACGATGGCAGGTAAGCCGACCTTCAAGCACGATCACTACTCGCGGATCCATGCCGACGAGTTCGGCCCGGAGGCGCCGGGCGTCACCATCAGGCGCCTGATAGACGAGGAGTTCGACGGCGCGCCCTATTACAACCTGAGGATGATAGAGATCGCGCCCGGGGGTCACACGCCGGAGCACGCGCACGACAACGAGCACGAGAACTTCGTGCTGGACGGCTCAGGCGAGGTGCTCTACGACGGTGAGTTCCACCCGGTGGGACCGGGGGACGTCGTGTTCATCCCGGCCTCGGCCGTCCACCAGTACAGGAACTCGGGTGACGGGACGTTCAGGTTCCTCTGCGGCGTGCCGGTGTCGAGGATAATAGGCACCTGATACAAGATGCAAAAAAGGTGCCAGGCACCAATTTTGCATCTTGGGGCTGCCTCAGGCCTCTGTCGCCAGACGGCGCCCGAATTCCATGCACTTCTCCACGTCCGCGGCGTCGGCGTCAGGTCCCTGCCACAGGCTCAGTAGAGCGCCGGCCCTGACCGCTGGCCCGGGCGATACCACTTTGGCGCCGAGAGAGGCGAGCTTCTTCTCGATCGCGGCCACGATCTTCTCCGCGCCGGACGCGGCGCAGACCGAGAACCCCCCGGCAAGGTGCCCTGACAGGGCGTCGGGCTTCATCGCGTCCATGAAACGCTCCACCGGTTTCGCCGCGGCCTTGTAGCGCGTTTGGGCGTAGGTGGGGCTGCCGACCAGCAGGATGTCGTAATCGGAGGCTTTGGCGGGGTCGGCCTTGGCCGCCTCCTCGATCGTCACCTCCACACCTTTCTCATCCAGCCCGCGCGCGATGTCGTCCGCGGCCGCCCTGGTGTGGCCCGTCTTGGAGTGGTAGATGATCAGCGCTTTCATAGTTTCCCCTTTCTTGTGGGCTGTGTTGCCCCGTGCGTCGTTCGACTCACAGTCCGCCCGTCGCTGATTCGCCGTCGAGCCAGTCCCGCAAGGTGCGCCCGTAGGCTTCCCCGGCGACGATGGATACGTCGTTGTGTCCCGCCCCCCTTACGATGAAGAGCTCCTTTGGCTCGCCGGCCGCCTGGTAGAGCGCCAGCCCTTCGGCGACCGGTATGAGCATATCGCGGTCGCCGTGGATGACCAGCAGCGGGCACCCTATCTCTGGCAGCTTGTTCACGGAGTCATATGCCTGCGCCCCTGGCTTCATGTCGGGGGCGAACGGGAAGAGGTTGCCTGCCACCGACGCCAGCGACGTGAAGGTGGACTCGAGCACGAGGCCCGCCAGCTCCTTGCCCCTCGCTATCTCGCACGCCACCCCGCCGCCCAGAGACTTTCCGAAGATGACCGTGCCGCCGGCCGGGATGCCCTGTTCCTCGAGCCAGGACAGCGCGGCGCGGCCGTCCATGTAGAGGCCCGACTCGAAAGGCTCGCCCTCGCTCTTCCCATACCCCCTGTAGTCGATGAGCAGCAGGCGGCACGCGGCCTCCTGGAGGTCCTCGCGGACGAGTGACCAGGAGTACACGTCCTGCGCGTTCCCGTGCAGGAAGAGAATCGCGGGTCGCCCGGCGGGCTCGCCCCACCACAGGCCGTGGATCCTCACTCCGTCTTCGCAGGTGAGCCACACCTCTTCGGCCCCCGGCGGGGTCCACGCGGGCGGTCTTGCGTCGGGTGTCAGCCTGTCCGGGTAGTACAGGAACTTCTCGAACATCTCATCGCTCATCTCGCCTCCCGGGCTGGCCCGCGCGCTTCACCAATATATAATCATAAGACAGCGGCGAACTGAATCCGGCCCCACCCGCGAGCTGGGGGATTTGATGTCCGACGGACGTATACAACCAGAGAAGGGAACAGGGGTGCTCAAGGTCGTCGACGGGAAGGGCGCTTTCCCCGGATCGCTGGTTCGGGAGGCGGCCACGTCGGTCGATGCCCTGGAGCGGCTCTGCGACCATTACATACCGAAGATTTACAACTTCATCCTGAAGCGGGTTGGCAGCGTCCCGGACGCGGAGGACATCACCTCGATCACGTTCGAGAAGGTGATCGTCAACCTGGGCAGCTTCGACGAGACCAGGGCGTCATTCACGACCTGGATCTACAAGATAGCGGCCAACAGTGTGACCGACTTCTACAGGAGTCGGGGGAGGCGAAAAGAGTCTTCCCTGGACGACGCGGTCGCGGGGGCCATCGCTGGCGATGTGGACGAGCTGGAGAGGGCGGACCTGTACATGGTGCTGGTCGACCTCTTGAAGCAGCTGGCGCCGAAGTACGCGGAGGCGCTCAGCATGCGTTACTTCGCGGGGATGAGAGTGCAGGAGGTTGCCGAGGCGCTCGGGATAACCGAGAGCGCGGCCTCGAAGAGGATACTGAGGGGCCTCGAGGGCCTGAGGCAGCTTGCCGAGGGCGGCCCCCTGGACCGGCTGATCTAGGACGGTTGAAAGTTGTTAAAAAGGCGAAAGCTTTACAAAGGAATAGGCATAGACGACGGATTCGACGAGAACGTCCCGATGGCCCGCGTCATCCGCGAGCTCGTTCCCGAAGACTCCCAGATGGACTCCGACGCCCGCGAGCGCATGATGGGCCACCTGCTTTCGGTGCAGAGGGGAGCCGCCCGCGGCCCGGCCAGGCGTACGCCGGCCAGGCGCGCGCTGGTCCCGGCCCTGGCGTTTGCGCTCATCATCGCGATCGCCACCGCCGTCATACTCCCGACTTTGCTGGGCGGTAAACACGGCAGCACCACGCCGAGGAGCGTCGCCGGTTTCCAGAAGCTGGTGGGAGACGTGCAGGTGCGCTCGAACGGAGCTTCCTGGAAGAAGGCCTCGATGGAGGACGCCGTCGCGACCGGCTGGTCGGTGCGTACCGGAGTGGCATCGTTCGCCACGGTCCACTTCCCGGACGGCAGCATCATGCGAGTCACCGACGGCTCGGAGGCTGTGGTGACCCGGATCGGTTCGGGCTACGTGAGCATCAGGCATGTCTCGGGTAGCACCTATCACAGGGTCCGCAAGGGGACGACATACGTGGTGACCAACCAGGACGTCTCATCGAGGGCCAGGGGCACCGCCTTCAATGTGGAGAACCGTGTTCCGGGGCACCTGGAGATACTCACCATCGAGAGCGCGGTCGAGGTCGCGATCGGCAAGCTGGAGCCCATCAAGGTCTCACAGGGCGAGGTCATGACGGTCACGATGGCGGAGAAGAAGGCGGACAAGCAGCCGGTGTCGATAGACCGCCTGAAAGATGGCAGGCTGATGTCCAGCGTCCAGCAGGACGCCGAGGCGGGCTACCCGACAGGTGTCTACGAGAACGTCGACCTCAGCGGGCAGACCACGCCCGCCACCAGTCCCGAGCAGACTACCCAGCCCACCGCGGCGCAGCCGACCATCCAGCTGGCGGGCGATGTCGCCGAGACCAACGCGACACTCAACTGGACCGTGTCGGCGGAAGACGCGTTCCGGCAGTTCATCCTGCTGAGGTCGGAAGGCTCGGAGCCGGAGTATCCGGCGGACGAGGTCGCCAGCTACTCGGATACCTCGATATCCTCGGCGTCAGACAACAGCATTACCGCCGGCCACACCTATCAGTACAGGATCGCCGCCAAGCTCACCGAATCGGGCGACATCGTCTACAGCAACACCGTCGTGCTCAACGCCGCGGTGCCCCAGAAGCAGCCGGATAAGGCGTCCGTCTCGATCTCGGCGAACCCGGCGGCCGATGGGATCGATGTCGAATGGAGCGTTACCGGCGCGGAGACCTACAGCGGCTTCGAGTTCGAGCGCGTGGTGGAGAAGGCTCCCGCCGGCTCACCCACGCCTGAAGGAACGACCACCACCAGGCGCATAGAGTCGGGGGATGTGTTCTACTCGTACTTCGACAGCGCGGTCCTTCCCGGTCACACCTACAGCTACCGGGTAGGATTGATAGTGAACGGCACGGTGATGGTGTACTCGGACTGGACCCAGGCGGAGTTCGTCAGGAAGTAGGTTGGCCGAAGCGGGGCGCGCCGCGCTACGGCGAGCTCACCATCCACTGGCCGTTTTTCTGGACCATCTGCACGGTGGTAGGAAGCTTGAACGGCTGCGTGATATCCAGAGCGGAAATGACTTCCTTGCCGCCCTTCTCGTCGTTGATCTCGACCTCCACTTTGGAGATCGCGACCGTCGCGTCGGTGTCCGATAACTTGACGGTCTTGGCGTCGAAACCCTTGAGCGACAAGATCCCGTCCTTCTCGTATCCCTTGAGCAGGGTGGTGATGTCGCTGCCGAATGTGGTCCCGGACAACGCCTGTCGGGAGAGCTGGCTGGTGTCCCCTCCGATGATGGCGGTGACATAGCTCTGCAGGGCTTCTATCGGGTTTCCGTTACTCGACCCCGACTTCTTGAACACGCCGAAGTAGAGACCGAGGGTGACCCCAATGAGCAGGATGACGATGCCAACCGACATCACCGTGATGTTCCACCAGCGGCTGTACCTCCAGCCCTGGCGCAGCGACTTCCATTCCTTGTCGGTCGACGGCCCCGTCTCGGTGATGTTGAGCCCGAACGGGTCGTCGGCCGTCTGCTCTCCGGCCCCGGCCACCGAGCCGCCGCCGTCCGCCGCCTGGTAGCCGCCGGTGAGCGCGTTGCCCAGTTGGACCTGCTGGGGAACGACCACGGCCCCGGGCAGGATCGTCTGGTCGGCGATCTCCGACGCCGAGACAGGACCGGGCCGGCGCGGCGCGGCGGGAGCCTGGGCATCGAAAGGCGCCGCCTCCTCGTCGGCGGCATCCATTGCCACCGATTCTTCAGCGAGGGCGATGAAGTCCACTTCGAGCTTGGCGAGCGGTGGATCCACGGGCGCCTGTTCGATGGGCGCAACAGGTTGAGCCGGCGGTGGTTGAACCGGGGCGGGCTGACCGGTGACTGGCTGTGCGGGCGACGGACCTGCCGCCGGCGCCTGGGCCTGCCTTTCGGCGGGCTTGCTCACCGGGCTGCCGCAACGGGGGCACGCGAGTGCTCCTTCGGCTATATCTTCCCCGCAGAACTCACACTTCATTTATGTCGGACCTCCATACGGTGTTCGCCTAGATTATAACAGCACGAGGGCGGGATTCAGACTCACCTGAAAGTGCAGACGAGCAGGCCGACGAAGGGTTCTGCCGCGCGTTTGCGCCTTCGTTTGCTGTCCGCCCCACCCCTCTAGTGCGGGACGCAGAAGTACTCGGACTGTTCTGCTACGACCGGCCTGTCGGAGTGGACCTCGACCGCGCTGCCCACCCACTGCAGGCCCGGGATGTCATCGGCGTGGATCGTGATCCTGCTCTTCGGCCCCAGGGCGTATGACGCGCCGACTTCGGACCCGTTCTCCAGGTGGAACAGGCAGTTTACGGTCGTCGGGTCAGCCCCGGGGTTCATGACCAGCACGTACTCGTCGAACGTCCCGCCAGTATATCCTTCAGCAAAATACCAATCTTTCGAGAGGGTGCTGATGCCGGTTGAGCTGTCGCCGCCGCGCCTGGAGTCCCGGGTCGAGTACATCGCGCGCTCGACCACGATGTCCTGGTCTGAGGTCACCACCGCCCCGGTGTCGGCACTCTCCATCCCGGGGATCGAGTCGACCGTGATCGTGCCCCTGGAGTTGGGCGCGACCTGGCACGAATACGGCCTGGGCCCGGTGGACGTTTCGAACTCCGCGTTGACCGTGGCGACGTTGGGGCTCGTGTTCAGGACCAGGATGTACTCATCGAAGTAGTTGCCGGTGCAACCCTCCGCGAGATACCAGGTCTTGCCGGGCGCCGTCACGCCCATCGAGCTGTCGCCGCCGTTGACGCCGTAGGAGAAGCCGGTCCAGTCGAAGTAGGTGTTGCGCTGTGCCACCAGCGGCTGGCTGGACTCCACCTTGATGGAGACTTCCTTGCCGTTGAGCCCCGGCAGAGCGTTGACCAGCGTGGTGCCGCGGCTCCTTGCCGGCATGGTGAAATCATGGTGGTAGGGTTCGGCGCCTTCGGGGTAGTAGGTGACGTGGCAGTCGGCCTGCTTGTCGCCGGGGTTGAACAGCAGCAGGTACAAGCTGAACCTCGCGCCCGTGTACCCTTCGGCGAAGTACCACGTCTTTTCGGGCGCGGTCGCGCCCACGGTGGACGTGCCGCCGCGCCTGCCGCCCATGTCGAAGTACTCGGACTGCTCCGCCACTATCGGCCCGTCGGCGTCGACAAACACCGCGTGCCCGTACTGCGCCGGCAGCCCCGAGACGTTGCCTACCGTGATGGTCTGGCGAGCCCCGGCGGGCAGCACGTAGCTCTCGGTCACCAGCGAGTGCCCCTCGGGATAGTAGGTGGTCCTGGCCGTGACCGGCGAGTTGCCGGGGTTGAACAGCAGCAGGTACTCCAGGAAGTTGGCGTCGAAGTAGCCCTCGGCGAAGTACCACTTCTTGGAGGGAGCCGTGACACCGTTGGAGCAGGACCCGCCGGCGAGGGGCAGCCCCCCGTAGTGGTTGGGTATCACCGTCAGAGGCGTCCCGTCGGGCGCCCAGTTGTAGGGCCAGTAGGCCTCGAGCGGGTGCAGCCTGATGCATCCGTGCGACCTCGGGGCCACGCCCAGGTTCTCCTCGTAGGCGCCCAGGTAGCTGGGCCACGCGTGCATGCCGTAGTTGGGGCGCCAGTCCATCCAGAAGTTGCAGCCGCTCACCGTCCCGCGGTGGGCCATGATGTGGTAGGACCCGGTGGGGGTGCCCGAGGCGCCGGTGCTGCACCGCAGGATGTTGACGATAACGTCGTTCTCCAGGAAGTAGGCGCGCTGGTCGGCGAGAGACACGATGATGCTCTTGCCCGGCCCCGAGCCCCTTCTGCCTACGCCCATCTTCGCCGTCACGGCCGAGCTCATGGGCCCCTCGGCCCAGTTGCCGTCGACGGCGGACACCTTGTAGTAGTAGCTGCAGCCCGGGCTCGCGGTGTCGTCCAGGAAGAACGGGAAGTCCTTCATGGTCGCCTCGGATACGCCTCCCACGTTCTGGTAGGGGCCGTCAAGGCGCGACGAGCGGTAGACCTTGTAAGCCGCGCAGTCCTCACGGCCGTTCCAGGAGAGGGTGAGCCTGAGGCCCTGGTCCTGCTGGCGCTGGAAGACTTCGATGCCCACCGGCGGCTGGGGCCCGGACGCGGCGCGCGCCGGGGTCATTAACGCGAAGAAAGATGCCAGTAGAAAGGCTGCCGCCAGCAGCGCCACGAGCGTCTGCGGCATTCCGCTGAGCTTCGAGGCGGGGCGCGGCTCGGAAGGTGTGTTCAAGCGGTGCTGCATCATCCTGACTCCCGTCATCCCTGTTACGCTGATACGTCTGAGCACATATAATATCAAAACGACAACCGTCGCAGGCGAAAGGGGCTGAGTATGGAATTCGACGTCGTCCCCATAATCACTCTTGGTGGGAACGCCTATATTCTCAAGGGCAAGCACGTCGCCCTGGTGGACACGCTCCACCCCAGGGCTTTCAAGAAGATAGTGAGGGCGCTCTCCGACGAGGGGCTCTCCCTGGGAGACATCGAGCTCGTGCTCATCACGCACAACCACTTCGACCACGCGGGCAACGTGGCAAGGATCAAGGAGATCTCGGGGGCGACCGTCATCGCCGGGGCCGCGGACGCCGGGATCATCGAGGGCACCGAGATGGTCAAGCCCGTTGCCACTCACAACCGCCTGGGCAAGGCCATGAGCAAGTTGCCCGAGTCCTGGGTGCACTGGTCCCAGAAGTTCGACAAGACCACGATCGACCGGCAGGTCGAAGGCGGCGACAGGATCGACGAGCTCGGGCTCGACGTGCTGGGCCTCCCGGGCCATACCACCGGCGGGGTGGGCTACCTGGACAGGGAACG
>Ga0209747_1002133_pt1 | contig 10166 bp, 13 predicted proteins | sample BarGraNGADG00311_FD_184498 | JGI IMG/M metagenome (GOLD analysis project Ga0209747, IMG submission 184498) | Arctic peat soil microbial communities from Barrow, Alaska - Barrow Graham LP Ref core NGADG0011-311 (SPAdes) (version 2) | ecosystem: Environmental > Terrestrial > Soil > Wetlands > Peat... | reverse complement strand
ATGATAAGCCTATCAATCCTGCTCCGAACAGGATTGCTGAAGCCGGTACGATTCTCCCCAGTTTCAGAACCGATTCCCTCGACGCCAGGAAAAGGGCCCCCAGAAGTGCTCCAAATCCTGCTGCTCCCATTAGAAAACCATAAGTGTGAGATCCACCGTGCAAAATTTCTTTTGCAAAAACAGGCATCAAAACTGAATATGACATGCCCATCAGGCTGGATATACTCAATAATATCAGAAGATGTTTAATTGGTGCAAATCCAAATGTGTACCGAAGCCCCTCACTAAGCTCTTTTAAGATACGAGTTTCGTTTCTTTTTGATTCTTTGAGATTTAATCTCATCATTAATAAAGAAACAATCACAAATATGTAACTTATTGCATTAAGCAGAAAGCATATTCCTTCTCCGGCGGTTGCCAGCATTACCCCTGCTATAGATGGGCCAATCAGCCTGGCTCCATTAAACATAAGGGAATTAAGCGCTATCCCATTGCCCAGATCTTCCTTCTTCTCCACCATATCAATCACGAAGGAGTGACGTGCCGGTACATCAAATGCATTGACACAGCCCAGGAAAACACTTAATACAACTATTTCCCAGATCTGGATCACTCCTGCAAGGCAAAGTCCTGCAAGAAGACCTGCCTGAATCAATGATATAATCTGTGTGGCCAGCAGGACACGATACCTGCTCCACCGGTCAGTGAGAACTCCAGCCACCGGTGACAGCAAAAAAGACGGAATCTGACCCGCAAAACCAACAACACCAAGTAATAGTGCAGAGCCGGTCATATGATAAACAAGCCATGGCATAGCAATTCGTTGCATCCATGTGCCAATGAGGGAAATGCTTTGTCCACTGAAGAAAAGCCGGTAATTCCTGTATTTAAGCGACCGGAATACAATTTTGAATCTGTCCCTTTGCTTCCCGGGACCGCTCTTTTCCATCTGCTTTTTTTGCTAAATATAATGTCTTTTTTGAATTAATAAATAAGTAGGGACGTATCGCGACACGTCCCTACGATCACCGAATGAATTCCGGCTAAAAAGAATAATTAAAATACCCCGGATAACACAAGGGTAATTATAATCAATATTGTAAAACATGAAACACCTATCGGGAACCATACCGGGGCTATCCATGGTTTTGGTATAAGAAAGAGTACATCAATTGTTGTAAACGTGGGAGGCCACTTAATTAAAATATAAAGAGATAAATAATAAAACAGGTCCCAGAACCCAAAAGTCCAGAGGAAGAATATCCCTTTTTCAACCCACGATGCGCCTGTAAGATAGGCTATTATAACAAGCATTATAATTGTAGCCGCCTCCCGTGTCATCTCAATATTTAAATAACGCTTCGGAAATTTTTCAACCGATTCCTTATTTGATTCAGAATCAAGCATTCCCAGGGCCTTTCTAAGATAGACAACTACAACACCCTCGAGATGCGCCATCGCAATCCCGAATATTGCCAGAAGTAATAGTTTTTCAATCATAGCTTTACCCTTTATTTATAGTTTAAAAAAGAAAAAAAATGTCACTAAGACACAAAGACGCCAGGATTTACAAAGAGGATATCTACAAAAGCACATTCTTGGTGCAACTTTGTGCCTTTGCGCCTTGGTGGCAAAACATTACTATTCTAAGTAATATCAATATTAAAAAGTATACAAAATAAAATGTTAAGGTTACTTGCTATCTGTATTTCGACACAAATGAAGCGACCTCATCGCAGAAAAATTTCTTATCCTGTACAATCATATAATGACCACTTATATTTGAAATAACCATTCTCTTATAAGTTGAATTAATTCGGTTATAAAAATCTTCACCTAATGCCGGCGGACAGGTAAAATCATATTTACCCCATAGCACCAAAACCGGAATTGTTACTATGTTCAGTTTGGAAGAAAATTGTGAAACCGCCAGTTCTTTGTTGAAATTTGAATCTTCTGAGTAGAGAAGATTACTAAGTATTGCAGTAACCGGATATTTATCCGTAATTGCATATTCTATTACCTTTTTAACAATATTAACATACTTAATACTGTCAATGTAATTCTCTGCCTCTGTTGCATAACTATCCAGCTGTTGTGATTCCTCGAGAGTAAAATTACCCTCGTGAGCAGCACAATAACTTATTATAGGCCCCCATGCGCCGGCATTCTTTTTTTGTGAAACCTGATATTGTCCCTCTGTAAGAAGTTTCTGCCTTGTAAGTGTGTCATTCAACGGATAATTATGACTCCCATCAACATTTATAAGTCCTTTTATCATATCCTGATAACCAGGTTGTGTAATGAAATCAGCAGCAATAAGGCCGCCAAAGCTATGCCCGAGTAAAAATAAGCTCATATCCTGCCCGTAACGGAACTTAAGGACCTGTATTACTTTTTTCAGATCTTCAACCATCTGAGAAAGATGGAGCTCACTACCATTACTTGTTCCCTGGGAGGCTCCTGCATTTCTCTGATCCCAATAAACCATTGCATATTTATCCCCCAGATTCCGGCTGATATATTTTGTGTCGTAGAAATAAGAGCTCACCCCGGGTCCGCCATGAATAACCAGTATGAAAGTGTTGCTTGCAGTATTTCCCTGGACAAGAACACGCATTGAAACTCCCGCATTTTCTACGTAAAACACATCAGATGCGTTTCCGGATAAAGTGATTTTTTCCTTCTGACATCCGGATAATAATATTATGATGCAAAATAAAAATAGTGTTCTCATTTATATTTTGATATTGTATTAGATTCCCTTTTTAACCTATTTCCGGCTTTGCCTGGTGTGTACCGGATTCCAAATTCCAGGACTGGCCTGAAGTATATTGTGCTGTTATAAGGGAACATTATAATAAGATTCATCTTTGCAATAGCTGATAATGGCAATTGCGTTTTCATCGAAAAATCATAACCAAAACCACCGCCTGCAGTTATAAGTGCATAATTATAACCAGATAATCTGATAATGGAAATATTTCCTTTGTCATCCACCTTGTAAGCAGTTCCTCCCAGAAAAGTTCTGCTGTAACCCGCACCAGCCGAAAACTCAGAAATAAATCCGGTATATCTGATCCTTCGCATTACCCACTCAGTAGTCAGGTATAAATTATCGTGGAAATAAGGGTGGTGGTACCAGTTTAAATTTTCTGAAATAAACCTTTTTTTTGTAAAATTTCTGACATTTTTCTTAATTTTTATTACCTGAGCATTATCATTGATAATAGGAAACTCAATACCTATGCTCATTCCCGGATATATGAGAGAACTATTGTAAGAAAGCATGAGATCAAAGTTATGGACAGAAGATTCCCTGATCGAATCACATTGCCCCCGGCATAAAGTACAATAGAGCAGCATTAATATGGTAATCCCTGTTTTAATCATATCCTTTAAATCACAAATTTAGTGCTATTTCAAGCTTCAAAATAAATTATTCATAATTCTCATCAAACTGGTTGATATCTTTGTGTTACTTTGTTGGGTACTTTATGTTAAAGTTAAGGCATTTAAGCTTGATATGATTAAAACATTACTACTAATTGGCACCGGTGGATTCCTGGGAAGTATTTCAAGATTCATAGCATCCCGATTAATGCAAAACAATTTTCCGTCAGCATTTCCTTTCGGGACCTTTTTTGTAAATGTCACCGGCTGTCTGCTGATCGGATTAATATATGGCTTCTCTGAAAGAAGCTCACTTTTAACTTCCGGATGGAAGATGTTTCTCACCTTTCCTTGAACACATTAACCCATATTTTGAAAAGGCAGGAAAAGGTTATGTGATCACACTCGATGAAACAACAGTATTAATGCATAGAACAGGGAACAAAAAATAATTTCTCTCCCAGTCAAATTTTTGCATTTTCAAATTACCAGATTTTCAATTTTTCAAATTTATAAACATTCTGACAGCCTGGTAACCAAAGTAACATCCGATAAAACAAAGGAATATTCCCAGGCTTTTAATGAAGCCGGAAATTATCTTAATATTTATGCGTTGTCGAAATCGGACAATCAGGTATGTAAGGAGATAGAACCAGGCAATGCTGCCAACTGCGATGAAGAAAGCATAGCAGAGACTGATCGCCAGATGAAATGACTGAGGAAATATTGTTTGATCTACAGGATGTTCTCTGATTTTCAGCCTGGGATAATTATCAAGCTTTTTAATTGCCGAATCATGCTGGCTTTCTATTTTCTTTCCCTCAATATTGCCGATTTCTTTTGCATTCTGATCAATTCTAATAGCTAATCCTCCTGTATGAAGACCCAGAGCAGCTATAAAGGAAATAACCAGTAAAGATGATGTCAGCCATCCGATAAATAATGTCGGATTCAGGAAGTTAATCATAAACCCGGTATAAAAAGCACCTCTCTCTTTCTTTTTAATTTTCTCGGAAAGATGGATTTTGTCTTCGAGATGGTTGATATCTAATTTTGTCCTGAAAATCTTGTATCCCAGGAAAAAGAGTAATATTGAACCGAACGCGAATATATAAGGGATGATTGGTTTGTAGAAAGTATAAAGTTTTGTAAGACCGAAAACAGCTATAAACACATAAATAAAATCACCAAATGAGGCTCCTAAATTGAACAGGTTACAGTAACGGAGCCTTCCTTTAAGTGCATTTGAAGTAATCATGATACTTACAGGGCCAGCGATTGGCATCGAAAAAAGGAAGCCTGTTAAAAACCCGGCAATCGACATGGTTATTATACTCTCTACCACGAGATCTTCTTGTTAGGGTGTAAATGATTTAAAGCATGTTCTCAATAAGCATTCAAATTTCATACTATTGAGATCCTAAAGGTATAAAATACTTTTTCTTAAACCATAACGCAACGTTAACAAGTCCGATCATAACCGGGACCTCAACTAAGGGACCTATAACTGCTGTAAAAGCCTCACCGGAATTTATTCCGAAAACAGCTATTGCCACGGCGATTGCCAGTTCAAAATTATTACTCGCCGCTGTAAATGAAAGAGTTACTGATTGTTCGTAAGTGGCTCCTGATCTTCTGCCCATGTAGAACGAAAACAGGAACATAATCAGGAAATAGATTATAAGCGGAATTGCAATTAAGATCACATCAAAAGGCAGTTTGACAATATATTCGCCTTTCAATGAGAACATTACTATGATAGTAAATAACAGGGCGATTAGTGTGACGGGACCTATTTTAGGAATAAATTTTGTATGATACCACTCCTTGCTTTTAACCCTGATCAATATGAAACGGGTAAGGAAACCCGATAAAAAAGGTATTCCAAGATAAATAAAGACACTTCGTGCTATCTGTCCGATTGTGATATTATCTACTATTAAGTTTGTCGGAACTCCAAACCATCCTGGTAATACAGCTATAAAGATCCACGCATAGACAGAAAAGAATAAGACCTGGAAGATAGAATTAAAGGCTACTAATCCGGCACAGTATTCTGTATCTCCCTTTGCAAGATCGTTCCAAACGATTACCATGGCGATACATCTGGCCAAACCTATCATGATTATACCATACATGTAGGGAAGGTTAGAATTATCTTTCCCCGGAAAGAGTTTGAAGAAAAGGATTGCCAGTGTAAACATGAGCGCCGGACCTATTATCCAGTTCTGGATAAGGGAAAGACCCAGTATCCTGAAGTTCCTGAAAACACCTCCCAGTTCTTCATATCTGACTTTTGCCAGCGGAGGATACATCATTAGTATTAAACCGATGGCAATAGGTATATTGGTGGTGCTTTCAGGCGAAGACTTTAAGGAATCCCAGAATGTTGCAATTGACGGGAAGAAATATCCGGAAAAGACTCCGATAAACATCGCAAGGAAAATCCATAAGGTTAAATAGCGATCAAAAAACTTAAGTTCAGGTTTCATCTAATGATAATTTATTTAGCAGCAATTTGATTTTGAGTCAGAACAACCGCAAGTGGGTTCTGAATTCGTGAGGATCCCGTTAATAATACCAGCGGCACAACCCACCCCCGACTTAACTGATATAGCCGCTACAGGACAATTCATGGCACAAGCACCACATTCCATACAATAATCTCTTCTTACGATATGGGCTTTTTTCACCGAAAGTTCAAAAACTTCGTGAGGACATACCTTTATGCACATACCACATCCGTTACAAGTAGCTTCACACAGATTAAGTGTAACTACATCAGTAAGATAAACTAAATCTTTCATAATTTGATACTTAAATAAATTTCTCTGCAACCTGTAAAATAATACCTGTGATAGCAAACCCGATCTGAATGGGTACCGAGAGCTTCATCTCTTTTTTGACTCCCGACAATGAAGTAAAGGTTGATGATCCTGTAAAATTCATTGCCAGGAATGATGAAATCGTAGTAATAATGAGAAACCACGAGAATAACTCAATAACATTATCACCTGCGAGTTTCAAACTTGCAAGAACAATAAAGACCAGTGCCCCTGAATAAAATCCTTTTAAAGAAAAATGCCGGCCGGGAATGAAGGGAAGAAACAACGGTGTAATGACAATTCCTGCAATATAGGCAAGCAACACTCTCAAAATAAGAGGTCCTCCTCCAACCAGGAAGCTTTTAAAAGAAAAACCATTCCCGCTCAATCCCGATACTATAAAAAGAACAGCCATTGTTCCCAGGAGATAAAACTTTCCATATATAAAATCGTTTGGAATAAGCTTTATCCTGTCTTTAAAACCGAAAGTAACTCTCCTCATTTCCTTGTCAGCCCTGTATCCTTCCGTTATAAATCTTTTTATATCAGCTGCACGTACAGGGCCATAATGAACATTGAAGCCGGTCTCCTGTTTAACCTTATGTGCAGCAACTCCTGTGGCACCCAGTTGCGGCAGGATCAGCCGTTTGTGATTCACTTCTTTTTCAAGCGAAACTAATTTTATTCTGTTCACAAGTTCCTTTGTACCGAAAGTCCCCTTTCCTGCGGCACACCAGACATTTATTCCCCTGGTATCCAGAACCAGGATCCATCCATTCAATCCTGCAAGATTTTTACGCAACGCATCGAATGAAAGCTTATAATTTGCAGTCACAAACACATCTGATTCCGGACCAGGTGTTCCTACAGCATAAAGACCGGGGTTAACCCTGTAATGATCACGATTTATTCCCCAGCGAACCATAACAGCACCGAGAAAATCTTTTACACTAATCTCTGTGGAGATAAGCGGTACAATAGAATCTGAGATTGAAACATTCCCAGCTAAAAACGAGTTTTTCATATCAAATTAAAAAATTATTATAAAAATTGTAAAACGTAGATTTAATTTCATCCCTGATTCGCCTGAACTCATTAACAATCTCTGTTTCTGTCCCTTTGAAATTCGAGGGGTCTTCAAAACCCATATGCAAACGATGTTTTACTTTCCCCAGGAATACAGGACAGGTTTCATTGGCATCATCGCAAACGGTTATGACATAATCCCATTCATCATTTAGAAATTCATCCACTGACTTTGGTGAATTTTTGCTGATGTCGATTCCAGCTTCATGCATTACTTTAATTGCGATCGAATTAACTTTACTGGCAGGAAATGTTCCGGCAGATTGAACCTCAATCATACTGTCGAAGGATTTTAAAAAGCCCTGCGCCATCTGACTACGGCAACTATTACCGGTACATAATATCAATATTTTCATAACTTAATAATTTGAAAATTTGAAAATTGGTTAATTTAAAAATGAAGAATTAAGATTATTATAAAACTGTTCCATTTAAAATTTTTAAATCAGCTCATTTTCAAATTGCTTTCTATTTGCATTCAAAAGTTACAGGAATATTTATATCGTTTAAAAACTTCTCAGCCATATTTTTTAACTCACATACCTTCCTGAGATTTAAACAATAGCAGGTTTTCGCCCCTTCTGTTGTACCCTGGATCAACCCGGCATCCTTTAATTCTTTAAGGTGCTGGTTTACCGTTGTCCGTCCAAGAGGAAGCTCATCAGCCAGGTCACCTGTAATACATGTTTTTGTTTCAGCCAGATATTTCAGAATCGTCAAACGGGCAGGATGAGCCAACGCTTTAAACAATATTGAACATTTTTGAAGTTCCGGACTGAAAAGTTCGCTTTTTGTAAATGCCATATTAATTTATTTGACGTAAATATACGTTATATTTTAATATGACGTATAAATACGTTAAATATTTTTAAAAATTATTTTAAGCTGATTGAATTACCTTTTGTTCGTTTTTTCACACGGGCAGGGAACCGGTTTATGCTTTTTATATTTATGCTGAGTGGCACAACCAAAGGATAAAAATACCACGATCAACATTAATATCAGAATATTAAAACCTTTTAATTTATTTCTTACAGTAAAAGCGAACCTATATAATGACATCCTGATTTTGTGTTATGACCAAGCTTCAAATGTAAGTAAATATGCCTGATAACATCATGTTTAATCCCTTGTATAATTGTAATTAATCAGATTATTATGGTTTTATTTTCTCAAATAAACCCAATAGCTTTGTTCTGTATATCCCGGATATCTGTGATTCATATTCTCCGATTGGTTTAACTGGAATTAAATCCATTACTTCATTGGCGCTCAACCCGGAGTTGTACATGAGATTTAAAGAGGCGATAATTGTATCATTTATAGATTCCTTACACTCTTGTTCATTAAGACCGATCTCTTGTCCGATTTTAACAAGCTCGTTCCATTGAAACCAAAAATAGGTAGGAAGCATGGCCGACATAATAGCATAGCTTTCAAGTTTTTCCTCCCTGACCTCAAATGTATTTCCCATAATCTTTAGTAAATCGAGAATTTGTTGTTTTTCCTTTCCGGTAAAATCAATTGAAAAGCAAACCGGATTATATCCTTCATTAATATAGGATGTAGCGTTTGGAATCAGTCGGGCAATATATTTAATCTGATTCAGTTTTGATGATATTTTTGCAATGGTGATTTTAGGAGCAAGCGATATCACTATGGTATTGCTGTTAATACTACCCTTTATAAGTTCAAGGGTATCCATAAACACTGGAGGATGCAGGGAAATAAAAACAATATCCTGGGATGCTGCGTAAGATGAATTTTCAACCTGAATTTCAGGGTAATCCCTTTTCAGATTATCAGCCACCTGGTTGTTTGGATCAGTAACAACAATTTTAGTGAAGTGTGCGTTTTTATTTTTAAACGCCTGAAGAAGAATTCTGGTCACTCTTCCTCCACCGATAAAGCCAATTGACTGTTTCATAATGATATGATTTTGGGTTAAACTTTAGCAATATTTTTTATTTTCCTGAATCGGAGGACAGGGAACAGTTCCATAGGAACAATATACGCAACAATCTCCGGGTTTTGGTTTTATAACCACTCCGCAACCTTTGCATTCATAAAAGAACTGACATGCATCAGTAGGCATGGTTTCTTTTTCGCTATGTCCGCATTGCGGGCAGGTTATGGTTGATTCTAATTCGATTTTCATTTGTTTAAAATATTATGTTAAATAAGTATCCTACGATCATTATTCCTCCCCCGACAATTCCAATAAAAGTAAATATCAGAGGGAGCTTAAGTACTTTACGCAGGATTATCATTTCTGGCAGTGATAATCCAATAACTGACATCATAAACGCCATAGAGGTTCCCAACGAGGCTCCTTTTTCAATAAGCACAGATACAATTGGTACGATACCTGCTGCATTGGAATATAGAGGAATACCAATTAATATTGACAACGGGACTGAATACCATGCAGATTTGCCCATGAGAGCAGCCATAAATTCTTCCGGTACATACCCATGTGCACCTGCACCAACTGCTATACCTAAAGCCACATAGATCCATACTTTACCTACTATATCCCTTATGGCCTCATACCCGAGGCTTATCCTGCTACCGAATGTCACTTTCTCTTCTTCCTCCCCATTATTACCCAGATGTGTCTCATAGACCCAGGGTTCCACCCATTTTTCAAGCTTCAGCAAACCAATTACCCAACCGGTAATAATTGCTATAACCAGTCCTGTTCCCACATATATCGCAGCTACCTTCCATCCGAACATTCCATATAAAAGAACTACAGCAACTTCATTAATCATCGGAGAGGAAATAAGAAAAGAAAATGTGACTCCAAGAGGAACACCAGATTCCACAAAACCCAGAAACAAAGGGATAGCCGAACAGGAA
>Ga0209747_1002132_pt1 | contig 10177 bp, 10 predicted proteins | sample BarGraNGADG00311_FD_184498 | JGI IMG/M metagenome (GOLD analysis project Ga0209747, IMG submission 184498) | Arctic peat soil microbial communities from Barrow, Alaska - Barrow Graham LP Ref core NGADG0011-311 (SPAdes) (version 2) | ecosystem: Environmental > Terrestrial > Soil > Wetlands > Peat... | reverse complement strand
CTTTTGCAGAATCAATACTTATCGAAAAACTTAAACCTTGTGCACTGGGAATTATTGCTGTATTTATTCCTATAGCTTCACCATCTGTATTGATCATAGGACCACCTGAATTACCCGGAACATTGGATTATCCAATGTAACCCTTCCGTCAAATTGTCTGAGATAGATACAAAATGACATGACTTATAGCTCAATCCTACAACAGCACGACAGCATATTGATACAAAATAGTACCAATGCCCTTGTGACATTGCGCCTTTAAGTCTTTGCAATGTAAAAATGATAACTTTGTATTCAAATTATGTCAATGAAGGCTGTCACTATTAAAGAACTCAAAGAAGAATTAACCAATTGTACACCAAAAGAGCTTCGTGATTTATGCCTCCGTCTTTCAAGATTCAAAAAGGAGAACAAGGAATTATTGACATACCTGTTGTTTGATTCTTCAGATGAAGCTGTATATATAGAAGATGTAAAAAAAGAAGTGGATGAGCAATTTGAGATGGTCAATAAAAAGAGCCATTACTTAACTAAAAAAAGCTTCAGGAAGATATTACGTTTGATCAGGAAGTTTTCCAGGTATTCACCGAAGAAAGAAACTGAGGTAGAATTACTGATATATTTTTGTAAAAAGCTTAAAAAATTCACCCCATCAATTCAAAAAAACAACGGGTTGCAGAATTTCTACCTGAAACAAATAGATACAGTCAGAAAAAAGATTACTCTCTTACACGAAGATCTTCAGTTTGACTATGGAACAGAGTTAGAAGTCTTAATAAGCTCATAGCCTGGAGTTAGACTATTCGACATTAATACTTCAAGACTAAACTGATTTAAATTTGTTAAGTATTCTTTAGAGCCTGTTATATGAAAGCGATGATTTTAAATGCCATAACAAAACTTGAAGAAAATAGCGAACCATTGGAAATGGTTGATTTGGCCAAACCTGTGCCAGCCGATCATGAAGTTCTGATAAAAATTCTTGCTTGTGGTGTTTGTCATACCGAACTTGATGAAATCGAAGGCAGGACTCCGCCTTTAAGGTTTCCAATGGTTCCGGGACACCAGGTGGTTGGAATAATAGAAAGCACAGGCAGAAAAGTTACGAAATTAAAACCGGGAGACAGAGTTGGAGTAGCGTGGATATTCTCATCATGCGGGAAATGCAGTTTTTGCATTTCAGGACAGGAAAATTTGTGTACCGATTTTTTGGCAACCGGCAGGGACGTCAATGGTGGTTATGCTGAATATATGACTGTAGCTGAATCATTTGCTTACCTGATTCCTTCTGTTTTTTCCAGTTCACAGGCAGCACCATTACTATGTGCCGGTGCGGTGGGCTACCGGTCACTGATGCTTTCAGGAATTGAAGATGGTCAGAATATAGGTCTTACCGGATTCGGAGCCTCGGCTCACATTGTCCTTCAGATTGTTAAGCATAGATTTTCCAAAACAAGAATTTTTGTCTTTGCAAGAAATGAAAATGAAAGAATTTTCGCCAGCGAACTGGGAGCATTCTGGACCGGTGACACAACAGATGATGCACCGGATAAGTTAGATTGTATAATCGACACAACCCCCGTATGGAAACCTGTAATTGAATCTTTAAGGAATCTTAAACCGGGAGGCAGATTAGTGATTAATGCCATCAGGAAAGAAGAAACCGATAAAAATCAATTATTAAATCTCGACTTTTCAAAGCACCTCTGGATGGAAAAGGAAATCAAAAGTGTTGCAAATGTAACAAGGAGAGATGTTATGGAATTTCTTAATTTTGCAGCTGAGATCCCAATACTTCCTGAGATCCGGGAATATAAACTCAGCGAAGCTAATATTGCCCTTTCAGAGCTTAAGAAGAGTAAGATTCGTGGTGCAAAGGTTCTTGTTCTGAATTAACCAGACTTTTTGATTAATTAATCTGAAACGGAGAGAAGATTCCCATCAGGATCCTTAAACCAGGCAACCCTTGTCCCTCCCGGTGCGGTCCAGATTGCTGATTCATCCTGTTCAATAAAACTATATCGTTCAAATGATATACCTTTCTCATTCAGTGACTTAATTGTTGAAACAATATCTGTTGTGTCCCAACCCAGGACTGTAAAAGGCTGGGGAGTTAACTTTTCAACGAAACTAATCCTTAAGTGCGCTCCATTGGCCTCAAATTCAATTCCGAAACTGTCTTCTGATAATATCTTCAGTCCAAGCTTTTCAGAATAAAACTTACGGGCTTTATCAGGCTGAGTAGTTGATATGAATGCTTTTATTTTATGATTGCTAAGCATAAAATTGATTTTAGTTGTTTGATTTTAATTTGTACTGACCTGTCTATTCATTATCCCAACCTGTTACCATTTAGGATTTATAAAATACAAAGCCGTTCCATCAGGATCATTAAAATGTAAAAACTCTCTTTTTTATTCTTCATTTGTTTGCTATGTATCAGAATTATGGGATTGTCGAATTTCATTTCTGACATACATTAAGTTATAATAACAGTTGGATTCTCATTATGTTTAGCGTAATGTTTTACTGAATGCTGAACGGAGACCGCATTCTTCTATTCTTACTAATACGCCAGCACCTGAATTTTTTGCTGTTTCCGTTAAAAAGAGTTATTTTTGACAAATGTTGAATACAAGGGAAAATATCAGAATTATTAATTTTAATTCAATTATTGTCATAGCGATTGTCTATTTCGGATTGCTGATATGCAATAATTCCTTCGGTAAACAAGCGGAACTGAACAGGAAACCTGTTTCAACATATATGTCTGTTTGTGAAAAAAATGCGGTTTCTGACCCATGTATCCGGTTACTGGTATTCCAGAAAACATGGATATCAAATAAGGACAACTTTAACCTGCTGGCTTTTAACAGGAATCCAATATCGGAAGACAAAAAGACTGCCATAAAAGTCACTTATCTTCAGATTATCAGACAAAGCTCGCTCAAAATTCCTCAATTCATACTCCGTTATCATCTTTTTCCTCAAGGAATTGATGAACCTACACGATTAAGTTAATTGGCTGATCTGTATTTCTACAGATAGCATATTTTATTCTATTAACTTAATATCACAAATTATGAAAAGCTTAATATATTTAATTATTTCTATTATTATTTCAATAACTCTATCGTCCGCTGTTCAGAAAACTTCTGCCGGAACAAAAAGTGTTACTCTTCAGTCATCCGGCAATAAAACCGGGTCAGTTATTTTAAAACAATCGGCAGATATTATTTCAACACGGTTGAAATTGTTTGGTATTAACACATTCGAAGTAAATGCTTTAGCTGAAAAAGGACAGGTTAAGATTCAATTACCGGATAATACTGACATTTCTGAAATTGAAGGACTGCTTACATCAAAAGGTGAGCTGGCTTTTTATGAAACTTATACTCATAATGAAATTGCAGATTTGTTAAAACCCGGTAATCAGCTTTTTAAACTTCTGAATTGTAATCTGGTCGGGAATAACTCTGATCCGCGTGTCGGATGCTCAATTAATGAAGGCAGAGAGAAACCAGATCAGTATCTCAGAACTTCCGCTCCGATCAGAAATAGTAAATTTTTATGGGGATTTGAATCAAAAAAATCGGGATACTGTTTATTTGCATTAAAAACCAGTACTGAAGGAAAACCTTTAATAGTACGTTCTGATGTAGAATCCATCAAAATTGTGACTGGTAAGGATTCCCAGGACCACAGAATTCAAATCAAATTAAAATCTGCTGTCAGCAGTGTTTTTGCAGATGCCACAAAAAACAATCTTAACAGAGCAATTGCAATAGTTATAGATGATAAGGTATACTCATGGCCTGTTGTGAAATCTGTTATAGAAGGAGGAGAAATAGAAGTTACAGGAAATTTCACTGTTAATGAGGTGAATTACTTTCCTGCTCTCTTTAATTCTGAACAACTTCCGTTAAGTTTTAAATTGCTTAAATAGTCAAATTCAAAAGATCAGGTTGTCTCGGAAGGACAACCTTTTCTTTTATCTGTGATACTTCTGTAATAAAATTAAAATGGAAAAGTTGTTTCCCGCAGATTGTGCAGAGCTGCGCAATCTGATTCACTGATAATTAATTAATTTCCGAATACTTTCTTAAGCAACTCCGATGTCCTGGCCATTGGATCCTTACGGATTTTTAATTCCTCTTTTGCAATCATGACAAAAAGACCGTCAATAGCTTTTTGAGTGACATACTCTGTCAGATTAGGGTTCATTTTTTTTACAAGAGGGATCTTATTATAAGCTGAAATCAGATCGCTCCAGTACCTTGTAGCATTTACATTGTCAAGCGAAGTTTTTATCGGGGGTTTAAATTTTTCAATAAGTTCAGGTGAGGTGGTATTCTTCAGGTACATAGTTGCCGCATTATCTGTTCCTTTTACAATATTAATTGCATCTCTCACAGTCATGCCTTTTATTGCAGCAATAAAAATAGGTTTTGCTTCATTAGCAGCTTTTTCAGCAGCGCGGTTCATGGATTCATTAAATTCATCCACCTTTTTACCCATTCCAATTGCTCTTAATTTTGATTCCATATCCTTTGCTTCGGAGGGGAATGGGATTTTAATTTCAGGATTGCCCCAGTATCCATTAAGGACAGATACCAGTTTCACACTTTCACCGGTACCATTCACAAGTGCTTCTTTAATGCCATCTGCGGCATCCTTTTCACTCAATCCTTTGCCTTTGTTATTAAGTAATTTCTTTGCATCCTTTAAAAATTGCGCATCCAGGTATTGAAAACTAAGAATTGTTATAATTAAAAAGAAGAATGCCTTTTTCATGATTCACATTATTAGAAATTGTGAATACTGAAGCAAAAATCCTGCCAAAAGCATTTACCCTGTATTAACAGATTATTGTGGGCGCTATGACAGATGTATTGAAAGTAATGTTGCCGCTAAACGCTATTCATTCTGTCAAAAGTCTTCTGTAAATCCTCCGGTCCGGCTTTAATCATAGCTTCACTGAATCCAAAAGTAAGTTCGGTTTTTCCTTGTTTTAATTGCATAAATACAGCATCGATAAAATCGCTGACAGGTGGAGCGCTGTTATGCAATCCTTTGCCTCCAAGATCGGTATTAAGTGCAGGAGGTATTACTTCAATGACCTCTATGTTTTTTGATTTCAATAAATGTCGGAGAGAAAGGGTAAATGAATGGAAAAAAGCTTTCGATGCACAATAGACAGGCATCCTCGCCATCGGAACAAAAGATAAGCCGGAGGTAATATTAATAACCGTATTTAGCGATTTCAGGTTAGTAAAAAGTGATGTAAGATGAACAGGAGCTTCAATGTTAATGACAATTTCCTTTTTTGCGCGTTCAAAAAAATCACTGTCAGACAGAGACATCAATTGCTGAATTCCCGCATTGTTGACCAGTACATTCAAATCACTATGCTTCTGTGAGATCCAGTTAAAAAGACCTTCTCTTTCCTCCGTTTTGGACAGGTCGCATCGTCTTGTCACAACTGACGGATATTTTTTGGAAACTTCCTCTAATAGCGATTCTCGTCTGCCACAGATAATTACAGTATTGTTTTCTTTAACAAATCTTTCTGTAAGTCCCAGACCAATACCCGAAGCACCGCCTGTAATCAAAATTTTATTATTTGAAATTTTCATCACTGAATTTATTATTATTCCATATAGTGTCTGCTGTTAATTCTACTAATAGGCATGAAATTAAATTCAGGGCACAATAATGTCAATTATAATTGAATTTATCTGTCGTCTTTACTGCCAGTCTGTAGCTATAAGAATATACTTAATTTATGTATAACATTCGGATAATTTGTCAATTGATTGAGCCAGATCAATATCCAACTGGGTTATTCCGCTGGCATCATGAGTGTTAAGATTGATCGTTACACTGTTATAAACGTTGCTCCATTCAGGATGATGGTCTATTTTTTCCGCTTCCAAAGCAACGGCAGTCATGAATGAAAATGCATTAACAAAAGTTTTAAACTTAAAATTCCTTGATATATGCGTTCCATTAAAAGACCAGTTTTTTAATTTTACCAGTAGTAATTTTTCGACTTCTTTCTTTGAAAATGCTTTCATAGTTTTATTTATTTCAAATTAATATCAATGTATATTCCTTCTGACTCCGAATTATTTTTTATAAGCATGTTGGTTATTGAATCTTCATTTTCATGATGATAGATATATGTTGGTATTTTTGTTTGCTCCATTCGGACCCCGGCATCTGCTGCCCGGTCAAACAGATCCGCATCTGCTCCAAGAAATATTTTCCTGAATCCCTTCAATTTAATTAAAACACTTCTTTCGATAAAAAAAGTTCCGCCAAGAACACATTCGCTGAGTTTAATCCTTTTCTTGTTATCAAACCTGTCAGGAACGTACTGATTTCCTATGATCCAGGTTCCGCCATGTAAAAAACTGACAGAGGGATCATTTATAAGAATTGTTTTCCTCGATTGAAGATGCATCGGACTATACTCGTCATCGGAGTCGAGAAACGTTATATATTTGCCTGAAGATGAGTTTATTCCCGCATTTTTTGATAATGCTTCTCCGCTATGAGTTTTTCTTATATATCTTATATTATGATTAGATTGGAGGTAGGGGAGAACCTCGAAGTATGTGTTATCCCGACTTTCATCATCTATAATTATTGCTTCCCAGTCATCTTCTGTTTGCGAAATAAGAGAGTCTAACGCTCTCCGCAGAATATGTGCCCTGTTGTATGTAGTTATGATAATTGAAAAAAAAGGTTGATATGCCTGTTTTGGTAAATTACCTGATTCTTGTTGAGGTTTCATATTCATCATTTAATGTTTAATTGTTAAACACGGATTTTCTTTTATTGTTTAGTATTATAAAGAATTAAATGCGACAATACCATGTGTTTAGCAGATCAGAATCCAGTGTAAAAGATCTAGCGGTATCAGATGTAGGGTTATTAACAAAATTCTGAATGGGATGTTGTAATATTGTTAAACTAAAATGAATAGGGACAAAGATGATTGAAGATATAAACTTTTTCACAACTCAATCTCTATGATGATATTAACAAAATTAACCTTAAAATTTTATATATCAAATCTTTATTCTTGACTGTAAATTATTAATTTGTTAATTTAGCTTTATAAAGATTAAATCATGAGGAAAATATAATAAACCTTTTAATTGTCAAGTGTTTTTGCCAAAAATATATTCTTGTCGGGGAAGGGGAATCTTATTTGTCTTAAACCGTTGAATAGTGTGATAAAGATTATCTAAATTATAAGAAGCATCAACAAATATCAGCTTAAAACTTTACGGATCATAACAGAACCTAATTACTGGAATCAATAATTCTCATTATGGACAGAACAATAAAAAAATACATTACCGCCGGCATTTCAGGCTTAATATTTATAACCGGTTGTCATCAGGCAGGAACCAGCTCAGAGAAAACTATATCTTCAGCAATTCCTGTAACTGTAACTACGTTGCATCCCGGAAGGATATCCAGTTATCTTGAATTAAGCGCAACATCGGCATTTTTGTTTAAGGCTTCTGTTAAAGCGCCCGCAACAGGATATATTGAAAATATGTTTATTAACCAGGGCGAAGCTATTAAAAACAGAATGTTATTATTCACAATTAAAACGAAAGAGGCATCGGCTTTTACAAATGATTCTCTTAATAGCATGAAATTCACAGGTGTTGTCGATGTCAAGGCTGCAACCGATGGTATTATATCAGCGATAGATCACCCAAAAGGCGATTATGTTGCTGAGGGAGACCAGTTATGCCAGATAGCTGTTCCGGAAAGTTTTGTATTTATTCTCGATATCCCGTTCGAACTCTCAGGTGCTTTAAAACTGAATACACAATGTGAAGTTGTTCTGCCCGACGGTCATTCCGTACAAGGAGTGATCAAATCACGTTTTCCATCAATGACAGGCAGTTCACAAACAGAACGTTTTATTGTTAGAATATCTGAATCTGTCGGCCTTCCGGAAAACCTGATTGCCAAAATCCGGATTGTAAAAGAAACAGCGGTAAATGCCGTTAGCCTTCCAAAGTCTTCAATTCTCACTGATGAAACAATGCATAGTTTCTGGGTGATGAAGCTTATAAATGATACTACTGCTGTTAAGGTTGTTGTTCAAACCGGGATAAGTGAAAAAGATTATATTCAGATTAAAATGCCGGTATTTAAAGATTCTGATTTATTCCTTTCTTCAGGCAATTATGGATTAGGTGATACGGTTAATGTTAAGGTTATTAAAACATTAAGCCATGAGTGATAAAAGCATCTACAGGTTCTTACTGAAACCGATCCTGTTTGTTCTGCTTGCCATCTTGCTTTGGGGCATTAGTTCTTACACCAGAATGCAAACATCGCTTTTTCCCGATGTGACATTCCCCAAAATAACAATAATTGCAGATAACGGTGAGCAACCGGTTGACAAAATGATGATAACTGTAACCAAGCCTCTTGAGATTGCAATTAAAAGAGTTAATGGAATTACCACTGTGAGGAGTAGTACAAACAGGGGAAGCTGCACAATAGATGCCTATTTCGACTGGAACGTTGATATTAATCTTGCCAAAACCCAGTTAAATGAACGGATTAATGAAATAAAGAATATACTTCCGGCAACATTAAATATTGTTGTTGAGGCAATTAGCCAGTCAATTTACCCTGTGACCGGATTTACCATTGAAAGTGATAAATACGGTCAGATTGAGCTGAAAAATCTGGCTCTCTTTAATATAAGACCACAGTTCTCACAAATACCCGGTATATCCAATGTAATTGTGAGAGGAGGAAAAACCAAAGAATTTATAATAGCTCCTGTCCCTCAAAAACTGATATCTCTGGGACTGACTCCACAGGATATTATTCTTGCACTTGGAAATACTAATTTCATAGAATCAAATGGGTTACTTTCTGATTATCGTCGCTTATATCTCTCACTTACCGACACACGGTTTAAAAACATTGATGAATTAAATGAGGTTGTTATAAAAAATGATGGTCACCGGATCATAAGACTCCGCGATATAGCCCAAATTAATTTACAGGAACAGCAGGAATTCATAAGGATCAATGCAAACGGACACGATGCGGTACTTATTGATCTTGTAAAACAGAAAGGTGTAAACCTTGTGGATTTTTCAAAAAACGTGAATGCCAGGGCTTCTGAAATCCAGAAACAGCTGCCACCAGAGATCACAATGAAGCCTTATTATAACCAATCGGTATTCGTAACAAACTCTATTGACAGTGTTTTGAGAAGCATCTATGAAGGGCTCTTCCTTGCAATTATTGTCGTCATATTGTTTTTACGTTCCTTCCGGGCAAGCCTAAGCATTATCCTGATAATACCTGTCACACTTGGTCTGACTGTCATAGTGCTGCATTTTGTACATATTACACTGAATATTATGTCGTTGGGCGCTATTGCCGCATCAATAGGACTTTTAATAGATGATGCAATTGTAATAATTGAGCAGCTTCACCGTGTGCATGAGGAAAACCCCGGGAAAGATAAGAATACTGTAGTCCGTGAATCTATGAAATTGTTTCTGCCGGCAATGGTAGGTTCTTCTCTAAGTACAATCGTAATCTTTCTTCCATTTGTAATGATGAGCGGAGTTGCCGGTAGCTTTTTTAAAGAACTTACCCTTACCATGGAGATTACTCTCATTTGTTCTTTTATTTCCACATGGATTGGTTTGCCTGCATTTCATCTGCTTTTTGGGTATAAGTCACATAAAAAGCCTCAGGATAATTCCACTATCAACGTTAACCTGAAACGTCAAAGACTTTGGTGGTTGATCTGGTTTTTTGATAAACCCTGGTTTGCAATTGCTTTCATTCTATTTCTTTCAATTTCTTCAGCTTTTCTGATTAACAAGCTGAAAACAGGTTTTTTACCTGAGCTTGATGAAGGATCAATTGTACTCGACTATATAGCTCCGGCAGGAACAACTCTCGATGCTTCCGATGCCATCCTGAGAGAAGTTGATAAAGTTGTGCTCAGCCATCCCGATGTTGAAACTTATATGAGAAGGACAGGAACAAACATGATCTCGGGAATAAGTATGGCATCTGGCGTAATCCCCCCGAATTATGGAGACTATCTTATTCAGCTCAAACCATCGGTAAACAGGAAAACAGAGGATGTAATATCCGAACTACG
>Ga0209747_1002131_pt1 | contig 10178 bp, 5 predicted proteins | sample BarGraNGADG00311_FD_184498 | JGI IMG/M metagenome (GOLD analysis project Ga0209747, IMG submission 184498) | Arctic peat soil microbial communities from Barrow, Alaska - Barrow Graham LP Ref core NGADG0011-311 (SPAdes) (version 2) | ecosystem: Environmental > Terrestrial > Soil > Wetlands > Peat ... | reverse complement strand
AATACCTCCTTGTCAGGAACTGTCCCGTCAAGATTTATTGTGTTCCAGTGTTTTTTATTCATATGGTAACCCGGGGCAACAGCAGAGTATCTTTCCCTGAGATCGATTGCGAGAGCCGGATCACATTTGAGATTTATACTCAGGTCGCCATCGAGGTTGACCAGTGCGAATATCTTTCCATCAGTTTTGAAAACAAGTGTATCGTCTCCGAAAGGGAAGGTTTCAGTGGCTCCTTTTTTTGAGATACAATAGTCTCTTAAGGTTACTATGTCCATGATATGAGTTATTTTGAGTTAATAATAATTATTGCAGGCTTTCTTCATGGAGGCAAAATTTACTGACACACTTAGCATTTTTCCCCCTTTGGGGGAAATAAAAAGGGGGTCAAGCGAATGGCAATAATATACTAAAAGCACTCTCATCGGTTTTGCGACATCAAACTAGCGGGATTTTGTTGTGGTTGAAATACCCCTTTGCCGCTTCGCGGCATCTCCCCCAAGGGGGAGAAAATTCTCAGTCGCTTTTTAAGTTACATATAGTTCATCTCAATGTCGGATAAAATGCGCCTTCTATATGATCAATCTTATAAGAATCAACAGATTTAATTATAGTTATAATGTCAAACCTTCCTTCTTTATCTACATTGAATTTTTGCAGATAGCCATTGGCTGCCCATATAATTGATTTTTGCTTTTCTTTAGTCACAGCCGTTACAGGATGCATCTGATAGTCATCAGTCCGGGTTTTGACCTCGGCAAATATGATAAAATCGTGGTTCTCAGCAATTATGTCGATTTCATGCTTGCCCCATTTCCAGTTCCGGAAAAGTATTTTAAAACCTGCTTTTTCCAGGTGATCTGCTGCAAGGTCTTCTCCTTTTTGACCCAGATTGTGTGATTCGGCCATATCTGTATAGTTTAAAAGTGATTAGAGGGCCTTCAACCTTTTCAACTTTTAAATACCTGCTTATATCTCGATGAGTTTATTTCTTATTGCAAAAAGTATCAGGCTTGCTGTGTTTTTGGAGTTAGTCTTCCCGAGGAGGTTTGCACGGTGCTTATCAACTGTTCTTTTACTGATAAAAAGAGTCTCGGCTATCTCCTGGTTGGAGAGTCCTTCACAGATTTTGAACAGTATTTCTTTTTCTCTTTTTGAAAGGTTGGCCGATTTGCTTTCAAGTTCCCTGTATTTGATCTTCTGAATGACATGATAAAGCAATTCTTGTGAGAAATAGCTGCCTCCTTTTCTTACAGTAAGTATTGCTTCTTTAACTTCGTAGATATCAGAATCCTTAAGCAGGAATCCTTTGGCCCCTGCGTCAACCATTTTATAATAATACTCTTCCTCTCCATACATTGAAAGAGCGATTATATCAATTTCGGGACAAATCTTAAGCCCTTTTCTTGTTGCTTCTATGCCATCCATTTCAGGCATGTTAATATCCATCAGAGCGACATCTGCCTGAGTGTTTTTAAGAATTCTAAGAAATTCTTCGCCGTTTGAAGCTTCGGCAATAACTTCAAATTCGGGAAAAGCATTCAGAAGTATTTTTAATCCGTTGCGAAAGAGCTGGTGATCGTCAGCAATGATTATCCGTATTTTTTCCATTTCAGCCAAACAGGGTTAATAAGAATCATTCAATCAATTTGATAAGAGCGCTGGTGCCTTTCCCGGGGGTGCTTTCCAGGATAAATACACCTTCAACAGTTTTTACGCGTGTCTCAATGTTTGATAATCCCATTCCTTTTATGTCTTCCCTGGTTAAAGAGGAGGTATCAAATCCACGGCCGTTATCATAAAACTGCAAGGTAATAAATTTTTCGTGTTTGTTTAATTCTATCTCAATTCTGGAGGCTCCTGAATGCAGAATTGAATTATTAATAAGTTCACAGACAGCACGATAGACAACAACCTCCTTATCATTGTCTAGTCGTTGGCTTTCCATATTCGATTTAAAGTCAATTTCAACTGCTTTGGTCTGATTAATTTTTGTAGTGAAAGCGCTGATAGCACTGGCCAGTCCAAAGTTCGAAAGGACATGAGGACTCAGATTATTTGATATGTCTTTGATGGTACTGATTGCTTCATTAACGAGGTGGTTGGTATTATTCAGGATAACCAATCCGGATGGATCTTTGATTCTTTCAGTAAGCGCGGAAAGAGACATTTTTACAGTGGAAAGAATGGGTCCCAACCCGTCATGCAGATCTTTTGCAAACCTCTTCCTCTCATTTTCCTCAGTGTTTATTATTGCATTTATGACCCTTTTTTCAGAACGTAGCCTGTCTGTTTCTGCTCGTTTGAGTGAGGAAAACAATTCGCGGATAAGTACAACACCAACAATAATCATAACTGATACAAGAACTCCAGTCCATTCATCGATCATCTTCCATGTATAGGAAGGTGTTCCCCTGAAAAATTCAAAAAGCTGGATGATCGAACGTACAGTCATGAAAACAAAAGACAGGGAGAGCAATATCCATGAAAGTCTGTATTTTGTTAGCTTCATGAATCTCAATGCGATCACAGCAGCAATGATCTGTAGTATGATTGAGATAATTAAGGCAATGAGTCGTACCATGTAAATGACTATATGATTGTACAAAAATAGGAGTTAATTTATCTCTATCAATAACAAGCAGACATAAAATTAAGGCACAACGGCGCAACAGCATAATGGCGCAACGGCAAAAAGGCAAATCTCTGGATCTATATCCCGTTAAGCCGTTAAGCCTTTACGCCATTGAGCCTTTTTTATTACCTTTACCCCTTCGAATCCGATTGTTATGAAAGTTTTGTACAACTTAGGGATCTTGATTTTCTCTGCGCTTGCACATCTTGCAGCACCATTTAATTCACGCGCATCCTTTTGGGTAAAAGGAAGAAAAAAATGGGCAGAAAAAATTGCTGAGAAGATAAAACCAGGAGACAGCGTTATCTGGATTCATTGTGCGTCACTTGGTGAATTTGAACAGGGAAGACCAGTAATTGAAGCGATCAAAAAAAAGAAACCCGGATTCAAAATTTTACTTACTTTTTTTTCTCCCTCAGGCTATGAAATAAGAAAGAATTACAACAATGCTGATTGTATAAGTTATCTCCCCGCAGATACACCCGGGAATGCATCAAAATTCATAGGACTGGTAAAACCGGAATTTGTCATATTTGTAAAGTATGAATTCTGGAATAACTATATATCAGCACTTTACAGGAATAAAATTCCACTATATCTAATATCAGGAATATTTCGTCCCGGGCAACATTTTTTTAAATGGTGGGGATCGTTTTTCAGAGGGATGTTAATGAAATTTGAAAAAATATTTGTACAGGATCAACGGTCTTTAGATCTTCTTTTGGGAATAGGGATAAAGAAGGTATCTCTTGCTGGCGATACAAGGTTCGACAGAGTAGTCCAGATTGCAGGTACAGCCAGAATCATACAGAAGCTTGAACAATTCAGAGGGGATGAAAAACTATTTTTAGCCGGAAGCAGCTGGAGGCAGGATGAGGAAATAATTGCAGAGTATATCAATAGTTTCCCAAACAGGATGAAATGGGTCATTGCACCTCACGAAATTGATAAATCAAATATAGAAAGAATTGAAAAGCTGCTTAAGGTAGGACATGTGAGATTTTCGGAATATGATGAAGATTCTGTTGATGCCCGTGTGCTTATTATTGATAATATAGGTATGCTTTCTTCAGCTTACAGGTATGCTTATGTTGCTGCTATTGGCGGAGGATTCGGAAAAGGGATACATAATATTCTTGAACCTGCATGCTGGGGAGTTCCGGTTGTTTTCGGGCCCAATCATGAAAGATTCAAAGAAGCAGTTGATCTCCTTAACACAGGAGGAGCAAAGACATTTCTCACTTTTGATGATTTTAAAAGAATTTTAGATTTATGGTTGTCAGATGATAAAATCTACACAATTTCAGCTGATATTGCATCAAATTATGTGAAAGTAAATGCCGGTGCTACAGAAATTATAATCAAAGAAATATCTCAAAAAGATATGAACAGGGCATATTCATAATTTGTTAAAAACTAACTTTTCATAATTGGCTGGGTTCATCTAAAGAACAGTAAATTGTTCCGCCGGATTTAACATTATTGTAACTCCGATGTAACCAAATAATCAAGTATTTACGATAACCTTGTCGAAAATTTATTAATCCTAAATCCTAATTTTATGATGAAGCAATTCAAACGTTTGTTTTCACTGTTGACCCTTCTGTTTGTCACTGTCGTGATGTTCGGACAGGCTACAACAACCTCAGGAATAAATGGCAGGATAGTTGATCCAAGCGGGAAACCGTTACCCGGAGCTACTATTATTGCTGTTCATGTTCCGTCAGGAACCCAATATGGTGCTCTTACAAATGGTGATGGTTTATTCTCAATTCAGGGTATGCGTCCTGGCGGACCTTACACAATTGATGTAACCTTTATCGGATATTCGAAAAAGTCTGTTTCAGACATAGCACTAAATCTGGGTGAATCTTTTGTAATAAATACTTCTCTCGAAGAAGCAAGTACTCAGCTGAAAGAAGTCGTTGTTGTTGGTGCGAGAGCTCCTGTTTTCAATTCAGAAAAAAATGGTGCATCCATCAATATCAGCAGCCAACAAATGACTATAATTCCTTCCATAAACAGGAGTATTAATGACCTGACACGTCTCACACCTCAGGCAAATGGAAACCAGATTGGTGGTGGTAACTATCGTCAGAACTTCATCACCGTTGATGGGGCCCAGTTTAATAATGCATTTGGTATAGGAACCAATCTTCCCGGAAACGGTTCTCCGATTTCTCTGGATGCTCTTGACCAGATATCTGTGAATATCACGCCTTTTGATGTCAGACAAAGTGGATTTATCGGCGCTTCAGTGAATGCAGTTACACGTTCAGGAAGCAACGAATTCTCGGGATCCGTATATACTTACATGAAGAATCAAAAGTATGCCGGCAACCATGTAGGCGATGCAACTTTTATAAAAAATCCTTCAAGTTATCAGATGGAAGGTGTGCGTCTGGGTGGACCGATAATCAAAAACAAGTTATTCTTCTTCATAAACTATGAAATGGAGAAAACCGTTGTCCCCGGTCCTCAGCGTGTAGCTTCCACACCTGATTCACCTCCTGATTACCCTAATAATATTGCACGACCTTCAGTTGCTGATATGGATGCGATAAGCCAATATCTGAAAGATACCTACGGATATGAAACCGGTCCTTACCAGGGATACTCATTCGAGAGTCCTGCCACGAAATTCCTCGCCCGTATAGACTGGAATATAAATAATAATCACAAGTTTAATATCCGGTACAGTTCTTCGACGAGAAAAGATCCTGTTGCCCCAAGTACTTCCGTTTCGCCATTCTCTAATATTTATACAAACAACAGACAGAGCATGGATGCAATGTGGTACAAAAACTCCGGCTACTTCCAGGAGAGTAATTTCAGCTCTCTTTCTGCTGAATTAAACTCTACTTTCGGAGGAGGTAAATTTATGAATACTCTCCGTGGTACTTACTCTTATCAGGATGAGCCACGCAGCACTACAGGAAAACTATTCCCGTTTGTTGATATTCTACTGGCAGGAAGTCCTTATGTATCTTTCGGAACTGAACTTTTTTCATATGGAAACCTTCGACAGGTTTCAACTATAACAGTTAATGATGATTTTACATGGGCTATGGGGATAAACAACTTCACAGCAGGTGTACAATATGAGACAGACAAAACCAAGAATGGCTTCATGCGGTTTGGCTCCAGCTATTATGTATTTAATTCATATAGTGATTTTGTAAACGGAGTCAATCCAAAGAATTTTGGTATCACCTTCTCCAATACTCCCGGATACTCCCAGGCTTTTCCATCATTTAATTACGCCCAGACCTCGGCATATCTGCAGGATGAGGTAAATTTAACTGCAAGTCTTAAGGTTGTGGCAGGACTTCGTCTGGATCTTCCTACATATCCCGATCCTCTGCCGGCACATCCAATCATTTCTGATCTTATTTTTGGTAATAATGCTTATAGCACTGCTACTCTTCCAAAGACAAAGGCAATGATGTCTCCGAGGATCGGTTTTAATTATGACATTACCGGTGACCGGAAATATGTAGTTCGCGGAGGTACAGGTTTATTCACAGGACGTGTTCCATTTGTATGGATTGTAAGTCAGGTTGGTGATGCAGGCATGCTTCAAACTACACAAACATATTCAGCAGGTGTTGGTACAGGTGTTCCCGGACCATTCAACCCGGCAATAAATACATATTATCCTGCAACTCAGCCTCCTGCCGGAACAATTGTACCCGGTACTTTTACAATTATCTCCAAGGACTTCAAGATGCCTCAATCATGGAAGAGCAGCATGGCGTTTGATGCCAAACTCCCATGGGGACTGAAGGGAACTGTTGAAGGTATTTATAATAAAGATATTAATACCGCATTTTTTGTAAACGAAGGACTTCAGGCACCATCAAATATGGATATTAGTGGTTATCCTGATAACCGTTTGATCTATCCCAATGCTAACGTCAGCAAGTATTATAATCTCCAGACTAACGGGGTTATTACCCCGGCTTCCGGATCAGGTGTTTCCCCGATCGTTCTCGAGAACAGAAAAGGTGGTTATTACTGGTCTGCTACAGCAAAGCTTGAGAAAGCTTTCAGTAACGGATTTTTCGGGATGATTGCCTTCACGCACAGTGAAGCTAAAAACCTTGTTGATGGAAGTGGCGATCAGGCTGCCTCTGCATGGAACGGTAATGCAAATGTAAACGGAGCAAATAATCCGGAATTGAGCTACACAAGCTATGTAACACCCAATAAATTGCTCGGATCGGTATCATACAGGATTGAGTATCTCAATCATGGTGCTACTTCCATTTCAGTGTTTTATGAAGGTGGTTCCCAGGGACGTTTTTCCTATGTTTATTCGAGCAATATTGTTCGTGATGGCGCCGGTACTAATAACCTCCTTTATGTTCCAAAAGATCCATCAGAGATCAATTTCGTTGACCAGACAGTTAATGGAGTTCTTTGGCTGGCACAAGATCAGAAGGATGCTTTCTTCGCATATATTAATCAGGACAAGTATCTCAAGACAAGAAAAGGAAAATACGCTGAGCGTAATGGCGCTTTATTGCCCTGGAGAAACGGTTTTGACGTAAAAATTATGCAGGATTTCTTTGTGAATGTAGGAGGAAAACGTAACACTCTTCAATTTAGTCTTGACATACTGAATGTCGGTAACCTTCTCAGCAAGAAATGGGGATCAGCCACGTTATATAATCAAAACAACATACTTACCCCTACAAACGTAGCAAACATTGTTGCCGGAGGAGCTGTTGTTCCTACATACAGACTCAATCCATTCAATAATGCTATGCTTACAAATACCTTCACAGATAACGTGGGTTATCCTTCAACCTATTCTATGCAGTTGGGAATACGATATATTTTCAACTAAATAAAACTGTTTATAAGATCAGGGGCTGTCAGATTCTGACAGCCCTTTTTTTTTTTGTTTTTAGTAAAAGATTGGTAATAGGTATTATACACGTTAATGGTCTTATAAATATTGATATTTGTTTTGAACCTTTAATGAAAATAATTGTTTCTATATATTGTAAATATTCATTAACAGATTTATAATCAGATACATATACAATAGTTAATAACTATGCTATCAAATGTTAATAAAGTTAAATTTTTACTCTTGGATTCAGGAGAGCTCTTGTTTAATTTAGCAATTACCCGCTTTGAAAATCAGTGGCCGTTTAATCTCATCAAAATCAGAGAATAACTAAAAACTATGGAAGAACTATTTGTTCAGGAATCAGCTATTGCAACTGGAAAAGCAAAAAACCAAAATTCGGAACAGGAAATGCAGAATACAGGTGAAGGGAAAAATATTGAAAAATCTAAAAATCGAGTACGCGAAAAAATTGTTTATTCACACGAAGAAGCTGTTGAAGCAAGTATTCAGTATTTCAAAGGCGATGAGCTTGCCGCAAGAGTATGGGCAAACAAATATGCTCTGAAGGATTCCTTCGGTAACCTCTATGAAAAATCGCCCGACGACATGCACCGCAGACTGGCTCGTGAAATACACAGGGTAGAGAGGAAATATAAAAACCCGCTTTCTGAAGAGTTAATTTACAGTGTCCTTAAAGATTTCAAATATATTGTTCCCCAGGGAGGCCCAATGACAGGTATCGGGAATGATTATCAGATTGCTTCATTATCGAACTGTTTTGTGATAGGTAACGATGGATCATCCGATTCATACGGCGGAATTATGAAAATCGACCAGGAGCAGGTACAACTTATGAAACGACGTGGTGGTGTAGGGCACGACCTGTCGCATATAAGACCAAAAGGTACACCTGTGCTAAACAGTGCCCTTACTTCAACAGGTGTTGTTCCCTTCATGGAAAGGTATTCAAACTCAACCAGGGAGGTGGCACAGGATGGCAGAAGAGGTGCTCTCATGCTCTCTATCTCCATCAAACACCCCGACTCAGGGAAATTCATTGATGCAAAGCTTGAAAGCGGAAAAGTTACTGGTGCTAATGTCTCAGTTAAACTGACCGACGATTTTATGAAAGCCGTAGAAGATAAAACACTCTTCAGACAACAATATCCAATAAATTCTGACAATCCAAAATTTGCAAAGGATATCGATGCAGTCCAGCTTTGGACCAAGATTATTCATAATGCATGGAAGTCAGCTGAACCAGGTGTGTTATTCTGGGATACAATAATCAGAGAGAGTGTTCCCGATTGCTATGGCGATCTGGGATATGCTACAGTATCAACAAATCCCTGTGGTGAAATTCCTTTATGCCCATACGACAGCTGCCGGCTGCTGGCAATAAATCTGTTCAGTTATGTCAACAATCCGTTTACCGACAAAGCTGAATTTGACTTCGCGTTATATAAAGAGCATGTAGGATTGGCACAACGTATGATGGATGATATCATTGATCTAGAACTTGAAAAGATCGATGTAATCCTTGCAAAAATAAATGCAGATCCGGAGATTGAAGAGATAAAACGTGTCGAGAACAACCTCTGGAGCAATATAAGAAAGAAAGCTGAAGAAGGAAGAAGGACAGGAATTGGTATCACCGCAGAAGGAGACATGCTGGCGAGTCTTGGAATGAGATATGGCAGCGATGAGGCTACTAGCTTCTCAGTCGAAATCCATAAATCGCTTGCACTCGAAGCTTATAAAGCATCGACATACCTGGCAAGAGAGAGGGGAGCCTTCGAAATCTATGATTCGGAACGGGAAAAGAACAACCCTTTTATTTTGAGGATGAAAGAAGCAGATCCTGTTATGTATAGCAACATGGTTAAATTCGGGCGGAGAAACATAGCCTTGCTAACCATAGCTCCAACTGGCACAACAAGCCTTATGACCCAGACAACTTCCGGAATTGAACCAATATTTTCCACTTTCTATAAAAGAAGAAGAAAAGTTAACCCGAATGATCTTGATGTAAAGGTGACGTTCAAAGATGAGGTTGGCGATTCGTGGGAAGAATTTAATGTTTTCCACCATAAATTTGTTGACTGGCTTAAACTCAACGGGTATGATGCCGATGAAGTTACAAGAATGAGGGATGAGGAGATTGAATCAATAATTGCAAAATCGCCTTACTATAAAGCCACTGCAAATGATGTTGACTGGATAGCAAAAGTTAAGATGCAGGGTGCAATTCAGAAATGGGTCGATCATTCAATAAGTGTTACTATAAACCTTCCTGCCGAAGCAAAAGAAGAACTGGTCAGTGAACTTTATCTAACAGCCTGGAAATCGGGATGCAAAGGAGCAACTGTGTACCGCGACGGATCCAGGAATGGTGTCCTGATCGCAGGAAAAACTGAGGCACGTCCTGAAAGGCCAAAACGTCCGAAAGTGCTCGATTGTGATGTAATCAGATTTAACATAAGTGAAGAGAGATGGGTAGCTTTTGTCGGACTTAAAGAGAGCCGTCCATATGAAATCTTCACCGGTATAGCCGACGAGGAGATTTTCCCTATTCCAAAAAGCATTGTGAAGGGCAAAATAATAAAAATTAAAGATGATGACGGAAATACCCGGTATGATTTTCAATACACCGACAAATATGGCTATAAGAAAACTATGGGAGGG
>Ga0209747_1002130_pt1 | contig 10180 bp, 9 predicted proteins | sample BarGraNGADG00311_FD_184498 | JGI IMG/M metagenome (GOLD analysis project Ga0209747, IMG submission 184498) | Arctic peat soil microbial communities from Barrow, Alaska - Barrow Graham LP Ref core NGADG0011-311 (SPAdes) (version 2) | ecosystem: Environmental > Terrestrial > Soil > Wetlands > Peat ... | reverse complement strand
TTTGAAAACAGCGAAATAAAACCCCTTGAGCATCTGTACAATATCTATTTCGACAATAATGAGGTGATAACTTTTACGACTGATAAGGAGAAGATGAAGCTCCAGCATGAAAAGATCGAACCCGGCAGTTATACAAAATCCCTTAAATATGTTTCAGATGGTTATGAGATTTTCAAGATTGGAATCAATAAACTTATAGGACGGAATTTTGATAATATCTTCCAGTTTGCCAATTTCAGGAATATAGGCATGTTGATAAAACTCAAAACATATATTTCAAACTGGAAGTATGTAAAAAAGTTCTTTCATAGTTCTCATTTGAGGACGGCGTATACTTTTCAAAACATCTATGTCGGGCAGAGTCCTTTTGATTCCCCGGCATTGTTCTCAATGGTTCCTGCTGCCGAGTTAACGGAGGGATCGTTCTTCCCTAAAGGAGGCATGTACACTATAGTTGAGAAATTATTGGCTGAAGCAGTTTCTTCGGGTGTCAGTTTTCATTACAATAAACCTGCAGCAAAAATCAGAGTGACGGGTAAAAAAGCTGAGAGCATTGTCTTCGAAGACGGATCAGAAGTTATGGCTGATATAATCGTTGCAAACGCTGATCTTCCATATGTCTATCGAAAACTATTACCCGACAAGGGAAAATCGAGAAGACTTGACAGGTTGAAATATTCATGCTCGGCCATATGCTTCCACTGGGGGCTTGATAAAGTTTATCCTCAACTGGGTCATCATAGTGTATTTCTTTCTGACGGATTCCGCGAAGGACTTGACCGGATCTTCAAAGACAAATCAGTAAGTGACCATCCGAGTTTTTATATTCACGCCCCTGTAAGAACCGACCCAACTGCGGCTCCCGATAACCATGATTCACTCTCTTTTATTGTAGGAGCCGGACATGTTGACAGGAAGAAAAAACAGGACTGGGATGAACTGAAGAGGAAAACACGGATTGCTGTCATTCAGCGTCTTAAACAGCTGGGACTGGAAGACATTGAAGATCATATTAAATTTGAAATCAGCTATACTCCTGAAAACTGGGAAAAGGCCTGCAATATTTCAAGGGGGTCAGTCTTCGGAAGTCTTGCTCATAATCTGCTGCAGATGGGATACTTCCGTCCGCACAATCAACATAGCCGGTACAAAAATCTTTTCTTTACAGGAGGCAGTACTCATCCGGGAAATGGAATACCTAATGTACTTTTGTCGGCAAAACTAACGGCAGAAAGAATCCTGAATAACTAATGATCTTAACAACAACAGAATAGAATCAATGAATTCACAAAGGGAAAGTTTTTTAAAAATATTCAATTCTATTGATTTCAAAAAGATCATAGATCATCCTAATATCCTTATTGCTGCTAACTTTTGGGATGAAGAAAGATTCTGCGCTGCTAAAATCTGTTATCAATTCATGCGCGCCATAGATGATCTGATTGATAACTATAAGGCAAAAAACAGACTGATTCAACCTGAAGAAAGAAAAGAATTTGTTGCCAATGTTGAGGAGTGGCTTAAGATGATTATAATATCAAAAGAGTGTAATGCGCTTCAGGGAGAGATTAAAGAAACTATTGAAAAATTCAGGATCCCCTTGTGGCCTATGGAAGTCTTTGCGAAATCTATGATCTACGATATTAACAATGACGGATTTCCAACTCTGAATGCCTTTCTTGAATACTCCGGAGGAGCATCAGTTGCTCCGGCTTCAATCTTTGTTCATCTGAACGGACTTCAAATGATAAATGGACGGTATGAAAGCCCTCAGTTTGATGTAAAATGGGCCGCTACACCCTGTGCCATATTCAGTTACCTGGTTCATATAATACGTGATTTTCAAAAAGATCAGTTGAACAACCTCAGCTATTTTGCCGATGATCTGATTATTGAAAATGGCCTCAGCAGGAAGGCTCTTCGTGAATTTGCAGATGGCAAACCGGTTAATAGAAACTTCCGGAATCTTATAAAAAATTATTACCTGCTTGCTGATGAATATCGCAGTAAGACAGATGATATTATTAAAGAAATCAGACCTCTGCTTGAACCGAGGTATCAGCTAAGTCTCGAAATAATATTTGATCTGTACCTGATGGTTTTTGAAAGGATCGACCTGGATAAAGGGAAATTCACAACACAAGAACTCAATCCTACACCTGAGGAGACAAGGGAACGGGTATATAATATAATTATGAATTTTGATAGTTAGCCGCAAAGGCCGCAAAGATTTAATGTACTAACCTCACAACTCTCTGCTTCCTTTTTAAGCAATTTTAAACAGCTAATTAATACTATTCGTATCTTTAAGTAAGATAATTTTTCATGTGTAACCTGGAATGAGCAGAAGTATATCAGTAATTTTTGGATTAGTGCTTTTATTGTCTGCAAGCTGTGTATCGCTCGGGAAACTTACCCGGCATGACTTTGATTCAGGTTTTTATAAGCTAAAAGTCCAGGGAGCTGAGCCGTCCGGTGTTTATGCAGAGGTTATTGAAGATTCAATTATTGTGTATCCTGTCATCTCCGAAGGGAAGAAAGTATTTCCAAATACATCTTCTTCCATGGGTACCAGGATCAGCAGGATTAAGAAAGACAACTATTTCTACAAAGCTTGTTTTACAAATAATTCATTTGATATTGACTTAACCTCAATTATATTTAAATCCAGGCATTCAAGGGATGATGTTCCAAATCAGTTTAGTGCAGATTTGGATGTTGCAATATATGTGGGTTTCAGAAAAGATTTTTATATGATAGTGTCTCCCGTTTATCCCCTTCATGAAGAGAAGTCATCGATCCGGCAGATTGGTTTTGATTTAGGTCTCTTTGCAGGTATAGGGTCATCACCTGTTAATCCCACTGTTACAAACAATTTAGTCAGCCAGGAGTATGATGCAATGATTTTTCAAAAAGGAATTGCAGGTTTCATTTCAATTAACAAAGTATCGGTTGGATTAGCGGTCGGGTTTGACAACCTTCTCGACAAAAGCAGATCTTCATGGATTTATAATCAAAAACCGTATCTGGGCCTTATAATCAGCGTTTCAAGTTTTTAACTATTCTTTCCTGTCAGGTATGAAATTGATTATGTGAGAGTCTGCCAGAATAAATAAATCTTAACCGAAGAGCACCGAAGCCGTTCTGTAAGCGTGGCAGTCTAAAAAACATTAATTATTCTATTTTCCCTTTGTGTTACTTTGTGTGATACTTTGTGGATACTTTGTGATTAAATGATTACCTTTTACCACAAAGGTACTCGAAGGACTTAACCAAGGCTCACAAAGGAAGAAATAACAATCTTCTTATATCATCCGGAACATTTCTAATTAATTTCTGTTTACTTCACACAAGGTGTCAGGTTATTACAATTATTAAAATGTTTACCTTTGCAATTCAATTGAAACTTACGAAAATATGAGCTCAGAGACCCTGATACCGTTAAATGAAATGGATGGCCGACGACTCTATTATACATTTATTGCTGGCGCCAGAAAAGTTATTGAACATCAGGTTGAGCTTAATAAAATTAATGTGTTCCCTGTGAATGACGGTGATACAGGAACCAATCTGGCATCCACGATCAGGGCGGTAGTTGATTCTCTTCATCCTCACAGGTCGTATAAGATTACAGCAGACAGGATTGCAGAAACCACCCTCGTTAACGCCCGTGGGAATTCAGGAATTATTTTTGCTCAGTTCCTTTATGGAATGAGTACTGAAACCGGCAATTTTAAAACCATCACCATAAAACAGTTTGCCGAAAGTATCAAGAATTCTGTGCGTTATATCTATGATGCAGTGGCTAATCCCGTTGAAGGAACAATGCTGACCGTGATCAAAGACTGGGCAAATTATATTTACGACAACAGGAACCGGATAACAGACTTTAACCAGCTTTTTATCAGTTCATTCGATGTCCTGAACAGATCGCTGATCGCAACCAAATCAAAACTTGCTGTTCTGACAAAAGCAAATGTTGTTGATGCCGGGGCACGGGGATTCGTGTTTTTTGTAGAAGGGATTATAGATTTTATTACAAAAAGGAACCTGAAAGACCTTATCCAGGTCAAAGCCGAGACTGCACTATTTGAAAAGTTAGAAGAAGCAATCCCTGAAAAAGTCGAGTTCAGATATTGCACCGAAGCACTCATTAAAAACAGCTCGATCAATAACAAATCATTGCTGGCAATTCTGGAAAAGTATGGAAATTCAATTGTTATTGCAGGTTCTGACAAAATGAGACGTCTGCATCTGCATGCGAATAATCCTGCCGGACTTTTCAGTGAACTCAGAAATACGGGAACTCTTGCCTTCCAGAAAGCTGACGATATGATCAGGCAAAGTCAGGTTGTCTATAACAGAAAATGGAAAATAGCATTAGTTACAGACTCTACCTGTGACCTTGCACAGGATGTAATCGATAACTACCAGATAAACATGCTCCCGATAAATGTTAATTTCGGTGAGAATCATTATCTCGATAAAATCACAATTCTGCCTGAACAGTTTTACACCCTTTTAAAAGAGAATAAAGACTATCCTAAATCTTCACAGGTTAATGAAAAGAGCTTTATAAACCTCTATTCTCACCTTGCCTCACATTATGATTCAATAATTGCTATTCATCTGAGTGACAAGCTAAGCGGAACTTTTAACAGCAGCCAGAAAGCTGCCCGGGCAATAAGCAAAGAATTCAACAAACCAATTTCTGTAATCGATTCCAAGAATATTTCCGGTGCCCTTGGACTTATTATTCTGAGAATTGCGCAAGCTATTGAAGCAGGATATTCGCATGACCAGGTAGTTCTTATGGCAGAAAGGTGGACAAATCGTGCTCGTTTATTCATTAGTGTAAAGACAATAAAATATCTTGTCAGGAGTGGGCGGGTATCTGCTGTAAGGGGATTTTTAGCACGGATACTCAATATTACTCCGGTTGTTACTATCGATGAAACAGGAAAAGCGATTCTTTTAGATAAGACTTTCAGCCAGAAGGCGAATATGGCAAAAGTGATGAAGCATATTTCTAAAATTAATAGCAGCCAAAAAATATGGAACTATATTGTTCTGCATGCAAATAATACTGATGCTGCCCAATGGTATTCAACCAGGATGGAAACAATGACTAATAAAAAACCCGTCTTTGTCTTAAATATTTCTCCTGTGCTCGGCGCCCATGCAGGAACAGGAGCTGCTGCGGTGGCACTTCTGCTCGACTAAAGCAAGAAAAGCATCTTTCCCCGGAAATAGTGCTCAAGTATTCTCCCGCAGATTCCGCAGATCAGCTCAGATAACTCTTCGCTGTAAAAGAAATCAGCTCAGACCTGCCTGCCAGCAGTGGGTAAGTCTGCGAGATCAGCAGCGAAGGAGAGTTATTGAAAAAAAAATTTAATAATTATTGTATAACTAAATTATTCGTTATACATTTATGAAAATTACGGACGTACCTAACTGATATTACGATTCTCTTTAAAACAATAGTTTTTTTACAATAAAATTAAAAATTATGAAAACGACCATCGTTTCACTAATCCTTCTGGTTTTCATTATTTCTCTGCCCGGACTGGCTCAGAACAAACCTGATTATTCGAAGATTGATATAATGCTTATCAGGGGTGATTTCAAAAAAGCAATTGATACCTGTAATCAAATTCTTGCTACAGATACACTTAATTCTGAAGTATATTATAAACTGGGACTTGCCTACCAGAGCCTTTTATCAGACGATAAATCACTTGAGTGTTTTTTAAAGGCTGCAACGATTTCACCTGATAACAACAATTACAATTTTACAGTTGCAAAAAGCCTTTTTAATAAAGGAAAGATTAACAAGGCCAAGCCGCTTCTCCTGAAACTGTGTTCTGCAGACTCTATGAACTGGCCATACGCCTATTACCTGACAAGCATTTATATGCAGGAAGAGAATTATGATGAATCAATAGGAATATATTACCGGTTTTATAAAAAGGATTACAATAATTATATCTATACAGATAAAATTGGTTTCGCATGGCTGAAAAAAGGAGATTCCGAAAAGGCTATTGATATGTTTAAAAGGTCATTAGAACTCAACCCAAAAAATACGAATGCGATCAAGAACCTGGCATATCTTTATGCAGGAACAATCGGTGGCGATACAGCAATACAATTATTGTCAATAGGAATCGCAATTGATTCAACTGATATGGACCTTATTGCACGTCGGGCTGCTATCAATTTTACTATTTCTAATTATGAACTGGCATTAGATGATTATTTGAAACTATTAAGTTCCGGAGATTCCTCTGTTCTCAACCTTAAGAGGACCGGTATGGGGTATGGTAAATTAAGACAGCCTAAACACGCGATTGAGTTTTTGTTAAAAGCTTATAATAAAGATTCTTTGGATCTGGATGTATTGAGTAACCTGGGCCAGAACTATTTCCAGCTTAAAGAGATGAAGAATAGCGCCTATTACTATCGCAGTTTAATTAAAGTATTAGGCCCCTTCGGCACCCAGTTAGGTTTAAATTATCTTCTCCTTGCTGAAGCATTAAAATCTGATAACCAGTATGCTGAGGCAATTTCCTCTTATCTTAAAAGCCAGGAATTCAGATCTGATAATAGCGTCTATATGATAATTGCAAATCTTTACGACGAGAAGCTAAAAGACACTCCCAGAGCTATCCGGTACTATGAGGTGTATCTTAATAAGATAAAAAACTCTAAGGATAAGTACGACGCTGATTATACAGAGTCGGTAAGGAAACGAATTGAATCGTTGAAAAAAATAAAACAGCCGGCAAAATAGCCATAATCAATTCAACCTTCCAATTGAATTTTCAGTTTTATCGGAATTCTTTAAGTATGTCATAAGTCTGGGAGTATATTTGTTTTGTAATCCTAACTTTCATATTTTTATTCGTGTTTAAAACGATAAAATGAAAACAATTGGAAAATGGCTTGCCGGAATTATTCTGGTTCTCTTTGCAGCTTACATTGCCGGACCCAGGCCATCAAAACCCGATTTTACTCTCCATGAGATTAATCTCCCGGTACTGCTTACTGATCTGGATAATAACATAAATCAAACCGAAAATGCAGTAAAAGGGATTAAACCCGATAACCAGGCGAGGATAATATGGGCTGATTCTTCAAAAAAGGAGAAGACAAAGATTGCCTTTCTTTACCTGCATGGCTTCTCGGCCAGCCAGGCTGAAGGAGACCCTGTGCATAAAGACCTGGCAAAAAAGTATAATGCCAATCTTTACCTTTCGAGATTGGCTGAACATGGGGTAGACCGGGGTGATAGTTCCATGATCAATCTCAAAGCCGGTGAATATGAAGCCTCTGCCGAATATGCTCTTGCCATCGCTGAAAGATTAGGCAACGAAGTAATAGTAGTAGGAACGTCGGCTGGAGGGACTCTGGCTCTTTACCTGGCTTCCCGTCATCCGGAAATCAAAGCTATTGTGCTCTATTCACCCTGTGTGAAGCTGTTTGATGGAACAGCTGCGATCCTTGATAAACCCTGGGGGCTGCAAATCGCCAGGCTGGTTACCGGAGGACCTGTGAAAACATTTGAATCAGAAAGTAAGGCTCATGCAAATTACTGGCAGCTTAATTACCGTATTGAAGCATTGGTGGCTCTTCAGAATCTCGTTTCAAATACAATGAAGCCGGAAGTCTTTTCTAAAATAAAATGCCCTGTATACCTCGGCTATTATTACAAGAATGAGGAACTTCAGGACAAAACGGTTTCAATTCCGGCAATGCAAAAAATGTTTGGTGAGCTTGGAACTCCGGCAGATTTAAAACAAAAGCAGGCTTTTCCTGAAGCAGGTGAACATGTGATCGCCTCATATATCAGGTCGAAAGACTGGCAGGATGTTGAAAAAGAAACAGAAAAGTTTCTATCGGATATTGTGAAGCTGTAAGCGTATTTGTACTAAATGGATAAAAAGTTTTCAATTTTTACATTAACACTGATTATTTTTGCACTGTATTCCAATGGTTGCAGGAAGCTTGAAAAGATCTCCGATCTGGTGACCGACATAGAAGGGAATACTTATAAAACTGTAATTGTCGGCAGCCAGGTATGGATGGCTGAGAACCTGAAAACCACCAGATTCCCCGAGGGGACAGTTATTCCACTAACTGAAGATGCTTCAGCCTGGAGAAATCTGACAACTCCGGGTTATTGTTGGTACAATAATGATCCTGTAACATATAAAGACACTTATGGGGCTCTGTACAATGGGTTTACCATAGCAACAGGAAAACTTTGTCCAGCAGGGTGGCATGTACCTGATAAGCAAGAGTGGCGGGCATTAAGGGAATTTACAGGTGATTCAGTTAAAGGAGGGGGTAAACTAAAAGAAGCCGGTACAACACATTGGCTTTCACCTAACAAGGGTGCCGATAACAGCACCGGTTTTACTGCGCTGGGAGCCGGCTTACGCTATTTTGAAGGTACATTCGCTTCAGTTTTATCTTATACAAGTCTCTGGTCATCATCAGGCGTAGCCAATGATGAACTATGGTATGCTGCTCTCTATTTTGGTGACCCTTCTTTCGCAATGGACCACAAAAACAAAAATCATGGATTTAGTGTCAGGTGCATTAAAGATTAAAAATCTTATACTTACCGACATGAACTCAAATAAGTTTTCACTGAAATTAAGATTTGGAAGTTTCAAATATGCCATCAGGGGGTTTTTATCACTTTTGAAAAATGAGCATAATTCCAGAATTCATCTTGTTGGTGCAATTGCCGCAATCGGGCTGGGAATTATCTTTAAGCTTAATTATTACGAATGGTCCCTACTGGTAATTGTGACAGGGATAGTATTTCTTACGGAATTGTTGAACTCTTCGATTGAATCATTAGCTGATCTCATTGATCCTGAGTGGAATAAGCTGATCATGAGAGCAAAAGATTATAGTGCTGCAGCAGTGTTGATATCAGCAATTGTGGCAATAATTGTTGGCGGCCTGATATTTATTCCAAAAATATGGACCTTAATAAATTCACCTGCAATTCTAAAGTGATATGAAAAGAAGAGACTGGATCAGAAATACATCCTTTGCCGGTACAGGCTTATTGTTAAGCAGATATCTTAAAGCATCGGATCTGTTTGAGTATACACTTGAAAGATGTATAAAAGATTCCGGCTTGTGGTTTAAGGAGTCTTTGAAGTAACAGCGGCTCAAAGAAGAATCACAGATTAACATAGTGATAAATAGCATATGATGATTAAGTTATTAATCACGCATCATGGCATATTTTTTGGATACAACAAGAAATCATTAATCGGGGTGCTATGAAAACTTCAATTTTTAACATGAAAAGTTTGTTCCTCTCAATCGGATTGTTTTTGATTTCATTTAACATCAATTCGCAGGACGTTAAATTATCGAGACAGGAACAAAAAGAGGCAAAGAGGGATAAACAGTACTTTAATTTTCAGGTACTGGATACTATACTTGAAAATAAAAGTTTTGTGCTGGAGGCAGATTTTCTCGAAAATCAATATGGAATGAGAAGTCCGGTGTTGTCTGATGTGAATTTTATTAAGGTTGATTCAACTAATGCGGTTTTACAAACCGGGACAAGCCTGAATATGGGTTCAAATGGTGTCGGCGGAGCTACTGCAGAGGGAAAAATGTCAAATTTGAAAATAGTGAAGAATGTAAAAAACATGAGTTTCTTACTGAGATTCACTATGGTATCGGATATAGGTATTTATGATGTTTCTATGACAATTAATTCTGACAGAGCGGCCAGGGCAACAATTACCGGTTTAAGTCGTGGTGAGTTAATTTATGTCGGAAGGATTAAAACTCTTAATAATTCAGGTTTCTTTAAAGGTCATAATTCAATCTGATATAGGGCTTTGCCCTGAAGTCTGGATACTTACTTTTTCTTGATATTTATTTTGTTCATTTTTTGCCCACCTATATAGCTTGTTCATTTCTTTTGCTCCTCCAAAAGAAATGAACCAAAGAAAAAGAGGCCGGAAATGACAAATTTAGGCCATATGGACGCCCGCTACACTGGCCTTATTGGCGCTACCATCTGGCCAAAATTTCGCACCATTTCCGGATCGCCAACACACCGTCATTTATAAAATTCTGTACATTTTGATTTTTTCCTGGATTTCAAACAGCCTCAGTCCCGATTAATCGGGATTGGGAT
>Ga0209747_1002127_pt1 | contig 10198 bp, 6 predicted proteins | sample BarGraNGADG00311_FD_184498 | JGI IMG/M metagenome (GOLD analysis project Ga0209747, IMG submission 184498) | Arctic peat soil microbial communities from Barrow, Alaska - Barrow Graham LP Ref core NGADG0011-311 (SPAdes) (version 2) | ecosystem: Environmental > Terrestrial > Soil > Wetlands > Peat ... | reverse complement strand
TCCCACGATGATATCTCCCGATTCGAGACCAGCCTTGGAAGCCGGAGTATTAGCTTGAACCGAACGAAGGATCGCCCCTTTATCAATGGGCAGATTGTAGCTTTTGGCGGTATCCGGATCGAGCGTGCTTCCGCTCACTCCCAACCATGGGTGGACGACGGAACCTTTGTCTATGAGCTGGTCGATCACCGGCTTGGCATCGTCTATCGGAATTGCGAAGCCTATGCCTTCGTTTCCTCCGCTTTGGGAGACGATTGCCGTATTGATGCCGACCACATTGCCGAGACTGTTAACCAGCGGGCCTCCCGAGTTCCCGGGGTTAATAGCGGCATCGGTCTGGATTACGTTTACCAGAGGCGCTCCCTGGCCGCCGGAGACGTTGCGATTCAGAGCGCTTATTATTCCCGAGGTAATACTGCTATCGAAACCCTCCGGGCTGCCGCAAGCGACGGCCAGTTCGCCGACCACGAGATCTCCTGAAGTTCCCAGGGTGGCGGCAGGCAGATCCGAGGCATTGATCTTGATTACGGCTACATCCGTATCGGGGTCTCGTCCTACCAGCTTGGCATCGAAGGTCTTGCCGTCTTTGAGCGATACCTTTATCGATGATGCTCCCTGCACTACGTGGTTGTTGGTTACTATGTAGCCATCCGGCCGATAGACCAGTCCCGACCCGATAGCTCCTCCCAGCGCGCTCAACTGTACCTCGATGTTAACGACGGAGGGAAGAATCTTAGCCGCCGCTTGCACCACCGCATCCTGCCCGCCTTGGGTGACCCTCTCCTGCACAGTGCGGACTTCCTGCACCGTCTGCGTGTGCTGCTTGTTGGTGAGTACATCGATCGGGTTCGCCCCCAAAATGGCGGGTAGGAGGAACATCATCACAACCGCGCTCAAGATCCCTGCCACGACGGCCATGAAAATGATTTTTCCCGGCGTGCGTCGATCGGGCGGCGGCGGGGACAAGAAGGGGGGCTGGGGTGGTATTTGCATCCCATTCATGCTTTCGGTCATTCGAACAATCACCTCAATTCATTAAACTGCGACATTCCTTTTCCGGTCGCACCTGACATTTACGAAAACCAATACCCGGCTTTCCACCGGGATGGATAGCTACCCTAATTATGATGGTTGATTCCTGTAAGGATTGTAATAAGAAAATGTTAAATTTCCATTAATGCTTCTTATAGCAGAATATAGGAGATTATGCTTTCTGCTAAATGCCGTTTGCTGAAGAGCGCTCAATTCTTCAGGTCTTGAACGAACGCGAAGTTTATACCCTCCTGGCGCAGTTCCTTAATCGTTTCGGCAAGGACCGCCGGGGTATTAGAGCGGGAGAAGTTGCAGATGCCGATGGCGACTCCATTGCTGCGGGCAATATTTGCCAGTTGTCCCATGGCCACATGTATGAAATCCGCGTCGTTGTGCTCATCGATGAAAACCTGATTGTATTTCTTCTCGAGGCCCACGGCTTCGGCGGCGGTCGAGACCATACTGTACCTGGCGGTTCGACTGTCGAGGACGAAGAGATTGTTGGCTTTCGCCCAGCCGCATTGCCACATCATCAGCTGCAGGTCAGCGCAGCCCACCTGCCCCTCGTGATTATTCATGCCCGTCGAATGTGGAACAGTGACCAGATCATCGTCAAGCATGCGCAATACCGTCGCCTGCTCCATGTCCTTGCTTATTTGCCCCTCGCCGGACCATTCATGCGGCGGCGTTCCTTCGGTAGGCACGTTGAGCATGATCCGATAACCGGCCGCATAGAGTTGCTGGGCGAGCTCCTCGGAATGAGCCAATCTAGGCAGGATAGAGAAGGTCAGGGGCGCGTCAACCGCCAGCCACTGATCCAGACTTTCGATACTTGCGCCGACATCGTCGACGATAATGCCGATGGTCGGCGCGCTTGCTACGGCTGTCTTTTCGACCCTGGCCGACGCTGCGACCAGTTGCTGATTGTGTTTGAATAAATCTTTACCCCAACTTGAAGACAGAAAAGCGAGCAAAAGCAGGAGCAGTAGAAGAGCTCCCCCCGCGATCGCGTATCCCGCCATTCTGCGCTTCCTCTTGAAGATTTGCCTGGAGCCCTTTCTGATATTCGGGCCGAACAACGGAGAGCTTGATGGAGGAGACTGCCCCGGCCTCAGTGTTGGAATCCCTACTTCGAGTTGTAATGACGGCGGCGGTTTTCTGGGCCCGTCTGATTGAGGATTGAGCGCCTGGCTGTCCAACCACGCCCGCGCGCGGCGTTCCTTGAGAACCTTAGTTCGAATCGCGGGCGATGCTTGTGATGTTGATGCCGGTTGCGGCGCCGACAGGGGACCGACCATAACCGGCAGGCTGAGCAGCCCCGGGCCCAGGGCCGTTACCTCTTCTTCAATCAGTATTTCGCAGGCAATCTGACCGATTACGCTCTGGCTGTAAATAATTGAAGCTGTCCACTGTTGCCGATCCTCCCCCGATCGCGTAAACCTGGTCCGCAGCGCCTGCTTTATCTGATGCCGCCTGGGCAGGACAAATCTTATAAATAACACCTTCTCGTTATCGGTCAGTTCCATGGGGGATTTGCTGAGAGCTGCCAGGATTTCCGGCGACAATGTGACGCCATGCTCCAGGTAGTATTGATGCAGCTCCTCGGTGAAAAAATTCATTTGGGGATCGGTCATTGACCCCTGCCTCCCGCAATCGCACAAGAGGACCACTCACAAGAACACATGTATTATTCCCCATCAAATGGGGGAAGATAGGGAAAGTTCGATTACTACAAGAGTTCCGGTGCGGCGATGGGAATCATTATAATTGCGCGTGAGAGGGCGAGTGGATTTCAGATTGCGTGAAGAAAACCCCAACGATTTAAAGGCGGGTGAAGCCGATGGAGAAGTCAATCGTAATAATCGGAGCCGGGATGGGGGGGCTGGCAGCCGGGATCTATGGCAGGATGGATGGCTGGAAGACGACGATATTCGAGCAGCATACCAAGCCGGGCGGCCAGTGTGCTTCCTGGAAGCGCAAAGGCTACACATTTGACGGCTGCACCCATCATCTATTCGGCTGCGACCCCTGGTCGCAACTATATTCGCTATGGGAGGATCTGGGCGCAATGCCGAGGGGCCTTGTAAATACCACGGAATGTGTCAGTGTCGAATCGCCGAACGGAAGGATGTTTTACGATTATTGGGATCCCAACCGGTTGGAAGAGCAGCTCAAGGAAATAGCCCCCGAGGACGCAAGGGTTATCGAAGAGTATGCCCGGGCCATACCAATATTTGCCAAAGAAGATATTTTCGGAGATGTGATGATGGCAAAGCCTTTGCAGATTGCCAAAAACCTTCCCAACCTGATGCGGCTCCTCAAATGGTTTAAGCCCACAATGAGAGATTTTGGCGACAGGTTTTCAAATCAGTTCTTGAGAAGAACTGTTCCCTTGCTTGAGTACTCCCTCCCCGACGCCCCGGCCTATTTACACATGGTAAAACACGCCTACGGTTACAAGGGAGCCATCGCATGGCCGGTCGGGGCCTCCATCGATTTTGCCCAATCCATCGAGAAGCGCTACAGGGAATTGGGGGGCGAAATCCATTACAAACAGAAGGTTAAGGAAATATTGACCGATTTCGGGAAGGCGGTTGGCGTGAGGCTCGAGGATGGGACGGAAGTCAGCGCGGACTATGTCATCTCCAATGCGGACGGGCGCAAGACTATCGAAGACATGCTGGGTGGTAGGTATGGGGACGAGCGCATCAAGGAGTGGTGCCGGGAACCGGAGGACGAGACTCCCTGGGCCGTCCACGTCTTCCTCGGTGTCGACCGCGACCTCTCGCGGGAGCCCTCGGCGCTGGTGCTTCTTCTCGATCAACCGCTGACCGTCGGGGGGCACACAACGGAAAGCGTCGAGATGCAGATATACGGCATGGATCCCAGCATGGCCCCTCCCGGCAAGGGCGTCATCAAGGTGGAGCTGGTTTCCGGTTATTCGTACTGGAAGAAATTGTATGAGGAGGGCGCAGCCTATCGGGAGGAGAAGGAAAAGGTGGCAGAAGCGATTATCAGCCTTCTGGACAGCACGCATTTTTCCGGCCTGAAGGGCCAGGTAGAAGTAGTCGACGTTCCGACTCTAATGACCTGGGAACGCTACGTGGGCGGAACCCACGGCTTCCTGTCCATGCCCAATAAGAAGTTCAACCCGGTGTCGATGGTGCTTGGGCGGCTCGATTCCACGCTGCCGGGATTATCCAATTTCTACCTGGTCGGTACCTGGGCCACTTCGATCGGGGCTCTGTTCGCGAATGCGCTCTCGGGAAAGAAAATAATCGCGTCCCTATAGGCAAAACCTTGCACGAAGGATCATGTCTCTCAGCCAGTTCCAATGAACCGGACGCCGACCAAGGTCAAGGACGCTTGCGATTATTTCGGATAAGATGTATGGGTTGCATCTATAAATAGAGAGGATCGGGTTATGCTCTACCGCAGGATAGAAAAAACCGGGGACGACGTGTCGATATTGGGTTTCGGATGCATGCGCCTTGCGGGCGGAGAGGCCAGCATCGATGAAGAACGAGCCCAGAGGCAAATACGTTTCGCCATCGACCGCGGCGTAAATTACATCGACACCGCCTTCCCATACCATATGGGGACTTCCGAACCTTTTTTAGGGCGCGCTCTGGGCGACGGCTATCGGGAAAGGGTCAAACTCGCGACCAAGCTGCCGCAGTGGATTATCAACAGCCGCGAGGATATGGACAATGTTTTCAAATCGCAGCTCGAGAGACTGCAGACCGAGGCCATAGACTACTATCTGCTGCATGCCCTCGATGGCCCGGTCTGGGACAAGCTGAAGGGCCTGGGCGTTCTGAATTTCCTCGATACAGCCCGGGCATCGGGCGCAATCGTAAATGCGGGTTTTTCCTTCCACGGCGAACTCGATGCCTTTAAGGAAATAGTGGATGCATACGATTGGGACGTCTGCCAGATCCAGTACAACTTCATGGACGAAAAGAATCAGGCGGGCACCGAGGGCCTGGAATACGGGGCGAACGCCGGGCTGGGGGTAATTATCATGGAGCCCCTGCGCGGGGGCAATCTTACCAGGCTGATTCCCCCCGAGGTGCAGGCCATATGGGACGAAGCCGAGGTCAAGCGCACGCCAGCCGAGTGGGCGCTTCGCTGGGTGTGGAACCGGCCGGAGGTGAGCGTGGTCCTCTCCGGGATGAATGAGGAAGCCCAGATTGAGGAGAACCTGCGCATCGCCGACGAGGCCTACCCCAATTCTCTGAGCGAAAAGGAACTCGAGCTGGTGAGCAGGGTGGAGAAGGCATATCGCGGGCTGATGAAGGTGAATTGCACCGGCTGCCGCTACTGCATGCCCTGCCCGCAGGGGGTCGATATACCCGGCTGCTTTGACATATACAACAGCAAGCACATCTTCGATGACGACCGCTCGCAACTCATCTATACCGTTCGGCATAGTGGGATCTCGGGCAATGCCTCCTATGCGTCATTGTGCAGTGAATGCGGGACTTGCGAGGATTTGTGCCCACAGCAGCTGGACATTCCGGCGATCCTCAAGGATGTGGCCGCCGACTTCGACGAGGGTTTGGGTTAACCGGACCAGGCGACCGCAGGCGTCCAAATATTAGTAGAGCCTTTGCGTCAGCCCGCTTTTTTTCTACTCGGTCCCGCACTGGGTTTTTTAGTCGCCGCGCTCGGCTTCGCCGCGCCGCCCGCACCCTTCTTTCGCACCGCCCCGGGAGATTTTGTCTCTTGCGGGGGGGTTTGCTCCTCGCCGCTTCTCACCTGCCGGAGGCTTTTTTCCAGCGCCGCCATCAGGTCGATCACCTTTGCCCCCTCAAATGCCGGTGGCGCCGTTATAAGACTCTCGCCCTTGGCTTTTTTCTCTATCAGTTCCATGACCTTTTCACGGTAGTCGTCCTTATAGCGCTTCGGGTCAAAATCGCCGGCCAGAGCGGAGATGAGCTGCTTGGCCATGTCCAACTGCCGCTTGTCGGCTTTCTCTTCATTATGCTCGGCCGGCTCGAAATCATGGGGATTGACGATTTCATCAGCGAAATGCATGACCTCGAGGCAGAAGACATGATCCAGCGGTCTTATGGCCGCCACATATTCGCGGTCGTGGAAGACGAACTTGCCTATGGCCGTTCGCTCCATCTCGACCATGGCCTGCATCAGCAGCCCATAGGCTTTGCCGGCGCCCTCGCCGGGAACCAGGTAGTAGGGATGGCCATAATAGATGGGGTCGATCTGAGACATTGCAACGAAATCAGATATTTCGATGGTCCTGGTCCTTTTCGGCTCGATGGCCTCGAGTTCCTCCGGCTCCACCATCACGTAGTGGTCCGGCTCGAGTTCGAACCCCTTGACTGCTTCCTTGCGGGGCACCTCCTCACCGTCGACCGGGCACACCATTTTCTCGTGCAGCCTGGCCCCGTCTTTTTCGTGCAGCATATGAAATCGGATACTCTTGTCCCGCACCGCCGTTACCAGCGCTACCGGGATGTTTACCATACCGAAGCTTATATAACCTGTCCAAAGGCTCTTAGGCATAAGCCCCTCCTTTCACTGCCAATTATTGGTATATCATTCATCCGACCTTCGCTATCTGCGGCAGCTCCTGCCGCATGCGCAGTGCCGGGATAAACAAATCCCCATGTTCCTCGACGCGTGAGAGGACATCCTTGGTCTCGAAGTAGAGAGCGCGAGGATTCTTTTTCGCGATCGCCTCATCAACTTCTTCCCAGGTGACCGGAGTGGAGACGGTGGGGCGTGGTTGTGCGCGCAGAGAATAGGCGCAAACGGTAGTCTTATGTTCATCGTTCTGACTCCAGTCTATGAGTATTTTGCTCTTGCGCATCGCCTTGCGCATATTCGAGGTCAGTTGATCCGGGTAGGCCTTTTCCATCATCAGGGCCAGCGCATGCGCGAAATCCTTGGTCTCTTTGAAAGTCGTGCGCGTGTTGAGGGGTATGTAGACATGAAAGCCTTTGCCCCCGGAAGTCTTGGCAAAACATTGCAGATTCAACTTGGCCAGCAGCCCTCTAAGGTTGCGTGCCGCGATGGCACAATCGATGATGTCCGTGCCCGGCCCGGGGTCGAAATCGAAGGCGATCATCGTCGGCTGCAGGACCTCCGGGGCTCTGGATAGCATCACGTGCAGCTCGAGGGAAGCCAGATTGGCGACCCATACAAGACTGGCCCGGTCGTCGATGGTGCAGTAGGTCACGACTTTGGTCTTGCCGGTGGCTACGGTCTGCATCCAATTGGGACGAAAACTCGGGCATGATTTCTCGTAGAAATGCTGCCCCGTAACCCCATCCGGATAGCGTTTCATGGTCAACGGCCGCCTCTCGAGATGGGGGAGTATAAAAGTTGAGATCGCTATGTAATAGTTTAGGACGTCGGCCTTGGTGAATTTGGCCTCGGGGTAGAGTACCTTATCCAGGTTGCCTAGAGCCAGGGTCCGGCCGTTCATGCTGATGTGAACATTCGGCGGGTCTTGCTTGAGATACCCCTTGCTGGCGGATATCTCCTCGATAGTGCGGCCGGTGAGAACGGATCGAGTCTGCTTCTCGAGGACGTCGTCGTTATCCGCCTCCTCGTCTCGCATCTTTATCATCAGCCAGGCTTCGTCTTTCCCTTCTCTGATACGGGTCAGGGCGAAGCCTCCCCGCAGCTTCCCTCCCTGCAGCCAGACTTCGACGTGACCCTTTTGGATATTTTCCCTGACGGAGTTGCTCTTGCCCTTGGGTTTGAGATTGAGATAGATCCCGCGGTCCCACACTTCGACTGTACCGGCCCCATATTCCCCCTTGGGAATCACTCCCTCGAAATCGGCGTAGGACAGGGGATGGTCCTCGGTGCGGATAGCAAGCCGTTTGTCTCTGGGGTTCATTGAAGGACCTTTGGGTACCGCCCAGGATTTCAAGACCCCATCCGATTCCAGTCTGACATCGTAATGAAGGCGCCGGGCCTTGTGCTTTTGGATCACGAAAAGGCTGTCGGTACCCGGCCTTCCCAGTTCGGGTGGCGGCTCCGGTGTCTTCTCGAAGTGCCTCTTCTCCCGGTACTCCTTCAGATTTTTCTCAATCATTGCTCCCAACTTTCAGCTTGTTCTATTAATTCTTAATTTTCCCAGTGGCCCCGGCGCTCTAACCAAGCGTGCGGATACCGGCCGGTGCCGTCCGCGGGAATAATAAGGGGCGGCTGCCAAGGAGGAAAGGCGATAAAGGCCTGTATGCGAAAGAGAACGGAGAGGAGACGGCCATGCCCGCTAGGGAAGAACTCGAAGAAATAGTTGAAAGGACAGGCGGCGAGCCAAAAAAAACTCCTCAGCCTTCATGGATGCAACCAATGCTTGCCACCCTCCTCAAGGAGCGCTTCTACGGCGCCGGCTGGATATACGAACGCAAGCTCGACGGCGAACGCTGCCTTACCTATAAGAAGGCCGGAAGCCTAATGATGTATTCCAGGAATAGGAAGCTCATCAATCACAGCTATCCGGAACTGGTCGAGGCGCTCCAGAAGCAGCCGGTGCCGGAGTTCGTAATCGATGGCGAGATCGTTGCCTTGCGAAAGGGGCAAACCAGTTTCGAGCTACTGCAGAACCGGATGCATGTATTGAATCCCAATAAAACCTTGCTGGAGCGAGTGCCGGTGTATTATTACATCTTCGATATAATGCACCTAAATGGTTATGAGCTTGTGAGGCTGCCCTTACTCTACCGCAAGAAAATCCTCAAGGACGCGCTTGATTTCAAGGGTCGCCTGCGCTATCTCGCGCATACCGGCACTGCCGACGAGGAATACTTTCAGTGGGTATGCGGCGAGGGGTGGGAAGGCCTGATAGCAAAGCGATCCGATAGTATTTACCGGGCAAAACGCTCGACCGACTGGCTGAAATTCAAATGCATAAACGAAGAGGAGTTCGTTATCGGAGGCTACACCGATCCGCAGAAGAGCCGTACGGGCTTCGGCTCTATTCTGGTGGGCTATTACGACGCCGGCAAGTTGAAATATGCCGGAAAAATAGGCACCGGCTTCAACGAGCGGACCTTAAAGAGTCTTTGCGAGACCTTCAGGCGCATGAGCCGGCCGCAATCACCTTTTATTGATTTTGACCCTAACAAGAGGGAGTTTCACTGGGTGGAACCTAAACTCGTGGCCCAGGTATCTTTCACAGAATGGACCAGCGACGGAAAGCTGCGCCACCCCAGCTTTATGGGTTTGCGCGATGATAAGAAACCGGCCGAGGTAGTGCGTGAAACTTAGCCGATGTGAAAAGGAATCAGACTTAAATCAGGTCGACACTCGAGGTTGATAATCCTGGTATGGCCGCCTGTCATTTTTAGACTGCTGGTAATAACCCAACTCTATTTTCGATCTCCCGCCGAAGTAAGTCTCACCGCGAGAATAATCCTTTAAGCAAACCTGACACATTCCGAATTCTATCGATCCGGCACTCCCGCAATGGTCGCACTGGCTATTTTCGGCCAAAGCTTCACCTCCGATAAAATCATGCCTCAGGGACGTGGCTTAAACTTGAGCTTGATCTGCTCCCCATTTACCTGATAGCAAATTCGGCTTCTTGAGCCGTTTACTTTAGCCTGTTTCAGGTTCGCTCATCCTCCCTGCTGATCATACTCCCGCCGGCCGGATCACGGCTCCTTGCGGGCGTGAAGAAGCGGTAAGGGGCTTACTTCTGCTAAAAAAAGCGGGCGGTGAAGATCACCGCCCGCAGCCTATGGTGCCGATCTTATTCTTACTAGATCATATCGGCACCGGGGGGACTTTCGTCCGGACCTTCCGGACCTCTATCTTTAACGGAGCCATTACCGGACGGGTCGCTACGTCCCGGCATGGGGCCCCCGTTGTTTGCCCAATCGGTTAACTTCTGGGTTAAGTCGCTGAGCCTCTGGTCCGCCTGATCCTGCGTGATCTTGCCGTTTTCAACCATCTTAGAGAGACGCGTCTTCACCGGCTCCAAAATCTTATCGATCAGCGTGTTGAGGTCGGCGCCCTTCTCGCTCGCTATTTGAGCCAGGGTCTTTCCTCCCTTGAGCTCGCTTAAGAGATCCTGGGGTGTCATCCCCAGCTCCCGCGCAACCTGATCGAGCACACCGGCCGCCAGCCCTTGTCGCCCTCGCCGGCCTTGCGCTGATTTGGTGCTGGCATTCCCGCGCACGGC
>Ga0209747_1002126_pt1 | contig 10199 bp, 8 predicted proteins | sample BarGraNGADG00311_FD_184498 | JGI IMG/M metagenome (GOLD analysis project Ga0209747, IMG submission 184498) | Arctic peat soil microbial communities from Barrow, Alaska - Barrow Graham LP Ref core NGADG0011-311 (SPAdes) (version 2) | ecosystem: Environmental > Terrestrial > Soil > Wetlands > Peat ... | reverse complement strand
TTCAATAGTTTCCCCTCCTCTTTTAAAGGAGGTGTGGCCCCTGACGTTTACAGTCAGGGGACGGGGTGGTTAAGAATCAGACTATTATAACTTAAATGCTTTTTTTATCTTTTCTACATAATCCAGTTTTTCCCAGGCAAAGAATTCAACTTTTTTCTGGTAAACTTTCTTCCCGTTGCCGTTCTGAGCTTTTGGCTTACTTCCGGGAACTTCATAATAAACATCAACAGTTTTTGAATAACTATCACGTCCGAAATGCCCGTATGATGCCGTTGGAAGGAATACCGGGTTTTTCAGGCCAAAGCGCTGAACAATTGAATATGGTCGCATATCGAATATCTTATTGATTGTTTCTGCAATCGCACCATCGTGCAGGATATTCCCTTTTTTATCCTTTACTTTTGCAGATCCATAAGTATTTACATACAGACCAACTGGTTGAGCAACGCCGATAGCATACGCAACCTGGATCAATGCCTGATCGCAAACCCCGGCAGCCACCAGGTTCTTCGCAATATGACGTGCTGCGTAGGCGGCTGATCTGTCAACTTTTGATGAGTCCTTTCCGGAGAATGCACCTCCGCCGTGAGCACCATGGCCACCATAAGTGTCAACTATGATTTTACGCCCTGTCAGCCCGGTATCACCATGAGGACCTCCGATGACAAATTTGCCTGTTGGATTAACAAGAAGTTTATAATCGCTGCCAAACAGTTTCTGAATTCTTGCAGGCAGTGTTTTTTTAACTCTTGGCATCAGGATTTTCTCAAGATCTTCACCTATCTTCTGTTGCATGGCTTTTTCAGCAACAAGTTCAGCTTTATGCGATTTGTCTTTTGGCAGAACAAATTCATCATGCTGGGTGCTGATAACTATCGTGTCGATCCGAAGAGGTTTGTTATTGTCATCATATTCTAATGTAACCTGAGACTTACTGTCGGGTCGGAGATATTTCATCTGTTTGCCTTCATGCCTTATGGCTGCCAGTTCCTGAAGAAGTCTGTGCGCCAGCTCAATGGTTAACGGCATATAGTTATCCATTTCACGGCAGGCATAGCCGAACATCATGCCCTGGTCACCTGCTCCCTGTTCTTCAGGTTTTTCGCGAACAACACCCTGATTAATATCACTCGATTGTTCATGAATGGTGGAGATAACACCGCATGAGTCGCAATCGAACCTGTATTCGGCTCTTGTATAACCGATGCTACGGATTACACCTCTTGCACTCTCCTGGTGATCGACCCATCCTGTAGTGCGGACTTCTCCACCACAGACAACAAGTCCGGTAGTTACAAATGTTTCGCAGGCAACTTTTGATTCCGGATCCCAGCGAAGGAATTCATCAAGCAAAGAATCTGAGATCTGATCGGCTACCTTATCGGGGTGGCCTTCTGATACTGATTCGGAAGTAAATAAATATCCCATATTAATATTATTAATTCGTTATTAAAAAAACATTCAGGAAGATTGGTTGATTGTAAAAAGGGAATTATCCGCGGTTTAGCATTTTTTTCCTGTGGTTGCAATCAGCACAAATCTTTCCACTAATCTATTACGGTACAAAGCAACAAAAAAAAATGGGTATCAGGAAATTTAAAGGACAAAAAAATGATTTTCTCACTTCCGCCTTTGTTTTATCCGTTAGTCAGATGCCTGAAGACCTCCTCAAGATTACTTTCCTGTTTCTGCATAGAAAGAACAGTAAGATTATTTCTTACCGCAAAGTTGAAGAGAGACGGACGAATGTCCTCATCCCCTTCCGCTTCAATAACCCAGATATTATCCCGAATCTTTTTTACACTGCTCACATTTGGAATTTCTGTGAGTGATGAATCTGTAGTATCCTTATCGAATTCAACCTGGATAACTTGTTTTGGACGTTTAATAACAGAATATATTTTGCTCTTCTCCTCATCAGCAACAATTATTCCGTTATCAATAATTATTACCCTGTCGCATATTGCTTCAACCTCCTGCATTATATGTGTTGAAAGCATCACCGTTTTTTCTTTTCCTGCCTCTTTTATCAGATTTCGAATCTCTACTATCTGATTCGGGTCGAGACCTGTAGTAGCTTCATCCAGTATCAGTACGGCAGGATTATGAATAAGAGCCTGTGCCAGTCCGACCCTTTGTCTATATCCTTTTGAGAGAGAGCCAATCTTTTTATTCTGCTCAGGAGCGAGTCCGGTTAATGCTATTATATTATCAATCTGTTTTTTAGCGGATAAGCCTGTCTTATAAATTGAAGCTACGAAACCAAGATATTCCCTGACATACATTTCCGGGTAAAGCGGATTATTCTCAGGAAGATAACCGATTTGTTTTTTGACTTCGGAATTATCATCTTCAACCGGAAGGCCATTCACAATCACTTTTCCCGAAGAAGGAGGGATGAAACCGGTAATAATTTTCATCATTGTAGACTTACCGGCGCCATTTGGGCCAAGAAATCCTACAATTTCACCGGTCTTTACGTCGAAGGAGACATTATCGAGTGCTTTCTGATTGCCATAAAATTTTGTAACACCCTGAACTGAAATGGACATACTATGGATATTATTTTTTCATTATCTGTTGCAAAGATAATATATGGGAATTTTTTATGATCCCCAGCCACCCATAAATTGTCCGACATTTGTAAACGTTGCCAATGGATTTACGCAACAGACAGGTATCTTGGAACTGTTGGCAATAATTTGTTGTTCCGAGGCGCCTAACATATAATCTGCAAAAGTGATGTTCTTGGTTGTTACAATCAGTATCAGATCTGCATTTAACTTTTGCGCAAAATCAATTGTCTGTTCAGCAATCTTACCTTTTGGCATATCGTGGATCTCATATTCTATATTATTTTGGATCAGGTATTTGACAGCAAAATTTACATTGGTTTTTGTCTTTTTTAATATAGTTTTATCTGTACTTACGGAAACAAGCATATGAACTTTGGATTCAAAATATTTACCCATAAAAATGGCCATCTTAATCTTTCCTTTATTCTCATTCCTGAAATCAACAGGGAAGACAATATTATGATACTTTTCCTGATCAGAAGGGGGATCCTGTACGACAATAAAAGGGATCTTTGATTTAACAATCACTTTTAATGCCCAGCTGCCTGTAAACTTCTGCATCCCTTTCATGCCATGCGTACCCATAACCACAACACTGGCTTCCTTCTCATTTACATACTCTGCAATTGAAGTGAATATACTTCCTTTGGAAATATGGTAAATGATCGGCACACTATATTTTTTGCCATTTTCTGCAACCAGGCGTTTTAAAAGAGCGGTTTTCTCTGCATAGGCTTTGGGAGTAATACCTGTATCTACAATATGTAAAAGACAAATATCATTGTTTACCATAAGGCTTATCTTAACGGCATGCGCTAAAGCGTTTTCAGCTACATGAGAAAAATCCCATGGCACAACTATAAGTTTTTTAATCTCTTCCATAGCTTCTGATTGTTTACAATTTTATATTCAAAGTTATTCAGATTTTGCCAATATTCAAACCAAAATTTAATTACCATGCCTTACTTCCAAATATTCATAAATGACATTCTGAAACTCCAAATTAAATATTATTGATTTTCTTCGTTTACCCCGGCCCCAAGGGGAGCGAAGAAAATCAATTTACACCCGCAAAGCGGAAGGGGTTAAATAAATTGATTTTCAAGCGACTTTAGACGAGTGTCTAAATTTAATCCTTTTTTAGTTTTAAGAACAGATTTATATAATAACTCTTATATAGGGTAATTATTATTGATTCCGGTCAAATAAACTGAATAAGAAGACTCTAACGTACAAAAACAATGCCATAAAGAAATAAAAGAGGTTATTTCCCATTTGTGAAAAGAGTGTTGTCAATATATTAAAACAAAATAATGACGGTCTCTTCTGCATTAGCGGTTAACATTTTATTATTTTTGCACAACTGTTTTTTTTGAAATTAAATGCTCACGATGAAAAGAATTAAGGTAAAAATCCTGTTATCCAACCCGGAGTTGGGATCGGAAGTACTAGTGAAAGGCTGGGTAAGAACCAAGAGGGGAAACAAAAATATTCTCTTTATTGCTCTGAATGACGGATCGACAATTAACAATATCCAGGTTGTTGTGGAAGCAGCCTCATTTGATGAAAATCTTCTGAAAGAGATTTCAACAGGAGCCTGTATAGGTGTTACCGGTAAGCTTATTGAGTCTCAGGGACAGGGTCAGAATATCGAAATAAGCGCCTCAGCCATTGAGCTTTATGGGAAAAGCGACGCAGAGACATACCCATTGCAGAAGAAAGGTCATTCTATGGAGTTCCTCCGGGAGAATGCCCATCTGCGCTTCAGAACCAATACCTTTGGCGCTGTCTTCAGAATAAGGCATGCAATGGCTTTTGCAATTCATAAATATTTTAACGATAAGGGTTTTATTTATCTACATACCCCTATTATTACCGGAAGCGATGCTGAAGGAGCCGGGGAGATGTTCCAGGTTACAACTATGGATTTCAAGAACATGCCTCGTAAGGAAGACGGCAGTGTAGACTACAGTAGCGATTTTTTTGGGAAACAGACAAATCTTACAGTATCAGGTCAACTTGAAGGAGAACTTGGTGCCCTTTCTTTAGGCGATATATATACATTCGGGCCAACTTTCAGGGCTGAAAACTCGAATACCCCAAGGCACCTGGCCGAATTCTGGATGATTGAACCGGAGATGGCCTTCTACGACCTGAATGATAATATGGATCTTGCAGAAGAGTTTGTAAAATACCTTATCAGATATGCCCTCGATAACTGCATCGAAGATCTTGAGTTTCTTAATAATATGATCGATAAAGCCCTCCTGGAAAGGCTTAAATTTGTTGTTGAAAATGAATTTGTAAGATTGTCATATACAGAGGCAGTTTCAATCCTCACGGCATCAGGAAAAAAATGGGAATACCAGGTGGGATGGGGTCGCGATCTGCAGGCTGAACATGAACGATATCTGGTTGAAGAGCATTTCAAAAGGCCGGTAATACTTACGGATTATCCTAAAGAAATTAAGGCATTTTATATGAAACAGAATGATGATGGCAAAACTGTAAGGGCCATGGATGTTCTGTTCCCCGGAATCGGTGAAATAATCGGAGGTTCTCAGAGAGAAGAGCAATATGAAAGGTTGCTGTCGCGTATAAAAGAGTTAAAGTTGCAGGAAAAGGATTTCTGGTGGTATCTCGACACAAGAAAATTCGGTTCTGCTCCTCACAGCGGATTTGGTCTTGGTTTTGAAAGGTTAATATTGTTTGTTACCGGAATGTCAAATATAAGGGATGTGATACCTTTCCCCAGAACTCCCAAGAATGCTGAATTCTAAAATATCTGATTCCGGTATTTATAATTAGATAAATAAAGAATGTTAAAGCAAAGGTTACAGCAGAAGTTGCTTCAGAAACTTTCACCGCAGCAGATCCAGATGATCAAACTGCTGGAAGTTCCTACTTTGCAGATGGAACAGCGTATTAAAAAGGAGCTTGAGGAAAACCCTGCCCTGGAGGAAGGTACAGAGGAAGAAGAGATTCCGCCAGAAGCAGAAGAAGATCAGTTCGAGGAGAAAGATAAAGATCAGGAGGAATTCACTCTCGATGATTATATAGAAGAAGACGATATCCCTGAATATCGCCTCCAGACAAAAAACTACAGCAAGGACGAAGATAAAAGGACTGAGATACCCTTTTCAGTCGGATTTTCATTCCATGAGCATCTTGAATCTCAACTCGGGCTCAGGGATCTTTCCGAAAAACAGAAAACTCTTGGAGAATATATACTCGGGAATATTGATGAAGATGGATACCTGAGACGAGAACTTGTCAACATTGTGGATGATCTTGCTTTCCTTCAAAATGTTGAAACAACAGAAAGTGAACTTGAAGAGGTTCTTCTTATAATTCAGGATCTTGAACCGGCAGGCGTTGGTGCAAGAACCCTCAGGGAATGCCTTTTACTTCAGATTGAGAAACGTGATACTTCCCAGCCTTCGATGAAGCTTGCACATAAAATTCTCAATTCGCATTTTGATGAATTCACAAAAAGACATTATGATAAAATCATATCACGGCTTGGCATTACTGAAGATGAGCTTAAGTCTGCCATTGATGAGATTTTAAAACTTAACCCAAAGCCAGGGGGAGTCTATAGCGATCCTTTTAATAAAACCTCACAACCGATAATCCCTGATTTCATTCTTGAACTTACTGAAGACGGTTTCGACCTTCATCTAAATTCAAAAAATCTTCCTGAACTCAGATTAAGTTCCGCGTATAATGAAATGCTTCATTCGTACAGCAAAGATAAAAGCCAGAAAAAAGAAATGAAAGATGCTGTACTTTTTGTGAAGCAGAAAATTGATTCCGCAAAATGGTTTATTGACGCTATAAAACAACGACAAAACACTCTGCTCCTTACAATGAATGCTATTCTTGAATATCAGCAGGAGTACTTTATTGACGGCGATGAGACAAAGTTAAAACCAATGATCCTCAAGGACGTGGCTGAAATGACAGGTCTCGATATTTCAACTGTATCCAGGGTTGCTAATAGTAAATATGTTCAGACTCACTTTGGGATATTCCCCTTGAAATTTTTCTTTTCAGAAGGACTTCAGACAGATAGCGGAGAAGAGGTATCAACCAGGGAGATAAAACGGATACTGCAGGATTGTATTGAAAATGAAACTAAGCGCAGACCTTTAACAGATGAAAGTCTCACCGATATCCTCCAGGAAAAGGGGTATCAGATAGCACGACGGACTGTAGCAAAATACCGTGAACAACTTAATATTCCTGTTGCAAGACTTAGGAGGGAGATTTGAATGACAACTGACAAGCCAATAGATTTTCTTGATAAAGTGGCAAAAATAATTGCCATAATCTTTCATCCTCTGCTTATGCCAGTTTACGGAATGGCAGTCATTTTTTCAGCACCGACCCTGTTTGGGTATCTTCCCTTTAATATCAAGAAACTTTTACTTCTTATAATGCTGGTAAATAATATTTTGCTGCCACTTTCATTATTGCCTTTTTTCATTCACAGGAATATTATCAGCTCATGGACCATCAGTGAAAGAAAGGAACGGAATATTCCACTGATAATTACAACTGTCCTCTATTGTGCTACTTCATATATTGTTCTCAGGTTCCCCATACCAATGTTTTTGAAATCATTTATTTTTGCTACTACATTTCTTTCTCTAATGGTAACAGTGATCAATTTCTGGTGGAAGATATCACTTCATTCAGTTGGTTCGGGTGCACTTATAGGTCTGGTGTTTATCCTTTCCTTAAAAATGATAACACCGTTAGACTGGTATTTATTTTCAGCGATAATTGCCGGCGGATTGGTACTTGCCTCAAGATTGAAACTAAATCTCCATAGCCCTTCACAGGTGTGGGTCGGATTGATTGCCGGATTTTTTGGATTGACACTCTTTATGATTTTTTTCCAGCAGCTCCTTTAATGCTTCAGTCAAAAGGATACTGCTTTGCCTGTTTATTTCAACCTGCCTTACAGTTTTATTCAAAAGGAGAGACACTCCGTCCTTAATTTCACTCTGAGAAACAGTATGAAACAAACCCTTTTCAGAAAGGTAAGCTGCAAGATATTCCTGTTCTGTCTGACCCGGTGTAGGAATAATCAAAGCAGTGCAGTTCAGACTTACAAGATCCATAATTGTTGAGTAGCCCGACCTGCTGATAATGCAATCACTGCTATCAATTATCTCTTTCATTCTGAAAGCAGGCAGGTGACCATAAAAAATAATATTCGCGTGCCGGGCAATTTCCCCGCTCTTCTCCGGTTTCCCTTCGAAAATAATGGTAAGTGGTTCTTTGTCTTTTAGAAGCGTTACCAGTTCTTGCCTGAACATTTCCCGTTGAGGTTCCGGACCTGAAAGGATGACTGTGTTATGATGAAATTTTACCGGATTCTCTGCCAGCGATTGCTCCATACCGGTAAACCTTGATAATATCCCGATATACCTTACATTATCAGGCAGCTTTATTCCATGAGATAGTCTGCCTGAAAGGTTCAGATCGTTGGGCAGATCGGGAATAAAGCAGAAAGAATACCTTTTAATTATCTCTCTGTGTAATAATACTCCTGAAGGTTCCAGGAATTTAAAAAGCTTTGGTAGAGGGATAAGGGGCATATGGGTTATATACACTGATGTGACTTTATTGTTCCATAGTCCGAACCGGTTATCGCTGATAACTATATCAACTGCATATTCCGGGATAAGTCTTTTTAACCTGCGATGTTCACTGATTATATGATACAGAAGGACAGGAATTTTAAAAAGCAGGGAAAGATATTGGGGAAGGAATCGGGAATAGCCGGGTTTGAAGCCCGGGAAGTTGATATAAGCCAATCCGGGAAGTTCATTCCGGAACAGTGATAAATGTTCTTCTCCTGAGGCTATAATGACATTATTATTCATCTCCTGAAGCTTCCTTGCAAGAGGGATCATCCGTGAGGCATGACCCAATCCCCACTCAAGGGGGCATATAAGTATGTTGTACCTTTTGTCCAATCTTAACCGGAAACCTGAGTTTTGACTCCCATTGATTTTACCATTGCAGCTATTCCTTTTAGTTCAGCAAGAGGAACTTTATTTAAACTGGCGCCATCGGGAGTATCTCTGGATATTGTGTAGATCATAACTTCAGAAGGTTTAATCCTTTTAATTGCTTTGAGCCAGGCAATTAATTCAACAGGAGTAGTATTATCGATTACTTTTCCGTTGTATGTTCCGCGCAGAAAGAGAGTCTGGATGATAACTTTTCCTCTGAATCCACGAAGGTTTTTAATAAGCTCTTCAACATTAATATCAACCCTGGGCTGGTTATGTATTTTAATTGTGGAATCAAATGCAGAGTCGAGTTTTAGAATGTTCTGATCGACTTTTAACAAGGCTTCTTTTATTAAAGGATTTGAAATGGTTGTTGCATTTGATAATACAGCGATTCTGGCTTCAGGGAAGTACTTATTCCTCAATGATATAGTGTCATCTATTATTCCGGGAAAATCCGGGTGAAGAGTGGGCTCTCCATTACCGGCATAAGTAATTACGTCGGGGGCCTGGCTCTTTTTTTTCAACTCTGATAGTTTGAGATCAAGGGCTCTGTAAACTTCCTCACGGCAGGGAAGATGTCTCACAGCTTTTTCAAGGTCACGGGTCCATCCGCATTCGCAATAGATACAATTGAAGTTGCAGATCTTTCTATTGGTGGGCAATAAGTTTATTCCAAGTGACAGACCCAATCGTCTGCTCTTAACAGGTCCGAATATAATTTCATCAAAAAGAAATGTGGCCATTATCAAATCCTTTTACCGGGTTCAAAATTAACAATATTTGCAGAATATTCCACGAGATTGCTTCGCTCCGCTCGCAATGACCGCGGACTTTACCAGCTTCTGATTAAATCCCACCCTGACTTAAGCTTATGTGAGTGTCATTGCGAGCGGAGCGAAGCAATCTCACAATCCCATTCTGAATTTAGCTTAAATTAAACTGGGGTTTAACTTATATCAGTCTTGTCACGAAGCTGCCAGGAAGTAACTTCATATTTTGCAGATCCACATCCTGAAGAAGCAGAAGTCCTGGTTTTCTACCGGTTTCAATCCTTCCGAACTGCTCTTCTTCCCCTAGTGCCTTAGCGCCATTCAAAGTAGCCCACAATACAAGATCCCCGATCGAAATATCAGGGAAATTAAACTGAAGAGTCTTTAGCTCTTCAAGAATACTGAGATTTTCATTAGAAGCAAGACTGTCGGTGCCGATTACAATTTCACAACCCTCATCAATAAAAAGATCTAATGGAGGGATTTTATTTTCTATATAAATATTTGAGTTGGGACACAGACACCAGAATAAATTTTCCCTCTTTTTAATCTTTCTGATCGTGCTATTGTCAGCAAAAGTATTGTGGACAAGAATCAGGTTCCCTGACGAGGTTATTTCATTGAGAACTATATCAGCATGACTTTTTGCTGTTTCGAATCTCGAAGGTATCAATCCTGATCGTTCATATGAAGACATCAGGGGGCCGGTGTGGTTTTTAAGGAAGATTTTTTCTCCGGCAGTCTCCATAAAATGAATTGATGTTACCCTGTTATTTAAACTTTCCCTTTTGAGAAGCCTGAAAAGAGTCAGCGACATAGAA
>Ga0209747_1002125_pt1 | contig 10205 bp, 9 predicted proteins | sample BarGraNGADG00311_FD_184498 | JGI IMG/M metagenome (GOLD analysis project Ga0209747, IMG submission 184498) | Arctic peat soil microbial communities from Barrow, Alaska - Barrow Graham LP Ref core NGADG0011-311 (SPAdes) (version 2) | ecosystem: Environmental > Terrestrial > Soil > Wetlands > Peat ... | reverse complement strand
GGACTTCTTCCGCAGCGCGTATGCGGCGAAGCCGGCATGGCAGGGGCTCTGACGCTCGTCGAGCACCGACCCGCGCGCCACCCGCTCGTACTTCGGCGGCCGGTCCGAGGCCAACGCCGCGCGCACAGTGTTCCGCGCGACCCCCAGCCGCCTCGAAGTACCTCCGACGCCCGGGGTAGGTGCGCTGGTCAGTACGGTCATGGCGTGCGCCGCGTGGTTCGGAGCGGTGTTGGACCCGCCGGCGCTCCGAACCTCGCTCGGTGATGGTCTGCCGACACGGAGCACGGCCCGAGTGCCTGGTCGACGGTGGCATGCCGGACGTCGAACGGCTGAATGCCGACCCGATGGCGCGCCTGCTCCAGATTCCGCTGTCCCGGATGCTCGGCAGTCTGATCGAATATGGTTGATTGGGGCTAATATGATCAAAATTGATTTGTCTGCATTCGATGGACAGCCCCAACCTTCGTTCGGCACCCATGAGGAGAACGACCTTCGTGAGACACCAGATGCTGAGCTCGGCAACATGGCCCGAGTCCCTGCTGCGCGCCGGGTACGGCGATCGGCGTGCGGGGGCTGGGCCGAGTGCGCCGCCCCACTCCAGGGTGCGGGCCACACGGCGCGTCACGGAGCAGACCGTGCGTCCAGCCACTGACGGGCGCGTTGAGGTAGTCGAGACGGCGCCCTCCGGGGGTTTCACCGGTGTCGTGGCGTCAGACGCCACTCGATCCGCCATCCTTAACTCATGAACGCGACACCTGCCCCGGATCCGATGACCCTCGGCGAGGGGAGCGCTGTGCTCGGATTCGACGTCGGTGGCACGGACATCAAGGCCGCCCTGGTGGACACCGCCGGTCGCGTGTGTGAAGTCGTGCGGGTTGCGACGCCGCGCGACGGTGAGCACACCGCAGACGGCGTGATTGCCGCCGTCGGGGAGCTCGGGCGTCGATTCCGGGAAAACCACCCGGAGGTCCTTCCGGTCGCTGCGGGGCTCCTTCTGCCCGGTGAAGTCAACGACGAGACCGGCATCGGGGTCTCCTCAGAGAACCTGGGGTGGAAGAACTATCCCTTCCGCGACCGTGCGGAGTCGGCGCTCAGCCTTCCCGTCGCCTTTAGCCATGACGTGCGGGGGGCGGGGGTGGCCGAGCATCGAATAGGTGCCGCAGCGCCTTTCGAGGACGTTGTGGTCATGGTCATCGGCACGGGGATCTCAGGTGCGATCTTCATTCAGGGAAAGCTCCTCGTCGGTGGCGGCATGGCGGGCGAGATGGGGCACTCAAAGGTGGCCGACGGCCCGGTGTGCGTCTGCGGAGGTCACGGTTGCCTCGAAGCAGTCGCGTCTGCCGGCGCGATCGCCAGGCGATACACGCGGGCGACCGGGGTGGCAGTCTCTGGCGCCAAAGACGTTCTGGATCGGGCGGCCGTCGGCGACGTGCACGCGCAGGAGATCTGGGACAGTGCGCTCGATGCGCTCGCCCTTGACGTTTCGCACACCGTCGCACTGCTGGCCCCGGAGGCAGTTGTCTTCGGGGGAGGACTGTCCCAGGCGGGGGCAAGCCTCCTCGAGCCGCTCGGGCGACGCCTGGACACGCTCCTCACGTTCCACCGCCGTCCACGACTGCTGTGCGCGAGCATTGGCGAGAATACAGGTGTGATCGGCGCCGCGCTGATTGCTCGCGACCTGGCGAATGAACGGGGGCTCACCCCGTGCGCTTGACCGGTTCGAGATGCGCGGGTGCTGCCGTGCACCTCGACGACAACGCGGACGTGGCGGTGGCGGTGCTCACGCGCCTGCACGCCACCAGTTCCGCGGATCGGCCGGTCCAGCGGGACACGCTGTGCATGAAGGCACGGGGTAGGTGCGCCTGCCACGGGGCCGGGCGCACAGGCGAGAGGAGTCCCGAGTGATCAGGCTGGTCGCTGGTGCACCACGACGGAGGCGACGATGAACCGGGCCACGCGGCTGATCGCGGTGCTCGATCTGCTCGCCGAGACGGGCGTGGCGGACGTCGAGGACATCGTGTCCAAGTTCGGCGTCTCAGCGGCAACGGCGAGGCGCGACCTCGATACGCTGGCAAGCCAGCAGCTCGTCACCCGCACGCACGGCGGCGCGATCGGTCAGTCGATGGTTGCCTTCGACCTGCCGATCCGGTACAAGCAGGAGCTGCACGCGCAGGAGAAGCTGCGGATCGCACAGGCCGCGAGTGGTCTCGTGAAGCGCGGCGATGTCATCGGTCTCTGCGGGGGGACCACGAGCACCGCAGTCGCGAATGTACTCAGCGCGCGCAGTGACCTGATGGAGCCGTCGCCCCAACCCAATCTCACTGTCGTCACCAACGCGATCAACATCGCGGCCCAGCTCGTGATGCGGCCGCAGATCAAGACGGTGATGACCGGTGGAGTGGTGCAGGCCCGCTCCTACGAGCTCGTCGGGCCGTACAGCGATGTCGTGTTGGAGCAGGTCACCATGGACATCGCCTTCATCGGCGTCAATGGCATCGACCCGATCATCGGTGCGACCGTACATGACGAACGTGAGGCAAGAGTCAACTCGCTCATGGCAACACGGGCGACGCGCGCGGTCATCATCGCCGACTCGAGCAAGATCGGTCGACGGGCATTCGCGACTCTGAGTCAGGACAGGTTCAACACTGTCATCACCGATGTCGGTATCACAGCGGAGTTCCTTGCCGCGTTTGCTGATCGTGGCATCGAGGTCATCGCCGTCTGACGACGAAAGCGCAGATCCACCGCGCGCGGAGCCGCCGCCGATCAGCGTCTCGTTCAGGACGGACGGGTCGCGTCCGGTCGCGGCACGATGGTCATCGCGGGCCTGGGCGCCGCGACGCGGTCCAGGCCGGGACGACAGCAGACGCCCAACCGGGGCGGCGTCACGTTCAGTCTCGGCACGCGCCTGCTTGGCGCCACTGCATCGCCTCGCGCCGCACTGGACCGGACCCCGTGCGACCCTCTGACCGGTGGGCAAGCGGCAGACCGCAATCCCCGCGTGCCGTGAGAACCGGGTCCAGACCCTGCGGCCACTGCGTACCGCGACCCTCGGCACCGACGGTCACGCGATCACCGCCACGTCTCAGCTCAACCAGGACGCCGAACAGATCCTCGCCGAGCTGACCCCGTCGCGTGGCGACCAACGTGGCTCGAGTCGGCTGGACGCCGCCGTCTACCACTCCGCCCGAATCAAGGACCAGGCCCAGGGCCTGCTGTCTCCAACAAGTGCTTGACGGACCGGCACATGAGCACGATACTTGCACGTATCTGCACGGTACGACCCCAATCGATCAACCCCAATCATCATCGGCGATCGTTGCGCGGCTGCTCACGCCGAGACCTCCGGGCGCGGAGGAGGACCGAGAAGCGCATCGCGGTATCCCCGCTCGCGACCCCGCGGCAGATGAAGGGGCCACGAAGAACGACATGAATGCGATGGCCATCGCGACCCGCATCGCCGCAGAACACTCTCCGGCGAAAGGAACGAAACAGGAGGCACGTAGATGAAGAACATCCGGCGACTGGGAACGATAGCCGCGGTTGCGACCATCGCAACCATGACTCTCGCGGCTTGCAGCTCGGGCTCGGGCTCGAGTTCGGGCAGCAGCACGAGCGCAACGAAGTCGATCAAGGTCGTGATTGCCGACTACAGCAAGGACCACACTGCTGCGTTCTGGAATGCGTTCGCAACGAAGTACGAGGCGACCACCGGCATCAAGATGAACCTCCAGATCATCAGCTGGAACGATCTGGACCAGCAAAGCAGCACGATGGTTCAGACCGGCGACGTTCCAGACATCCTGAACGAGAACGCCTACGCCAGCTACGCGGCAGACGGCCTTCTCTACAACTCAGACGAGGTGCTGAGTCCTGCGGTCAAGGCGGACATCATTCCGGCCTTCGTGAAGAGCGGGACGTACAACGGGAAGTTCTACGGCATGCCCGACCTCTCGTCGGCCCGCGCGCTGTTCTACAACAAGGACCTCTTCGCGCAGGCCGGCATCGCCCAGCCGCCGACCACGTGGGACGAGTTCGTCGCCGACGCGAAGAAGGTCGAGGCGCTTGGCAACGGCGTCGTAGGCTACGCGCAGCCGCTCGGCCCGGAGGAGGCTCAGGGCGAGTTCGCCATCTGGCTCTTCAACAACGGTGGCGACTTCAAGGCAAACGGCAAGTGGACGCTCAACTCTCCCGAGAACGTCAAGACGCTGCAGTTCATGAAGGACCTGTCAGTCACGGAGAAGGTGACCCAGAACAACCCGGGCCACACAAATCGCACGGATGGTGCCTTCCCGCTCTTCGAGCAGGGCAAGGCAGGCATGGTTGTGGGGTTCGGGCCGCTGCAGAGCGCTCTGGACACCCAGTACTCCAGCATCAAGTACGGGATCGCGCCCATGCCGACCGGGAACGGCGCCGCAGCACAGACATACGGCGTCACTGACTATCTGATGTCCTTCAAGAAGGCGGGCAACCAGGACGCGGTCAAGGCGTTCTACACGCTCTACTACTCTCCTGAGGAGATCAACACGTGGATCAAGGCGGAGGGCTTTCTTCCAGTCACGCAGTCGGGTCTGAAGGCGTTCGCCTCTGACACCAAGGACAAGGTCTACCTCGACACGCTCCCCAACATCCACCTGACGCCGACCGACGACCCCGAGTGGGACAAGATCAAGCTGACCATTCAGCAGAATATTGGTCTCGCAGTCGCCCCGGGCGGCAATCCTCAGAAGTTCCTTGACGACCTGCAGGCGCAGGCTGAGGCGGGAAAGTAGTAGCTGTGAATCGCGATGTTGTCTCAGGAGAACCTGGTAGACGACTCGGCACAGACCGCATCCCGGCGATCGGCCACCCCACCGGGGTGGCCGATCGGCCGGGGTCGAGTGCCCCACGGCGGCGAGGCGCCAACATGCGCCGGAATGTTGGCACTGCGAGCCTCCGAGAGAGCTTGTTGTGGCTGGGTCCGGCGCTCGTACTCATCTTCGGAATCGTCATCTACCCGGCAGTGACGCTCGTGCGGACGTCGTTCGGGACGTATTCGATCACCGGTCGGCTCAAGGGTGACGCAGGGATCCAGAACTATGTGAACTTCCTGACGAGCCCCGATCTGGGTCGCGTCATCGGGAACACTGCCCTGTGGGTCGTGGCGGTCGTCCTGGTGACAATCGTGATCAGTCTGGGTCTCGCGCAGTTCCTCTCCAAGGAGTTCGCTGGTCGGCGCTATGTCCGGTGGGCAGTCATCGTTCCCTGGGCTGCTGCGCTCGTGATGAGCAGCCAGCTCTTCAAACTCATGTACGACTACTACCACGGAATCATCAACGAGGTCCTCCTCAAGCTTGGCATCATCAGCAGCCCTGTCGACTGGCTCGGGAACAGCTCGTTCACGATGTTCTCGATGATCGTTGTCGGGATCTTTGTCTCGTTGCCGTTCACGACCTACCTTCTGGTCGCCGGGCTCAGTGCCATACCGACGGACATCTATGAGGCGGCTCGGATCGATGGAGCGCGCGCCTGGCAAGTTTATCGTCGAATCACGCTCCCTCTGCTTCGGCCCGCAATTCTCATCGGTGTGGTGCTGAACATGATCTATGTCTTCAACTCATTCCCGATCATTTGGATCCTGAATGGCTCGAATCCGGGATTCGGTAACGACACCATGATCACCTACATGTACAAGCTTGCTTTCAAGAGTGGGCAGCATGACGTCGGCATGGCAGCCGCTGCCGGGGTCTTCAATGTGCTCTTCATCCTGGTTGCGGTTGGCATCTACATGCGCTTCGCCAATTGGCGCGAGGGAGTTCAATCGTGACATCGCAGATCTCGACGCTCGAGACGCCGATTCCGATGCGCCGGGTCCACGGCTGGAAGAGGGCGCGGCGTTTCGTTCTTCCCGTTGCAGGCTTGGCGGTCATCGTCTTCTTCATCTCGCCGTACGTGGTGATGCTGTTTGACGCGCTGCGACCTGCCGGCGAAGTCCTGGCAACGCCCCCGACGTTCCTGCCGAAGGTGTGGACTGGACAGGCGTTCACGCAGGTGTTGGGCGATCCCTCGTTCCAGAACTGGTTCAAGACCTCGATCATCGTCGCGGTTTCATCCACGGTCATCGTCATTCTGGTTGCCATCCCCGCCGCCTACTTCACGGCCCTTTTCCGGTTTCGCGGGCGCATGGCGTTCCTTGCTCTTGTCGTCATCACGCAGATGTTTGCTCCGACCGCTCTCGTCGTCGGCATCTATCGCGAGTTCTACGACCTCAATCTTGTCAACACGTACACGTCGCTGATCCTGACAGACGCCGCGTTCAACATCGCCTTTGCTCTCTGGATCCTGCAGAGCTTCTTTGCGGCGATTCCGAAGGATGTCGAGGAAGCTGCCTCGATCGACGGTTGCGGACGCGTACGCTCGCTCTTCCAGATCATGCTCCCGCTCACGCTTCCGGGAATTGTGACCGCTGTGACATTTACGTTCATTTCGGCATGGAACGAGTATGTGGTAGCGCTGACTCTGATTCAGGACGACTCGAGGAAGCCGTTGACCGTCGGCATCAACTCCTATGTAACGGCGTACCAGCAGAACTGGTCGCAGATGTTCGCGGCCTCACTCATCGCGATCGTGCCTGCGGTCATTCTCTTCGCTCTGATCGAGAAGCATCTGGTCGGGGGCATGACTGCCGGTGCGATCAAATAGCGTCCGTGCGGGTAGCCTGCCACGTTGCGCCGGGGTGGACTGCGGGTGACGTTCGAAGGAATCTGATGACGCACCGTCTTGTACGGAGCGCGTGATCGTTCATGGAATTTCAAGAGCTGGGAGCATCATGAGCAGTTACCTTGGCAATGTCGTGGATCGCCAGAAGGCCGGTGAGGCCGTGGGTGTGCCGTCAGTCTGCTCGGCTCATCCGTTGGTTCTGGAGGCGGCGGTGCTACAGGCGCTGGAGGCCGGAACGTCTCTTCTTGTCGAGGCGACGTCCAACCAGGTCGATCAGTTCGGCGGATACACAGGGATGCAGCCGGCGGATTTTCGTGACCTTGTGCACGAGATTGCCGACCGTTCCGGTCTTGCGCGTTCACGGGTAGTTCTCGGAGGCGATCATCTGGGACCGAACACCTGGCGTCAGCTCGGCGCCGAGACGGCGATGGAACGCGCCGATGCTCTGGTCGAGGCCTACGTCGCGGCGGGCTTTGTGAAGATTCATCTCGACTGCAGCATGTCCTGCGCGGGTGACCCCTCACCGTTGACCGACGATCTCGTCGCGGAGCGCGCCGCGAGGCTGGCGCGTGTGGCCGAGGACACCGCAGTGCGTGCGCGAGGTGTCAGCGACTTGCTTTACGTGGTCGGTACAGAGGTCCCCGTCCCTGGTGGCGCGCACGAGACCATCGACGGTCTGTCACCCACGTCAGCTGATGCCGCGCGCGTCACGATCGCGCGCCATCAGAGGGCTTTTGAGGATGCCGGACTCGGGACAGTGTGGGAGCGCGTGATCGGTCTCGTCGTCCAGCCGGGCGTCGAGTTCGACCATGCTCAGGTCGTCGATTACCAGCACGACCGCACGAAGGAGTTGCGGGCTGTCGTCGACGAGCACCCCCATTTGGTCTTCGAGGCGCACTCAACCGACTACCAGACCCTTGAGCGGCTCAGCGCACTCGTCGAGGATCACTGGGCGGTGCTCAAGGTGGGGCCCGGACTGACGTTCGCTTTGCGGGAGGCGCTTTTCGCACTCGCCGCGATCGAAGATGAGCTGGTCGACGTCGCTGATCGTTCTGACCTCGTCGCAGTGGTTGAGCGACGAATGCTCGAGGAGCCACGTTGGTGGCACGGGTATTACGAGGGCGACGGGCGGGCTCAGCGCCTAGCGCGCCGGTATAGCTACAGCGACCGCGTGAGGTACTACTGGCCAGATCCCCAGATCAGCGCGGCCCAGTCCCGCCTGCTGGCTAACCTCGGAGAGGTTGAGATCCCATTACCCGTGCTGAGCCAGTACCTACCGCACCAGTATGACCGCGTCCGGCACGGCGAGCTGGCTATGGACCCTACCGCGCTCGTCATCGACCGTATCCGTGATGTGTTGCGTACCTATGCCCGCGCCTGCGACCCCCTGCTTAGGAGTTCCTTGTGATTGCCACGTCCCTCGGCTACACGCTCCCGGAGCTGGAAGCCCGAGGCGCCCAGCACACTGCCCGCGAGATCTTCCAGCAGCCGGCCGTGTGGCGCGAGGTGGGTACCACGGTGCTCTCTCGGCGCGAGAGCACGGAGGCGTTTCTGTGTCCTCTGCTCGAGCGCTCCGATTTGCGCATCGTTCTGACCGGCGCCGGCACGTCAGCCTTTGCCGGGGAGATCCTCGCACCGGCGCTGAGCCGAGAGCTCCGGCGGCGCGTGGACGCTGTCCCGACAACAGACATCGTGTCCAACCCCCGAGAGCGCTTCGCCGAGGACCGGCCAACGCTTCTCGTGTCATTCGCCCGCTCGGGCGACAGTCCGGAGAGCGTCGCGGCCACGGAGCTCGCCGATCAATGCCTCACGGAGGTCTACCACCTGGTCGTCACCTGCAATCCCGCCGGTGAGCTCTACCGTCGCCACGTCGGCGCCGACCGCTCGTTGGTGCTCCTCATGCCCGAGCGGGCCAACGATCAGGGCTTCGCCATGACGTCGAGCTTCACCGGCATGATGCTGGCGACCTGGCTCACGCTGAGCCGGTCCACGACGGAAGATGGTCTCGCGGAGCGGCTGGCCGTCGCGGCCGAACAGGTCTTGGCCGCTCGTGGCGCGCCTGCACGGGCGCTGGCGGAGCACGGCTACAAGCGGGTCGTCTACCTGGGCAGCGGTCCGCTTGCAGGACTCGCCCGCGAGTCAGCGCTGAAACTCCTTGAACTCGCCGCGGGAAGCGTCGTCTCCTACTTTGACTCTGCCCTCGGCTTCCGTCACGGGCCGAAGTCTGTCCTGGACGACCGTTCGCTTGCGGTCGTCTACCTCTCGAACGACCCCTATACGCGCCAGTACGACCTCGACATCGCCGACGAGTTGCGCGAGGCGCTCGGCCCGGACAACGTCGTCGTGATCACCGCAAGGGGTAGCGGCGGCCTCAGTGAAGGCGCCGCGTGGTGGATCGAGGGCCTGGACGACGTCGGCGACGCGGCGCTTGCCCTGCCGTTCGTCGTGTGCGCGCAACTACTGGGCCTGACCTTCTCGCTCGCACTGGGCCGGACACCCGACAACCCCTTCCCCTCGGGGGCGGTCAGCCGTGTCGTGCAGGGCGTGACGATCCACGGCCTTCCGGAGTGAGGTTCGATCCTGATGTCTCCCGGGGTGTTGGGCGGATTGTGCAGAGTGGTGTCGCGGTTCGGCGGGATCCTCGAGTTGCGACTGGCGCCCGTGCAACAATGTCGCAGAGTCGACACTCTTGCGTGCGGTTGTCGTCGTCCTCTTCGAGAGTGCTATGGAAGGACCATGCGATGGCCTCGCCGTCGTTCACGACGACACCGGGCGCGGGCCAGCCCGTGCACCACGCTGGCGGAGTCCAGTATCACCGTGGCCTGAGAACCAGAGACTCGACTCCACGGAGCCCGGCGCACACCAGTGAGTGCGAATGATTGCGAGCTATCCTTCGTTGCGTTCGAAGTCCTTGCGTGTTGTTGGGTTCTACATCAAGGTGGGCACATGCCCGTGATCACCACTTCGGAATTGATGGCGCGCGTCATTGCTGTCGGGAACGCAGTCGCTGCCTTCAATGTCATCACCATCGAGCATGCCGAGGGGTAACTGGTCAGCTGGTTTGGGGTTGCCAGGGTTTCCGGTGGTGAGTCCAGAACTCCTGACGTAGTGAGTTCATCTATGCGACGTCGTGGCCTTTGACGCTGTAGGCGATGGTGAGGTCGGTGCCGGGGTAGTGAGTCTCGGTTGCGGTGAGTTCGGCGGCGAGTGCGGCGAGGGCTCGGCTGCGCCGGGGTGCGCTGGCGGGGTCGAGGCGGACGTGCAGGGTGGTGCTGATGATCTGCAGGTCCCCGGTCAGGGTGAATGCTTCGCGGAGCAGGGCGCGGCCTTCGTCCTCGCCGCGGGGGTAGTGCGGGCGCAGCAGCCGGGCGAGGGCGCTCTCGGTGTTGTAGGCGCTCATCCGGATCGCGTGGGTGAGGAGTTTGCGTTCGGTCTCCAGGAGCCGGGAGTCGGGCCGGACCGCGGACAGCGGCAGGTGGCTGGGGGTCTGGCGGGAGGCGGCT
>Ga0209747_1002124_pt1 | contig 10206 bp, 8 predicted proteins | sample BarGraNGADG00311_FD_184498 | JGI IMG/M metagenome (GOLD analysis project Ga0209747, IMG submission 184498) | Arctic peat soil microbial communities from Barrow, Alaska - Barrow Graham LP Ref core NGADG0011-311 (SPAdes) (version 2) | ecosystem: Environmental > Terrestrial > Soil > Wetlands > Peat ... | reverse complement strand
TGATATACGCGACTTAGGGTATTGCACCGACAGTAAAAAGGGTCGGTAGCGATCGCGGACAAAATGAGAAAAGGAAGAAAAGGAGCAGAATGCCACTTCTAATAAGCCCCCCACCAGCGTCACGCCACCAGCGTCACCGTTGTGCCAGCAGAAGGATCCAATACGAAGTTGATTATTAGTACATCCTCGTAGACGGACCTGTACCTCGAAGTCCAAGTAGTGACCAACCGGACGACTGGTCGATGCCGAGGGCAACGGCATTCCTAATCAGACGATTATCTCCAAATCCGTAACGCATGTGCTTTTGTTTGGTTCGCGCGATAATTCCGTGGAATCCGTCACGACTGACAGCACCGGCGCGTTCACAAAGTTAACGTCGTTGTGATTATCTCCTTGGGCATTTCTCAGTCAATCATAAGCTGTAGGTGCTCCTTTGCTGTCGCAACTTCATCAGAAATGGCGAAGCACGAATCATAGAATAAGGTCACGCTGCCGCCGGGATTCGCGTTGTTAACTGTTACAGCTTGCCTATAGTTGGTGAGCGAGACGCAAGCTTTCGGAGTTTCGCGTCTCGACACACTCTTTTGTTTAAAGAGGGTTGCCCATCGTAACAGCAATCCCGATTGTCACTTTTCAGCCTTCAGCTTAACACGCGCGTACGTCACAACCCCCACAACAAACAGTATCGCCGTCAAAACGATCAGCCAGGTCATCTCGAAAACGACATCGCCGCTTAACCCACTCCCAAAGGTGAGAACGGATCTAAGAGACGAGACGGCATGGGTCCACGGCAGGACGTCGTACACTTGGTAGGCTCGTCCTCCAAATTCAACGAACACTTGTCGCGGAAGCGGGAGAAATGCCCCAGCCAAAAAAGCGAGTGGCGTCGCGATCATCGCACCTAAGATTAACGCTTGCATATTTTTTTCTGAAAATGACGCGATGAGTAACGCCAATGAGATGGAGGCCATTCCAGCGATGGCTCCTATCAATGTGGCAAGACCCAGCGAACTAAAATCGCCCTGGTAATGGAATCCGAGCGCTATGGCGATCCCGATGAGGATGAGTGTCTGCCCTACGGTGATTATCGTCCACGTGAGGAACGTCCCAAACAAGAGGTCAAATGCCCGGAGCTTTGAGAGCTTGAGCCTGTTTAGTAGACCCATCTCATCATCGCGCACGAGCGAACTGGCTATTAAGCTTACCTGTAACAACACAGCGAAGACGATGAGACCGGGCATGAGGAAATCGAACCTCGTGAACGATTGCGTCCCAGCGAGGGGGAGCGTCTCAACAGGGACGTAATTGGTGTACAGATTGTTGCCTGCTCCGGGCGCGGCACGCGCTGTGGCATTCGCTACTAAGTCGTTTTTGTAGTGATCAAAGATCTCTGAGATTAGAGTTTGGGCGGTGGCAAAATTAAGGTTGCTAGTATCTCCCTGAACGAAAAGCGACGAAGTGACGTTTCCCGCCTGAGGCAGAGTGACGTTCGCCCCGGGCAGGGTGACCGCGACGGGGCTGAGACCAGCGTTGCTTGCAGCGATAGTGGAGGTACGGGTTGTTGAGTTGGCGATCGCCTGCTGACCGACAGATGATGCGATCGCCGTTCGTGTCGAGTTATTCACCATGGTAGTGAGCGCGCTTGAGAAGTTTTCAGGGATGACGATGAGCGCGTCGATGTTTCTACTCTTCAACATGTCTTGCGCTTTGTCCTGGCTCATGTTGTTGAGGTGAAAGAGTTTCTTCGTGCTATTCTCAGCGGTGGCGTTTTCGAGCACGCCGGTAAAGTTCGCACCATAGTTCACGTACTTCGTGGTGTTGTTGACGGTCGGCTTAACGCCGGAGTCGTTGTTGATGACCACGATTTGATGGGGAATACTCCCGCCGGAAACAAAAGAACCGCTGCCGAATGCGAACGCAAAAAGTACAATGAGGATTACAGGAAAGCCAATTAATAACGCTACTCCACGCCTGTCCCTTAAAGTCTCTCGAATTCCTTTTAACGTGACGTCGATAGACTTCACGCTTACTCCCTGAGGGCCCTGCCTGTTAAATAAATAAACACGTCCTCAAGCGTGTTTCCTCGAATTGTGATATCAGCAACGCATCCATTTGCACTCTCGATAGTATTGATGACCTTCGGGAGTTTATTGGTAGCATCCAACGCTCGTACGGCCACCTTTCCCTTGAGCTCATAAGCCTCCTCAATACCGTCGAGGGCTTTCAAACGTTGCAGGATGGCCCCGTTCATCTTACTGTCGGCGAGCTTTAGCTCAACGATATCTCCCTTCCCCATAGTCTTTTTCAGCTCGTCAGGCGTATCGAGGAGGAGGAGCTTTCCGTGGTCGATGATGGCGATGCGGTCACTTAGCGCATCGGCCTCCTCCATGATGTGGGTGGTCAGCACGACAGTCTTGCCCTCCACGTCTCGTAGAGAGCGAATGAAGGTCCATAAGAGCTGCCGTGTCTGGGGGTCGAGGCCTGCAGAAGGCTCATCGAGGAAGACGATCTCGGGATCGTGTATAAGTGAGAGAGCGATGTTGAGCCGACGTTTCATGCCGCCAGAGAGCTTTGAGACCACCTGATCAGCTTTGTCGGTGAGAGAGAGGAGGGCGAGCAACTTGTCTACTCTTTTTTCTAACAGCGGTGATGGAATCCCATACATATTCCCCATAAAGGTGAGATTTTCTCTGCACGTCAGGACTTCCCAGAGCACGAGTTCTTGCGGACACACGCCGATCTTTCCTTTTGGCATGGATAACACCTCCATACCATCCAAGAGTATCCTCCCGCTGGTAGGCATCAAGAGGCCAACCATCATCTTGATAGATGTGGTCTTTCCCGCCCCGTTGGGCCCTAGGAAGCCGAAGACCTCCTTCTCTCTTATCTCTAAGTTAAGGTCATCGACGACTGTGAAGTCCTCGAATTTCTTGGTTAAATGTTCCACCTTTAATATGACCGCGCCTGCAGCCTTTTTTTTCGCAGCTGGTTCAGGAATAGAAGTTGGCACCTTTTCGGTGATCGCAGTCCCTGATGAAGGCGGGCTTTCTGTCCTTTTTTTAGCCTCGGCTATGGCGGGCCACTGCGACGCCTTAGACGTTTTTGCCTTTAACCGCCTTACGTATAAGTAGAGACCGAACATTGCTAGGATGGGGACAAGGATGATAACGAACAGCGGAATCAAATCGACAGAGACGTTTTTCGTCGCACTCGGCGTGCTTATGAACGAAGAATCGCTCGGTTCAACGACCGTGTAAACTACCGCTCCGTTCCCAAACGCCGCTGGAAAATAGTTTGTGCCGACTGGAACGGCAAACGTATATACCCCGTTTTGGTCGGTTTGAGTGTGCGCTACTATAATGTCGCCCAAGTGAAGCGCGACCGACGCGTTCGCCAGCGGGCCGCTCGCGGTGCTCGCCCGTCCGTTCGCGTGCAGCGTGCTGCCGAGCGATACGCTGTCAGAGCTGATTGTTGCGGTATTTGCCACAGTCTTATTAGCGGGCGCCGTAGGCGCTTGGCCGACAACGGGCAAGACGCCGCTGTGCAGCTGGTTGTCGCATGCAAGAGCAAAACTAGCGGTAATGATCAAAACGACAGCGAACGCCACGCACGCAAGTCGCACATTTCTAAAAGAATGACTCACGAGTCAATCCCCCTGTTGCAGCGAAACTTCGGCAGCGCCAATCACCGACATCATAACTACAACCGTGCTATAAAAAGATGCGTCCGGTAGCTGCTCCCTTCTTACACTCTTTCAATCCTTATATTCATCTTGGACCCGCGGAAATCTATCCTTGATTCTTTGCTTGGAGCCGGGCACGAATCGTGTCGTTTTTGGCTGTGAGAAAATTCACTTGCATTGGCTGGTGACTATCACCATATAATATTCGTTCTCTCAATTGTTTACGTGTAAGTTTCGGTTTCCAAAATCTGAAAACATACTACCCGATATGAACGGCGATTTTACTATGAGAAAGAAAGTGAGGATCCAACTCTTCACGAAGAGGGCGGCGCAGTGAGGTGAACCGTCACTTGGTGGTGATTGGTGCTCGTCGGCTGGTAAACGTCATTGCCTGCATATTCTATCCATCCTTCAACGGTGACCGTGCTAATAAAAGAGGGCGCGCCGTTCGATGATACTGGGTCGTTTACCTTCCGGAACGCTCCGGTGCTGTCGGTCGTTACGGAGCCCGGAGAAACATCGCGCGAACCGAACAAAGGCACATGCGCTATTGATCTAAATGTTATTATCTGGTTGGGAATGCCGTTGCCGTCTGCATCGACCAACCGTCCAGTGGTCACGACCTGATCTCCTAGGTATAGGTTGTCTGTTTTCGATGATTGAATGTCAGTCAACTTCGTAGCCACTCGCTCTCCCGAGATAGCCGTAATGTTCGTCATATCGGGCACGCTCTTCGCCCCCGTGCTATCGGTGACCACAAGACTCACGATGTATGTGCCCGCCTTGTCGGGCGTGAAGGCCGCGTGATTCGACGTTTGGTTGACAAGGTGCGCCGTACTGTTCTTGGGGACTGAGCTCAACGACCAGTCGTAGGTAAGCGTACCTCCACGAGGGGCGTTACTCCCACTTCCGTTGAGCGAGACTACGCTGCCGGCCTTGACCTTCTGGTCAGCGCCCGCGTTGGCGATCGGTAGTTGCTGAGCACTATTATTATTAGCTGTATTATTTTGTGAGGTGCTAGTCGCGCATCCAGCGGCTAGAACGGCGGCCACGACGATGAGGACCATTAACCCCGCTATAGGTGATCGTTTCACTGCCATCATCCCGATTTTGGATCTTATAGACCGCTGCGGCTTCAAGCGCGACGGCAAACAATTTCTGTCTAGGCCCTTATATTACAGTTTGCACGACAACGGGTAAACACGTCGGTGCGGCTCAACTGAGCGCGCTAGACAATTGGAAAACTCGTCAGGCCTCAAACACTAATGCTGAGCTATCCTTCGCCTCTATTGCCGGCATGGCCGGCCTCAACCGCTCCCGTGCCTTCGCATCATATGCTTCGCGTCCACCAGCAGCGGCGATAACCTGTCGACCACCCGCAGTCGCTCGCTGAAATTGAACGCCAACGCGCTCTGGTGTTGCGGGTGACAAAAAGACAAGGAAATTAAATCCCCAATCTGTCCCCCAGGGGATCGATTCGACCAGCTTTATCGTCCCAGGCACCGCGTCAAAGAACGTACCTATTGAATCTTCTCCGAGCCTGGTTATTGGCATACCTTTGACCGCCTGCACTTCACCAGGCGTCACGGGGTGTGCAACTGTCCACTCACCGTCCAGACATACCTCAGACTCTGCTTCGGACATCAAGTATCCAAGAGAATTATAGAGGCCATCCCATAGTGGATCAACGTTACTACTACGGGAGCTGGTTGTGTATCTGTCGTAGTTCATAGCGAAGAGCTTATACCTTGCCTTAATCCCTGCGGCACGACATAAGGCGTTAAAAACGGAGATGAGGTGGTAGCACGTTCCCGTTCCCCTCCTAAGGGTCGCCCCTGCACCGTCCATTTTAACCATCTCAAAAGATAGGTTATCTTTGATGAACCAGTATGCCGCATCTGCGAACTCCCAATCTGAGAGTTCATATGCGCCTAGTTCGTTTGCCATGGCGATGACTTCAGGCTCGCTGGGATCACAGAACCGCGTCGGTCTAAGGTACATTTCATTTGAGGCAGAATGCTTCATGCCTTGTCGGTACTCGGGGAGCTCATACGGCTTTGGTTGGCGAGTGTATCGTGGCTCATCGACGCCAATCTTCCTGTGATTGATGAAGGTGGACGGATGGGCGATAATGAAATTGGTGAACGCGAACAATGTCATTACGGTGGGGCCTAATATCGGCCTGCTTGGTAGGTTATTGTGCTTTATCGTCTCGTTAACTTGTGCCATAAGGTATCACTTCGTCCCTGAATCTTCAGCAAAGTCACTCGCAAGGGTCCTTCTTAGCTCTTCAGCGCATCCACGTACCTCTTCGCCCTTTGCGCGCTTTATCTCCGGTTCGAGAACGGGGCCCGGTCGGTTACATACGGGGCAATGCTCGAGCAGCCGCACCTGATCGCCGGTGATGATGAAGCCGGGGTAACTTCCTGCAAGCGCATCGAGGTAGGCAAAGCGTCCCGTTGCGTCGTACCCTGCAGGCGTTAAATCGTCGTTAAGCACCATAGGCTTGTAGTACGTGTATGGCGCATGCAGGTAATGCCCCTCTGGGCATTGCACCATAAATGCGTTCCCTTCAACCATTCCGTAAAGATCGAGACAATTAGCCTCAGGGATGCCTAGTACGTCGTACACTTGCTTTCTGAAGTCTCCGGACGGCATTCTAATATTCTCCTGCACTTTCCAGCCGCCACCGGTCAATACAAAGCTACCCTCATTAAAGTCAAAGCTCTTCCCGTCATCCTGCAGTTTGTTCATGACGAAGTAGAGTAAGTACGGAGCGCCGGTTAGGTTTATTTTTCCGCCTACTTTATCGTGCTGCTCAAGCCACTTTATAATCCGGTCAATCGTCTTGTTCTGCATCCTTTTTAGCATGATAGCGAATAATCTGCCTTTTAACCCCCCGCTACTCGTCATTGCAGTTTGAATCGTCTTCGTCGTGAGTTCCCGATCGATAGCCATCTGCACGTCAGTTAGCATATCGAAGTATATCGAAGTAACCTTCCCGACAAACACATTGGTCTTCGCGGGGTTTGGCAAAAGGAGGTAGCCGTCAGTTGCAAAGAGGTCTCCCGCCCACATATTGACGAACGATTTTGCCAGCCCATATTGGCTTGCTAGAAACGTCCTTCGATCCCTTGGAATGAAGGTAAATCGTCCGCTCGTGCCGCTACTGTAAGTAACCATCATTCCAGTGGCGTTAAATGCGTTGATGACCTCGTCAAACGAAGGGTTCGATCCTTTAATTACGACCTTTGGCAAATCACCGGAATATACACTTTCAAGCCAGCGTGCGAATTCCCTTCCTTCCGGATATTGCTTAAAGGTGATATCAGGAATGAGTGGAATCTTATCAAAATCATCAGTGGTATTAATATCACTTGGCGAGATGTCCCGCGTTGTGCAGTACTTGTGATAAAAGCCGCTATTATTATAATGATTCGTGAAGGCGTACTTGATCGCCTTAAGTTGCATCGCCTCTGCTTCAGCTAAAGGCACTCGAAAGAGATCTATAGGCTTGTGCAAAGCCTCTTCTGCAGGCGTCCACGTGTCGCGCTGAGGGACGTATCGTGCTAAACGCTTATTTAGCTCACCTACCCGCAATGCAACATCCGTTGGAGCGTCCATTCCTGACGTCTGAGATTCAAAATCTACTTCTGCTTCCATAGTTAAACTTCCTACTTATGCGCACTGTACAGTGCTCGCATGACCACTTTGTTTGCGCGTTTTTTTGTGTCTATCCAACAGAATAGACAAAAATTGATCTCTACAATTAAGCTAATTCAGAGTTATAAAGCGTTTTCGGTAGTTATTCGTGCCTTCGAAGGAACAAATCCGTTTATTCTGTTATTGGGCCCCCAGCTTCGAACTCGTGTCTATCCACCAATTCTCGCAACCAAGCGTACCCTCATTTGCCAGATGATATTGTTTAAACGAAAACAATTTCGATGCTCGATCTTGTCAAATTGCATTTACTCGTCAATTTAATCTTGTACGCGATTCTTTTTGTTTTAGCAACTCGGTGCATGTCATAGAAAAAGTATATTTAAAGACTGCTGCGTGCGATACTTACGGTGGATAAATTTTGCAAACACACGCTGAAATTAATGAGCTGCAGCGCTTGCTATCCGGCTTAACGCCCAGCTTCGCGACGATCACCGGGTTTGCGAACGACGTCGGCTCTACAATCTCGCACGGCGCGGTGGTGGCCCCGAGTACCGCATTCATGCGGCGGTTGGTCTGCACAACGCAAGTGCAACATTCCACACTGGCGACCTCGTCGAGCTAGACGCGGACCACAGCGTGCTGCGGCAAATTTCGGAGGATTGAGCTTACGCTCTCATTTGCCAGTTTCTCCACCAACTCCCTTAATCTGTATGGGGCCGAGTGCGTTCAAATCTCGAACCGTTCCACGGCTTATTGGTCGGCGCAGATGGTCGTAAGGCCTGATCGCGGCTCTAGAAGATAACTATTGGGTAATGAGTAACTAGTGCGATTCTAACGAAATACTCAAAGAATAGCTAAGTACGCTTATTCTCGCCGTTTTTTTGTGCGTCCCGGGTTGGCGTCTGGGCCAGACGAAGCATAAAAAAATAAAAATAGAAGTGGCTTTCCATAATACTAAGCTCTAAACGAACTTACATTGACCTACTAAACTTTACAACGAGCTTCGACGTGACAATTTATGAAAGATTTCGAGTTTGAATACGATGCTGCGGTTTTAGTTCTTGGGCAAAATCTCATTGCCGGTAAATGGACAATTCCAATTCTGTGGCATCTGCGTAAAGGTGACAAAAGGTTTAGCGAGCTGCACAATTTGTGTAAGTTTACGTCTCACAGCGTGTTCACAAAACAACTCCGTCAATTAGAAGATTTGGGATTGATAAAAAGAGAAGTGCATAGTGAAGCGCCGGTTAGGGTGGATTACTCTCTAACAGATATCGGCGCAAAACTGATTCCAGTCTTATCTGTATTAATTGATTGGTCTCAGGACTATATTGAATGTCAAAAAGAAGCGGGCATTTCTGACATTGATTTTATTAAAAACTCATTTGTGCCGGATAAGTACAAAGCTTATCAACGCGTTGCCTTGATCCTAAAAGATAGAAAGTCTCCAAAAGACCCAACGTTATAAAGACAGTGTCTCTATTTTGCTGCTTCGCATTTGGTGACACGGCAATCAGTATTAGAAATGAGCTTATCCCCACCAAATCTAAACGATTATGATACGCTTGGCGCGATGCAATGTACTAGTTGTTGAAGCAGTGTGTTAAGTCCACAGGGACACTACTAATTTTCAAAGATATCTTTACCGAGTTCCTATAACCCTTGCTACCATTTCATCCGGGCTTTCAATTGAAGTTAGCTCCTTTCTGCGAACAAATTGCGGCACGCTATTCAGACTTCGCACTGCGCAGCTCGTGCCATTGCTGTTGCCGCTATGACTTCTCTCTGAGCTAGCCTTCTCAACCATAAGAGCCGCGATTCCCTGACAATCAAATTGAAGATCACTGAAAAATATGATCAAAACCTTTTTAAACGATAGCTGAAAGCAAGTTCTTAATACAGTACTAGGTTCTTGAAAGAGTACCAAGTTCTTAGCAGCGTACCCTTAACGATTACGCTGTGCGATACAAAACATGGCCAAATCAATTGATACTGGTAGTCCTGTTACGCTAAATATTTCTTGCAGGCCTTCTACGAACGCGTTCTGGGCTTTATGCGCGCTGAATCCGAGCAGCTGCGCGGGTAACCGCGGAGGCGCATAGAGCCTTCGAGCAGGGCTTAAGAGGTGCATAGATGGCATGGGAAAGCGAAATTGTACAAAAAGGAATGGATCCGACTGGACGCATGACTAAGATCTGGAAGTTACCCTCCACGCTTACAACTGTGAGAAGAATGAGTCCTGACGAGGAGCGATGGGTCGCTCCGCCCCACTCCTATGAATTACCCGAGTACCGCAACGACATGAAATACTGCTCCTCTAAGGAGAAGTATCTCAGGCCGCTGCACCATACTAATCCTCGTGAGCGTAACGTTGTCGCATTCGCACATGAGCTAGGTGCGTATGAGCTTCCTGATCGGGAGTTCGCGGAGGCGACGTATTGGTGGACGAAGACCAATATGCGGTGGGCGATGACTAGCTGGTACGGCGTTGGCGAGACTCTGGAGAGAGGAATGGGAACTTGCTGGCATTTAAACAACACGTACGCGCCTGCGCGAGCGCTTGTGCAGGTACGTCCCGACAATAGCTCGGAGCAGCTGTCATCTTTTTTGAGATTAACCACTTCCCTCGCCATCGCTGAGGTGAGGATCCCGTGAGCGCTACTCCTCGCAGCATTCCGATCGCGGAAGCGCAAGGCGTCGGCGCAGGAGGCAAGGCCGAGGGCCTCGCCGTTCTCACAACGCTTGGGCTTCACGTGCCGGATGGCTTTGTGATCATCAACGCCACGCTCGAGTCACTGCCTGACGATCTCGAGCTTGCATACGATCGCATCGGACGTGGACGCGTCGCAGTGCGTTCGTCC
>Ga0209747_1002123_pt1 | contig 10208 bp, 13 predicted proteins | sample BarGraNGADG00311_FD_184498 | JGI IMG/M metagenome (GOLD analysis project Ga0209747, IMG submission 184498) | Arctic peat soil microbial communities from Barrow, Alaska - Barrow Graham LP Ref core NGADG0011-311 (SPAdes) (version 2) | ecosystem: Environmental > Terrestrial > Soil > Wetlands > Peat... | reverse complement strand
TCTCAAGCAGTCCACCGCAATGTGGGCATCTTGCAGGCATATCTTGCCCTGAAGTGGACAGGGCCGGACCCGCCTGGACGCCCCTGTTTACGCTCGTAACGAAGGGGTCCGCGGTTCGAATCCGCGCGTCGGCTTTTCTCAGCCGCTTACGAGCTCTCGACCGAGTACTCGTTCACGAGCCCGGCCTCGGCCAGTGGGCGGCGGGCCCAGGCGAAGCGGGTCGAGTACCAGCCTTCGAGCGGGACCACTGCGACGCCGTAATCTGAGGATTGGATCAGCCAGCCGCCGCCGAGGTAGATCGCCGTGTGGTTGATCTGGTTCGGCTTCGAGCGCGTGCCCTTGGCGCCGAAGAAAAGCACGTCGCCGGGCTGGAGCGCGTCGATGGCGATGCGCTTGGCGCGTCCGACCTCGCCCGACATCACATAGGTCGTGCGGCCGCGGATCGTCGAGCGGAGCAGCCCGCCGCCGGAATAGCTGCGTAGCTTGTAGACGCGCCAGACGAAGCCCGAGCAATCGAAGCCGCCGGGCACCGTCCTGCCGAAGACGGTTTGCTTACTCGGGCTCGATCCGCCCCAGATGTAGGGGTAGCCGATAAAGCTCACGGCGTAGTTCAGGATCCGCTTCTGCCAACCGCTGAGCGCGGGCAGCTCGAGCTCGAAGGACGTGTCCTCCACCCACTGTGTCTCTTCTCCCGTGAACATGAGCAGTTGCGCAATCGAGTACGCGGCCTCGGCGCGGCTGATCGGAGAGGTGGGCAGGAGCTCGAGCGTGTCCTGGCTGGCGGGGTGGTTGATGCGCAGGCCGAGCATGCGGGCGACCGTCTCGTTGCCGTAGCGCGCGGGCGCGGAGACGCCGGCCATGCGCATGACGGAGCGGTAGCGGGCAGCGGCGCCGCTCAATCCGAGTTGCTTGACGAGAGCGGCGTCGAACGCCGTGAGGCTCACCGATGCACCGGCCTTGGGCGAGCCGGGCGGAGTGCCGCCCTTCTTCGTCGTGGTCGTCGAGCTCGTAGTGCTCGGATCGCGCGACGGATCGGTGCTGGTCGTGCTGGTCGTCGTCGTGGTCGTCGACGTCGCGTCGTCGCCGGAACCGGAACCGGTATCGGAATCGACGACGGCGTCGGTAGGTAGCGCGGCCAGAAGCTCCTTGAGCTCGGGCTTGGTCAGCGGAGCGTTCGGCTTGAACGAGTTGACGCTCTTGGCCATCAGGCCGTGCGCGACGACGTACTTGATCTGCGGATTGGCCCAGTTGGCCGGTTGCTTGGCCCCGGCGGAGGGGACGAGCATGACCGCAGCGGCCGCAGTGGCGAGCAGAACCGGCAAGCGGAAGCGTAGATGGCGGTTTTGCACGTACATTCGATCGGCAATCAGGGAGTCGAGCTTGAACCGGCCGCGACCGGTCGATGGTTCCCGTCGACCTCTCGTCACCGGTCGAGCGGATCCCTTCGATTCGTTCAACTTGGGCGACAAGCTTCCTCCTGAGGGGTCAACTCCCCAGGGCGAAAAGTCGATAGCAACGCCGAAGATGGGAATTCCCGAGTCGGACTGGCATCAACCCAGCGAATCCAACGAATTGCAGCGGGGCTCGCGCTTCAATCGCGTCAGCGTGCTGCTCTTTCTCTCCCTCGTTCTGGTCGGCGTCTTGGCCGTCAAGTGGGAGCACCTGAGCCAGAGGGAGCTCTCTTCGCAGTCGCGCCTCTCCGACATCAAGCTCGCGCTCTTGCCGGGCCTGCCCAAGCTGACGATTCGAGAAGGCTCGCTCTATCCCGTGAACGATCCCTGGAAGGACTACCTGGCGAGCGAGCAGTCCTGTCCCGGCGGCGAGAGAACGGATCTGCCCCTGAGCGAGCAGGCGACCATCATGACCTGTCTGGTCAACTACGCCAGACAGCAGCGCGGGCTCTCGGCGCTGACCACCGCCCCGATGCTGAGCGAGACGTCCCTGAAAAAGGCCGACCGAATCGTCCGCTGCAACGATTTCAACCACAACGCCTGCGGTGAGGATGCTGACGCCGATATCAGGGCGGTGAACTACTACGGCTCCTGGGGCGAAAATCTCTACCTCGGCGAGGGGCGCCTGGGAGCGCCGCGCGTGGCACTGGACGGCTGGCTCAACTCGCCCGAGCACCGCGAGAATCTCTTCAGCCCTAACTGGCGCTACGACGGGGTAGCGGTGATGACGACGTCCCAGATCGGCGAGTACTCGAACGTGACGCTCTGGGTCAACCAGTTCGGCGCGGTCTAGCCAAATGCGCCAACGGCGAGGTTGATTCTCAGGCGGCCTGGGGAATCAGCGGGCGTCGGAACTCGAGTTGACGCCTGTCCGCGTAGGCGAATGGATGACGGAAGACCTCCAGCGCCTCGCTCGGCTCGACCTCCATGGCGAACTCCTCGCCTGCAACCTCGTCGATCACGACGACGGCGAGTTGCCCGGATTCCGGGCTCCAGAGGAGGGAAACCTCAATTCGGTCGCCGCTTCGGCAGTCGAGTTCTTTGAGCGTCATCTCGTTCTCACTATCGGCACATCTTGTTCTGTCCTGAGATCTGGATTTGTAAAACCTCCGTGAATTCGATCCACGCTAGTCGCCTCCGCGAAAAAGATCAGTACGGGTAGCTCCACAGGCAGACGAGTTGGAGCAGCGGACAGCTGCGGCCGAAACGCCTCGGTGTTGAGCCCTAGGGGTCGCTCGGCGAGTTTTTCGGGAGTTCCACGTGCTCGAAGTGCGTCATGCGTTGGAACTCGCCGAAGCGCTTCTCGATCTCGGGGAAGGTCAGGCGGGCGACTCGCTCGGTGCCGAACTCCTCGACGTTGAAAGACGCAAGCGTCGAACCGTAAGCGACGGCTGCTCGCAGCAGCTCTTCACTTGGCTTTCCGGTCGCGTGCGCGGCGAGAAAGCCGGCGAAACCGCCGGCAAAGCTGTCGCCGGCGCCGGTCGGGTCGACGACGTTCTCGAGCGGATAGGCGGGCAGCGAGAAGAACCCGTCTTCGCCGTAGAGCGCCGCGCCGTACTCGCCCTGCTTGACCACTACCAGGCTCGGCCCCCACTCACGGATGCGCCTGGCGGCACGGATGAGATTGGGCTCGCCGGTGAGCTGGCGCACCTCGGCGTCGTTCAGGAGTACCGCGTCGACCAGTCCGAGCGCCTCGATCAGTGCATCGCGCTCGGTCTCGATCCAGTAGTTCATCGAGTCGAGCGCGCTGAACACGGCGCTCGAGCACTGCTCGCGCACGCGGCGTTGCAGCTCGGGCTGGATGTTGGCCAAGAAGAGCGCCTCGGACGAGCGGGACGCCTCCGAGAGCTTCGGGTCGAAGTCGGCGAAGACGTTCAGCTGCGTCTCGATCGTGTTCGCCGTATTCAGATCGAAGTCGTAGTGCCCGCGCCAGAAGAAGGTCTCGCCGCCCGGCACGACCTCCAGATCGCCGATCTCGACTCCGCGCCCCTCCAGCACCGCGCGCTCGGCCGCACCGAAGTCGTCACCGACGACTCCGACGAGGCGAACTCGAGTGAAGAAGCTGGCGGCGAGCGAGAAGTGCACGGCCGAGCCTCCGAGCACGCGCTGACGGTTCCCGAAGGGAGTAGCGATGCTGTCGAAAGCGACTGAACCTACGACTGTCAGGGCCATCGAGCACAAGCCTAGCTGCGCTCCACCGGGGGCGACGCGCAAACGGGCACTACGAGAAGGCGCGCCCATCAGTAACGTATGAAGACATGACGACCTGGCAACCATCTTCTTGGCGTGACTATCCGGCGGCGCAGCAGCCCGACTGGCCCAGTCGCGAGCTTGCGGACGAGGTAGTGGAAGAGGTGCGCTCTCAGCCGCCGCTCGTTTTTGCGGGGGAGGCCCGCCGCCTGCGGGAAGCGCTCGCCCAGGTCGCCGAGGGTAAGGCCTTCTGCTTGCAGGCCGGCGACTGCGCGGAGTCCTTCCACGAGCACTCGGCGATCGCGATTCGCGAGCGCTTGAAGGTGATTCTGCAGATGTCGGCCGTGATGACCTACGCGGCCAGCGTCCCGGTCGTACGCCTGGGACGCATGGCGGGCCAGTTCATGAAGCCGCGCTCTTCGCCGACCGAGAAGATCGGCGATCTCGAGATTCCCTCCTTCCGCGGTCACATGGTCAACAGCGAGGAAGAGACGGCCGAGGCGCGCATCCCCGACCCGGCTCGCATGCTCCGCGCTTACAACCAGGCCGCCTCGACGCTCAACCTCGTGCGCGCCTTCACCAAGGGAGGCTTCGCCGATCTCTCACAGGTGCACGTCTGGAATCAGGAGTTCGTGACGGCCTCGCCCGAGGGTCGGCGCTACGAGCAGATCGCCGCTGAGATCGATCGTGCGCTCGCCTTCATGGCCGCCTGCGGTGTCGACATGCACAACTCCGCCTTGCACCAGGTCGATATCTGGACCTGCCACGAAGGCCTGCTGCTCGACTACGAGGAGGCGCTCACCCGCCGCGACTCGCTCACCGGCGACTGGTACGACTGCTCGGCACACATGCTCTGGATCGGCGAGCGCACGCGACAGCCCGACGGCGCCCACGTCGAGTTCTTCTCGGGCGTGCACAACCCGATCGGCGTCAAGCTGGGCCCGAGCGCGAACTCCGAGCAAGTGCTCGAGCTGTGCGAGCGGCTCAACCCCGAGAAGGTTCCCGGCCGGCTCACCCTGATCACGCGAATGGGCGTCGGTCTGATCGAGCAGGCACTGCCGCCGATCCTCACTGCAGTGCGCGACGCCGGTCACCCGGTCGTCTGGATCTGCGACCCGATGCACGCCAACACCATCACCACCGAGAGTGGCCGCAAGACGCGCCGCTTCAGCGACATCATGGCCGAGATCGAAGGCTTCTTCGCCGCCCACGCCGCCGAGGGAACATGGCCGGGCGGCGTACACCTGGAGATCACCGGCGGCGATGTGACCGAGTGCCTCGGCGGCGGCGAGAAACTATCGGAAGAAAAGCTCGAAGAGGCTTATCAGACGCTTTGCGATCCGCGCCTGAATGCGCGTCAATCGCTCGATCTGGCCTTCCATCTCGCCGAGCTGATGCGGCGCTAATTCGGCGCCTTTATTCAATCCATACAGTCCCGCCGTAACTTCAGTGCGTTACCGACGGTGTTTCCGGGTTGCCGGTTGGTTACAGCGGCGCTCCACGCAACCCAAGGAAGACATCGGGACTACTTCATGATTCAAGGGATATTCCTGTTCATCATCGTTGGCACCCTGATCGCCAACTTCCTCGTCGACATCGTCTACGTAATGATCGATCCGCGGACGAGAATCGGGATGCAGGGCGGGCAGGCGTGATGGTCTGCGACGGATTGGCAGAGAGGAGGGCGGACTGAGGCTTCCATCTGACCGAGGTGATGTGGCGTCGGCTTCGGCGCTCTCATTCAATCCATAGGATCCCGCCCTGAACACCGGCGGGAGCGACATGCATTATTCAACGGTCGGCGTTGGCTCCGGGTTGCCGGCTCATTCGTAGCCGAGCTTTAGAACCCAGGAGACACCCCGTGAGACGTTACTTGTTAAGAAAGCTGGGCACCTACGGCATTACGTTCTTTGCCGCGGTGACTATCGATTGGGTGATACCGCACCTGATGCCCGGCGATCCGATTCTGCAACTCGTAAACCGGATTGCAATCAGGGATAAGCCAACATTCGATCGTATTTACGGTCAGATCGCAAAAGGCTTCAGAACCGATCTCCCACTCTGGAAGCAGTACCTCTACTTTTGGGACTCGCTCATCCACGGCGATCTCGGAGTGAGCATCAACCTCTTCCCGATGAAGGTGACCACCCTCATCTCCAATGCGGCTCCGTACACCCTCTCGCTGCTGATTCCCTCGATCTTGCTCAGCTGGTACGTGGGTAACAAAGTCGGTGCGATGGCGGCACGTCGGAAAGCGCTCGACAACACCGTGCTGCCGATCTCGTACGCGCTTACCGCGACCCCCTATCTGTGGTTCGCGATGATTTTCGCCTGGGTATTCGCCTACGTCTGGAAAGTCCTCCCGGGTACGTATGGCTACGACCCGACAGTGATCATCGGCTGGGATTGGGCCTCCTTCGTGAACCTCCTCAAACACTGGTTCCTGCCCTTCATGTCGCTCTTCCTCGTCTCGCTCGGGGGCTGGGCGATCGGGATGAGAAACATGATCATCTACGAGCTGGAGTCCGATTACTCGCACTACCTGGAGACGCTCGGAGCGCCCAGGCGCCTGGTGCGTAAGTACGCCTTCAGGAACGCGATGCTGCCGCAGATCACCGGGCTGGCACTCTCGTTGGGAGCCGTCCTCGCAGGAGCGCTGGTCACCGAGATCGTCTTCGCCTACCCCGGTCTCGGATCCCTGATCTACACGGCAATCCTCAGCAAGGATTACTTCGTGATCCAGGGCATCTTCTTGTTCATCATCCTTGGCACCCTGGTTGCCAACTTCATCGTCGACGTCGTCTACGTCCTCGTCGATCCGAGAACCCGGATTGGGATGCAAGGAGGAGCCGCCTAACTGCTCAGGCGGGCTAGGGGTCGCTGCTCTCGGCCCTGACCCCTCCCGAATCTCAAGCGTGCTCGGCCGACGTCCCGGACGATCGGCCGAGCACGTAAGGCTGGCCCGAGCTCGGCACTCCGCGCTCAGCGTGCGCGGAAACCTCTACTCTAGAAGGGAGCGATCGCGTTCTCGACCAAGTCGACGACCAAACGCCTCGCCCGCCTACGAGCCCATGACGAGTATCGAGATTCCCTATTCGATCGCCGCCGCGCTTCCGTCGCTCTCGGTGTTCGACATCACCAACGACGTTCAGAGCGCACTCGCTTCGAGCGAGCACGAGAGCGGCCTCGCTCTCGTATCGCCGCGCGAAGAACGAGCCTTCGTGCGCGTGAATGAACGGGAGTCGGGAATCTTCGAGGATTTCGAGGCCCTGCTCGCCAGTCTGGTTCCCTGCGATCAGTCCGAGCGAGAGATGCTGCTCGGACTTCTGCTGGGCCCGCGCGGCGAGCAGATTCCGTTCGGTTCGCGCCGGCTCCGGCTTGGAGAATGGCAACGGGTGTTCCTACTTTCTTTCGACGGCGGTTACGACGTGGGTTGGCGTCTGACGTCGATCGGGGGAGAGCAAGCCGAGCGGCGCTCGAGGCCGTGATCGCGGCGCCGGCGGGCGTCATTCAACATCCACCTCTCCCTCTAGACTGCCCCCGTGACCGCGCCAGAAAATCCCGAGGGCTCGATACCGGTTCTCGATCACGGCTTTGTCCGGCTCGACGATGCCATGGCGAGCGACCTGTCGGTGGTCAACGCGGCTCGCGTCTCCTTCGCTCGTCGCAAGCAGGAGCTGGAATCCGAAGACGAGGGCTTGATCGGGTTTCTCCTACGAAACAGGCACGGAACGCCTTTCGAGCACAACTCTTTTCGCTTCCACGTGCGCTGTCCGATCTTCGTCATGCGCGAGTGGATCAGGCACCGCTGGTCGTCGTTCAACGAGTTCAGCATGCGCTACACGAACGCGACCAACGAGTTCTACCTCCCGGCGCTCGATGACGTGCGTCAGCAGGTCGGAAAGCCCGGCTCGTACTCCTTCGAGGCGGTCGAGCCCGAGCTGGCCGAGAGGGCGCGCGGCGAGATGGAGAAGGCGAACAAGGCAGCCTATGCGACCTACAACAGCCTGATCGAAGCCGGGATCGCTCGCGAACTGGCGCGAACAGTGCTTCCCGTCGCCGCCTACACCGAGTTCTACTGGACGGTCAACGCCCGCGCCCTGATGAACTTCCTCTCGCTGCGGAACGCCGAGACTGCGCAGCGTGAGATTCGGCGCTACGCCGAGGTGCTGGAGGGCTTGTTCGCCGAGCGCATGCCGCTGACCCACGCCGCCTTCGTCGCGGCGGGACGCACCCCGCCGTAAGCCGAGCTAGCGCCAGGCCGTTCGGGCGACGACCTTGCCCATGTCGGTCGCGCCCGCTTTCTCGCGCACGATTCTCCAGCCGTGCGGCTCCTCGGGCAGCCCGGGAAAGCTCAGTTCCACTCGCGTCGTGCCTTCGCCAACCGAGAAAGAGCCGCAGGGCGAAGGCTTGCGCTCAGCATCGAGCACGTAAAGGACGTAGTGCTCGCTCGCGCTCAGGACGGGCAAGCCGCGCACCGTGACGAGCAGGGGCGTGTTGCCTCCCTCGTCGATCGGGCCTCCCTGCACGGTGCCGAACGTCTGCGCTGCCGCGTTGGTTCCCTTCAGCGGCGAGTACCAGCTCGTGCGGAAGGTGTCGTCGTGCCGACCCGTCGCGTAACCGATGGAGAAGATGGCAATGCCGAGCAACACGAGCCCGAGCAACGCGAACTCACGTCGCCGCTCGCTCTGCTTCCTCAGCGCCGCTTCCGAGCGCTCCGGCGAGAAAGACGCATCTTCGCTCGCCGCTTTACCTGTCGATCGTGGCCAGTGCACGGCCAGAGTCATAGCACGGGCGGCTTCGTGCCCGCACGTTTTGCCGTGGCGCTATGCTCGCGCTGGTCTGAAACACTGCAAAGCTTCGCGCGGTGGCTTCTACCCGGCCGATATATCGATCTTCCTCGACTCGAGAACTAGGTGAGTGTGGGTACTGCGCTGTTGCTCGTATTCGCCGGCTACCTCGCCGGCAGCATCCCGTTCGGTTACTGGCTCGTGCGCCTGGTGCGCGGCGAAGACATTCGCAGCCTCGGTAGCGGCAACATCGGCGGTAGCAATGTCTGGCGCTGCTTCGGCGCCCGCTTTGGGCTGCCGGTCATCCTCTTCGACGTGCTGAAGGGCTTCGTTCCGGCGCTGATCGCCTCGCAGACGCGTGGCTCGCTCGTGGCCGTGCTGACCGGGGCGGCCGCGATGCTCGGGCACTGGCGCCCGCTCTTCATGGGCTTTCGTCGCGGCGGCAAGATGGTCGCGACCTGTGGCGGTGCCCTGATCGGCTTCGCTCCGCTGGTCGCGCTCGTTGGCCTGGTGGTCTGGGTAGTGGTCTTTCTCGTCGGCCGCTACGCATCGCTGGCATCGATCCTGGCGGCGATCTCGCTTACGCCCGCCGCGCTCCTGTTGGGTCAGGATCTTTCGGTGGTGATTTTCTTGAGCGTTGCCGCGCTGGCCATTATCTGGCTACATCGCGTCAATATCGTGCGGCTCGCTCACGGCGAGGAGAATCGCTTCCAGCTCTGGCATCGCTGGCGCAAGGACGCCGGGTCGGCGCAGGCTCAGACCAAGTAGCGGCGGCTGCAGAGCTCAGACGGCGGAGTCCGCAGATTCGTCTGCGGCTCTCTCGTCTTCTTCGGGCTCCGCTTCGGCGGTCGGCGCCTCGGACTCTTCACTCACAGCTTCAGCGACCGGCTCGGCCGGCTCCGCTTCGGCTCTCGTCGTCTCAGGCTCCTCGCTCGCAGCCTCAACGACCGGCTCGGCCGGCTCGTCGACCTGCTCGCCGGCTTTCATGGCCAGCTCCTGCTCGGGCGTGAGCTCGCCGCCCTCGGGAACCACGAGCGTCTTCAGCTCGACGTTCACCTCTTCGAAAATGTGAACCGGCACCGTGTAGTTGCCGATGCGCTTGATCGGATCGGAAAGCTCGATCTTGCGCCGGTCGATACGGATCTTGCGCGTGCGCCAGATCTCGTCGGCGATGTCGCTGGGGGTGACGGAGCCGAAGAGCGCGCCGGTGGGACCGGCCTTCAGCTCGAAGCGAAGAACCGTCTTGCGCAGCTTGTCGGCGATCGCCTCGGCCTGCTCGGCGCTGCGTGCCTCCTGCTGTCCCCGACGGGCGTCGCGCTTTCGGATCTCCTCGACCTTGGCCGGCGTCGCCGGCTCGGCCAACTTGCGCGGAATCAAGAAGTTGCGCGCATATCCGCGCGCGACCGAGACCACGTCGCCGCGCAGACCGATTTTCTCCACGTCCTGAAGAAGGATGACTTCCATTCCCGCTCCTTATTCCGAAACGTAGGGGAGTAGGGCCATCTCGCGCGCCCGCTTGATCGCGACCGCCAACTGCCGCTGGTGGCGGCGGCAGACGCCGGTGATGCGCCTGGCCCGGATCTTGCCGCGCTCGGACATGTAGCGGCGCAGGCCGCCCGCGTTCTTCCAGTCGATCTCCTCGACCTTGTCCTTACAGAAATGGCATCCCCGGCGCCGAGTCGGCATCGAGCTGGGGCTCATGCGCTTGCGCTTCTTGTCCTGCTGAGCCAAGGTCTCTCCTTCTAGAACGGAATGTCGTCGTCGGTGTTCGGGCCGA
>Ga0209747_1002122_pt1 | contig 10210 bp, 12 predicted proteins | sample BarGraNGADG00311_FD_184498 | JGI IMG/M metagenome (GOLD analysis project Ga0209747, IMG submission 184498) | Arctic peat soil microbial communities from Barrow, Alaska - Barrow Graham LP Ref core NGADG0011-311 (SPAdes) (version 2) | ecosystem: Environmental > Terrestrial > Soil > Wetlands > Peat... | reverse complement strand
TTGGCGGTGGTGGCAGGCGCCTCGCCCGGCGTCGCGGTCCAGCTGGCGAGCAGCCCAAGCAGCCGACCGCGAAGGGCCCTGCGGAGTGGTTCACCGGCGTGGTGATACATCGACCGGATCGTTCGTGGAGCAGAGCCGTCACGCGTGAACGTCAGCGCCGTCCGCTTCACCCGTCGGCCCGCACCGCCTGGCACTCGCACGCCGTCGGCCAGACCCTCTACGTCACCAAGGGTCTGCACCAGCCCGCGACGGCGAGTCGAGGAGATCCGCGCCCGGCGACGCCATCTACACGCCTGTCGAGGAGTGGTACTGGCACAGCGCTGCACCCGACCACTTCATGACCCACCTGTCCATCACCGAAGCCCCGGAGACGGGCGACCGGAGGCGGGCTGGGGCGAGCACAAGACCGACGAGGAGTACAGCTCCCGCTGAGGCTGTGGCGCTCTTGCGGGCCTCGCGGTCGACGTCCCGTCGTCAACAGTCGACGTCCCGTCGTCAACAAGAGCAGTCACGTCGAGCAGCCACCGTCCCGATCCCCTTGCGGCGACCGCGCGGGCGCCTCAACCAGACGCGGTGCCGGCCAAAATACCAGTGGAGCGACGACGGGTTCTGGGCCGGCAGCCTTGTCCCGGACGCTCCGGAGTAGGAGGCGAGCCGTTCGCAGCTGGGCCAGCCCTGCGGGTCTTCGCGTCCGCCACGGGCGGTCAGGACGCCGAGCCGGACGAGGTCACGGCCGCGCAGCCCTGGCCAGCCGTGCAGCCGGCGGCGCCAGGCGAACGGGACGGCGCTGCCGCCGTAGTAGGCCCCGGCGAGCGCTCCTGTGATTGCGGCGACGGTGTCGGTGTCGTTGCCGGCCCGCACCGCCGCGACCAGCGCGTCCCGCAGGCTGCTGGTTGACGTCAGCGCCGACCACGAGGCCTGCAGAGCGGCTACCACCAAACCGTTGTTCCGGAAGCTGGACGGCTCGCCGCGCTCAGCCTCCGCCAACACCTCGCCCAGTTGCGGTCGACGTACGGAAGTCCTGTCCGGATGTCGAGATCTCCGGTGCGGACGGCGTGATCGATGGCCAGGCACCACAACGTGCACGCGTCACCGGCCGTCGGGTCGGCGTGGGTCAGGCAACTGATCGTGCGCGCCGCCTCGACGATCGCCTCGCTGTCCCCGAGGTGGGCGAGGGCGACCGGTCCGGTACGCATCAGCGACCCGTTGCCGGCGGTGTGACCCGTCCGATCGTGCAGCTGCTGCGCGATGGCCGTCATGCGGGCAGCGGAGCCCGCGCCCGGGGTGGCCCTGGCCAGTACGTGTCTTGGTTGCCGATGTCGGGCGGTGGTGTGGCGTACCAGCCCAGGAAACCGTCGGCGATCGCGTCGAGAGCGGCGCGATCGCGCAGGCCATCGCTGTGTCGTCGGACCACTCGCCGGAGGCGAAGCCGCCGAGGCCGCCGCCCAGCTGCTCCGGCTGGCCGACGAGCCGGCGGCTGCCGAACTCGTACGGCACGCCGGGCGCGTCGCCGCCGGCGGCGCTCGGCTCGAGCAGGTCGGTGCCGATCCGCTGCTGGAGGTACGCCGGCGCACAGGAGGCCGGGTACTGGCCGGCGAAGTAGTCAGCCGCGGCGGCGGTGGCCAGCAGCCGCGCCGGTGGCGGGCCGGTGGGGGTCGGCGGTGCGGAGACGGCGTCGCCGGCGGCGGCGGTGCGGGCGACGCCGGCCTCGGCCGGGCCGCCAGGGTGTCGGTGGCGGTGGCCAGCTGCTCGGCCGCCCCGGGCTCGGCCGGGGCCAGCTGGGCGTGCACGGCGTCGAGCACCCGGCGGGCGGTCGCCAGCACCCGGGTGCTGGCCGCCCAGCCGGCGACGTAGGCGAAGGTGTAGCCGGCCGTGTCCAGGCCGGCGCCGGCGGCGATCAGGTGGGCCACCGACTCGGCCTCGACCTCCCGGACGCCGCGGCACCATGCGGTCGTGGCCGTGGTGGCGGCGGTGGCCGTGGCGGCGGCGCTGGGAGTGGTCGCCGGCCGCGGACTGCCGGTGTCGGCCGGGGGCGCCGCGGTGAAGTCCGCCGGGTCGTGCAGCAGCACGTGTGCTAGCTAGCGGCCAGCTCGTGCGCCAGGGTCTTGGCCGCCTGGGCGTCGTCGACGTCGTCGCGCACTACCACCTCGCGGCTGGCGTACACGGTGCAGCCGTTGGGGCCGGCCGCCCCGGCGATCGGCCGCCGGCTGACGGTGAAGCCGGCGGCGGTGCACTGGTCGGCCAGCGCGTCCCACAGCCCGGCCGGCGCCTGGCCGGCCAGCAACGCAGGTGTCGGCGGGGTGGGGAGCGGCTCGCCGGTGGTCTGGGAGATGTCCCAGACGTAGGCCGGCCGGAAGCCAACCACCCGCCGGGGGTCGGTGGGCTCGGCGTCGACCGGCTCCGACGCCGGGGTGGGCCCGGCGTCGGCGGCGGCCGCCCGGCGGGTGACCGGGGCCAGGATCATCAGGCCCTTCTCGCCCTTGGCGACTTCCACGGCGAATGGAACTACACGCTCCGCCCCGCCCCCACGCCATCCAACGACACGCCCGACACCAGCTAAGCTATTTCATCACGGGCCCTAAGCTGTAGGCGTTCACCTTGGCGCCGGTGGCGCTGGCCAAGCCGACGACGCTGCCTTGGCCGTCGTAGAGCCGGTGAGCCGGTGGATCGGCGCGTCCCGCTCCCAGAGCAGGTCCTTCTCCATGTGCACGACCGTGCCGTGTTCCGGCCGAGCGGTAAACGTCAACCGGTCGGTGAGCGCCCGCATCAGCTGGATGCCTCGACCCCGTTCGGCTTCGGCGTCCGGCGGTGAGTCGGCTGCACCCTGTGCCACCAGCGAGAAGTCGAAGCCGCCGCCAGCGTCCACGATCTGGATGGCCACCTTCTCGTCAGTGATCTCGACAATAACCTCGTAGTCGTCGGTGGGTCCGGCATGGTCGAGCACGTTGGTGCACGCCTCGGTCAGGGCGACCTCGAGATCCGTCTGACACTCTTCCCGGGCGCCGAGCACCCGCAGCGACTGGGTGCAGAGCCGTCGGACCACCGGGATGCTCAACTGGTCGCGGGGCAGCGCCAAGGTGAGCTTGATTTGCATGCTGCCGGCGCTCCTCCGATACGAACCCCTAGTCGACAGCCTCCTACCCAGCGTGTGCAGACTCGACGCGCACGACGAACTCCTCGATGACCGGGTTGGCCAGCAGCGTCTCGGCCATCCGCCGTACCCGGTCCAGGGCCTCGCTGTCCGCCGCACCGTCGAGCTCGACCTCGAAGTGCTTGCCCTGGCGCACGGAGCGGACGCCACTGATGCCTAGGGCAGGGAGCGCGCCGAGGATCGCCTGCCCCTGCGGATCGAGGATTTCCGGCTTGAGCAGGACGTCGACGACGACGCGGGTCAACGCAGTCTCCACACTGACGGGTACGACGGGAAGCGGCCAGCGTATCGAGCGGCGTTGCCGACCGGCCTCATCAAGCCCGGCGTAGGTAATCGGCGAACGAGCTGCCGGTCAGCCGCTCGTAGGCCTCGACGTAACGGTCTCGAGTAGCTGTCACCACGTGTTCGGGCAGCGCCGGTGGCGCCGAGTGCCGGTCCCAGCCGGAGTCGGTGACCAGCCAGTCGCGGACGAACTGCTTGTCGTACGAGGGCTGGACGCACCCGGGCGCCCACGCCTCGGCCAGCCAGAACCGGGACGAGTCGGGCGTCAACACCTCGTCCCCCAGCCGCAGCACGCCGGCGACATCCCAGCCGAACTCCAGCTTGGTGTCGGCCAGCAGGATGCCGCGGTCCCGAGCGATGTCGCGGGCGCGGGTGTAGACCGCCAGCGTCAACCGCTCCAGCTCGGCGGCGACCTCGGCACCCACCGCCGCGGCCAGCGCGGCGGCCGACACGTTCTCGTCGTGTCCCGCGGTGGCCTTGGTGGCCGGCGTGAAGATCGGCTTTGGCAGCTCGGCGCCGTCGACCAGCCCAGGCGGCAACGGAACGCCACAGACCGCGCCGGTCCGGTTGTAGTCGGCCAGGCCGGACCCGGCCAGGTAGCCCCGGGCCACGCACTCCACCGGCAGCATGCCCAACCGCCGGCAGAGCATCGAACGACCGCGCAACGCCTCGGCGTACGGCGCGAGCTCGGCCGGGTAGTCGGCCACCCGGGCGGTCACGACGTGGTTCGGCACGACGTCGGCCAGCCGGTCGTACCACCACAGCGACAGCGCGGTGAGCACCGCGCCCTTGTCCGGGATCTGGCTCGGCAGCACCACGTCGTACGCCGAGATGCGGTCGGTCGCGACCAGCAGCACGCGCTCGGCACCGACCGCGTAGAGCTCGCGGACCTTGCCGGAGCCGAGGTGGCGGCCGGCCAGACCGGCCAGGGGGTCTGGCGCCGCCGCAGTCGTCACGACAGCTCGGCGAGCCGGGCGAAGACCGGACCCAGCCGGGCGACGTAACGCTCGGGCCGGCACACCTCGTTCAGCGCCGCCTCGTCCAGCGGTTGGTTCGCCTCCGCGGCGGCGGCGCGCAGGGTCTCCCGAAACGGCGTACCGGACTCCCACGAGCGCATCGCCGCCGCCTGGGTGAGCGCGTAGGCGTCCTCGCGGGACATCCCGGCGGCCACCAGTTCGAGCAGCACTGCGCTGGTGTAGATCAGGCCGCCGGTGGCGTCGAGGTTGGCCCGCATCCGGTCGGCGTCCACGACCAGGCCGGTGACCAGCCGGGTGGTGAGGTGCAGCAGGTAGTCGGTGCCGATCGCGGCGTCGGGCAGCGCCACCCGTTCGACCGACGAGTGCGAGATGTCCCGCTCATGCCACAGCGGGATGCCCTCCATCACCGGCACGACCTGCGCCCGGACCACCCGAGCCAGACCGCAAATCCGCTCGGACATGATCGGGTTCTTCTTGTGCGGCATCGCCGACGAGCCCTTCTGACCAGCGCCGAAGGGCTCGGAGAGCTCGCGGACCTCGGTGCGCTGGCCATGCCGCACCTCCAGGGCCACCGCCTCGCACACCGTCGCCAGCACCGCCAGCGCGGCCACCCACTCGGAGATCCCGTCGCGGATCACGACCTGGGTGGCGACGTCGGCCGGGCGCAGGCCGAGCCGCTCGGCCACGTAGCGCTCGACGGCTGGCTCGATGTTGGAGTAGGTGCCGACCGCGCCGGACACCTTGGCCACGGCGACGGCCGCACGGGCCCGACGCAGCCGGTCGCGGGAGCGGGCCGCGGCAAAGGCGAAGTCGGCCAGCCGGTGCCCGAACGTGTCCGGTTCGCCGTGGATGCCGTGGGTGCGTCCGACCCGCAGCGTGGAGCGGTGCTCCAGACCGAGGTCGCGCAGGGCGGCCACCAAGTTGTCGGCCTTGGTCAGCAGGATGTCGCTGGCCTCCACCAGTTGCACCGCCAGCGCGGTGTCGAGCAGGTCGCTGCTGGTCATGCCGAAATGGACGTACGCCGCGGCGTCCCGCGGGTCGGTGTTGTCCGCCCAGGCGGTCAGGAAGGCAATCACGTCGTGCTGGGTGACCGCCTCGATCTCGGCGACGGCCGCCGGGGTCGGCGGCGCCGCGGCGCGCACCGGCGCCAGCGCCTCGGCCGGCACGCTGCCGCCCTCGACATGCGCCTCCAGTACCAGCGTCTCGACGGCGGCCCACAGCTCGTACTTGTGGGCCTCGCTCCACACCCGGCCCATCGCCGGTAGCGTGTACCGCTCGATCACCGGGGGGCCACCGCCGGAGTGGTCGCTCCCGCTGCAGCCCGCTCGGCGATGTCCCGGCGATGGAAGCTGCCGCGCAGGCTAATGTGGTCGACAGCGGCGTAGGCCGCAGTCCGGGCGTGGGCGAGGTCCGCCCCGACGGCGGTCACGGAGAGCACCCGGCCGCCAGCCGACACCACCGCACCGTCGCGCCAGGCGGTGCCGGCGTGCAGCACGTCGACGCCGGGAACGGCTGCCGCCGCCTCCAGGCCGCCGATCGGGTCGCCGGTGCGCGGCGTACCCGGGTAGCCCTCGGCCGCCACCACCACCGTGATCGCAGCGTCCGGTCGCCAGCGCGGCGGCGGATGCTCGGCCAGGGCGCCGGTCGCCGCGGCGTGCAGCAGACCGGCCAGGGGGGAATTGAGCAGGGCCAGCACGACCTGGGTTTCCGGGTCGCCGAAGCGGGCGTTGAACTCGATCACCTTGACGCCGGCGCTGGTCAGGACGAGGCCGGCGTAGAGCAACCCGGCGTACGGCGTGCCTCGACGGGCCATCTCGTCGACGGTCGGCTGCAGCACGGTGGCGGTCACGTGGTCGACCAACCCCGGCGGCGCCCAGGGCAGCGGGGCGTAGGCGCCCATGCCGCCGGTGTTCGGTCCGGTGTCCCCGTCGCCGACCCGCTTGAAGTCCTGCGCGGGCAGCAGCGACACGACCGTGCGCCCGTCGGTGACCGCGAACAGCGACACCTCCGGGCCGGCCAGGTACTGCTCGACCACGACCCGAGGCCGGCGCGCCGCGTGCGCGAGCGCGGCATCCCGGTCCGTGGTCACCACGACGCCCTTGCCGGCCGCGAGCCCGTCATCCTTCACGACGTACGGCGGCCCGAAATCGGCCAGCGCGGCGGCGACCTCGCTCTCGGTGGCGCAGGTGCGGGCGGCGGCGGTGGGTACGCCGGCGGCGGCCATCACGTCCTTGGCGAAGGACTTGGAGCCCTCGATCTGCGCGGCCGCCGCCGACGGGCCGAAGGTGGCGATCCCGGCCGCCCGACAGGCGTCGGCGGCTCCGTTGACCAGCGGCACCTCGGGGCCGATCACGACCAGGTCGACGGCAGCCTCCGCCGCCAGGCCGACGACGGCAGCTGGGGCGGCCACGTCGAGCGGCCGGGTGTCGGCGAGGGTGGCGGTGCCGGCGTTGCCCGGGGCACAGACCAGCGCGTCGACGGCGGGGTCACGACGCAGCGCGCGGCAGAGCGCATGCTCGCGCGCACCAGAGCCGACGACGAGGACCTTCATGACGCCGCCACGCTAACGTCCCGGGCGGTCCCGGCCGCCGGCGGCCGCCGCGGCGCGGCGCGTGGCTTACCGCAGCCGACGGGACGGCACTCGCAGCGGCGGTTTGACGCTACCGGTCGAGACGGGAGCGCCGGGTCCGGCCGACGTCCCGCCAGCGGTCTGCCGCTTGTTCAGGTAGTTGCGCACGAGCCGCGGTCCCAGCGTCACGGCGAGGGCTCGCAGGATCCAGGGCACGGTGGATCTCCTCCAGCGTCGGTAAGAACTGTGGGATACCTCCCCGGTCCGCCCACCACCGACACCCGCACCGCCGGCCGCGGCTCACCAGCTGCCCGCGCCGTACTCCCCGACTCGCCCCCCAAGATGCGCCGATGTTGGGCGTATGTGGCTATCAACGCGCGGGATATGTACGTGTGCTCAACATCGGCGGGCGAGGGCGGCGCAGGTGGGCTGAGGGCGGCGCGGATTCAGAGTAGGTCGCGCAGCAACAGCGTCTGGTCGCGGCCAGGGCCGACGCCGATCGCGCTGATCGGCGCGCCGGACATCTGCTCCAACGCGCGCACGTAGGCCCGGGCGTTGGGCGGCAGCGCGGCGAACGACGTCACGCCGGTGATGTCGTCCGACCACCCCGGCAGCTGCTCGTAGACCGGCAGCGCCTTGTGGAACGAGGTCTGGTCCATCGGCATCTCGTCGTAGGTCGTGTCGCCCACTCGGTAGCCGACGCAGACCGGGATCCGCTCGAAACCGGACAGTACGTCGAGCTTGGTCAGGAAGAAGTCGGTCGCGCCGTTCACCCGGGCGGCGTACCGGGCGATCACCGCGTCGTACCAGCCGGTGCGCCGGGACCGACCGGTGGTGACCCCGAACTCTCCGCCCTCGGAGCGCAGCCGCTCCCCCACCTCGTCGTCGAGCTCGGTCGGGAACGGCCCGGAGCCCACTCGGGTCGTGTACGCCTTGATGATGGCAACCACCCGGCTGATCCGGGTCGGGCCGATGCCGGAGCCGGCGCAGGCACCGCCCGCGGTGGGGTTCGAGGACGTGACGAACGGATACGTGCCGTGGTCGACGTCGAGCAGCGTGCCCTGCGAGCCCTCCAGCAGCACCACCTTGCCGGCGGCCAGGGCGCGGTTGAGCACCAGCGAGGTATCGGCGATGTGCGGTGCCAGCCGCTCGGCAAAGCCGGCGTACTCCTCGCAGACAGCCGAGACGTCGATCGCCCGCCGGTTGTAAACCTTGGCGAGCATCTGGTTCTTCTCCCGCAGCGCCAGCTCGAGCTTCTGCCGGAAGATGCCGGGGTCGAGCAGGTCCTGGACCCGGATGCCCATCCGGGCGATCTTGTCGCCGTACGCCGGGCCGATCCCGCGCCCCGTCGTACCGATCCGGCTCCTGCCCAGGTAGCGCTCGGTCACCCGGTCCAGCGCGCGGTGGTGCGGCATGATCAGGTGCGCGTCGGCGCTGACCACCAGGCGGGCGCAGGACACCCCGCGGGCCTCCAAGCCAGCCATCTCTCCGATCAGCACGCCGGGGTCGATGACCACGCCGTTGCCGATCACCGGTACGGCGTCCGGCGACAGCACCCCACTGGGCACGATGTGCAGGGCGTAGGTCTCGGCGCCCAGGACGACGGTGTGCCCGGCGTTGTTGCCGCCCTGGTAGCGGACCACGTAGTCAACGCTGCCGCCCAGCAGGTCGGTGGCCTTGCCCTTGCCCTCGTCCCCCCACTGGGCGCCGACGAGCACCACTGCGGGCATCCGGTTCTCCTTTGGCAGACTGCGCCGAGCCGGGTCGACCCGCGTGTACGTTCGCGCGGGTAGGCTACCGACAAGTCGACGGCACTAGGCTGCGGGCATGCCACGGCTGCCAGGCGTATCCGACCTGATCGCCGTACTCCAGGCGCAGACCGAGGCGCTGGCTGCCCTGCCCGGCATCCTGGTGGCGCTCAACCGGTCCCTGCGCACCTTCGCCGACACCGCGAACCAGGCTCGCGACACCGCCCTGGCGGTGCAGCGGGTGACGGCTCGGCTGGACGGGCTGGTGACCGAACTGGAGCAGCCGGTGCGGATGATGGTGCCGGGCATGCAGCGGCTGGCGGCCCTGATGGAGAACCCGTTGGTCGACGAGGTCCCGGACGCCCTGCGCCGCTTGCAGCACGAACTACTGCCGATACTGACCGGGATCCTCGACTCCCAGGCGACGATCGCCGGCATCGCAGCCTCGACCGACGGCATCAAGAAGTTCGTCGAGGACATGGGCGGCCGGATGGCCGGCATCTCGGGGGCTGCGGCCCGGGGGATGCGCTGGCCGAACCGGTCAGGCTGAGCCAGCGGCCCAAGTTGCCGGTCCGGCGGCCCTGCGGTCCAGCGGCGCTGCGGCCGGCTAGTCCGGTGCCGCTCAGTCGCCGAGGGTGCGCGCGGCCTCCGGGTCGCTGTCGCGCAGGAACGTCGCACACCGTTGCGCCTCGTCCTGCTCGCCGATCGCGGCCGCCGCCCGGCCGAGCGCGTGCAACGCCCGCAGGAAGCCGTGGTTGGGGGCGTGCGACCAGGGCACCGGGCCGGCGCCCTTCCACCCCGCCCGCCGCAGCGCGTCCAGCCCGCGGTGATAGCCGACGCGGGCATAGGCGTAGGACTCGACCGGCCGACCGGCCGCGAAGGCCCAGTCCGCCAGCGCCGCCCACGCCGCCGACGAGGTGGGGTGCTGGGCGGCCACCTCGGTCGGGTCATTGCCGGCGTCGAGGGCTTCCCGCGCCGCCCGCTCGTCGGACAGCAGAATCGGTGGTGGTCCACCGAGCAGGTTCTCGGGCATACTCATGCCGCCATCCTGGCCCATGCCCGGCCAGCAGACTACCCGCTGCTGAAGATGGAGCGGCGTCAGCCATGCACCGGGGCCGGCGGTCCCGGCGACCTCGGGTGGATCTGGCCGGCCGCTACCGTGCTGCTGCTCCGCCGTTCCGGACGCCAGCGGGCCGGCCCCCATGAACTCGAAGGAGGGCCGGCCCACGAGGCGCTGAACGTCTAGATCATGCCGCAGGCGTGCTGGGTCTGGGGTCCGGCGATGCCGTCGACCTGGATGTGGGCGGCCTCTTGGAAGCCGCGCACGGCGCCCTCGGTCTGCGGACCGTAGCGACCGTCCACGGCGATTGCGTAGCCCTTGGCGACGAGCTTCTGCTGCAGCGTCCTGACGTCGGCGCGGTCGGTGCCGATGTAGCGCTGGCTCAGATAGGCCACGCCAGCGGAAGTGGAGGAACTGGCCTTG
>Ga0209747_1002120_pt1 | contig 10224 bp, 9 predicted proteins | sample BarGraNGADG00311_FD_184498 | JGI IMG/M metagenome (GOLD analysis project Ga0209747, IMG submission 184498) | Arctic peat soil microbial communities from Barrow, Alaska - Barrow Graham LP Ref core NGADG0011-311 (SPAdes) (version 2) | ecosystem: Environmental > Terrestrial > Soil > Wetlands > Peat ... | reverse complement strand
ATCCCTGCCAGACAGGATGACAGGAATGGCTTTTTCCTGGATCGGAGTTGTCTCCCTGAAGCCCATGTAATCAATTGATTCCAGCAACTCCTGATTCAGATCTAATTCATCGAATATCACTTATGTCCCCCGATTTTAAATTGATTTACTAAGATTGGCAAAGATAATGAAAAAGGGTGAGGTAAAGATTGGTTGCTGGTTGCTGGGGAAAGCTGAAACAATGAACGCGAAACGAAAAACGCAAAATTGTCACTACCTTCATCAGATAATATTTTATAATGAAGTTGCTCCTTGTAATCTCAACAGTTCTCATAACTCTTGCACTGGTTTTTTACTCAACCGGGATATGGTCCGAACGTTTTTCAAGGTACCTTAAGAGATGGCATGTTGCGACCTTCTGGACAGGTTTTATGTTTGATGTCTCGGGTACATGGGCAATGAGCAGGCTTTCAGATAATTCTTTTAATCTGCTTGATCTCCATACCCTGACAGGCCAGATAGCTCTCTGGCTCATGCTCATTCATGCAATATGGGCAACTTTTGTTGTAGTAAGAGGAAGTGAATCTTCACGTAAACGATTCCACCGGTACAGTTTAATAGTATGGCTGATCTGGCTTATCCCATATTTCGGAGGAATGATTATGGGGATGACTCACTGATTGAAATTTATCTAAAGTGATCCGCCATTTAAGATCGTGGTGTCACAGAGATTTTCTGTTAAATAACATATTAATAATTAGGGAGTTAAGTTTAAATCTTTTGAGCAATCATTTGACTCAAACCTGTTTCAAATTCTATTCTTGATATACTTTTAAATCCTGCGGCATTTAACATTTCTGTAACTTCCTGCTCTGTAAAGCAGTCGCCCGATTCGGTTCCTACGAGCATATTTATTGCAAAAACAGCACCGGCTGTCGGTTGTGTCCGGTCATTGTTCATTATCCAGTCCTGAATTACGATTTTGCCATTTTTATTCAGAGAGCCAAAGCATTTTCTGATTAAATCTTTATTCACCTCCAGTGAATTGCTGTGAATAATAGCTGATAAAAATGCCAGATCGAATCCTTCTGGCAGATCATTTTTTGTGTAATCGCCTGCATGGGTCTTTATTTTATCTGAAAAGCCCTCTTTTTCAAGGAATATTTTTGTAATAGGCACAACACTGGGCAAATCAAAAACAGTTGCCTCGATTCCGGGTTTCCTGGAAACAAATTCCATAGAATATGCACCGGAGCCACCACCAATATCCAGAATAGATTTTACTCGTGACAAATCAATATTTGCCAGCTGTTGAGGAGCTTGTTTTTTTGCCCTGTCGTGCATAGCATTTATAAAAGGGAAAAGCCAGTCGTCTCCTCTTTCATTGATTTCTGAAGGATTAGCTGAAACACCGGTTTTTATAACCTGCGTCAGATTACTCCAGGTCTTCCAGAGATGGTTTGAATGCATCAGGCCTCCTAAATAGTCTGGACTCTTTTTTGATAGAAAAGCAAAACTTTCCGCGGTATTTAAGAATAAATCTTTTTGCTTTTTAAGAAACCCTAAAGATACCAGGGCATTCAGAAGACGTTCGCAGGCATGTTTATCTAAATGCAACTTGTCTGAAATCTGTTTGCCAGTTGTGCCTGATTCATCGACATTTGTGAAAACATCAAGCTCAAAACCGCTTAATAATATTCTGCTTTTTTGAAAAGAAGAAGCAAATTCCCTGATTGTATTTGGATTCATAATATTATGATTTTCAGTGTCTGTATATAAGAACGAATAATTGAGGTTTATGTTTTTCGCAATATCTGAATTTATCTGGCAGAATCATTTTATTTAATGTGATATGACCCACTGAATACAATCAGGATTTTTGAGTTTCACGGTTGATAAAAAAAGGAATGACAGGTTTCTGAAAACGATTTTATCCTTAACTTTAGAACTGATAATCTATTATTTGCTTTTTATGCATAATCATATTGTAGAGGATAATAAAAAAGGGGAAAAGTATATTATTCTGTTTGACGGGACCTGCAAATTGTGCAATAATGTTGTCAAATTTATTTCAAAAAATGACAGTAGAAAAATATTCTGTTTCATACCACTTGAATCTGCAAAGGCGTCAGAATATTTAAGCCGATATAACAAAAAAGATGTAAACAAAGGATCGGTATTATTAATTCAGAATGAGAAGATTTATACAAAATCCAATGCGGTACTAAACATTTTAAAATGCCTGGATGGCTTATGGCCTGTACTTTACGTATTTATTATAGTTCCGGGCTTCATAAGAAATCCTGTTTATGATTTAATAGCGAAATACAGATATAAATGGTTTGGAACTATAACAGGCAGTGCGGATTACAGATCCTGTTAATTTGTTCATTTCTTTTGCTTGCCCAAAAGAAATGAACATTAAATTAGCGTACCGCACACCTTAGTTATACTTCATCTCCCTGTTTCAGGTAATATCCCACAACATTAAGACCTTCACTCTTACGATAATATTCAGGTTCAGTTAGTTTCGTCTGTTCCAGCCGTTTAACTTTTATCATTGAACTGCCATCCTTCCTCTTCATAACCTGAACGCCCTTTGTTGTTCTGCTTTCAACAGGATTGATCTGAGATGTGTTAAACAAAATAACTTTCTTAATACTGCTCACCGCAACTAAATCAATATCATGTTCAATAAGTTCAATAAAAATCAACCGTGATTCACTATTGAATGCATTCTTAAGTTTTTTCCTGTTGTACTCAGTCTGAAAACCTTTCATTGATATTTTCCCGATTTTCCCGTTTTCAAATGCTGCAATTAAAAATCCTGAATATTTCTTATTGCCAGTCAGATAAATTGGCTTTTCTCCAGGCTCAAATTCAATTTTTTGCAATGCCTGAAACTTATCTATGATTTCCTTTTTCTGAACTTTATAAACATTATGATTTGATGTGAAGACTAGTATCTCATTTGAATCAGAATCGTCCGATACTTTAATGGGTTTAGCAGGCGAAGATGCATCAGCTTCATGGCTATTTTCACTTTGAAAAGGATAATCAGAGAATTCAGATCCACGGTTTATATCTTCTTCGTTATTCATATTTATCTGGTTTATTGATTGGTCTTGATTAATACCTGCTTCAATTATCAAAAATAAAACTCAAATGTGGGAAAAATTCCTTATCAGTAATTTATAGTTCATTGTATTTTTTCGCAGTCCCCTTTGATTTCTCAACCGGGTATTTCTCCCCGTTCTTTTTTATCTTTTCCAGAACGATCTCCTTTACATCAAACCCATGTTTCCCTGCAAGTAACAGGCTGAATGCAAGTACGTCAGCAAGTTCTTCCTTCAGTTTATTCCTGTTAACCAGTTCTGATTCCTCAGTCGTCTTCCACAGAAAGAGTTCATTAAGTTCAGCTGCCTCAATTGATATGGCAAGAGCAAGATCCTTAGTGTTATGAAACTGTGACCAGTTTCTTTCATCTCTGAAGTTAACGAGTTCGTCTATAAGTAATTGAATATCATTCATCGAATTAATATTGATAGCACTAAGGTAGTGAAATTGTGAACATAGATTTATTTCATCTTAAGCTTCTGACCTGGCCTGGGGAGTCTGCTGATTTCCGCGATTATGATGTCTTAACCGGACTTACCACGTGGAAACAATAAACCAGTTACCCTGCCGAAAATACTGCATAATAAAAGCGTCTTCACCAAACAAAAACTGGAAATTATTGTTGCATAGGTGCAAGGCATAACAATTGATTCTATTTCTTCAATTAAAATAAAATTTTAACCATTAGTATTTGAAGTATTAACAACCATTTAAAAACTTAAATTATGAACTCAGGAAAAGTAATATTAAGTGCACTGGCCGGCCTGGCCGCAGGTGCATTGATCGGGGTCCTGTTTGCTCCCGATAAAGGATCTGAAAGCCGCGGTAAAATAGTCAAAAAAGGAGAAGACTATCTTGATTCCGTAAAGAATCAATTCAATTCGCTTCTTGACAACATCGCAGGAAAATTCAATGGAGGAAGAGTGGAAGTCTCGGATATAAAGGAAACCGGGAAGACCAAAAGAGAGATGCAAACTTCCGCAAGCTAAAATAGTCTCCTGTCTATTTTAACATCTTTTCTTTTGCAATCATCTTTAAAGGAGACCAGGTTTAATACTCTGCCTTTAAGGAAAACAATAATTCTTTTCGGGTGAATGATTCAAATATTATCCCGATCATTCAGGGTAATTAAAGTTTCATCCCCGAAAAGCATTATTTAATCTAAATGAAAGTCAGTTACTGATTTTCCTTTCTTGGTGTGTCACCACACGATCATGCAATTTTCTGTCATATTTCATTTCCGTATTACCGCACTACTGATTGTTGCTCATTTAAAAGGCAATTGATACTTCCTATCTTTATTTTTTTAACCTTTGCTACATAATTCACTTCCGTTAAATGACTAACTATAACCGTATCTCGTCAATTGATATTATGAGGGGACTTACCCTGGTCCTTATGCTGTTCGTAAACGATCTTAATATGAATGTTGCCCCCGCATGGCTAGGTCACCGTGTTGCTGAATTTGACGGTATGGGCCTCGCCGACTGGGTATTCCCTGGTTTCCTCTTTATCGTGGGAATGGCTATCCCTTTTGCATTTTCAAAAAGATTCTTATCGGGGCAATCACTTTATGATGTAAGCAGACATATTCTTACCAGGTCCCTGAGCCTGATCATTATTGGAGTTCTTATGCTTAACAGCGGCAGGGTAAATCCTGAACTTACAGGGATAAGTAAAAACTTATGGGCTATATTAATGTATGTAGCTGTATTCCTTTTTTGGAACGATTATCCCGATAAGGAGAATAAGTTTTTCACTGTTACCGGCCTTAGATTATTAGCACTCGCAATATTTGTATTCCTGATCTTTAAATTCAGATCGGGTCAATCTGAAAACAATGGTTCATTGATCACAAGCTGGTGGGGCATACTGGGACTGATCGGCTGGGGATATCTTGTTTCCGCTTTCACTTATGTCCTGTGCCGCGATTCACTATTGAAAACATCTTTATTCGCACTCTTTTTTCTGATAGTAAATATGCTCTCCGGCTGGAAATTGCTTGGATTTCTCAATCCGGTTAAACCGATTTTCGGGGTCATTATTGATGGTAATGTGCCCCTTATTGTCCTCACAGGATTGATAGCAGGACTCATTGTTAAGAAAATATCCTTACAGGAATTCAAAAAGGTTATTCCAGTCTTTATTGGTTTGGGGTTACTTTATCTTGTTTCAGGATTCATTCTGAGACGGTGGTTTATCATTTCAAAAATTCAGGCAACTCCCAGCTGGGGGATGATATGCTCCGGTATCAGTATGCTTGTTTTTATTCTTTTGTACTGGATAGCTGATGTTAAGGGTAAAATAAGCTGGGCTGAATTTTTACGGCCTGCAGGAGAGAACTCTCTTACTACCTATATTGCTCCTGATATACTTTATTACCTGATCTGGAGTTCAGGTATCCCGTTACTTATTTATAAGCAATCGCATGAACCGCTGATCGTTGTTGCCGGATCATTAATCTGGGCTCTGTTAATGGTTGGATTAACTGCCGGGCTTGCACGACTCAAAATAAAACTTAGAATATAACAACAGATTCCCCTGAATAACCATTTGTCTGTTAAGGCCAGATCCTTTCTATCCCGTGAAATTCTGCTTTGTTTAATAATCCAGTGCCTCCTTTTGAAAAGATATTAAGCCGGGTAAATTTTTCGGTAGGAAATACCAGGTTTGTCATAACCAGCCTCCCGTCATCAACAAACAACTCCACAGAAGAGGCATCAACTAATAAATTCAGCTTTAAATTTTTTCCTGGTACATAAGGCGCTATAGAAATGCCGGCAAATTCATTCGAAAATCCTGAACTGCCAGATGCTCTCCTGTCAGTATAAAATTGCTTTTTAATTGAGGAGTAGCCGATTATAAATCGTTCCTTCAGGTTATTCTCAAGAATAATTCCCAATGTATCAACCCTGATATCCGAAAGTTTAAAATCAAATATCAGCTGGCTTTGCATCAGAGGAATCAGGCCGGACGAAATTTCTTTTTCGCCTGTAAAGCTTACCGGTTTAATATTGACTGTATCAGATGCCTTCCAAAGATCTTCAAATTCCCTGACATGGTTTGAGGCGAGTGCATAGTGTCCATTTTCGTGTATTAAGGATAACTCACGTGGTATTGTTGAAGCACTGCGCCAGGCAGTTGTGGGTACTACTGTCGCATATTTCCAGTCGCTCATCCAGCCGATAAAAATTCTTCTGCCATCTGCTTCCGGAATATTTGACCAGGTAACACCGGCATAATTATCGCGACCCCAGTCGAGCCATCTCACATCAGTATCGTCCGGAACAAATTTATTCCCGTCAAAATCACCGATAAAATACTGGGTCGCTGAGCCGCTATTTGGCCCACCCGGATTTATGCTGACAAGCATGATCCATTTTGTAATATCTGATCCTGCAATCTTTAGCGGAAAAAGGTCGGGACATTCCCATACACCACCGTGGGCTCCGATTCCCATTCCGAACTCGCTTTCAAGAGTCCACTCTTTCATGTCGGGAGAAGAATAAATGTGTACCCTGTCATTTACAGCCATTATCAATTCCCATTTTTTCGTTTTAGAATACCAGAACATTTTAGGATCTCTGAAATCCCGTATTCCGGGATTTTTCAATACCGGGTTGCCTGAATATTTAGTCCATGTTCTTCCTTTATCATTACTGAATGCTATGCCCTGATTTTGAAATACCTTACTACCTTTCTTTTCAAGATCAGGGTTATGATATGTAAAAATTGCAACCATAGGTGTTTTTCCATCGGAACCGAATCCTGATGTGTTAGTCGCGTCTACTACAGCGCTTCCTGAAAAAATGTAGCCAAGAGAATCGGGATAAAGAGCTACAGGCAAATGTTCCCAGTGGATCAGATCCTTGCTCACGGCATGGCCCCAGTGCATGGGTCCCCATACAGTGCTGTCGGGATAGTACTGGTAAAACAGGTGGTATTCACCTTCAAAATATACCAGGCCGTTCGGATCATTCATCCAGTGGGCTTCGGGTGAGAAATGAAACTGGGGACGGTATTGTTCCTGGTAATACCCGGATTTTATAGCTTCCGAAGCGGATTTTTTGTTGTCTTTATTGCTGCAAGAGGATGTCAGCATACTGAATGCCAAAATCAAAAGAAGAAGCCTTAAAGACTTATTAATTCCGGCAATAAAAATCAAGAATATTCCCATTTAGTTATCTTAAATTTTTTTATTTCTTCTATCTATTTTGCCTCTCCCCAACATGGCTCTCTAGAAAGTGAAAATAATCGCCCCGTCATGACCCTTCGGGTATGACACCAATTCTTGAAAAGGAGGGGAGAGTAAAGATAATCAATACATTAACTCTCTCCTCCTTTTGAAGGAGGAGTACCTCGACGTTTCGTCGAGGGGAGGTGGTTGACTATTTAGACAGTCTTCCAATGTCTAAATAATTTTTGCATTACTGACCTTCTCTTTAAGGAGAAGGAGATTGGGGATGAGTCATTCTACCTGGTACTCATCGAATAGGGAAAATTCTCCTCCTTTGTACCCCTTGTTTTCTCCGGAACATTCTGCATCCTGAATTGAAGTCTTCCACCCTTCAGCAGCTCTGAATGACGGATATAGTTCCGTTCAAGTACTTTGCTGTTTAATCTGATATCTTTTACATAAATATTTTCTTTGCTGTTTCCGGTAGCATTTATTACAAGTTTCTTCCCATTCTCAAAGTTCAGCGTTGCTTTGCTGAATAAAGGAGAACCAATAACATATTCATCGGTACCGGGAGTGACAGGGTAAAAACCCAGCGCAGAAAATACATACCAGGCTGAAGTCTGTCCATTGTCTTCATCGCCGCAATAACCATCAGGCGTATAATTATAGAGTTTGTCTAACACATCCCGGACATGGTACTGCGTTTTCCAGGGCTGACCGGCATAATTATATAGATAGATCATATGTTGAATTGGCTGATTACCATGGGCATAATTGCCCATATTGGCAATCTGCATCTCACGTATTTCATGAATTACAACACCGTAATATGAATAGTCAAAGACTGGCGGCACTTCAAAAACCGAATCTAGTTTTGCGATGAAATTTTCCTTTCCTCCCATTAATTTAACCAGTCCTGCAACATCCTGAAAGACACTCCATGTATAATGCCAGCTGTTCCCTTCGGTAAATGCATCACCCCATTTGTACGGATTGAAGGGCGACTGAAAGGTACCGTCAAGGTTACGGCCGCGCATAAGTTTTCTTCCATCATCAAACACATTTTTATAATTCATCGCTCTTTTAGCGTACAGATCAATTTCATCCTGAGGCTTGCCTGTTTCCTTTGCGATCTGCCAGATGCAAAAATCAGCATAGGCATATTCGAGTGTGCGGGCAGCATTTTCATTAATGCCAACATTATATGGTACATATCCGAGATTGTTATAATAATCCGCTCCAAGCCTTCCAACAGATGATACTGGCCCTGGTCCCAAGGTATTCTTAATTATAGCCTTATACAGGGTATCAATATCGTAACCTCTTATGCCTTTGTTATATGAATCTGCAATCAATGATGCTGAATTGGAACCGATCATGCAGTCGCGGTGACCCGGACTGGCCCACTCCGGAAGCCAGCCACTCTCTTTATAGGCATTGGCCAGGCCCTCCATAATCTTACTGTCAATATCAGGATACATGAGGGTAAAAAACGGAAAGAGAGCCCTGAAGGTATCCCAGAACCCGTTATCGGTGTACATATAGCCCGGCAGAACTTTTCCGTTATACGGACTGTAATGTACAATCTCATTCTTCTCATTAATCTCGAAGAACTGGCGCGGAAATAAGATCATCCTGTACAGGCATGAATAGAAAGTTCTCAGCTGATCATCAGTTCCACCTTCGACATCGATCCGTCCAAGCTGTTTATTCCAGGCTTCCTTTCCCTCTTTTTTTATTATTTCAAAATCTTTGGTGCCTGTTTCGCGGATAAGATTCAGTAATGCCTGTTCCTGACTAATGAAAGAAGAAGCAATCCGGACATTTATCTTCTCTCCTCTTTGGGTCTTAAATCCGAGAACAGCTCCTGTATGGTTGCCTTCCTGTTCAAGATCATTCACATTTAAGGTATCACCGTGCCAGGTATGAGTTGAAGTGAAATCATGGTCAAAAACTGCGACAAAGTAATTATGGAAATTTTCAGGTACACCTCCATGATTGTTACGGCAATAGCCGATGACTTTACGTTCTGAAGGGATTATTTTAACCATCGAGCCTTTGTTAAATGCGTCCAATAAAATATAGGAGAAATCATTTTGGGGGAATGTAAAACGGAATATAGCCGCTCTTTCTGTTGGAGTCACCTCGGCAGTAATATCATAATCAGCCAGATAGACACTATAGAAGTAAGGTTTTGCTACTTCTGCCTTATGAGAGAACCATGAAGCTCTTTCATTCTCACTTATTCTGATCTTCCCGGTAACTGCCATTAATGAAAAGGCGGCATAATCATTGATCCAGGGACTCGGCTGATGGGTTTGTTTTATTCCCATAATTTTACTATCACGATAAGTATAACTCCAGCCATTGTCCATGTTTCGTGTCTGAGGCGTCCAGAAATTCATACCCCATGGCAGGGCTATAGCAGGATAGGTATTACCATTTGATAATTTATATTCCGAGTCTGTTCCCATAAGTGGGTTTACCAGGTCAGCAGGGTTTTTTGCCGATCCTTTACGACCTTCCTGTATGAAGACTCCGATAAGAACTACTCCCAGAACAATTAATGCGATAATAAATCTTTTCATTGATGTTCCGGATCCAAATCTTCCAGAACTCCTGTCTGATTGATCTTCAAAGTTCATATTGAAAATATTTTATTATAAATATAGGAATATATACAAAACAAAAGTCTCCTCTCCTTTTGAAGAAGGGGTGGCACGACGAAGGGGTACAAGGGTGGTTGACTTGTTATGCAAGGTAAGAAAAAAAAATATGCGAATCTAAACTCTCCCCTCCTTTTGAAGGAGGGGTGGCACGACGAAGGAGTGACGGGGTGGTTGATTTGTTATTCAAAGTAAGAATAGAAAAAATGCGAATCTAAACTCTCCCCTCCTTTTGAAGGAGGGGTGGCACGACGAAGGAGTGACGGGGTGGTTGATTTGTTA
>Ga0209747_1002117_pt1 | contig 10231 bp, 13 predicted proteins | sample BarGraNGADG00311_FD_184498 | JGI IMG/M metagenome (GOLD analysis project Ga0209747, IMG submission 184498) | Arctic peat soil microbial communities from Barrow, Alaska - Barrow Graham LP Ref core NGADG0011-311 (SPAdes) (version 2) | ecosystem: Environmental > Terrestrial > Soil > Wetlands > Peat... | reverse complement strand
GTCTGGACCTTTGGGTAAGAAGTCTGCCTCGGCACACGAATATGACGAGCGGTGAGAGCACAGGAGGCATGGTCTTGAAACACAACCGCAAAGTGATTCTACTTGCAACGCTGATTATCTGCCTGGTTGCGGCGATAGTTCTGGCGGGCTGCGGTGCTCCTTCGGTATCTTCACTGGGTGGCGTATGGTGATGAGACGAAGTGACGACCTTCAAGCCCGGCGGCTGCAGCTGATGCATTCCTGGTTAATTAATGAGGAATACCTCTTAGTTCATCCCCCATGAAGCGGTTACAATTGAAATACACGAATTACATAGGTTTCCGCATCTTCCTTTCTTATAAGAACAACCTCGCGAGAGTCTGGTACGGTTACAAAATATGGTGAATACGTGCTTGATCCAACTGAAGTGTCCTGCCGGGTCCGTTCCGCGCTCGGCACGATCTGTGACCTAGCCGGAGAAGTATTGAAGCAAGTTCGAAAACATGCACTCGCGTTTGCCGCAATGGCGCTCGTGACCGTCGCCATGGTCGCGCTGTCCGGTTGCGTGAAGACCACCGAGGCGGCGCAGCTCTCCGACCATGTGACGCTGCCGACGCTTCAGCCGATGTTGAGCCAATTGGCGGCCGGGCAGCCGGCATGGCGCAACGTGAACAGGACCGCGCTCGCCGGGAGGCTGGGCTGGGGTCAAGTCGCTTCAGGGAACAAGACCGGCAGGCGCATCGCCCTGACCTTCGACGCAGGCGCCGAGGGGGCCGCCACGCCCGCGGTGCTGGACGCCCTGAAAAACGCCGGGCTGCACTGCACTTTCTTTGTGACCGGGCAGTTCGCGAAGAGCTATCCGGACCTGGTGAAGCGAATGGTCGCCGACGGCCACGAGCTCGGGAACCACTCCTACTCGCATCCGCACTTCCCCACGCTTACGGAGGAGCAGGTCGCTTTCGAGATTTCGAAGACCGAGGCCGCCGTAAGAGATCTCTGTGGTCTTTCCACCAAGCCGTACTTCAGGTTCCCGTACGGGTCGGGCAGCAACGCCTTGGTAGAGCAGATAAACGCACTCGGCTATCTCGGGGTGCTGTGGACGCTGGACACGCTGGATTCGATGGGGGCGAGCGCCGAGGCGATACTGAGTCGTGTGAACAAGGGCGCAGGGCCGGGGGCTATCGTTCTCATGCACTGCGGTCTGCCCGAGACGGCAAAGATACTTCCCCGGGTGATCGAGGACCTCGAGAGCCAGGGCTACCAGATCGTCAGCCTGACAGAGATCTTCTAGGGGTCAGGTCGTGCGGTGCGTTTTGCACCAAAGCATTTTGTGCGACCTGTTCCGAAAGCGCCTCTTGGTGCAAAACGCACCGCACGACCTGACCCCATCCGTCAGCCACCACCGGCGGCTTCGGCTTTTCCCTTCGACAGCGTTTCGACCTTATCGAGGATCTCGAGTATCAGCTTCTCCTGCTTCTGGAAGTTCAGAAGGACTGTCTTGATCTCTTTCTCGGCGCGCTGGTCCGTCTGGTAGTCGTGCTCTCCCCTGATGTCGGTCCGCATGCCCTGGATGTTCTGCCCGATCAGCAGCAGGGGCATCAGCAGGATCTGCAGGATGTTAGAGATGATCAGCCAGAGGACGAACGCCGGGTACGGGTCCCACTTCAAGCCCTTTGGGGCGAAGATGTTCCACAACAACCAGAGGACCGTCCAGGTGAGGACGATGAAGAAAAACCCCATCGTCCCGACACGCTCGGTGACGAAGAGGGCGAGCTTCTGGGTCGGCTTCAACTGTGCCTGGAACGTGTCGTTGGGATTCTTGACCTTGGAGAAGTGCTTCTGCAGGTCGTGGACCATGTCGGTTATCTGGTCGCCGAGGTCGTTGTCCTCCTCGATCGGTTGCCCGTCTTCAACCACGTCCATCACCCCTCGCGTTGCCATCGTGCCCGTCAACATGGTTCTTCTGCCTGAAAGGATATGAACCTTGTGCGCGATATAGAATCTGATGAAGGCGTTCGGCGTCAGGCAAAGGGGACTGCCATGGGCAAATCAGTGATCATAATCGGGGCCGGGATGGGCGGCCTGGCTTCGGGCGTCTACGGCCAGGCGAACGGTTACAGAACCGAGATATTCGAGCAGCATGCTCTTCCCGGAGGGCAGTGCGCTTCGTGGAAGAGAAAGGGCTACACATTCGATGGCTGTATACACCACCTCTTCGGGTGCGGGTCCGACTCCGCCCTCTACGGCCTCTGGGAGGAGCTGGGCGCGATGCCCCGCGAGCTCGCCCCCACGGTGGAGTGCGTGAGCGTGGCCTCGCCCGAGGACAAGGTATTCACCGACTACTGGGACACCGAGTTGCTGATGCACCACCTCAAGGACCTCGCCCCCGCCGACTCGCGGGTCATCGAACAGTACGTGGGCGCGATCCCGAAGTTCGCCAGGACCGACTTCCTGGGAGAAGCGATGCTCGGCTCGCGGCTGAAGCTGGCGGCGATCCTCCCGAGGATGGTGCCGATCCTGAAATACTTCAGGCCGACGATGGCGCAGTACGCTGAGAAGTTCTCAGACCCGTTTCTTCGCAGGGCATTCCCCCTGCTGGAGTATTCTCTGACCGAGGCCCCTCTCATGATCCACCTGGTCAAGCACGCCTACGGCCTCAAAAACTGGATCGCCTGGCCCGTCGGGGCCTCGCGCGATTTCGCGAAGTCCATCGAGGAGAGATACAAGGACCTCGGCGGCGAGGTCCACTACCGCCAGCCTGTCCAGGAGATACTGACCGAGAACGATACGGCGGTCGGCATCAGGCTGGAGGACGGCACCGAACACAAGGCGGACGTCGTCATCTCGAACGCGGACGGGCGCAAGACCATTATGGGACTGCTCGGCGGCAAGTACGTCGGCCACACCATACGCAGCTACGCGGCGGAGCCTGACGACGAGACGCCCTGGGCGGTGCACGTCTTCCTGGGCGTGAACAGGGACATCTCGGCCGAGCCGTCCTCTCTCGTCCAGCTGCTCGAGAAGCCGGTCACCATCGCGGGCCACGAGTGCGGCAGCCTCGAGATGCAGACGTACGGGATGGACAGGACCATGGCTCCCGAGGGCAAAGGCGTCATCAAGGTCGAGCTGGTCTCGAGCTGGTCGTACTGGAAGAAGCTCTACGGGGACCGCGCACGGTACGACGAGGAGAAGGAGAAAGTCGCCGCCACCGTCATCGACATCCTAGACGGCACGCACTGGCCCGGCCTCAAGGGCCAGGTCGAGGTGGTAGACGTGCCGACTCTCATGACCTGGGAGCGCTATGTGGGCGGCACCCACGGCTTCATGTCGATGCCGAAGAAGGAGTTCAACCCGATGGACATGATCCTCGGGAAGCTCGACGCAAGGCTGCCCGGGCTTTCCGGCTTCTACATGGTTGGGACCTGGGCCACGTCCGCCGGCGCGCTTTTCTCGAACGCCCTCTCGGGACGGAAAGTGATCGGGATGATGTGCGAACAGGACGGCAGAAAGTTTGCTACGCCCTGAGCATTGCGCTGGCCATGCCGAACGCATATCCTCATCTCAAACCGGGAGGGAGCACGCATGAAACAGAAGTTCGATTCTCCTCAGTTCTTTGACATCGCGAGGTACGTTTGCCTTTGCACCGGCATCTTCGTGAGCTACCTGATCGGTAGCGGCGACGCGATGAAGACTCTCCATTACCTGGCTTTCTTTGTAGTCGTGTCGCTTGCAGGCCTCACCGGCATAGAGGGGATGTTCTTCGGGGCGGCATCGGCCAGATCGATGGGGCGCGAGGTCGACCCCCTTTATCAGAAGCAGTCGGCGGGGGCGAACCTGGGCCTCGCGATCACGGCAATAATAGTGTTTGCCGCAAACTGGGGACGTTACGCGGATGCCACCATCCTCATCGCGGGATTGCTCTTCTTCATATTCTCAGCGTCGATCCACGCCTGGGACGCGGTCGCGAACAAGAACTTCAACAAGAAGAACGCGCTGAGGCCGGTCATGACACTTCTCGTTGTGGGGATATGCTTCTGGCCGCTGGTCTGGTCGCTCGTCTGAGCGACTACGGCTGAAATGCCAGAACGGACACTGACACAATGAACAACAGCGTCCCGAGCCCCGGCGGTGTGGTCAGGAAGATTTGGGGTCAAACCCTTGATATTCCTCCTGCTATATCCAGGGGGCGGGTTTCTCTAATGAATAAAGAATATTAAGGGTTTGACCCCAAATATTCCTATTCGCAGTACCAGCGGGGGCCTGAGTCTACCCAGTCTTCTATGCCTGAGTCGCGGATCGCTTCGAGGTTCTTCAGGTGGGCGCTCCCGTGCCCGTGCTCGAGCGACCTGAGCTCGATGCAGGTCGAGAAGTCGGCGCATTCCCAGCAGCCTGCGAAGCCCTTGTCGATGGCGCACAGGGCTATGTCACATGTCTTCGACCTGTCCTTGCCCCTGCATCCCTCGCACTTCAGCTTCGCCAGCGTATCGAGGACGACGCTGAACTCCCTGTGCTTCTGGAACTCGTCGATCGGGAGCCCGTCGGCGATCTGTGCAAACCTCATCCCGTCCAGTTCGTCACGCAAGACCTCCGCCTTGCTCGAGAGGCTGCCTGTGCCAACCACGCATCCCGCGCAGTACAGTCCGCAATATCCGGTCCTGGTCAAGTTGTCTTTGGTCACTACTTCCTCCATTCAGCGATCAAAAGCTCATCTAATCGATCAAAAGCTCATCTAATATTAGTACAGTGAGCCTCGCGCCAAGCCCCTTGCCCGGAACAGTTCCCGCGACCGGTTCGTCTCTTGCTTTGAACGGTCGGTTACGACATATTTGGCAGTACATGCAAAAGATCAAACTCGCGGTAAGCACACCAGGGCGATCGCGCGCGCGGCGCTGCGCGGCGGCTGTCATTCTCGCAGCAACTCTTACGGCCGCCCTGCTGTTTCCTTCCGGCTGTGGCACAAGCCTCGAAGTTCCAAAAGGCTACAGCCTCACACCCGAGATGAAAGCGCTCCTCACCAAGTATCCTCCTCCCGGCAAGATGGTCGACATCGGCGGCTACAAGCTACACATCGATGCGCAGGGCAAGGGCGGCCCGACCGTTGTCATGGAAGCGGGCGCCGGCTCGCTCTCGCTCGCCTGGGCGCAGGTCGCCCCGGAGATCGCAAAGACGAACCACGTCATCACCTACGACCGTGCGGGCCTCGGGTGGAGCGATCCCAGCCCGAAGTCCCGCACCGCGGATAACATCGTCGCCGAGCTCCACACGCTTCTGGCAAAGTCGGGCGAGAAGCCGCCATACGTGCTCGTCGGCCACTCGATGGGCGGCGTCTACATGCGGATGTACGCTCACAAGTACCCGACTGAGGTCAAAGGCATCGTTCTCGTCGACCCGGGCGACGAGAACCTTCCAGTCGCCGCGGGCCCCGCGGTGGCCGCGGACATCCAAGCTGCAGCGAAACAGGCGGCGGCGGCCGCGAGGCAGCAGGGCGTCAAGTGCGCGACCGGCCAGTTCGCGGACAAGCTGTCGCTGCTGCCGCCGGACGGGCAGCTTCCCGAGAAAGCCGCCAGGCAGCTCCAGGCTCTGGAGGCGACTGAGCCCTGGCTCTGGTCGACGATCGCGGCAGAGGCGACGTCCGCGCTGGATAGCTGGTCGCAGGCGCGCGCCGCGAACATCACGAGCGTCGGCGACATCCCGCTGATCGTGCTGGTCTCGGACCAGACCGTGGACCTCGCTCTCTCGATGCCTCTCAACCAGGAGGCAAACACCGCCTGGCGGGACCTTCAGGCGGGGCTGGTCTCCGAGTCACCACGGGGGGAGTTGCAGATCGCGCAGAACAGCGGGCATATGATCCAGCTCGACCAGCCGCACAAAGTGATCGACGCGATCGAGAAAGTCGTCCGGGCAGCGAGGTGATGTCACGCAGGCCGCGCGACAGCGACTCAACATTTCATCGTTCTTCCGCAGGGCCGCAGTATGCCGGGTCTAATAGGAAGATAGAACAAGCGGGCAAGGAGGGGCAGGATGGACATGCAGATGAAAGAGAAAGTGATCAAGTGGCACGGCATCCCGATCGTCAACACGGGCCCGGGGCTACGAGTGGGCATCGTCGCCTCAGGTGACGCGTCAATCGGCATCGTGGCGAGCGGGGCGTTCTCCCTCGGCGTCTTCTCTTCGGGCGCCTTCTCTATCGGGATCATCGCGAGCGGTTTCATCTCACTCGGGCTCATACGCGCGACCGGCTTTATCGCCCTGGGTCGCAAGAGCTCCGGTTATATCGCCGCGGGCAGGACGGTGAAGGGAAGGTTCACGCGCAAGCTGGGCGCCGCGGCATAGCGGTAGTCCTCCACTCTTCAAGCCTCATGAAACCTGGATCAAGTCCTGTGCCGTCTAACAGAAAACAATCCAGGCACTGGAAGAAGGGGGACAACATGAAACAGATGGCGGTTATCGCGGTGACGTGCTTCGTGGGGCTCGCTCTCGCGGCCGGATGCGGTGGCGGCGGGCCGAAAACCTACACGACATCCCAGACGAACATCACCGCGGGTGTTGGCGAGCAGTTCATCATCAAGCTGGAATCGAACGCCACCACCGGATACCAGTGGGGTATCACCGGCAGCCTCGACCCCAAGGTCGTGAAGAAGGTCAAATCCCTCTACATCCCCAGCAAGACGAGCGGCAATATCGCAGGCGCCGGTGGCGTGGAGGAATGGACGTTCCAGGCTGTAGCGAAGGGTAAGGCAGTCATCAAGATGGGGTACGCGAGGTCGTTCGAGAAGAATGTTCCGCCCATTCAGAGCGTCTCATTCAATGTGACCGTGCAGTAGCAATAGCGCGATGCGAAGTAACAGGGGCCGGGCGCGAGCCGGCCCTTTTTGTTGGATCACCTGACAGGCCGGAGGAAAGCCGGCTCGGGCCCAGCCGAGAAAGGCAAAACGTCCGCGGCCGTCGAATTCTCATCGCGCGAAACTTTTTTAGACCGAGAGGATTATTCAGCACATGGCGAGGGCATACTCCTCAAGGCAGCCCACCTACTCCACCAGCGCCAGGAGAGGGCGGCCGAGCTCCGGCAGGAGGCGCGCGCGGCCCGTCGGCACAGCGCCCAGGAAGCGTCGCGGACCCGCGCCGGTAGTCATCATCGCGATAGTCCTGGCGGCAATAGTCCTTCTGTGGGTTCTTGGCAAGGGCTGCAGCGGCTCCCAGCATGCCCAGGAGAACGACAGGCTCAAGACATACGCGAGCCAGGCCAACAAGCCGATCGAACAGTCGGCGTCCATCGCGCAGCAGTTCAGCACGCTCGCCAACGGCATCCGCTCGGCGGCTAAAAACGACGTCGACAGCAAGCTTTCGCAGATGGCGAAGGACTGTAGGTCGGTCGCCCAGGCGTCCGCCAAGATCAAGGTCCCTCTGAAAGCCACCGACCTCCAGCCGCTCGCGCAGCTCGCGTATAACCTTCGCACCCAGGGCGTGAAAGAGTACCAGACCGGGATCATGGGTGTGCTCAACAACACGGACAGGGCTGCCGCCACCGCTTCGGTATCGAAGGGCCTCACGGACCTCGTGGTCAGCGACCAGGTCCTGCAGAACTACCGGAGCGCACTGCAGGCGCGCCTGACCGCGGCAAAAGCCGGCACGCAGGTCGGCGACCCCGGGCTGTTCGTGGCGAGCGTGGACAGCGCCTCCACCACCGCGATCAACGCCTACATTCTGTCGATCGCAAGTCCCGCGTCGGCGACCAAGAGCACGGCTGTGAACCCCTCAGACGCTATCAAGGCTTACCTCAAGAACAAGGGAGTCGACTATTCCTCGATGTCTTTCAGCGTCGCCTCGACCAGCAGCTCGGATGAGTCCTGGAAGATCGACGCCGCAAGCGAGTCGGGAAGCACGCCCACGTACTTCCTTCTGCACGGCGCTAACGGTTCGTGGACGGTGATCGACTCCGGGACGTCTTTCACGGCGGAAAAGCTGAAATCGGACAGCGCCCCAACCGATCTGAAACCACCAGTCACAAGCAGCAACTAAAACGCAAAATAGGGGTCAGACCCCTATTTTGCGTTTTGCATTTAGCCGGTCAAATTGATGAAGTCCGTTACTACCTGCGCCAGCTTGTCGGGGTATTGGTACTGGAGGCCGTGGCCCGCGCCTCGGAATCGGATGAGCCATGAGCCGGGGATGTGCTCCGCGAGCATCGCCGAGTTCTCCGGCGGAGTGGAGACGTCCTCGGTCCCTGTGACCAGAAGAGTTGGAACGTGGATGTCGGGCAGCTCCTCGTAACATCCGGCCCACTCGTTGTATGCCCGGTTCTGCCTGATGATGCTGTCGGGCGAGTCTATCCCGCGGGGGAATGAGAAAGACTTCCAGTAGTCCGGGTGCTCCTCCATCCACTCCGGCGGGAACAGCTCGGCGAAGAACGTCTTGAAGTGGGCCTCGACATCCCGGTACTCCTTGAGCACATCCCTCAACCTTGGAGGGTCGACCTTCCGCGGGCCGCCGCAGTCCCCCGCATAGACAACGAGCCTCGAGACCTTCTCCGGATGCCGGAGCGCGAGGTCGAGAGACACATCTCCGCCGAGTGACCATCCGAGGACATCCGCCGACATAAACCCGATCTTGTTGATGAACGCGGCGGTGTCATCAGCGAACCTGTCGATCGACCACTCCGCGGTGCCGTCGCTCGTCTTACCCATTCCGCGGTTGTCGAAGACGACAACCTGAAAGTCTCTTGCCAGCGCCTCTATGAACGGCTCCGCCCACATGTCCATGGTAGCCATGTACCCGGTAATCATAACCAGGGGCGCGCCCGATCCGAACATCTTGTAGGCCACCTTGATGTCGCCAACCTGGATGGACCTGACCGGCCATTTGTCGTAATAAGGGCGCCGAAAGATTCTCGACCTGAGCTTCATGTGCTCCTCGCTGCAGGGTATCCCTTGATCCACTTACAATTTCTTCGGTCGCACCGCTTTGCCTTCCCGTCGGGACCCTGGGTGCGCTATATCAAAGCGCTGGAAGACCATGGGTGTTAATATTTCAAACGCGGGTAGTCCATAGAATCAGGAAAGCGAGAGCATAAGGTGGCAGCAAAGAAGGGTCTCAATAGAGGCATGAAGATTGTCGCACTCGTAGTCATCCTCGCAATGGTTGTGGGAGGCATCGCTATCAGCCTCTTTGCTGCACTTGGAGGCGGACCGCAGGTCGCAGGGACCTACAAGTCCAGCGATGGCCGCAAGCTGGTGCTGGACAATAAAGGGACAGTCACCCTGACGGTCCCCGGGCAGCCTTCGGCCACCGCCAGATACACGGTCAAGGACGGCCAGGTCGTGATCCAGGTCGATGCTAAAAACAAGGTTGCCTTCGATATCGACGGGGAAGACCTCGTCATCCAGAGCGGCGACAAAGTGGACAGGTGGGTGCGCCAGTAGGCAGCCGGACGCGGCGCGGCCCTGAGGTAGTGATGGAGAATCCAAGGACACATGGGGAGGCGCCATTCGGAGTTGCCGTGCTGCACGGCGGGCCGGGCGCAGCCGGGGAGGTCGCGCCCGTGGCGACCGAGCTGGGGCGGACGCGCGGTACCCTCGAACCGTTTCAGACGAAGCTCACTGTCGACGGCCAGATCGAAGAGCTTGGCTCTATCCTCACAGAACGCGCGAATCTCCCGATCGTGCTGGTCGGCTACTCCTGGGGAGCGATGCTCGCCCTGGTCTTCGCGGCCCGCAACCCAACGGCTGTGAAGAAGCTCATCCTGGTAAGCAGTGGCGCCCTCGAAGAGAAGTCCGCCGTTGGAATAACCCGGACGCGGCTCAGCCGCATGACCGACGAGCAGCGCGCTGAATTCCGCACCCTCTCCAGGGACCTGCAGGACCCCGCATGCCGGGATCGCAACGCCGTGTTGGGCCGGCTGGGAGCGCTGCTTGTCGAAGTGGACTCCTTCGACCCGCTCCCCCACGACGACGAGATCGACTACCGTTATGACATCTTCGAGAGCGTGTGGACGGAAGCCGCGGGCCTGAGGGCCGCCGGAAAGTTCATGGAGATGGCAAGGGACATCCGCTGCCCTGTCGTCGCCATTCATGGTGACTACGACCCGCACCCGGCCGAAAGCATCGAGGGTCCGCTGTCCGGTTCCGCTACGGACCGCCGTTTCATCATCCTTCCCCAATGCGGCCACAAGCCATGGATCGAGCGGCGCGCGAAACAGATGTTTTATGACGTGCTCCTCGAAGAATTGGGACAGGGCCTTTGAAAGACCTCAGTG
>Ga0209747_1002116_pt1 | contig 10234 bp, 9 predicted proteins | sample BarGraNGADG00311_FD_184498 | JGI IMG/M metagenome (GOLD analysis project Ga0209747, IMG submission 184498) | Arctic peat soil microbial communities from Barrow, Alaska - Barrow Graham LP Ref core NGADG0011-311 (SPAdes) (version 2) | ecosystem: Environmental > Terrestrial > Soil > Wetlands > Peat ... | reverse complement strand
CGCCTACCAGATCCCCGAGCACGTGGACGTGTCCGCGTTGCTGGAGCGGCACAGCAGCGGCCCCGTCACGATCACGGTCGCGATCGCGCCCGAGCGGGCACAACTGCTGCGCACCCGGGCCACGTTCGTCGGGACGCAGGGGGAGCGGGACGTCGCGGAATTGACGACGACCGAACCGCTGCGGCTGGTGGACGAGATCGCCGCATACGGCCCGGACGTCGTCCTGCTAGACCCCCCGGAGTACCGGGACATGGTCACCGGCCGGTTCGCGGCGCTGGCGGGGGTGGCCCATGCCGGCTGAGCACACAGCGGACCGGTTGACCCGGTTGCTCGCGATGATGACCTACCTGGCGCAGCACGACCGCGTGCCGGTGCCCGACCTCGCCACGCACTTCGGTGTCAGCGAGAGCCAGGTACTGCGGGACATCGACCTGCTCTGGGTCAGCGGCACGCCCGGCTACTACCACGACGACCTCATCGACTTCTCCGTGGACGACTGGGAGGAGGACCTCATCAGCCTGCGTGCCGGTCAAGGCCTCGACCGGCAGGTGCCGCTCGCTCCCCGCGAGGCGCTGGCGCTCTCCGCGGCCGTGGAGTGGCTGCGTGGCTCGGGGGTCGCGACCCCCGGCACGGAGGAGGTGCTGCTCTCGGTGCAGGCGAAGTTGCGGGGGTTTTCGCCGGCCGAGGTGATGGTGCCGGAGGACGGGCACGCGCGCGCCCGCACGGCGGTGCTCGCCGCCATCGAGTCCAGTGGCTGGCTCGAGATCGACTACGTCTCGGCGGAGGACCGCCGCACCACCCGGGTGATCCGCCCGCTCGCGATGTTCACCGACGGCGCCGCGTGGTACCTGGATGCGTGGTGCGCGCTCTCGCGGGCGCGGCGCACGTTCCGCGTCGACCGCATCCTCCGCCTCGAGCCCGCTGCGGAGCCCGCCGACCTCGTCGCTGCCGAACCCGTCGAGGCGCCCGCCACCGAAGTGGTACTGGTCCTCGACCCGTCCGCGCGCTGGCTTGCCGAGGACCTCCCGGACGCGACGGTCCGCGACGTCGTCGCCGACGGCGCCCGCTGCCTCGAGATCCGGCTCACCCTCACGCGCACCGACTGGCTCGTGCGCCAATTGCTGGCGCTCGGGCCGAAGGTGCGCGCCGTGGCGCCCGAGGGCCTTCGAGCAGACCTGCTGCAACGGGCGACGGCCGCGCTCGCCGCGTACGCGGCGGTCGGCCACCACGTAGACTGACGGCGTGTGGTACGCGATCTGGGCAGTTCTCGTTGTGGCCGCGCTCGCGGTCCCGGCGCTACTGGCCCTCGGGCTGTGGCGCAGGATGAAGGCGCTCGGGCGGGATCTCTCCGCCGCAGGTGAGCGCGCGGGCCGTTCGTTCGCGGGATTCGAGGACGTCGAGGCCCCCCACGCCAGGGCCGTCCCCACGTTGCTGGCGCCCGAAACGGCCGCCAGGTCGCTGGCGCTGATTCGCGCGGACCACGCCATCCGGGACCGGCGGCGTGCCTTGACCCTCGCCCGGGTGGCCGACCGGTGGGCACGGTACGGGTTGATCGGTCGCACTTCGGATAGAATGGCCTCTGTTCATGAACCGTGAGGTGAGTTAAATGAGATTCCAGGCATGGCACATCATTGTGCTGGTCATCGTTTTCGTGCTGGTGTTCGGCTCGAACCGGCTGCCGGACATTGCATCGTCCCTCGGGAAGTCGTTGAAGGTGTTCAAGAAGGAAATCCAGGAGCTGAAGGACGACACCAACATCACGCCCCCCAGCGACCCGACGGACAGCACGACGGACTCCACACCGCCTTCCTGACCGCCGGCCAGTCATGGCGAAGAAGAACCCCGAGGGGCAGATGCTCCTCCAGGAACACTTCCGTGAGTTCCGGAACCGTGTGCTCCTGATCGTCCTCGGCCTCCTGCTCGGGGCGGTCGGGGGATGGTTCCTCTTCGATCCCGTGTTCAACTCGCTCGCGGCCCCCGTGCTCGCGATGCAGGCGGAGGGCCGCAACGCGGCCCTCAACTTCACCACCGTAGCCTCGGCATTCGACATGCGGATGCGGGTCGCCCTCTTCCTCGGTGCCCTGGTCACGTCCCCGTGGTGGCTGTACCAGATGTGGGCATTCGCGGCCCCGGGCCTGAAACGCAACGAGCGGCGGTACGTCCTCGGCTTCACGGCCGCGACGATCCCGCTCTTCCTCCTCGGTGCGTTGCTCGGCTGGCTGCTGCTGCCCCACGCCGTCAGCATCTTCATGTCCGTGACCCCCGACGCGGCGGCCAACTTCATCGACGCCCGCACCTACCTCACGTTCTGCATGCGCCTGATCCTCGCGTTCGGCATCGCGTTCCTCTTCCCGATCGTGATGATCGCGCTGAACATGATGGGGATCATTCGCGGCCGCACGTTCCTCACGGGTTGGCGCTGGGCGGTCGTGCTGATCTTCACGTTCGCGGCCTTCGCGAACCCCCTGCCCGACCCGTGGACGATGATCGCCCTCGGAGTGATCATGGTGGGCCTCTTCTACGTCGCCGCCTGGCTGTGCATCCTCCACGACCGCCGCGCCGATCGCAAACGCGCCGCCCATGAGGCCGAACTGGGGCTGACGTGAGGGTCGGGCTGGTGGTGAACCCCACGGCCGGACGCGAGCGCGCGGCCAGGTTCCACACCGGGGTCCAGCGGCAGTTGGAGCACCACGGCCACGCCGTCGTCGACCTCACCGCCTTCGACGCCGCGGGGGCGCTGGCCAAGGCGCGGGCTGAGGTCCCGGACCTGGGGACGCTGGTCGTCGTCGGCGGCGACGGCGTGGTCCAGCTCGGGCTCAACGCGGTGGCGGGCACGGACGTCGCGCTCGGGATCATCCCGGTCGGCTCGGGCAACGACAACGCGAGCGGCCTCGGGTTGCCGTCGGACCCGCGCGCGGCCCTGGACCTCATTGTCCGCCACCTCGACCACGACCCCGGCGGAGTGGCCACGGACGCCATGCGGGTGGAGTCGGCCGGGACCCGAACCTGGGCCATGGGCACCGTGAGCTGCGGGATCGACGCCGTCGTGAACGCCCGCGCCAACGCGATGGCGTGGCCGCGCGGTTCGCTGCGCTACCCCGTCGCGCTCATGGGGGTCCTGCCCCGCTACCGGATGCCGACCCACCGCGTGGAGGCCGACGACTGGTCCTGGGAGGGACGCGCCGTCCTCGTCGCCGCCGCCAACGTCGGGTGGTTCGGTGGCGGGATGCACATCGCCCCCACCGCGCGGCCCGACGACGGGCTGCTGGACATCGTGATCGGCGGTGACATCGGCCCGTTGCGGCTGCTGGCGCTGTTCCCGCGGATCTACGGCGGCTCGCATGTCACACATCCCCTGGTGGATGTGCGGCGGTCCAGGCGCGTCACCATCACCACGGACATGCCCCGCAGCGTGTACGCGGACGGCGAGCACGTGGGCGAGCTCCCCGCCACGATCGAGGTGGTTCCCGGTGCCGTCCGGATGCTGCGCCCCCGTACATGACGAGCCCTGCTGAGGGGTACGCCGCCGCGATCCCGCGGCGGGCCGCCGGCAGGACGGAACTGGCGCGGTTCCGGGAGGGCATGCCGTTCGAACTCGACCCCTTCCAGGCGCAGGCGTGCGCGGCCCTCGAGGCGGGCAGGGGCGTGCTCGTGGCGGCTCCGACGGGCGCCGGCAAGACCGTGGTCGCCCAGTTCGGCGTCCATCTGGCCCTCGCGCACGGGACCACGGTCATGTACACGACGCCGATCAAGGCCCTGTCCAACCAGAAGTTCGCGGAACTCCGCGACATCCACGGCGAGAGCCGGGTGGGCCTTCTCACGGGGGACGTGTCCGTGAACCCGCACGCACCCATCCTTGTGATGACCACCGAGGTGCTGCGCAACATGCTCTACAACGAGTCGCGTTCCCTCGACTCCCTGGAGTTCGTGGTCATGGACGAGGTCCACTACCTCGCGGACCGGTTCCGGGGTCCGGTGTGGGAGGAGGTCATCATCCACCTGCCCGCGCGGGTGCAGATCATCTCCCTGTCCGCCACGGTCTCCAACGCCGAGGAGTTCGGGCAGTGGCTCACCATGGTGCGCGGTGACACCGAGGTGGTGGTCTGCGAGCACCGGCCCGTGCCACTCTGGCAGCACGTCATGGTGGGCGGGCGACTGTACGACCTGTACGGCCCCAACGCGCAGGGGACCGCCCGGCCGAACCCGGAACTCCTCGCCGCGGTGCGCCGCGCCACCCCCACGCGCGGCGGGCGGCCCCACCACTCCCGGCTCCACCGCCCGGGCGTGGTGGCGGAACTGGACAGCAACGGCCTCCTCCCGGCCATCTGCTTCATCTTCTCCCGGGCGGGGTGCGATGCCGCTGTCGACCAGGTCCTAGGCTCCGGGCTCCGCCTCACCGACGAGGCCGAGGCGGCCGCCATCCGGCGCATCGTGGAGGACCGCTGTGCCACGATCGCTCCCGAGGACCTGGGAACGCTCGGATACCTGCGCTGGTCGCTGGCACTGGAACGCGGCGTCGCGGCACACCACGCGGGGCTCATCCCGCTCTTCAAGGAGGTGGTGGAGGACCTCTTCGGCCGCGGTCTGCTGAAGGTCGTCTACGCCACCGAGACGCTCGCGCTGGGCATCAACATGCCCGCCCGGAGCGTGGTGCTCGAGCGCCTCGTGAAGTGGGACGGCAGCGCCCACCAGAAGCTCACCGCGGGGGAATACACCCAGCTGACGGGGCGGGCGGGCAGGCGCGGCATCGACGTCGAGGGTCACGCCGTCGTCATCCACGACGAGGACGTGGACGTGGAGGCGGTGGCGGGGCTCGCCTCGAAGCGGACCTACCCGCTCCGGTCCGCCTTCCGGGCCACCTACAACATGAGCGTCAACCTCCTGGGTGTGATGTCGCGCGAGCGTGCGCGCGAGGTGCTGCAGACCTCCTTTGCCCAGTTCCAGGCGGACCGGGGCGTCGTCGGGCTCGCCCGCCAGGTGCGGAAGCTCGACGACCTGATCGAGGAACTGCGCGGGAAGTTCGAATGCGAACGCGGGGACTTCGCGCAGTACGCGGCCCTCCGCGAGGCGATCGGTGCCGAGGAGCGGCGCATCTCGGCCGAGAAGTCGCGGGCGGTCCGCCAGGGGGTCACCGACGAGCTCGGCCGCGTGCGCGTGGGCGACGTCATCCGCTTCCGGCGTGGACGGCGCACGCACCACGCTGTCGTGCTCCAGGTGGTCGAGACCGCGCACAGCGGCACGATCGTCGACGTGGTCACGGACGACGCGCGCTCGCGCCGGTTCGACGCCGAGGACCTCCTCGGCGGCGTCACCGTGCTGGGCAACGTCCACGCCGCGGGACGCCACAACCCCCGCACCCCACGCGGCCGGTCTGACCTCGCCGCGCTCGTGCGGGCGTTCGCCGAGGGGAGGACCAGGGTGAAGCCGCTGGAGCCGGCGCGAAGTGGCGCCGAGCCCACCCGGGGCGACCTCGACCGGCTGCGCGCCGAGTTGCGGGCACACCCGTGCCACGCGTGCCCCGATGTCGAGGCGCACGCCCGCTGGGCACGCCGGTACCACCAGGCATTGGCTGACCGCGCGGGGCTGCTCGAGCGCATCAACCGCCGCACCGGCTCGATCGCCGTCGGGTTCGACAGGCTCCGCGACTACCTGCACGAACTCGGTTACCTCGGGGCGGGCGACGAGATCACGCCCGCGGGTGAGGTGCTGCGCGGCATCTACTCGGAGCGGGACCTCCTGATGGCGCAGTTGTTGCGCGAGGGCGTGTGGAACGGCCTCTCGCCGGCCGAGCTCGCCGGTGCCATGAGCGTCGTGGTCTACGAGTCGCGCAACGGCACCCCGGGACGCCCCGGGGCGCTCCCACAGCGCCTGCGGCAGGCCCTGCAGCGCTCCCACGAGGTCTGGGAACGCCTGGAGGAGGGTGAACGCGCCCACGCCATCGAGCCGATGCCCCCGATCGACCCGGGCCTGGCTGGGCCCATCCACCGGTGGGCGTCCGGTGAGCCGCTCAGCGCGGTGCTCGCCGACGACGAGCTCACCGCCGGGGACTTCGTCCGGTGGAGCAAGCAGGTCCTCGACGTCCTCGACCAGGTGGCGAAGGTCCCGGGCATCCCGGAGCGGCTCCGTGCACGAGCACTGGCCGCGCACATCGCGATCAACAGGGGGATAGTCGCGCTCTCGTCCGTGTGATGTGCGACGTTTGCCGCCGAATCGCGCGAGGCGCTCGCCAACGCGCCGCCGACGCGGTACGGTGAAAGGACTCGGCGACGAGCCGAAAGCAGCCCACAGGTCCAGTAGAAAACGGCACCACCGGCACCAGCGCAGGTGAGGGTCGGTCCGAAGGATCGTGGGCTGCTTGCATGTGCGGGCAGGCCATGCCGTGCTCGCCGTCAAAACCTCCGTAAGCTGGTGCCGTGCACCCCCCACGCCTCCCGGTCGCGACGGCGCTCGCCGCAGCCGGCGGGCTGGTCACCAACCTCGCGTTCCCCCACCACTCCTGGTGGTTCCTCGCGTTCGCCGGTGTCGCACTGCTCGTGCTCTCGCTCCGCGGGGCGCGGCCGCGGCGCGGGTTCCTCCTCGGGCTCGTCTGGGGCCTCGCGTTCTTCCTCCCGCTGCTGTCCTGGTCCATCGTGTCGGTGGGCCAGTGGATCCCGTGGTTCGTCCTCTCCGTGTACCAGTCGCTCTACATCGCGGTGTACGGACTGCTGCACGCGCTCGTCATGTCGCGGGAGTTGTCGCGCGGCAAGGGGGCCGTGGTGGTGCCGCTCCTGTGGGTGGCGGTCGAGCAGCTCCGCATGCTGTTCCCGTTCGGGGGCTTTCCGTGGGGCGCCCTCGCGTTCTCGCAGGTCGAGGGGCCGCTCCTGCCACTCGCGTCGTGGGGCGGCACCGCGCTCACCAGCCTCGTGGTGGTGGGGGTGGGCCACGCACTCGCCGGACTGGTGATACGACCCGGGCTTCGCAGCCTGGGGGCCGCCGGGGCCGCCGTCGTCGTGGTGGTCGCGAGCACGGCGATTCCGCTCGACGCCGGGGCGGAGAGCGGCGAGATCGCGGTCGCGGCCATCCAGGGCAACGTCCCGGTGCGGGGCGGCGAGGCACTCGGCCAGGCGCGCGAGATCACCGCAAACTACCGCGCGATCACCGAGCGGCTGGCGGACGGGGATGAGCCGTTCGACGTCGTCCTGTGGCCCGAGTCGGCCGCGGACGTGGACCCGAGGTCGCACGCCGACGTCGCCGCCGACGTCACGGCCGCCCAGGACGCGGCGGGCGTCGCGCTGCTGTTCGGCACGCAGCGGTACACCGAGGAGTACCGCTACAACGAGTACGTCGCCTGGCTCGACGGCGCGGCCATCGGCGCGTACACGAAGCAGCACCCCGTGCCGTTCGGGGAGTACATCCCCTTCCGGGACTTCTTCCGGACGCTCTCGTCCGCGGTGGACCTGGTCTCGGTGGACATGGCACAGGGCCAGGATCCGGGGGTGCTGGAGATCCCCGTGGAACGGCTCGGCCGCACCGTGACGTTCGGGGTGGGCATCTGCTTCGAGGTGGCGTACCACGAACTCCTGCGCGAAAGCGTTGCCCATGGTGCGGAACTGCTGGTGATCCCCACGAACAACGCGTCGTTCGGGTTCACGCAGGAGGCGACGCAGCAGCTCGGCATCACGCGGTTCCGCGCCGTGGAGCACGGGCGCAGCACCGTCCAGGTCTCGACGGTGGGCGTCAGTGCGTACTTCCTCCCCGACGGCTCCACCGTGGCGCGGTCCACGGACGAGCTGTACACCGAGTGGGTGGGGCTCGAGACCCTCCCGCTCCGGACATCGACAACTGTTTCCGACCGGCTGGGGGAGTGGCCCCGTAACGTGGTCTGGATCGTCGCGCTGGCGTGGATCGCGGCAGCGCTCGTGAGCCGCAGGAGAAGGACATGAAAACGCTCGTCATCATCCCCACCTACAACGAGCGCGAGAACATCCGCGACATCGTGACGCGCGTGCGCCGCGAGGACGTCGACGTGCTCGTGGCCGACGACGCCAGCCCGGACGGCACCGGCGCGATCGCGGATGAACTGGCCGCCGCGGACCCGAGGGTGTTCGTGAAGCACCGCGCGGGCAAGGAGGGCTTGGGCAGGGCCTACATCGACGCGTTCGGGTGGGGTCTCGCAAGGGACTACACGCACCTCGTGGAAATGGACGCCGACGGTTCGCACCGCCCGGAACAGCTCCCCCTCCTGCTGGAGCGGGCGGCCCGCGCGGACCTGCCCGACCTGGTGATCGGCTCCCGGTGGGTGCCCGGGGGAGAGGTGGTCAACTGGCCGTGGTCCCGGATGTTCCTGTCCCGCGCGGGGAACCTCTACGTGCGGCTGTGGCTCGGCCTGCCCGCCGCGGACGCCACGGCCGGGTTCCGGGTCTACCGCAGCGAGATCCTTCGGCGGATCGACTTCGACACGGTCGGCTCCTCGGGGTACTACTTCCAGGTGGAGATGACACGGCAGGCGGCGCTGGCCGGGGGAGTGGTGGTGGAGGTGCCCATCAGTTTCATCGAGCGGGAGCGCGGCACGTCAAAGATGAGCAACGCGATCGTCCGGGAGGCGATGGTGCGCACCACGCTGCTGGGCGCGCGCCACCGCTGGCAGCAGGTGCGCGCCGCGTTGCGGCGCTGACCCGGCCAGCGGCCCGATGATGCGGGGGAGCGGCTTCAGGCCGAGCGACGGCGGAGCTCGCCGGAACGCAGGAGTTCGAGCCGTTCACTGAGCAGCACCTCGAGCTCCTCGATCGAACGGCGCTCCAGCAGCATGTCCCAGTGGGTGCGGACGTGCTTCACTGGCTTCAGGGGCTCGGGCTTGATGTGGTCCTTGAGGATTGCCTCCTCGCCGCAGCGGCATTCCCACACCGCGGGCACGTCGGCCTCGACGGAGAAGGGCAGCTCGATGACGTGCCCGTTCGGGCAGTCGTAGCGCGCCATCTGGCGCGGAGCGAACTCGACGTTCTCCTCGGTCTCCATGGACTTGGAGCCGATACTCATGCCTCGAAGTGAGCGGTCTGCCATGCGTGAACCCCTTGGTGTCTTGTGGACGAGTGCGAATACGGCCTCGTGGACCTTCCCGATGTGTTGAACGCCTCGGGGGGTGCTTTTGTTCCCGGCGGTGCCACACGGCCGGGTCACGGCCTCGGCGCCCGGGCGGTCGTCCTACGCTGGGGAGGTGATCGACCTGCGCAGCGACACCGTGACCCGCCCCACCGACGCCATGCGCGCCGCGATGCTGCGGGCGCCCGTGGGTGACGACGTCTACGGGGAGGACCCGTCCGTCGTCGAGCTGGAACGCCGTACGGCCGCGTTGCTGGGCCACGAGGCCGGGCTGTTCTGCGCCAGCGGGAGCATGTGCAACCTGCTGGGCATCTGGTTGCTCGTCCGTCCCGGCCAGGAGGTCCTGTGCGACGCCGGGGCACACATCGCCCGGGCGGAGATGGGCGCCCACGCCGCGCTGCACGGGGTCAGCATGCGGACCTGGCGCAGCCGCAGGGGTGTGGCCGACGTGGAGACGGTCGCCGGGCTGCTGGCGCCCGACGCCGGGCCGCACCTGGTCTCGACGGCCGCCGTCGAACTGGAGAACACCCACAACTTCGGGGGCGGGACGGTGCAGCCGATCGAGCACCTGCGCGCCGTGTCCGCGCTGTGCCACGACGCGGGGGTGGGCCTCCACCTGGACGGCGCACGGCTCTGGAACGCCCACGTGGCGAGCGGCGTCCCCCTGGACGAGTTCGGACACCTGTTCGACACCGTGACGGTGTGCTTCTCGAAGGGCCTGGGAGCTCCCGTGGGATCGGTTCTGCTCGCGAGCGCCGAGCGGATCGCGCGGGCACGGGTTCAGCGCAAGCGGCTGGGCGGCGGCTGGCGCCAGGCGGGTATGCTCGCGGCGGCCGCGCAGTTCGCCGTCGACAACCACGTGGCGCGGCTCGCCGATGACCACCACGCCGCGGCCACCTTCGCCGGCGAGGTCGCCGCGCTGGCGCCTGCCGCCGTCGACCCAACGTGGGTCGAGACGAACATCGTCGTCATTGACACGGGCAGCGACCGCGCGGCGGACGTCGCGGCGGCCGCGGCCCGTGCGGGCGTCGCGGTTTCCGCGCTCGGGACGCACACGATCCGGGCCGTCACCCACCTTGATGTGGACGAGGCTGCCTGCCGGATCGCGGGACGGGTCATCGGCCGGATCCTGGGCAGCTACGCCGACTGCTGACGA
>Ga0209747_1002114_pt1 | contig 10243 bp, 9 predicted proteins | sample BarGraNGADG00311_FD_184498 | JGI IMG/M metagenome (GOLD analysis project Ga0209747, IMG submission 184498) | Arctic peat soil microbial communities from Barrow, Alaska - Barrow Graham LP Ref core NGADG0011-311 (SPAdes) (version 2) | ecosystem: Environmental > Terrestrial > Soil > Wetlands > Peat ... | reverse complement strand
CCTGGCATACGGATCCGAGGCCGGCCGGATGGACAGGTTCGTGATGGACCTCGCCTCCGAGATGTGCAGCGAGACCTACTTCATCGCCCGGACCGAAGCCTCGCTGAAGATCATCGAGGGCATGGGCCTGAAAGGCCACATCGGGACGGACACCGCCTGGACGTTCCCCCCCGCCGACAAGAAGTGGGTGGAAAGCGAGCTCAAGGCCAAGGCCGGCTGGGACGGCAAGAAGCCTGTCATCGGCATCGCCTGCATCGACCCCTGGTCCTATCCCGTCAGGCCGGACCTGGCCCGGACGGTCAGGTCCGCGGTGACGCGCAAGTGGGAGAACCACTACGAGAAGGTCTACTTCTTCGCCGCAACCGAGCGCGAAGGTAAGTATCCCGCCTATCTGGGCGGCATTGCCGACGCGGTCAATAAGTTCACTGAGAAAAACGACGTGCAGGTAGTGATAGTGGGGATGGACTGGACCGACCTGGACGCCTGCAAGGACCTCCAGTCCCGCGTCAATGGTAAGCCATACATCTTCAGCTCGCGCTTCTACGACGGCCACCAGATGACAGGGGTGCTGCACGCGCTGTCGATGCTCATCACCTCCCGCTACCACGCACGGGTGCTGTCCATGACCGGGGGCGTCCCCGCGATCGCCGTCTCGCTGGACGAGCGCCTCTACAACATCTACAACGAGTGCGGGCAGCTCGACGACTATTACCTCAAGACGGACGAGACGGACCTGGGCGGCAAGCTCCTTCCGCTGATGAACAAGCTGTGGAAGAACCGCAAGGCCGTGTCGGCCGACACGCTGGCCCAGGTGCCGCGGTACCTGGGACAGGTCTCCGATATGGGCAAGTTCTTCCGCGGGTGGGTCGAGGAGAAGTTCCCCGGGATCGAGCTCGCGCCCGAGCCCTCCGACTGGCTCGGCTACCTTCCGGACCTGCCCGACAACCTCAAGGCGGCGCTGAAGAAGGCCGACTGACGACCGGTACCAACGGGAGGTCTGATGGCTGACGTCATAGTTATCGGGGCCGGATGGGGCGGGCTCACCACCGCCGCGATCCTCGCGCACAACGGGCTCGAGGTCGAGGTGCTGGAGGCTTCGGCGCACATCGGCGGGCGCTCAGCCTGCGACCGCAAGGACGGCTTCCTGGTCGACTACGGCATCCACATCATCAGCTACGAGTCTGAGGGTCCGGCGGCGCGGGCGCTGCGCGAGATCGGCTACGAGATCGACTTCGTGCGCTACGGCAAGCCGCTGCTGTTCATGGACGGCTCCTTCATACCGATGCCCACCGGCACCGCCTCGTTCCTCTCATCCGATTACCTCTCCTGGGCCGACAAGATGATAATCGGGCACGGCGTCCGCCGGCTGCTGGTCTCCAACACCACCAGGAACGCCGACGTGGCGCTGCTCGACAAGATCCCCGGAAGGCGCAGGGAAGCGGTGCGCGATTTCTACCGCATGCTGTCGGCGATGGGGCTGGTCGACCCCAACATCGAGGTGGCCAGCGCGGGCGAGTTCTCGAAGTTCCTCAGGCGCGCGATGAGAGCGAAAGAGCAGGTCTCCTACCCCAGGGGGGGCACGCGCCAGATAAACGAGGCGCTGGCCTCCAAGATAACAGAGTCCGGGAAGATCACCTTCAACAGCAGGGTGAAGATGCTCGACATCGCGGGGGGCCGGGTCAAAGGCGTCCGGGTGCACGACGAAAGGCTCGAGGCGCGCGCGGTGGTTTGCGCCCTGCCGGTGCAGAAGCTACCCGAGATGGTCTCCGACGCGCTGCCGGCCGACTACCGCCAGAAGTGCTCAGGGCTCATTCCCACCGCGGGCATCTCCATCGACCTTTGCCTCGACAAGCCCGTCTCCGACATAGACAGCTTCATCATAACGCCCGACCCTATAGTCATGGGCCAGTTCACCTCCAACATCGACGAGACATGCGCGCCCGCGGGCAAGCAGCTCGCGACTTTCTTCTATGCCCTGCCATTCGAGCAGATGGACGACAGGGCCCTGGTGGAGGCCGAGCAGAAGAGGCTGACCGACCTGCTGGAGACGATGTTCAGCGGGATCATGGACGCGGTGGAGTGGGAGCGCGTGCTACGCCTCAAGATGGTCGATGGGTTCGAGCCCCGCGTGGGGCAGACGGAAAAGGACCGTCCCGCCACGCGGGTCCCCGGCGTGGACAACCTGTTCCTGGCGGGGGACTGCGTGGGGGTCAAGGGCAAGGGCGGGGACGTGGCTTTCACCTCCGGAGTCGCGGCGGCCCATGCCGTCCTCGACTTCCTCGAGTAGGCTCGCGATGGCCGGCCCCGAGCTGCAGCTGACGGGCGAGCGCACCCTTCCGGGCATCGACCGTGAGAACTACTGGTTCCAGCGACACCTGGTCTCTTACCGGCACGTGCTGGGAGCCCTCGCGGGCAAGAGCGTGATCGACGTCGGTTGCGGCGAGGGCTACGGTCCGGCGATGCTGGGCTCCTCGGCGAGCAAGGTGCTGGGCGTGGACATCGCGCCCGAGGTCATCGAGCACGCGCGTTTCACCTATGGCACCGGGGCGGTCACCTTCGCGGTGATGGATGTGAACCACCTGGCGGTGGAGGACTCTTCGTTCGACGCGGCGGTGTCCTTCCAGGTGGTGGAGCACCTGGCGGACGTCTCCGGCTACTTCGCCGAGATAGCCCGCGTGCTGCGAGGCGGCGGGACCGCGTACCTCACCACGCCCAACCGCCTTACTATATCCCCCGGCTGCGACAAGCCCATCAACCCCTTCCACCTGCGCGAGTACACGCCCGAAGAGTTCGCCTCGGCCCTGGAGCCGCACTTCCGCGACATCAGGATCGAGGGCCTGTTCCACGCCGGGTGGCTCGCGATCAACGAGCGCCTGCCCGTGGTTGATTTCATCAAGTTTTACGAGATGGGACGCGCGAACCCCAGGTACTGGACGCACCGTCTGCTTACGCCGCTGGTAAGGTCGCGCGACTTCCGCATCGGAGACGGCGATCTCTCCCGCTGCCTCGATATCGTGGCAACCTGCCGCACGGCCTCCCCGGAGGCTCGATGAGAGGCTACTTCACCCTGGTGCTGCACACGCACATGCCCTACGTGAGGAAGAACGGCGTGTGGCCGGTGGGCGAGGACTGGCTCTACCAGGCGATGAGCGAGACCTATCTCCCGCTGCTGGGAGCGCTGGCGCAGCTGGAAGGTGAGGGAGTGGGCCCCTGCCTGGCGGTGACCTTGACGCCGGTGCTGTGCGAGCAGCTCGCCGACCCCTACATCCAGGAGCGGTTTGCCGCCCACCTCAAGACCATGCGCGAGCACACCCGCAAGGACATGGACGACTTCTCCTACTTCGACGACCCGGCCCGCAAGGCGTTGGCGGAGGAGTACTACGACGAGTACCGCCGCAAGCTCCTGGCGTACCTCGCCATCGGGAGCGACATCATCGGCGCGCTTTCCTCCTTCGAGACCGACGGCATGTTGGAGACGATCGCGTCGGCGGCCACCCACGCCTTCCTTCCGGCACTGGACGAGCGCAGCGCTCGCGAGCAGGTCAAGATCGGCGTCGAGTCGCACCGCCGGATGCTCGGCGTCCAGCCGCGCGGGTTCTGGATCCCCGAGTGCGCCTATTCAACCGGGCTCGAGGACGTGCTGTCGGCCGAGGGCATCGAGTACTGCATCGTCGACTCTTCCGCGCTCCTCGGAAGGCCCAACGCGCGGCCTTACAGCGTGGGCGCTTCCAGCGTGATCGCGCTCGTGCGCAGCGAAAGGGCGCACGCGAACGCCTGGGACGACGTGACGGGCTACCCCACAGATGGCACCTACCTCGACTCGACCAAGTACTACCAGGGCTCCGGGCTCCACTACTGGCGGGTGACCGGGCCCGGGGTATCGATCGAGTCAAAGGAGGTCTACCAGCCGCGCGAGGCGCGGATCAGGGCACTCGACCACGCCGGGCATTACCTGAGGGACATCGCCTCCGAGATCGAGGGCGCGATCGAGGACGGCGCCAACGACTGGCACGACCCGCCGCTGGTGCTCGCCGCATACGACACCGAGTTCCTGGGGCATGGCTGGAAGGAAGGCATCTACTGGCTGGAGGTGACTCTGCGCTCGCTCGCCGCGGCCGACACAATAAAGCTCTCCCTCCCTTCTGGATTCCTGGATGAGAACGCCGAGCGCGCACGGGCGGACCTGGCCTCGACGACCTGGGGCACCGACAGGGACGCCTCGACCTGGATCAACCCTTCCACCGATTGGATGTGGGAAGAATTGAGGGCGTGCGAGCGGAGGTTGTTCGCCTTGCGCGACTCGGCGGCCGGGCGGGAGACGACGCCCCGCGAGCGCGGGGCGGTCGAGCAGGCGGAGCGCGAGGTGCTGCTGCTGGAGTCCAGCGACTGGCCCTATATGGTTGCAAAAGACCGCGCCAGAGACTATGCTATTGAGCGGTTTCGCACCCACCTCGAGCGCTTTAAAACGCTGGCCGACGCGCTCGAGAGCGGTGAGGTGGACGGTATAGAGACTGCCTTGAGCGAGATCGAGGAAGCGGACAATCTGTTCGCGAAACTCGATCTCGGTGTTGTCTCTGGCCACGGAGGCCCGGAAGGGCCATGAGGGAGTAGCATGCGGGTTTTGCTCTTAAGCTGGGAGTACCCACCGCGCATCATCGGCGGGCTGGGAAGGCATGTCTATCATCTGGCGACGTCGCTGGCGGCCCAGGGGGTCAAGGTCCACGTCGTCACCAAGGACCACCCCGGGGCGCCCGAGTACGAGGAGTCCGAGGGGGTCCACATCTACCGCGTGGTCAACTACCCTCCCGACATCCCCCAGGAAGAGTGGGTGCCCTGGACGCTGCAGTTCAACGTGGCGCTGCTGGAGAAGGCCGTCGCGCTGATCAACGACATCAAGAACTTCAATGTCATCCACGCACACGACTGGCTGGTGGCGCACGCCGCAACCAGCCTCAAGCACGCCTACAGGATACCGCTGGTGGCGACGGTGCACGCGACCGAGTACGGGAGGCACCAGGGGCACCTGCCCGGGCCGATGAACAAGCTCATCCACCAGATCGAGTGGTGGCTCACCTTCGAGTCGTCCAGGACCATCTGCTGCAGCCAGTACATGATGGAGCAGATCACGGACATCTTCCAGCTTCCCACGGACAAGGTGGAGGTCATCCCCAACGGTATAGACCACGAGTCGTTCAGGCGGGACGTCAGCGTGGACCTCTACCGCAAGCGGTTCGTGCCGCCGGGTGACAAGCTGGTGTTCTTCGTGGGGCGCCTGGTGTACGAGAAGGGCGTGCAGACGGTGATCGAGGCCATGCCCCTCATAATGAACAAGGTTCCCAACGTCACCTTCGTGGTCGCGGGCAGCGGCCCCCACCTGAACGAGCTCAAGGCGCTGGTGAGCGCCTTCGACCTCGACGAGAAGGTGAAGTTCACCGGGCACATGGACACCGACGCGCTCTGCGCCTTCTACAAGTCCGCCGACCTCACCGTGGTGCCCAGCCTCTACGAGCCGTTCGGCATGGTCGTGCTGGAGTCGATGGCTATGGGAACGCCGACGATCGTCGCCGACACCGGCGGTCTCTCCGAGATCGTGGTCCACGAGGAGACGGGTCTGAAGTTCGAGCCGGGCAATCCCGAGTCGCTGGCGGATGCGATGCTGCGTGTCCTGAGCGACGACGACCTCGCGAGCCGTATCACCGCGGACGCGATGGCCTACATGGGCGACACCTACAACTGGGACCGCATCGCCCGCAAGACCCTCGACGTCTACCGCCAGGCCGAGCGCGGCTACGAGTACAGGCCGCGCACGCTCAACCTCTGCCCCCCACTCCCCGACGAAGCCACCGGTTAAAAACCGGTGCCAGGCACTTTTCACCCCATTTTTTCAACCAAGGGAGTTGTGCACTCTAAACTTGCGCCACATAGCATCTATATTTCTAACCACACCTATCGCGGGTCAGTAGTTAAGGTCAAACTGCGCGAAATCATGCATGTTGCGCAGTAGCAATATTCATTCAGTGTAAAAAACACGGTGAAAAGTGCCTGGCACCGGTTTTTAACTAGAAGAGGTTGTTGTCGGTGGCGTATATCTTTGCCTGGCGCTTGGTCTGTTCCAGCTGCCGCTCGAGCTCGTCCAGCTTGTTAATGGTCGAGCTGATCGTCTTGAGGGATCCGGTGAGGTCGACCGGCTTGCCCGCTTTTGCCGACTCGACCAGCCCCAGCGCGAACGCCGCCAGGTCTCTGCCGATGGCGAGCGCCTGCTGCTCCTTGAGCGCCACCTCCATCTGCAACGACGCGTAGGTCTTGTACTTGTCGACCCCGGACAGAGCCATCACTTTGCGATACTGGACCAGCGCCCTGTCGATCAACCCCATGGAGGTGTCTATCTTGGCCTGGATGCTGCGGACGTCCGCTTCCTTGGCGATGAGCCCCGCGACGTCATTGGCCACCAGCAACTTCTGCAGGTCCGCCTTAATGCTGTCCAGCTGGTTCCCGATGGTGGTGGCAACGCCGTAGAGCTTGTCCCCCTGCTCGGAGTACCGCCTGGCGAGGGCGGTGTCTCCACCGCAGCCCGCGCCCAGGCACGCGAGCCCGGCGGCGATCGCCACGAGCACTGCTGCCACAAGGATCGCGCGTACGGTTCTCATGAGGACGCACCTCCCATGGAGCTTCTCTCCAACCTCTTTCGTTGATGGCACCGGAGGGCCTGCCTCAGAGCGCTCCCATGCCCTTGTCGATCCGGCCTGTCAGGAGGTCGGCCGCATGCTCGGGGGTCGTGACGTTGATCCACATCGAAGTCCCCAGCTCGAAGCCACCCATGGTGGTCAGCTTGGGGATGAGCTCGAGGTGCCAGTGGTAGTAGGGGTACTCGGAGCCGTCCGTGGGCGAAGAGTGTATGTAGTAGTTGAACGGCACCTCGCCGAACCTGTCGTTGTAGAGGCCCAGGATCTCGCGGAGCATCAGCGCGAGCTCCTCCAGTTGGGAGTCGTCGATCATATCGAAGGACTCCTGGTGCGTCCGGGGCAGGATCCAGACCTCGAACGGCAGCTTGGACGCGAACGGCGTGATCGCCACGAACGAGCGGTTCTTGGCCACCACCCGCCGCAGCATGTCCATCTCGCTGGATATCATGTTGCAGAAGACGCACTCTCCCTGCCTGGAGTGGTACCAGGAGGCACCGGCGAGCTCCTGCTGTAACAGCGGAGGGACAAGCGGCACCCCGAAGAGCTGCGAGTGAGAGTGCTCGAGCGACGCGCCGGCCTCCCTGCCGCTGTTGACTATTATGTGGACGCATCTCACGTGCGCGTCCTCGGCGTTGGCCCTGTAGCGATGCCGGTAGACCCGCAGCACCAGCTCGACCTCGTCCGGCGGCATCGTGGCCAGCCTGGCGAGGTGGTCCGGGCTGTGGATTATCACCTCGTGGGACCCGTCGGCTTGACGCCTGGGAAACATCGACTCGGAATCGAGGGCCGGCTCGCCCGACTGGAAAGCGGGAAACTTGTTGGGGAAGACCCTGACCTGCCAGCCCGGCGTGTTGGGCTCGCCGTCGTTGGGCCGGATCGCCAGTACCTCCAGCGGGGTCATGATCTCGTGGCCGGGGCAGAACGGGCACCTCTCCATGTCGTCCGGGGTGGTGACCTCGCAGGGCTTGGAGAAGTCGGTCGGCCTCAGCGCCCTGTCGGTCGCGACGTCCACCCACGACCCGGTCACTATGTCCTGCCGCAGCTCCGACATGCCGCTCCCGCCTCATCCCTCCGGGTAAGTGCGCCCCTGCCCGAATTCCTCGTAGATGTTCTCCGGCTCCTTGCCCTCATAGGAGCCCTGGTCCCAGGCGACGTCCAGCGGGGTCCTCCTGTACTTGAGTACCTTCGCCGGCACCCCCCCGATCACCGAGTACGGGGGCACGTCGCGGATCACCAGCGACATCGCCCCTATCACGCAACCGGTGCCGACCGTCACCCCGCGAAGGATGGTGGCCTTCTCGCCGATCCAGACGTTGCGGGCGATGACGACGTGCTCCTTGCGGATGCCCTGGCTGCGGATGCTCATGTTCGGGTCCAGGAACCAGTGGTCGAAGTCGACCACGTAGATGTGGTCCGCCCAGAGGTTCTCGTCGCCTACCTCGATATGATTGTAGCAGTTGATGGTGTTCTTACCGCCGAAGGTACACTTCTTCCCTATCCGCAGGGTCCCCTCGTGGGCCCGGAACGCGCAGCCCTCGCCGATCCAGGTGAAACCGCCGATGGTGAAGCTCGCCCCCTTGCCCTTGCTGATGTCGTAGTGCCTGGGCAGAAAGACGTACCCTTCGGTCTTTATCCCCGGGTGCAGCAACCTGAACTTGCAGAAACGGTAGAAGGAGCGGAAGTAGTTGAACGAGTACATGCGGTTGCGGATTATGAAGCGAGCGTTGCGGACCAGCCAGCTGCCGCCGCCCGACGGCGCGAACCGCTCCGGCACTTCCGGCATCCCTCGCTGTGCGTCTCCCGTTACGTGCTCGGTCTCCAAGGCGCCCCCTAGTCGGCCTTACGGGCGTAAAGGAGCATGTTGTAGAACCAGGATGACGGGACGTAAGGGTATATGCGCTCGTCCAGCCTGTTCAGCCTGAGAAATGTGGTGTAGGACCAGTAGCGCCAGCGGAAGGTGATGTTATCCTCCTGAAGCGTGTTCTCGATGGTGCGGGTGATCCAGCCCACGAAGCTGGAGGTGAACTCGTCCGCCTCGAACCGCGCCTCGGCGAAGCCCGCCCCGCGTGCCGCCCTGCACACCTGAGCGGGCCGGAAGGTGTGGATGTCCACCACCTTCTCGTACTCACGGACGTCCGCCTCTCCCTCATCGGCCGCGCCGTTGTTGCGCAGCCTGGCCGGCACCCCACCGAAGTAGCCGCCCAGCTTCGTGTAGAGCTTCACCGCGGCCGCGGTCCCGTTGCGGGCCACCTGTCCCATGACGTCGCCCGTGCGGGTGGGCTCCCCCGCCAGCATGCACACCCCTCCGGGCTTGAGCACACGGCATATCTCCGCCAGCGCGGCCGAGATATCGGGGATATGGTGCAGGATGGCGTGCCCGATGACCATGTCGAACTCTTCGTCGGCGTAGTCGAGACGCTCGAGCTCCGAGCGCCGTGTCTGGACCTCCACACCCTGCTCCGCGGCGTTGCGGCGGCAGGCGTCGACCATCCCCTGGCTGATATCACAGGCGTGGAGCTCCCCGATCAGGCCTTCATAGAGGCAGAGGTTGAGCCCGACGTACCCTGTGCCGCAGCCGACCTCGAGTAGTTTGTCGACGTGGGGAAAGGGGCCGCCCAGCGCTTTCTCGAACTTGTTGCGCACGCGCATCGCGTTCTCGAGGTCGTAGGCGATTCCCCACTTGTTGTCGTACTTGTTGCTCTCCACGTCGTGGAAGAGCTCGTTTGCTTTTCTTAGATCGACGTCCATAGGGGAATGATAGCACGTGACGGAGAAAGCGCTTCTGGCGCTTTCGGAGGAACCAGATGATTAGCCACTTCAATCAGCGGCTACTCTTTGGAATACACCGACGCCGGGCACGAGGCCCGGCGTCGAGTGCTTCTCTCCAAGAGTGTTGCTCCTGGTTACTGCTTTACTTCCTTGATGCCCATCAGGCTCGCCGAGATGACGTAGCGCTGGATCTGGGCGGTTCCCTCGTATATCTGCATGATCTTGGCGTCACGCATGTACTTCTCCACGGGGTAGTCCTTCATGTAGCCGTAGCCGCCCATCACCTGGACCGCGTCGGTGGTGACCTTCATCGCCATGTCGCCGCAGAAGGCCTTGGCGATCGAGCTCGCCACGGAGAGCCTGCGGGAGGTCTTGCCGGTTTCGGCCATCTTGTTGGCCAGCCAGCCGGCGTAGTAGTACAGGCGACGGCCGGCCTCGATGTTCATCAGCATATCGACGAGCATGAAGCTTATGGCCTGGTTCACCATGATCGGCTTGCCAAACTGCACGCGCTCCTTGGCGTAAGCGTTGGCCTCCTCGAACGCCGCTCTGGCGACGCCCACGGCGAGGGCCGCGACGCCCGCGCGGGTCTGGTCGAGGGTGAGCATGACGGTCACGAACGCGCTGCCGGGCTCGCCCAGCATATCCTCCTTGGGGACCTTCACGTCCTCGAAGAAGACCTCGGCGGTGTGAGACGCCCTGATGCCCAGCTTGTCCTCGTGCTTGCCCATGGTGATGCCGTCTGACTTGCCGTCCACGATGAAGCCCGAGAGACCCTGGTCGGTCTGGGC